>Ga0134128_10003433_pt1 | contig 19367 bp, 14 predicted proteins | sample KB31754_FD_96462 | JGI IMG/M metagenome (GOLD analysis project Ga0134128, IMG submission 96462) | Terrestrial soil microbial communities with excess Nitrogen fertilizer from Kellogg Biological Station, Michigan, USA - KB3-175-4 | ecosystem: Environmental > Terrestrial > Soil > Unclassified ...
GCCGTTTCCCGCTGCACCGGATCACCAGCGCGGAGCTCATCGCCGACTGACCGGCCAACCAACTCCGACATGGAGACATATCGGGGTTTTCGACTGTTCGGGAGGACCTACCAGCGAGACGCGCTCTGGAGTTGGGCGCGCAGCTCGGGGGTCAGCAACTTGCCGGCACGGTCGACGAGCAACGTCATCTCATAGCCGATCAAGCCGATGTCGCAGCTCGGCGAGGCCAGCACGGCGAGGCTGGATCCGTCACTGATCGCCATGGTCAGCACGATGCCGCGTTCCATCTCCACGACGGTCTGCACCACCCCGCCCGCCTCGAAGCACCGGGCGGCGCCCTGGGTCAGGCTCACCAGTCCCGAGGTGACCGCGGCAAGTTGATCAGCCCGGTCCCGGGGCAGTCCGGACGATGCGACCAGCAGCAACCCGTCGGCGGAGACCACCACAGCATGCGCCACTCCGGGCACCTGCTGTACGAAACTGTCCACCAGCCAGCCGAACTGGCTGGGCTGAGCCGGGTGCTGGCGTGCTGCTGTTGTCACTGCTGTTACTCCTCGAAGATTCCGTACTCGAAAGCGAGCGGCCGCGGCAGGGTGTCGGTGCCGGAGAGCAGTTCGGTGGGATCATTGCGAGCGTGGCGCCCAACGCGCAGTCCGCGTTGATACCTGCTCAGCCGGCCGCGCACATCTTCCGGGGTGCGCACCGGCGCAGCGAATTGAGGTGGCGGCGCGAGCTGGTCATCCGCGCCGGATACCAGGTGGGCGCGGGGCTGGCGCCTGGGTAGTCCGGCTACGGTCAACTCGTGATCGGCCGGGCTGCGCAGAGCTTGCGCGGCCTGCCAACCCTCGTCGAACGGGGACTGCCAGTCGGGCGCCATGGTGGGCACGCTGTCTGCACCCGTCACCTGTCGCTCGCGGAACCAGGCCGAGACCATCTCGAAGATCTCTTCGCGCACCTCTGGGGCCGCTGCGGCGGTCGGGATCGCGTCGAGTGCTGCTGGGGCCGCTGAATCAGAGAGCGGTCCAGGTGGCGAGTCGGGCGAGCCGAAGAGCTCGAACCACTCCTCTTGGGCCGTACGGGGACGGCTCGGCGACGTCACGGCGGCCCGTGCGGCGGGACTGATCGATGCCGGGCTGAACAGGTCTTCCGGGGTCGTCTCATCGAGCACCGACACCTGCAGCGGCGGATACTTTTGCGGGCCGTCACCCTCGGCGGTGACCGGAGCCTGTGCTGCGCCGTCAACGGACCCGCACTGCGCAGGAGGCGCGGAGACCCGAAGGTCAACCATCACCAGCGAGGGGGGCAACAGCACGGTCGCGGTGATCCCACTGCTCCCCAGACGCTGGCGCAGCCGCACCGTGATGCCGTGCTGCGCCGCCAGCTCGCGGACAACGAACAGGCCCGTCTGGCCGGCGACCAGCGGATCGACCGCCGGTGCCGACGCCAGCCGGGCGTTGATGGTCTGCAATAGATCACGGGACAGCCCGGGACCGGAGTCAGTGATCTCCAGCAGCAGGCCCTTGTCCTCGGTGACAGCGCCACCCAGGGTCACGCTCGCATCGCGCGGGGTCGCGTTAACAGCGTTGTCCAGCAGTTCCGCGATCAGGTGCACCAGGTCGGACCCCACTGAGCCGACGATCGTGGCCGCCGGCGGCGGGCCCACGGTCACCCGGTCCTCGTCCTCGATTTCGGCGACCGCGGCACTGAACACGTCGAGCACCATCGCCGGGGCCCGCTGCCCGTCAATACCGCGGCGTTGCGTTTCGCCTGCACCGGCGACCGCCAGCAGGTTATCGCTGTGCCGGCGCATCCGCGTGGTCAGCCGATCAAGCTGGCGCAAGCGGCTGACCAGCTCAGCGTCTGCGGGAAGCCGACACGCCTCATCGATCAGCTGCCGCTGACGTGCCAGCAGGTCCTGATGGCGACGGGACAGGCTGACGAAGACGTCGTTGAGGCTGCTGCGCAGCTGGGCCTGCTCGGCCGCCAGCCGCACCGCCTGGACGTGCACGGTGTCGAACGCCCGGGCGACCTGGCCGACCTCTTCCCTGGAGTGCACCGGCACCGGGTCGACGGTCGTCTGGCCGGGCGGACCGTCAGCAGTCCGCAACTGCTCGATGGCCTCGGGCAACCGCCGGTCAGCGACCTCGAAGGCGGCGGTCCGGAGGGCGCGTAGCGGTTGCAGCAGCGACCGAACCACGACGATGAGCAGCCCGACAGCGAGCAGCAGCAGCACCACCACCACGGCCGTGCACCAGTACGCCTCGCGCAAGGCGCGGTCGCCGCGCTCGCCAGTGCCGGTGCGCAGCTCGCCCAGTAGCGCGGTCTGCCCCTGCCAGATCGTCTCCACCGTGCCCGCGGCCGCGGAGTTCCAGTCACCGGGCACCGTCTCCAGCGGCGCTGCCCGCACCGCCCGATCCAGCGCGGCGTCCAGTAGCCGCTTGCGGTCGAGCACCGCCCTGGCACCGAAGTAGAGCTGCCGTTGCGCCGGGGAGGTCACCTGACCGAAGTCATCGGCGGCAGCATCGAGCCGGGCCTCTGCGGCGCGCAGGATCGCCTGCTGGTCCGGTGCCAGGTCGTTGGTGAAAATCCCCGTCTGTAAGACCGCCTGCTCGCGGGAAGCCTGTTCCTCGGCGACCGCCAGCGCCTTGACGGCGTCGGCGCGGTGGGCCAACTCATCGGGTGCGCCGCCCACCGCTTGGCGTTGCAGGTCGAGCAGCATCCCGATCAGACTGGAGTACGCGCTGATAGCGGTGCGCGCGCTGGCCGCCCCTGGAACGGCATCGGGCGGCAGGACGGCACGGCGCAAGGCAGCAAGTCCGGACAGCCTGCTCATCGCGGCCCGATGGACCGGCGCCCACCGCACCCCCGTGGCGGCCGGCACCGTCTCGGCATGCACGTCAGCCATCCGCAGCGCGGTGACGGCGGAGTCGACCCGCTGAAGCTGCGTCTGCAGCTCGGCGCGGTCTGCCAGCCGGCCGCTGGCTTGCATCGCGGCCACCCGGTACCGCTCCCCTTGCAGATCATGCACCACGATGCCCAGTTGCTGGGCGAACCCCACCTGGCGGGCCAGTGCCGCGGATTCGTCGGCCTTGCGCAGCAGATCGGTGACTCGAAGCGCACCGAGCACGCCGGCCAGCAGCAGGGGAACCAACAGCACCGCGGTGAGTTTGGTACGCAGCCGCCAATCCCGCAGCCGCCACCGGCCGCCGCGGCGCGGCAAGGCGCCGGCAGCCGACCCGAACATGGCAGCCGGCATGGTGCCGCTGCGCAGCGCGGTCAGGCCGGCCCGCAACGTCTCCCGGCGGGAGTCGCCTGGACTCCCGGAGAGCGGTCGCGCCCTCACCTTGGGCCCCGCCACGTTGCGCACCTTCCCCAATTCCCAGATTGATCTGATTCAGATTGACTTGACTCCAGTCACCCGCGATCCGCCGCCGACCTCCGCATGGCGTGCTCGACCAACGTGATGAGAGTTCTCTTGGTCGATTCCCGGTCTCGCGCATCACAAGGCATGACGGGTACCGCCGGATTGATGGCCAGCGCTTCCCGTACATCATCCACACTGTGGCTGAGCACGCCGTCGAAGCAGTTCACCCCGACGACGTAGGGCAGGCCGCGGTCCTCGAAGAAATCCACCGCGGCAAAGCAGTCGGCCAGCCGGCGGGTATCGACCAGCACCACCGCGCCGATCGCGCCGCGCACGAGGTCGTCCCACATGAACCAGAAGCGGTGCTGCCCCGGGGTCCCGAACAGGTAGAGAATCAACTCCGCATCCAGCGAGAGCCGGCCGAAGTCCATCGCCACCGTGGTGGTCGACTTGTCCGGAGTGGCCGCAAGGTCGTCGACCGAGGTACTCGCGTCGGTGAGAACGGCCTCCGTAGTCAGCGGTGCGATCTCGGACACCGAGCCGACGAAAGTCGTCTTGCCGGCTCCGAAACCACCACCGACCACGATCTTCGCGGATATCGCGCTGGGCGGGCCGCCGGCTCGCGCTGGCGGCCCGGACCGAACGGGATCTGGCCGCACCGCTGCCGCCGATGTCCCCCCGCGGGATCGTGCCCGGTCAGAGTCGACGAAGTCCACTCAACACCCTTTCCATCAAAACCATGTCCGGCCTGCCGGCGTAGCTGCCTTCCTCGCCTGGCGGGTTGCGATGCACCACAACCAAGCCGATGCCCGCCATGTCCGCCAGCAGAACTCGGGCCACTCCTAGCGGCAGGGATAGTAGAGCGGCCACTTCCGCCACCGATCGGGGGTCACCGCACAGCTCGGCCACCGCCCAGTGTTCGGGACAGGCGAGCACGGCCATGTCGTAGCCGTGCTCGGCGGTGGATACCAGCGTCTCCACCCCGAGATCGAACACCGGTGAGGTACGACCCCGCGTCCAGGCGTAAGGCCGCGCTACCGACGCGCCAGACGCCGGCTCACTCCACTCGTCACGTTCTCGGGACGCCCGCTCGGGCGCCCCGGCAGGCGTTGCGGGTGCAGGCCCGGCAGCCGCCGGTGGCGGCGCTTGCCGCCGGTGGCGGCGTGCGCGCCGGGGGCCGCCGCTGAGGTTGTTGACCACCTCAGCAAACGACTGTTCGCCGCCGTCATAACGGCTGGAGCCGCTGGAGCCGTTCACCGCGACCTCAACGACCCAGCGCGCCGAACAACCCGGCACGCGTTTGCGGGGTCAGTTGCTGGCCCACCCGATCGACCAGCAACGTCATCTCATACCCCACCAGCCCGATGTCACAGGTCGGCGCCGCCAGCACAGCAAGGCTGGCACCATCGCTGATCGACATCAACAGCATGATCCCGCGTTCCAGCTCCACCACTGTCTGCACGACCTGGCCGGCGTCGAAACAGCGAGCCGCTCCCTGGGCCAGACTCACCAGTCCGGACGCCACCGCGGCCAGCTGATCGGCCCGGTCCCTGGGCAGGTGGGCCGACGCGGTCAGTGGCATGCCCTCTGCCGAGACGACCAACGCGTGCGCGACCCCGGCGACCCGGTTGACGAAGTCGTCGACCAGCCATCCGAACCGTCCCGGTTGCGCCTGCTCGGTGATCACGTGGTGTTCTCCTCATCCTGCGGCTCCTGCGACGAGTCGCCGGCCGCCTGGTCACCGCCCGCGCGAGCCTGGCGGCCCTGGCGGATGCCCTGCTGATAGCTGGCGAGCCGACCGCGAATCGACTCCGCGCTGCGGGCCGGCACGGCCGCGGACTGGCCAGCGCCCGCAGCGCCGGGCACCAGCAGGGCCCGAGGCTGCCGGCGGGGCAGGCCCATAGCGGTCATCTCCGCAGTCACCGGTGTCGCCAGTGCCTGCGCAGCGCGCCAGCCGTCATCCCCAGCGCCCCAGCCGGAGGCGGACGCCGGCACGCCGGCTGGACGTGCAGGCGCCGACTCCGCCACCGGCTGCCCGGAAGGTCCGGGCTTGCCGGCACTGCCGGACTCGGTTGCGGCCAGCGTCTTGCCCGGCTGCCGACGCACCAACGGTGGCGATGCGGCCGGGGCCCGCGCCGCCACCGGCGCCGGCGCGGTGTCCACCGGCACCGGCACGGTATCCGCCGGGGCGACGTCCGCGAGTGGGGCATCAGGCAGTGGCGCGTCCGGCGACGGTGCGGTCCACCGCACCGGGACGGCCTCGTGCTCCTTGAACCATGCAGTGGCCACGTCGTCGAAGATCGGCGTTGAGTGCTGCAGGGTCACTCGAGGCCCTGGCCCCGCCGGTCCCGCTGCGCCGACCCGGGTCGGGCGGAACAGATCAGCGCCCGATCCTCCGCCGCCGGGGATCTGCGTCGAGCCGTTTACCGGGGGATTGGCGGGCGGTCCGGGCGGAGCAGGTGGCGGCGCCATCGGAGTCGCCCGGTTACCGCCGCGCTGCGGTAGCCCCGATTGGTCGGTCGCGGTCGGCTGGCCTGCCGGGCGCTCGTCGTCGTCGGTTTGCTCGTCAGTGCCCTGCTCGTCAGTGCCCTGCTCGCCGGTTTCCTTCTCAACGGTGGCCTGCTCGACGACCACCTGGTCGCCGCCGGCCCGGTCGCCTTCGGCCTGCTCAACCGCAGCTTGGTCACTGCCGGCCTGCTGACCATTGGCGTCAGCCTCGTCGTCGGATTCCTGACCATCGGCAGCGTCGGTGTCCGGATCGGCGTGCGGCCGGGGAGCCGGCACGCCGTGCGGACCGCCCTCCAGCGCCGCGGCAGCAGCGCTTTGCGCAGCCTCCTGGGCAGACCCATTGATCGCGGCCATCTCCGGACCCACCGCCGCCGGGGATTCGACCGGTGCCACGGCCATCCGAACCAGCCGGACGGGCATCACCACGATCGCCCAGATACCCACACCGGCGTCGCCGCGGCGCAGCTCCACCTCGATGCCATGGCGACCGGCCAGCCTGCCGACGACGAACAGACCCATCCGGCGCGACACCGAGGCGTCCACCACCACGTGGCTGGCCAGTCGCTGGTTGGCCTCGCTGAGCTCTTCGTCGGTCATCCCGACACCGCGATCGGCGACCTCGATCGTCACCGCACCGTCGGCGGTGACGTCGCTGGAGACCATCACGTGACTTTCCGGGGGCGAGAACTGGGTCGCGTTGTCCAGCAACTCGGCCAGCAGGTGGACCAGGTCGTTGGCAGCACGACCGAGCACCAGGACCGCGGGCGGCTGCTGCAGCACGAGCCGCTGGTACTGCTCCACCTCGGACACCGCGGCACGCAGCACGTCGATCAGCCGGACCGGGCGGCCGGACCGGTTGGTGGGGTCGTTGCCCGCGAGGACGAGCAGGTTCTCACTGTTGCGCCGCATTCGGGTGGCAAGGTGATCAAGCTGGAACAGGTTGTTCAGCTGTTGGGGATCCTGCTCACTGCTTTCCAGCCGGTCGATGAGCTTGAGCTGGCGTTCGACCAGGCCCTGGGTACGGCGCGAGAGGTTGACGAAGATGTCGTTGACGTTGGCCCGCAGCTCGGCCTGCTCGCTGGCCAGCCGGACTGCCTGGCTGTGCACCTCGTCGAACGCCCTGGCGACCTGACCGATCTCCTCGTGGGTGCCCACCGGCACCGGCTCGATCACCGCCTCCGGCGCCTCACCGTCGCGGATCCGGGCCATGGCCTCGGGCAGCCGGCGATCGGCGACGTCCAAGGCGGTGCGCTTGAGCACACTCAGCGGCCGCAGCAAGGCCCGGGTCACCAAGATGCCGACGAGCACACCCAACCCCAAGGCGAAGAACAGGATCACCGAGTTCAGACCGGCCGCGCTGCGCACCCGGTCGAGCAGGCGCTGGGCGGTCTGGTCGATCCGCTGCCGCAGTCCCTTCTCGACGGCCGCGATGTTGTCCACCACCACTGCGCTGCGCCGATCCCATTCCTCCGGTGGGGCGTCCAGCGGCTGGCCGGCAACACCACGGTTGATCACCAGCTGCAACAGTCGCTGCCGGGACAGTTCGGCATCCGGGCCGATTCCCGCGACGGCGTTGGCGCGCTCCGCAGGCCCCAAGGTCGCCCGGACCGCGTCCTGGTCGGTGGTGAACCGGACCGCCGCGGTCCGCAGGTCTTCGATCTGACCGGGACCGAGCCGGTGGGTGTACAGCGCCGCCGAGACGATCGCGTGCTGGCGGGCCACCTGCTCGCGTCCGGACAGCAGATCGTGCACAGCAGCGGCGTCGTTGGTGACCGCGACGTCGTCGAGCTGGCGGGTCAACGCGGCGTCCAGCTCGATCAGCGGATCGATCGCATCGCTGTACTCGGTGACCACGACCTCGACCGGGCCGAAACCGGTGGTGACGCTCGCCCGCAGCGGTGCCAACGCGCCGAGCCCGGAAAGCGGTGAGCGGGCGAAGTCCAGCCCTTCCACCTGGCCTGCGGTGTTCTCGATCACGCGCAGACCGCTGTCGACGGTGCGGAACTGGGCGTCCAGATTCCGGTGATCACCTACCCGGCTGATGGCCACGAATGCCGTGGCCAGGTCGCGTTCCCGCGCCAGGGAACCGATCACGTCGGACAGCTGCTGCTGCAAATGCACGATCTGAGAGATGCGCGCGTACCCGGGCGCCGCACCGGCTTGGTCGACGATCCGCAAGATGCCGGCCACCAGCGCCACGATGGTCGGGACGAGCAGGACCGCAGCCAACTTGATCACCACTGGCCAGTTGCGCCAGTCCCACCGCGACCGGATATCCATCGCGACGCTGGCAGTGCCGACCTCACCCGGTGGGCCCTGATGGGAAGGACTCAATACGGCGGTCACCGCGCTGTCTCCGTAGCGCTCGAGGCCATGGAAGTCATGGCCACCGTGGTCATGACCAGCCCAGCGGCCGGGAGTCGCGAACTACGCGCTGGCACGTTGGGGTCCCTCCCCAGTGGTCGACGATGGTCGGACATCCGACTCACCACAAGTCACCGCGGTCGTGGGCGATCCGCACCGCACGGACGAAGACCTCTGGCGCCGGGCCGGATGCGCCCGATGTAGGGCACGGACGATACGACGGGCTGGACCGGGCCGTCCCGCGGGTCTCGTTACCGTGCTATCTCGCCGCCGTCGGCGCCAGTGTCCAGACGCGACAGCACCCGCCCGGCGCAGGCCGCATTACCCTCATGGAGGTCGAAGCACTACATGAAGTAATTCATTTCCACCCGAAAGTAGGGCATGCAGTGCCCCGAAAAATTGATGCCTTCCCGTCAGCGTGATGGTGGACTGGTTCGGCCCCTGCGCCGTACCGAGTGGGGCGCACCCGTAAGCCAGCGCGGCACCACCTGGAACACTGGAGCTTGCACCGGGCCCATTCACCGCCCGATTGACCGACCCAGTGCTCGCTGAGTGCGGAGGAACGACTGTTGAGCTCGACGCCTGAGGCCGGACCGCTCATCGTCCAGTCCGACAAGACGCTGCTACTGGAGATCGACCATCCGTCGGCCGGCGCAGCCCGCGCCGCCATCGCCCCCTTCGCCGAGCTGGAGCGCGCACCCGAACACGTACACACCTACCGGGTCACGCCGCTGGCGTTGTGGAACGCGCGGGCCGCAGGGCACGACGCCGAGCAGGTCGTCGACGCGCTGGTGCGCTTCTCCCGGTACGCGGTGCCACAGCCGCTACTGGTCGACGTGGTGGACACCATGAGCCGCTACGGCCGCCTGCAGCTGGTCCACCACCCCACGCACGGGCTGGCACTGGTGTCGCTGGATCGTGCCGTGCTGGAAGAAGTACTCCGCAATCGCAAGATCGCCCCGATGCTCGGCGCGCGGGTGGACTCCGACACCGTGCTGGTGCACCCCTCGGAACGCGGCAGGCTCAAGCAGGCCCTGCTGAAGGTCGGCTGGCCGGCTGAGGACCTGGCGGGTTACGTCGACGGTGAGGCACACCCCATCGAGCTGGTCGAGGACGGCTGGTCGCTGCGCGACTACCAGCGCGACGCCGTCACCGGCTTCTGGGCCGGCGGGTCCGGGGTCGTGGTGCTGCCCTGCGGGGCGGGCAAGACCCTGGTCGGGATCGCCGCCATGGCCCACGCCCAGGCCACTACCCTGATCCTGGTCACCAACACCGTCGCCGGCCGGCAGTGGAAACGGGAGCTGACCGCGCGCACGTCGCTGTCCGACGATGAGGTCGGCGAGTACTCCGGGGAGCGCAAGGAGATCCGCCCGGTGACGATCGCGACCTACCAGGTCATGACCCGCAAATCGAAAGGCGAATACCGGCACCTGGATCTGTTCGATACCCGGGACTGGGGATTGATCATTTACGACGAGGTGCACCTGCTGCCCGCGCCGGTGTTCCGGATGACCGCGGATCTGCAGTCCCGCCGCCGGCTGGGGCTGACCGCGACGCTGGTGCGTGAGGATGGCCGGGAAAGCGACGTGTTCTCCCTGATCGGGCCCAAGCGTTACGACGCACCGTGGCGCGACATCCAGGCGCAGGGCTGGATTGCGCCCGCGGACTGCGTCGAGGTCCGCGTCACCCTCACCGAGTCCGAGCGGCTGCGCTACGCCACCGCGGAGGCTGACGAGCGCTACCGGGTGTGTTCCACCGCGCGCAGCAAGCTGTCTGTCGTGGCCGCCATCCTGGATCGGCACCCCGACGAGCCGACCCTGGTGATCGGCGCGTACCTGGACCAGCTGGAGGAGCTCGGCGACGCCCTGGACGCGCCGGTGGTGCAGGGCACGACGAGCAACAAGCAGCGGGAGCAGCTCTACGACGCCTTCCGCCGCGGCGAGGTGCGCCGGCTGGTGGTGTCCAAAGTGGCCAATTTCTCGATCGACCTGCCGGAGGCCTCACTGGCCGTGCAGGTCTCGGGCACGTTCGGTTCCCGGCAGGAGGAGGCCCAGCGCCTGGGCCGGTTGCTGCGACCGAAGGGCAACGGGCGCCAGGCGCATTTCTACTCGGTGGTCTCGCGGGACACCCTCGATACCGACTATGCAGCCCACCGCCAGCGCTTCCTGGCCGAACAGGGCTACGCGTACCAGATCATCGACTCCGAAGACCTGCGCTGACCTGCACTGACCTGCACTGACCTGCACTGACCTGCACTGACCTGCGACATCAAGGCTGTTCAGTCGGCTCGGGGAGCAAGGTGGGCAGCACTGGTGTCGAACTCAGCGCACTTACCACAGTGCGCGCCGCGCGGGCGTCTCGTCGCGCTCTGCGGCGACGCCGCAGCCAGCGCAGGACCAGGGTGAGCACGAACAGCACGGCAACTGCTGGGATGGCCCGCTTGGCGACCGCTCCGCCGGCGGCGTCGAGCAGGTCGATCTCGTCGGTCACCGGCGGTGGCGCCAGCCGCGGCGGAGCCGGCTGTGTCGACGCTGGGTCTGTCGATGCCGGCGGCGTCGAGGATGCGGGGGTCGGTGCGGCCGGGGTGGGTGGCGGCGGCGCGACGGCAGGCACCGGCTCCTCCGCCGGTGCCAGGCTCTTGCTCAGGCAGTCCGCGAACTGGCCGATGATCTTCTTACCGACATCCTCGATCAGGCCTCGGCCGAACTGAGCCGGCTTGCCCGTGACCGTCAAGTCGGTCACGACACTGACCGTGGTATCCCCGCCATTCCCGGCAAGGCTGGCGTGCACCTTGGCCGCCGCGGTGCCCTGGCCCCCGGCTGCCGTGCCCGATGCCTCTATCACGGTGCGGTGCGCGGCCTCGTCGGTGTCGGTGAAGCGGCCCTTTCCGCGGTATTGCAAGGAGATCGGGCCCAGCCGGACCTTCACGATCCCGGCGAACTCGTCGCCGCTGGCCGAGGTGATCGTGGCTCCCGGGAAGCACGGAGCCACCCGCTCGGGGTCCAGCAGGGCCTGCCAGACGATGTCGATGGGCGCCGGGACAGTGAACTCGTGCTCCAACTTCATGCCGATCACCTTTCCACTCCCGCGGCCGCGCTGACAGCTCACCCCGACCGCAACTCCCACCCGACATGGAGACATATCGGGGTTTTCCGGGCCGGAAATCCCCGATATGTCTCCATGTCGGGTTCGGTAGCGATGCGGCGGTCAGGCTCCTAGGCCAGCGGCTGTGGCGAGCGCCCGGCCGGTGAGTACGCGGGCCAGGTGCTCGCGGTAGTCGGCGTCGGCGTTGCCGTCCGACATCGGGCTGGTGCCCTCCGCGGCATGCTCGGCGGCCGCGCGGATCGTCTCGGCGGTGGCCGGCTGGCCGACCAGCGCCTGCTCCACGCCGGTCGCGCGGACCGGGGTGACCGCCATGTTGGTCAGCGCCACCCGGGCCTCGGCGATCGATCCGCCCTCGGTGCGCACGGCCGCGGCGACCGCGACGATCGACCAGGCCTGGGCGACCCGCTGGAACTTCTCGTAGTGTGCGCCCCAGCCGGTTTTCTTGGGGATCCGCACCTCGACGAGCAGTTCGTCGGGCGCCACCGCCGTGGTGAACAGATCGACGAAGAACTCCGCGGCCGCCACGGTGCGCCGGCCGCCCGGCCCGACGATCACCATCTCGGCATCCAGCGCCACCGCCGGGGCCAGCAGATCCCCGGCCGGGTCGGCGTGCACCAGCGCACCCCCGAGGGTGCCCCGGTGACGGATCTGCGGATCGCCCACCGTCTGGGTAGCCAGCGCCAGCAACGCCGCATGCTCCCGAACCAGCGGATCGTGGAGCACGTCGTGGTGCGTGGTCATCGCCCCGACGACGATCGCGTCGCCGTCATCACGCACGCCACGCAGCTCGCTGATCTTGTTCAGGTCCACCACCGTCGTCGGAGTGGCTAGCCGCAACCGGAGCACCGGCACCAGGCTTTGCCCGCCGGCCAGGACCTTGCCATCGTCCCCGGCCTGAGACAACGCTGCCAGCGCCTCTTCAACCGTGGTGGCGGCGACGTAGTCGAATGGTGACGGGATCACTGGGCACCTCCCTGCGCGTCGATGGAGCCCAGGCCGCCACCGGCAGCGGCCTCGGTGGTGTGCTCGGACGTGGACTTGGCGGCTCCCCGAGCCGACTGCACCGCCCGCCAGACCCGCTGTGGTGAACACGGCATGTCGATATCGGTGACCCCGAGATGGCGCACCGCATCGAGCACCGCGTTGACCACCGCGGGGGTGGATGCGATCGTGCCTGCCTCCCCCACGCCCTTGACGCCCAGCGGGTTGGATGTAGCGGGGGTTTCGGTGCGGTCGGTGGTGAAGCTGGGCAGGTCCGCCGCGCTGGGTACGAGGTAGTCAGCCAGCGTGCCACTGATCAGTGTGCCGCCCTCGTCGTACACCGCCTCCTCGAACAGCGCCTGCGCGATGCCCTGGGCCAGGCCGCCGTGCACCTGGCCCTCCACGATCAGCGGATTGACCACCGTGCCCACATCGTCGACGCAGGCGTAGCTGCGGATGGTCACCCGGCCGGTCTCGGTGTCCACCTCGGTCGCGCACAGGTGGGTGCCGTGCGGGAACGAGAAGTTCTCCGGGTCGAAGGTGGCGTCGGAGTCCAGCGACGGCTCCATGCCCTCCGGGAGGTTATGCGCGGCGAAGGTGGTGAACGCCACCTCCTGGATCGTCTTGGCGCGGTCAGTGCCCTTGATGGTGAACTTTCCCTGGGCGAACTCGAGATCGGCCTCGGAACACTCCAGCATGTGCGCGGCGATCTTGCGGGCCTTCTCGATCACCTTGTCGGCGGCCTTGACCGCCGCGATACCGCCAACGGCCAGCGATCGGGAACCGTAGGTGTCCATGCCCTTGGGCGCCAGCTGGGTGTCGCCGTGCAGCACCTCGATGTCCTCGAACGGCACGCCCAGCCGGTCGGCCACGATCTGACTCCACGCCGTCTCATGCCCCTGGCCGTGCGGGGACACCCCGGTGACCACCTCGACCTTGCCGGTGGCCAGCATGCGGATGCTGGCGTGTTCCCAACCGCCCGCGGCGTAGGACAGCGCACCCAGGATCCGGGACGGAGCCAGTCCGCACATCTCGGTGAACGTGGAGATACCGATGCCCAGCTGCACCGGGTCGTTCGCCTCCCGACGCCGGCGCTGCTCGGCGCGCAGCCCGTCGTAGTGGAACAGCTCCTTGGCCTTGGCAGTGGCGGCTTCGTAGTTGCCGGAGTCGTAGTTCAGCCCGGCGACCGTGGTGAACGGGAACTCCTCATGCTTGATCCAGTTGCGTTCCCGCAGCTCCAGCGGTTCCATCCCCAGCTCGGCGGCCAGCTCGTCCATGATTCGCTCAATGGCGAAGGTGGCCTCCGGGCGGCCGGCACCGCGGTAGGCGTCGGTGGGTGTCTTGGTGGTGAACACATTGGTGCAGGTGAAACGGTAGGCCGGGAACTTGTAGATCCCGTTGAACATGAACGCGCCGAGCAGCGGCGTCCCCGGCGTGATGATGCGCAGATAGGCGCCCATATCGGCGATCAGCTCGACCTTCAGCCCGGTGACCGTGCCGTCCCTGCGGGCAGCCAGCGTCAGATCCTGGATCTGCGCCCGGCCGTGATGCGTGGCCACCATGGATTCGGAGCGGGTCTCGGTCCACTTGACCGGCTTGCCCAGCCGCCGGGCGATCAGCACGGTGAGGAACTCCTCGGGGATCACCTGGAGCTTGCCGCCGAACCCGCCGCCGACGTCCGGTGCGATCACCCGGACCTTGTGCTCGGGCAGGCCAAGCGTGAGCGCGGTCATCGTCTTGACGATGTGCGGTACCTGGGTGGACGACCACATGGTCAGCTGCTCGCCGGTCGGGTCGACCACGATCGAGCGCGGCTCCATGAAGGAGGGCATCAGCCGCTGCTGGTGGAACCGTCGCTTGACCACCACCTCGGCGTCGCGGATGGCCTGCTCGACGTCACCGCCGGTGCCCGCCTCCGCAGAATCGAAGACCCACAATGCATTGCGGTTGGTGCCCAGCTCGGGGTGTACCAGGGTGGCGCCGTCGGCGAGGGCGGCTTCCATGTCCAGCACCGGTGGCAGCTCGTCGTAGTCGACCTCGACGGCGCCGGCGGCGTCCTCGGCCGATGCCGGATCGCGCGCCACCACCACCACCACGCCTTCACCGGCGAAGTGCACCGTGTCAACGGCCAGCGGCGGGGCTTTCGGGGACTTCATATCCGGGGTGACCTGCCAGGCACAGGGCGTGCTGATGTCCTGGGCCCCGAGGTCGGTGGCGGTGAACACACCGAAGACGCCGGGCATCTTGCTGGCCGCGCCTGTGTTGACTCCGGTGATCTTGGCGTGGGCCAGTGGGCTGCGCACGATGGCCATGTGCAGCATGCCGGGTAGCGTGATGTTGTCCGTCCAGCGGGTCCGTCCGGTGATCAGCCGGGCGTCCTCCTTGCGCCGGCGGGCCCGACCGAGTTCGCCGGTGGGCTGCGTGGTGGCGGTCATCAGGCCCCTCCTCCGGCGACGGTGCTCGGTTGCTGCGTGGCACGCACCGGCGGCTTCATCTTCTCCGCGGCATCCAGCACGGCCCGGACGATGTTCTGGTAGCCGGTGCAGCGGCACAGATTGCCTTCGAGACCCTCGCGCACGGTGTGCTCATCGGGCTCGGGGTCGTCACCCAGCAGGTCGATCGCTTGCATGATCATCCCGGGGGTGCAGTAACCGCACTGCAGGGCGTGGTTGTCGTGGAAGGCCTGCTGCATCGGATGCAGCTGGCCGTCGCGGGCCAGACCTTCGATCGTCGTGATCTCGCTACCGTCGACCTGGACGGCGAAAACCGAGCAGGACTTCACGCTGCGGCCATCCAGATGCACAGTGCATGCACCGCAGTTGCTGGTGTCGCAGCCGACGACAGTGCCGGTCTTGCCCAACCGCTCGCGCAGGTAGTGCACCAGCAGGGTTCGGGGTTCGACATCGTCGACGTAGGAGACGCCGTCGACCATGACAGAAATGCGCGTCACGGGCTCTACTCCTCGTCCCGGCCGGCTGGTGCAGCAGCTGCCGACCGCATGTGGTGGGTGACTCTCGACGACCAGGGATCACCGAGGGAACCGTCACGACTTTGTGGCGGCCACCGTCTATCCCACCGCTGATCTGACCCTCTCGCAACGCGAGTCTCATATTGAAACCGCTGGTCAGAACGCTTTGTAGGAATCATCAAAGTATCCGCAAGTGCGTTTTTTCGCCTCTAATTAATCCGCGAAAGCGGGTAGCCGGCCGCCATAACGGAGTGATTGCGCAAGGCGAAATCGGCCCGCAATGCTGCCGGACTGCCCGCGGCATCCCTTAAATCGCCGGTATCCACCCCACCGGGTGACACACCCGCCATCTCAAGCCCAGCCAGCGCGATGGGCGCGTCACTGAGGGGGCGTGTGCAGCTGCTGCAAGACGCTGTTCACGTCAGCCGGCTGATCGGCGCACCCGGCCCACCGCTTGAGGACGGATGCAGTGGCCAGCGCAAGGTCGGGCGGTAGGTGCTGGGCTTCCAGAGTGTCGGCGACCTCGATCAGCTCCGGTGCCCAGCGCCATGCCCGGGCAGCAACGCTGAGCATGAAGTCCCGGTTGGCGAGGATGTCGCGGGGCATCCGCTCTGCCTCAGACAGCAGGGCCTGAGTGATGCCGTGATCGTCAGCTAAAGCGTGCGCCAAGGCGGCAGCGGTGCGGCTGGTCCGCTGGAAGGAGGCGAAAGTCATCTTCAGCGCACTGGCCTGGCCCGGGTGTTGCCCGAGAATGACCGGTTCCACCAACGAGCCGGTGAACAGGTCCGCAACCTGCCGGCTTGCGGTCGGTGCTCCGGCGAGGTAGAGACGCGCCGGGGGTTGGCCGCCGGGAGGCGACCCGAAGATGCATCCGTCGAGGACGGCGGTACCTGCTGCGGTGAATCGGATGGTGATTCGATGCATCCGCGCGGGGCTGATCGCGTTCACGTCAACGTAGAGACCGTGGTATCCGAACCCGGCGACCTCGATGGCGATCTCTTCGGCCACCGCAGGCGGGCAGATGGACAGGACGATCTGGCTGTTCTCGAGCAGTTCACCGAGTGGAGCCGGATGCAGCCCGGCCTCCTCGGCGCGCTGCGCGGTGGCCGGGCTCCGCCCGTCGGGGCACCACAGGACAGTATGTCCATTGGTCAGGATCTGCGCTGCGATGGCGGCACCCATCTGTCCCGGATGCAGCAGCCCGACCGTGACCGGGGCGCTCACCCATTGGCTCCAGTCAGTGAGGGCGGTACCGAAGCACGACTAAAGTCGCGGATCTGGTCGTACAGATCCACGGCTAGCGCGGAAGTCTGATACCTCGGCCTCTGCAGCGCGCGGCCCACCTGATTCAGCCGGCGCGCCACACTTTCGATTCGACGCTGCGCTGCGATGGCCAACACGTCTTGAAGTTGCTCACCGGCGCCGTCGAGATCGTCCCGGCCGAGACGGGCCGCCGCGAGATCCAGCCGCGCTAGGCAGATCTCACCGAGGCGGCGCTGCTCTGGCGGGTCGGCTTCGTAGAGTTCGATGGCATGAGCGGCGTCCCGCTCGGCGTCGGCGTAACTGCCCTGCCCGCCCAGCCACAACCGCGCGGTCGCAGCGCAGTAGCTCTGCTTAGCCAGGGGGAAAGCGAACACCCCACCGGGATCATCAGGCGCTCGAACCTCGTCGCGGGCCTGCTGGGCGCGGGCGAGCACATTCTCGGTGGCGCGCTGGTCACGCAGCCGCGCATGCGCCCGCGCCTCGATCGAGGCCAGCCGCACCCTGGCTGTTCCAGTCTCCGGTACATAGCGCCAGCCGTCCGCAGCAAGCTCGACTGCTGCGCGGGGTCGCTCGTCCCAGTAAGCCACCAAACTCTGCGTGCCCCGCACCCAGGCGCACAATCCATTACTTCCGGCGAGTTCGGCACACAGAAACGCGGTACGGGCCTGCGTCTCGGCCGCGGCCAGCCAACCGAGGTCGAACGAAGCGTTGGCGAGCACCCCACACAACGCACCGGCCATGAGGTACAACTCCCGACTCTGCGCAGGATATTGACGGCCTTCCAACAGCTCGAATGCCCGGTTCCGTAATGCTCGCAACTCGACGAAAAGCGGGTAGACGGGGCGATTCGGATAGGTCGTCGCGATCCGCACGAGATCCGCGCGGAACTGTTCCAGCGTGTGTGGACCGACGTTGGACTGCTCAGCGAACTGCCCGAAGCGGGCCGACTCGGCGGCGGCCATCATCACCTCCCTCTTCCGTACCACATCCTCCGCCACTTCGCTGTCGACGGACACCGGCTCGGCTCTCACGATCTCGGCCCGGGTCGCCGATGCGGGCGGTCCGAACAGCCGTTCCGCGCTCTCGCCGAGCATCTGTTCCAGCACCCGGCAGGCGGCCGGATGCGGAAGCCCGTCGAGGTCACCCGCCATCCAGCGTCCCACCTGCCGCGTTGACACGGGGAGCCGTTCTCCCAGCTGGTCCGAGATGCTGGTGAACTCCTTCTGGAACTCGGCTCTGGTCCGCCGTAACTGGTGCACCAGCTGCTCCAGCCTCGTCCGTGGAAGCAGTCCCGAGCCGGCCATCCGCATCCCCTCCCCGTCCGCCTAGCACAGCAGTATGAAGCCCGCTTAACGGAGGGACGGTGGGACAGCGCGGACGTCCGGGCAACGTCCGATCACCGCCTTGAGATGTCGCGTTGGCGTCCACCGCGGTCAAGGCACTGTTTCCGGTGACGGAGTCAGCACCGCACTGGAAAGCGAAGGGATGACCGAGACCACTGCAGCCCGCTGCCTACCACCGGAGATTGAACGGCTTCTGCTCGACGTCCTCGATGACGGGTTCGCCGTCTACTGTTGCGGGCCCAAGGCGGCACCAACCGCTCTGGTCGTCGCCTATGAATGGCCGCACTACGTCGATCTAGTGGCCATCCGCGACTTCGATCGGATCACTGCCGCCAGAGCACCGAAACACGACAACGTCGATGTCTTCGCTCCCAAGACCGTCGTATGGGCCTACCAAGGCCCAGCACAACAGACCCTGCGGGCGCTGCTCAACCTGCTGCACCCGCAACATCCCGACGCGCCGCGGGACGAGTACCCCGCACCGCGGTCACTGGTTGTCCGCCGGGCCGACCAACGCCCCATGACCGTCCGGCTGCCGCCCCCTGGCCGCACCGCGGTGCGTGATAGACGGCTTGCCCGTGCCCGATGCGTGTGCTGAGGTGGCTCGCGACATGGCGGTGGCCCCGCTCTGGTCTCCCCGAACCGGCCGGGGACGCCGCCTTCCACCCGACAGAAACGATGAATACGTCCACTCCACCGCGAGCACCTGCCTTCGATCCCTGGCGCGACGTCGACGGCATCCATATCTGTCTGCAGAACAGAGTCGAGCAGGTCGCGGTGGACTCCAACCATGGAGCGCTACGGGAACGGCTGCATCACCGAGGCTGCATCGTCGGACGGGGCACCCACCTGATCTACGTCCGCTTCGATCGCGGGCACCAACTGGTCGCTCTTCGACCGCACCACGTGCGCGTGCTCGACCCTGACCCAGATCAATCAGGCAAGGAGTGACCGGCATGGGGACGCAAACTTCTCGCCGAATCGGTTCAGTCAGCGGTAGATCCGACCTGGCGTAGGCGCGGGGGTGGTTGCTTGTCCAGGCCGAAGGGTTCCAGGTGCCCGTCGAGGACATCATCGAACGCTGCGGCGATGTCGTCGGTCGTCCAGTCCGCCCGGTGCAGTACGGGCTCCTTGACGGCCGGCTGGCGCACGATGTGCAGCTGATCTCCAGTGAAGCGGATGAGCTGTCCGGTGATCCCTTCAGCGCGATCCGACAGCAAGTAGGTGATCAGTGGAGCCACCCGGTCCGGAGTGCGCCGCCTGGTGACCCGCGGCTGGGCGGCTGGGTGGCCCTCCACCATCCGGGTCCAGGCGAGCGGGCAGACGCCGTTCACCCGCACGCCCAGCTCCGCGAAGTCCAGCGCCCAGGAGTAGGTGAGCGACGCGACGGCCCCCTTCGACGCCGCGTAGGTGCCCAGGGCACGCTGCCCGAACGACGAGCCCGATGAGATGTTGACGATCGACCCAGCGC
>Ga0134128_10003434_pt1 | contig 19364 bp, 14 predicted proteins | sample KB31754_FD_96462 | JGI IMG/M metagenome (GOLD analysis project Ga0134128, IMG submission 96462) | Terrestrial soil microbial communities with excess Nitrogen fertilizer from Kellogg Biological Station, Michigan, USA - KB3-175-4 | ecosystem: Environmental > Terrestrial > Soil > Unclassified ...
GGGAACGACCGATTCTTTTTCGCCATTCATCGGGATGATTTTGTCCGGCCACCGTGGGTTCGCTGTTACGGCGGCTCAAAAAAACTTTAGTCCATGATCGGTTTCGGTCCCGTCCGTCGTTTTACCGAGATGAAAGGAAATTACAAACACCAAAAGCCGTCATATGAAACTCCGGAAATCATCAATCCAATTCAGATTCGCCCCTTCAATTCTGATTATTTTGACGCTTGGCTCCTTCGCCCTCTGCCAGAGCGGGCGAATCTCTGATTCCTTGCGCCTTGCTCCGGAGTCAACGAAACCCCAGGAGCTCGCTGCTTCATCACGAGATTACGCATCACCGACAAGCGTAGACCGCTCGTAACTTTGAGCATCGTTGAATGACAGCTATTCTCCGCAAATGCCCAGCAAAACAACGGTCTTATTGTCTTTCCTCCTTCTTCTTGGGTCCGGCTCGGCCGTCTATGCGCAGCAAACCCAATCACTCGGCGACATTGCCCGTCGCATGCGCGCGGAAAAGAACCACACTGCCCCAAGTTCTTCTGCTCCGGCGGTCGCTGCGCCTGCATCTCCTTCCTCCACCGCTTCAGCTCCTGCATCGCATGAGAAGCCAAAGGCAGCGGCGGGAACTCGCGCAGATTCCGCAATCGCCCGCGAAACTGAACAGGAAACAAAAGCCCAAAAAACGGAGTTGGGTTTGCCGCCGGGCATCGGCATTGCGGGCATGCTCCATTTTGTGGACGGAACCTCGGAACAGATTCGAGAGCTCCTGGAGCAGGACAAGTTTGACACCATTGATATGATCGCCGACCGGGCGCGCTCCACGAAAAAGCGATTTGTAGGCGGCTTCTGGTACATCCATGCCATCTATCGGGGGCTGGGAGAGCCCAGACAGGGCACAACCCATTCCGGCGAAGCTGAATGGCAGCAGCATATTGACCGGCTCAAGCGCTGGGTTGCTCAGCGGCCCAACTCCGTCACCGCCCGCATTGCCCTGGCCGACTCTTACATGGGATACGCATGGAATGCACGCGGCACCGGGACCGCCGATACAGTTTCAGAAGACGGATGGCAAGTGTTTCATGACCGGCTGGAGTTGGCCGGCCAAACGCTGAAAGACGCTTATGATCTGCCGACCAAAGATCCGGAGTGGTATCTGGTGATGCTGGGCCTGGTGCGCGACCTGGGCGGCAGCAAAGAGATGATGGCTGCGACTTTCGATAAAGCATTCGCGTTTGAGCCTGACTATTATTACTACGACCAGGTGATGGCTGGGGCGCTGCAGGAGAAGTGGCTTGGAGAAAAAGGGGATCTGGCTGCGTTCGCGGAGAAAGCGGCCGACAGGCTCGGCGGTGACCGGGGCGACATTGTCTATTACGAAATTGCCAGACAGATTAACTGCAACTGCGGCGAAGACCAGGACCTTCACGGTCTCTCCTTCCCGCGCATCAAGCGTGGCTACATCGCGCTGGAAAAGCAGTACGGCGTTTCACTTGACCACCTGAACAAGATCGCGTATCTCGCTTCCGTGGGCGGCGATCCGTTTTATGCCAACGAAATCTTCGGCCGCATGCAGGACAACTGGGACCCCGATACCTGGAAATCGCAAAGCTACTTTGAAACCGCCAAAGCCTGGGCTAAAGAGGGAGCGCGCGCAAAGCTGATTGAAGACGCCATCAAGTCAGCAGATGATAACGCGAAGACCCCGCTGGGACGGAAATTCCATGGCGAGGTGGAAAAAAGTTTCCAGGCGAGCTACACGACTGCCGTGGCCGATTGCAAGAAGAAATCCGGCGACACAATCCTCTTTCCATTTGATATGGTGATGCAACTGGGTCAGGACGGCGCCGTGGAGCAGCTTTATACCTCGCTTAGAAGCGGAGTGACCGCCTGCCTCACGCCGCAGGTTCGCACGGGCCACTTCCCCGCTCCACCGCAGGCGTCGTACTGGGTGAAGGTCCACCTTCAGCCCACGCCGGAAGACATTCAGAAGTTGAAAGCCGCCGGCATAATTCGTTAGACGAGGCTGGGCTTCAACAGCTCCTTCCGCATGCTTATCTGATAACCTGCACGCCAACTTCTCCGGTTCAGTCCTGCGTTGCTATTTGTCCGCCTCGGGATTAGAGTTTCCGCCATTGATTGGCCTGACCGGGCAGGACACGAAGCATTGCTGTGGAGCCGCCCGCTCCAGGCCGCAACCGGAGAGGAGACCACCATGAAAGCTCACACGATCGCCGGCGGCGGAGGCGTGCAACTGCACGCGGTAGAAACTGGAAATCCCCATGGCCGGCCCATTCTCTTCATCCACGGTGTTTCGCAATGTCACCTGCAGTGGAGCCGCCAGCTCGAATCCAACCTCAGCCAGAACTGTCGCCTGATTGCGATGGATATGCGCGGCCACGGTTTTTCCGACAAGCCGCGCGACAGCTACGGCGACTCCAAGCTGTGGGCGGACGACGTAAACGCGGTGATCCAAACGCTGAAGCTTGATCATCCAGTTCTCTGTGGCTGGTCGTATGGGCCTCTGGTGTTCCTCGATTACATCCGCCACTACGGCGAGGAGCAGATCGGCGGGCTTCACCTGGTCGGGGCCATCACCAAGCTGGGCAGCGACGACGCCTTATCAGTGCTTACGCCTGAATTTCTTGGTCTGGTGCCGCAGTTTCTTTCGACGGACGCGGAAACGACGGTCCGCGGTCTCGACGGTTTACTCGGGCTGTGCTTCTCCCACCAGCCGTCCGTGGCCGAACGCTATCTCATGCTGGGCTACAACGTCTCCGTTCCGCCGTTTGTGCGCCAGGGAATGTTTTCCCGCAGCTTCCACAACGATGACCTGCTGCCAAAGATCCGCAAGCCGGTGCTGATTACGCATGGCGCTGAAGACGCCATTGTGAACCCAAGGATCGTCGACCAGCACAAGGCGGCGATGCCTCACGCGCAGGTTCACCTCATGGCCAAGGCCGGCCACGGGGCGTTCTGGGATGACGCGGCAGGATTCAACCAGCGCCTGGGCAGTTTCTGCGAGAGCTTGCAACAGCGCTGGACCGCGGCGAGTTGAGATTCAGCGCAAGCAGCGCAGGCCTACTCGTACCGCAACGCCACCATGGGATCCACTCGGCTGGCATTGCGTGCAGGGAGGTAGCTGGCCAGGAGAGCAACGGCCGCCAGCAGGAGCGAGACAACGATATAGGTAATCGCGTCAGTGGCGTGGACGTGAAACAGCAGGCTCGATAGCAGGCGTGATGTCAGCAGCGCTCCACAAACGCCGATGGCGAGTCCTAGAATCACAAGGCGCATACCCTGCACCAGCACCTGGCGCAAAACGTTTTCGCGGCTGGCGCCCAGGGCAATGCGAATGCCGATATCGCGCGTGCGCTGGACGACCACGTAAGAAAGCACGCCATAGACTCCCACGCAGGCCAGCAGAAGCGCAGTCACCGCAAACAGCGCCATCAGAAACGTGTCAAAGTGCGACTGCTGCAGCCTGCTGGAAATCTTTTCCTGCATGGTAGAAACGCTATAGATGGGCACGCCGGCATCAACGGCGGTCACAGCGCTCTGCAGTTCAGAAGCAGGCACCGGCGCGCCTTGCGTGCGCACCACCACGTCCATGGTGCGGCCAATCCAGTCCCAGGCTGCGGGCGGCATCTGAGCTACGGGAATGTAAAACTCGGAGCGAATGTTCTGGTCGAGTCCCCAGGCACGCACATCAGAAACCACCCCCACCACCACGTGCCACACCGGATCGAGCCGTCCCTTGGGACCCGGTTCACAGCAGTTGAAGCGTTTGCCAATGGGATCTTGTCCTGGCCACATGGTTCGCGCCAGCGTCTCATTGACCATGGCCACCAGAGTCGTCCTGCGTGTGTCCTCTGGGGTAAACTCACGTCCCGCCTTCAACGGCACATGCGCGACTGACAAATATCCGGGAGAGACGGCGCGCAGTTGCGCATCGATGATGTTGGAGGGATCAAAGGCCACGCCTTCCGGCAACAATCCGTTGCTGTTGCCGCCAAACGTCATGGGAGCGCGCGAAACCATGGCAACCGACTGCACTCCGGGCAGCGACTGCACGCGCTGCATAATGTTTTCAAAAGTCTGCCGCGCCGACTGCGGGTCGTGATAGGCGGGATCAGGAAGGCCAATACGTCCCACCATGAGGTTTGAGGTATCAAATCCGGGATCGACCTTAGCCACCATGAGCGCGCTGCGAATCAGCAATCCCGCGCCTATCAGCAGGACTACAGCGAGCGCCACCTGGGCGACAACCAAACCACTGCGCAGACGATCGCGTCCCGTGCTGGTGCGTCCTGCACCGGCATTCATGCCTTCAAGCAAACGCACGGCAGAGGCGCGGAAGGCCGGCGCCAGCCCAAACAGAATGCCGGAGAAGACAGCGGCGCCGCAGGCAAACAACAGAGCCACGCCGTCGATGCGTGAGTCGCCGATGCGCGGCACTCCTGCCGGCGCATTCGCAACCAGGAGAGGCAATGCAGCGGCCGCCAGGAACACTCCGGCTATCGCTCCCGCTGCGCCGAGAAGAATGTTTTCCACCAGCAATTGCCGGATGATCCGTCGCGGACTGGCTCCCAGCGCCACGCGCGTGGCAATCTCGCGCGTGCGTGACCGTCCCCGCGCCAGTTGCAGATTGGCAATGTTGGCGCAGGCAATCAGCAGCACCAATCCCACCGCTGCCAGCATGGTGAAAAGCGTCAGCCGCTGGTCGCCCAGCAGTATCTCGGGCAGTGACCTGGCCACAAAGCCGCGATCTTTGTCGTCAATGGGATAAAGCCGCTCCTGCCGCTGGCCCAGGACGTTCAACTCCGCCTGCGCTGCGCCGAGCGAAACTCCCGCCTTCAGATGGCCAAAGGTGTTCAGGTAGTGGTTATCGTGATCGCCGAGCTGCGCCGGCGTAAATGCCTCCGGAACCCAGAGCTGGCTATCTGAGAGCATCGGGTCGAAAGACTTGGGCATTACGCCCAGCACAACGTACGGTACGCCGTTGATCCTGATTGTGCGGCCGATCAGGCCGGCGTCAGAATTAAAGTGGGTTCGCCAGAGGCGCTCGCTTAACACCGCCACATGGCCGCGGCCGGGCTGGTCTTCGTCGGCAGAGAACACACGGCCCAGGATCGGCTGCACTCCAAAGGTGGCAAAGTAACTCGCGGTTGCCAGTTCGCCATTCACGCGTTCGGGAGCGCTCTCCGTCGCCAGGTTAAAGCTGGCCGAGTTGGACGCAGAGACGTTTTCAAAAGCGCTGGTCGCTCGTCGCATGTCCTCAAAGTTGCCCACGGACATGCCGTGACCGCCCACGCCCTTCCAAGTTTCCTGCACCAGCATGACGTGTTGCGGATCAAGCATGGCCAGCGGCCGCAGCAATACCGCGTCAACAATGCTGAAAATGGCGGTATTGGCCCCGATGCCAATGGCCAGCGTGAGCACCGCCACTGCGGTGAAAACCGGCATCTTGAGCAGCAGGCGCAAGCCGTAACGGACGTCCTGAACGAGCGAATGCATTCTTTTCTCCGCCATTCCCCATTGCAGCTGGAGCGCCGAACTGAATCGGCTTAAAAGTTTGATTCTATTAGAAGGAGAAGATGCGACGCGAGCGGCGCACGTTCGAAGTTGGGATGAGGTGTTCGAAATCGGACAGATGAAGTGCCGAAAAAAATTTTCCTCTTTAGGTCTGTGCGGCAGCCATGGCGGCCGCACCCGAAGCGAGAATATCCAGAACGCGACGCACGTCACTCACCTCGCGCACGCGGATGGGCAGGAGTTCAAGCCTGACCAGCAACGGCGGCGAAAGCACCAGCTTACCCACAAGGCTGGATCTCAGGTCTGCTTCCGCAATAGCCGCGCCCAACAGGTTCGCGGGGATCTTGGCCAGATTCGCCGCTTCCAGCCAGGCGCAATCGCGCGCTTTGGTCATGCTGAAATTAATAATGGTGGTCTCAGTGCGCAAGCCGAAGGTGTTGAGCAGCGCGACCCACGGCGAGATCTCCGCCATCTCCCGTTCCAGGGCCGCCACTTGCTCAGCCAGCACGATGTTGATCAGGTTGAAGTCGTGTTGAAGGCCGGCAAGCTGGTCTCCCGGAGCGCACGCTGCCGCGGCAATGCCCAGGTCGAGATTGATGTGCGCGTTCATGCCCGCCAGAAGGTGTTGCAGGACCAGCGGTGGCCAGGACGACACGGCGTCGAAGGCAAGCTTCCAGCTTAGGGTGGTGGGCTGATGCTTGCGCCACGCGTCGAATGCATTCAGATAGCGGCTGGCAAAAATGACGTCGAGCCGCTCCATGCGCGGGCTATCCTGGAAACGTCCGGCTTCAATTCCCTGCTTCACTGCCCGGGTCACGCGCCGATACAGCGCAGCGAAGTATCCGGCGCGATTTCGCTCCTCCCGTGCCCAATCGATGATCGCATCGAGCGAGCGGATTACGTCATCAATGGTTTCGGCCGGCATCTCCACATCATAGCGTAGCTTTGCGCAGCGTGATTTGAGCCTGAAGTGATCTTCGGTTTCGCGACCTTAAAAAGGTCGCTTTATCAGCGGATGTGCTTTCATTTATGCGCTCTCGACTACGGTCAGATCTCGCTCGGGAACGACGCGAATGTTGGCGCGGTTTAAAAGATTAGCCGAGTGCTTTACTTTATTCGTTTCTTGCAGCCCGGCGATTAATTCGCTTGACAAAGATCGCGAGCACACGCAAGACTCGAATTAGGGCCCAGAAAGAAAAGCAAAACACGACAAGATACAAATCACGTTCCCGAGGAAGCGGCTCCCCTTAGGCGCCGTCTTCGCCTGTGGGGAACGGGGGAACGGTCCCTTGGTCACGCATTGTTTTTCAACTGGTAAAACAAGAGCTTCTCTCACGCGCTAGCTTTGCGCGCGATGAGATAAGAGCGGGCACGCCCGGTGTAGTAGCACCGAACGTGCCCTGACCATAACCGCCTAACGAGGAGGCAATCATGGCTGTAGCCAAGAATAGCATTCGCCGTACTCGCGGTTCCGCACCCTCAAAATTGCGCAGGCCAACCCGGGCAGGCAGTGTCAAAACAAGCACAGCGCGGGGCAAGCATCGCATCCCTGATTCAGTTTATTTCGACGAAGTTCGTGGCAAGATCCTGGACGATCTTTCTGTAAGCGCCAGCTCTGATGGCAACCTGATCACCCTTGCCTTTCGCGACAAAACTGAGATGACCTTGGAGATTGCGCCTGGTATTTCCGTGCTTGGCATGCTCGAGAGCTGGAAGACCGGCAACTCGCGCGTGCTGAAGCGCTGGCCAAAAATCCGTAGCGTTGGGCTGTAATGCTCCCGGCCGATGGCAGGCTACTTTTGCTCTAATTCCTCCATGAGCGCCTCCCTCACCTGCTGCTGGTGCTCAAACCTCAGCTTGGCACCCTTTAACGTGAGATAAAACACATCAATCGCCATCTCGCCCTCGGTATCGATCAGCGCGATTTCGATGTTGCAGTGCTGGAATGAGAGACGCGAGCTGATGCGATGCAGCAATCCAGGGCGGTCCTGCGCGATGACCTGCAGCACGGTGCATCGCGCCGAGCTTGTGTCGTTGAACTCAATTCGCGTCTGAATTCGCGTCTTGCTGGTCGCGGCAGCGGAAGAGCGCAAGCGGTCGCGCAGCATTTTCTCCAGGTCGGCCTGACCGGTGAGCACGTCGGTGATGCTGCGCTTAAATCGCTCCCACTCTGGCAGGTTCAGTTCCAGAGTGTGAAAGCGATCGACGAAGTGGAACGTATCCACGACCACGCCGGCATCGTTGGAAAAAGCGTCCGCCTTGACGATGCTCATGCCCCATCCGGCCAACACGCCGGTCATGCGCGCGAACAGCATAGGCCCGTCTTCCGTAACCAGAGTAAGATCGAACCAGTGACGGCCGCGCTGGAGTTCAAGCTGCACCGGCTGGCCTTTGAGCCGGCTCGCCATTTCCAGGTGGTTGAGAATCTCCTGCGGAGCGTGCGTGGCCAGATAGCGCCGCGGCAAACCTTCAAGAAAGGGTTTAAGCCTGCGTCCTGCCATGCGTGCAAGTGTGCTGAGAACTTGGCTGTCCTCGGCAGAGCCGCCATGCAGCCGCTGGTCCATGCTCAGGCTGAGATAATTCGCAGTCTCAATGTAGAGCTGCCAGATATTTTCGGCCTTCCATGGCGTGAGCGCTTCCGGATTCACTGCTTTGATATCTGCGTACGTCATGAGGCACAGCATCTTCAGCCGCTCAGGCCATTGCACCGCCTCAGCGAAGGCGCGCACCGTCTCCTGATCAAAGATGTCGCGGCGCATGGCCGCAGACATGGCCAGGTGATTGGCGATCAGAAATCTCACCATCTCGCGCTCCGCAGGCTCCAGCTCAAGGCGATCCATCGCGCTCTCCGCCAGCTCCAGTCCGGCGGTAATGTGGTCGGTTCTACTCGCGCCTTTCCCCACGTCGTGCAGCAAAAGGGCGAGATAGAGCAGCTCCGGACGCTCGAGTTCGCCCAGCAGTTCGGCGTAACGGCGGTCCCACTCTGAAGTTGCGTCGTTAAGGCGGTGCAGGGTCTCGATGGCGACAAACGTGTGCTCATCAACGGTGAAGCGATGGTAGAAGTCCCGCACCACAAGTGCATCTATCGCTTTAAGTTCCGGCAGGACCAGCGACAGAAAGCGCAGCGCGTGCATGGCGCGTAGTGCGTTGGCGGCTTGCGGCTGAACAAGTATCTCCTGCAAATAAATCCACAGCTCGGCGCCGCGAGGGGTTGTGGCCGCGATAGCAGGCAGCGCCTGCTCAATTCTCTGCTCTGTGGTGGTGCTCAGCTTTACCCCATAGTGCGCGACAAAATGAAAAAGCCGTAGCAGGACTTCAGAATCCTGAACCGATGTGGCCTGCTGCAGAAACACCATGCCATGCACAACCGAGAATTCCGAACTCGAAATGCGCGACCGCCAGCTCTGGAATTGGCGATAGAGTCCCGACCACGCCGCAGGCGCCTCATCGAGAAGCTGCAGGCAGATGCGATGCACAGTTCGGGTGTGGCTGAAATACAGGCGCATCCAGTCGGCGGGCTGGAGAGGTGCACTGTGGACGCTGTGAAGGTAAGTTGCGCCGATATTTTTGGCCGCGGCTTCATCCTGCGCTGCCCAGCACAAGGTGTTGTCGTCACGCCCGTGGCGAAAGTGCAGGAAGCAACGCAGAGCGGAGAGAAAGCCCAGCGCCCCTTCTGCCTGAGGACAAATCAAGGCTGGAAGGAGCGTTCCACGCTCCGGCCAGGTGTGCTGGTTGTCGAGAGCGGCGATCAATGCCAGCCAGAGAGCGCAGTTGTAGTCGCGCAAGCCACCGGGCGCGTCCTTGATGTTGGGCTCCAGATGAAAAAGCGTGTTGCCATACTTGGCATGGCGGCTGCGGGTGATCTCTACCAGCCGCTGCACCAGTTGCTGCGACTCACGCATCACGAGCGCGGGGACGACCCTTTCACGCAGGCGCGTATAAAGCTCGCGGTCGCCGGCAAGAAAGTGGCAGTCGAGCAGCGCGATGGAGAACTCCACGTTGTTGGGATCAAAGCGCTCACATTCCGCCAGCATCCGGCTTGCCGGACTCAGCTTGAACCCGAGGTCCCATAGTTCCTGGGAAAAAGCCCGGATAGGCTCTTTGAGCCTGGTTTCGCCTTCGCGGTCTGCGTGCAGGAAGAGCAGGTCAATATCTGAGAATGGAAAAAGCGATCTCCGCCCGTAGCCGCCAATCCCGACCAGTGCGAAGCCGCTGCCGGTGGTCTGCGGTAGAAGGACTTTTTCCCAGAGTCGCAGAACCAGGCGGTCTACCAACTCCGTTCTTTGCCGGATGGCTGCCCTGCCATCCCCAGTCGCCGCGAACTCACGTTGAATCTGCGTGAAGCCGCTGGTATAGAGCTCGCGCAATTCTCCCGTTAGAGTAAGAGTGTTCATGGACGCCGCTGAGACATTCGTCGCCAGCCCCATCACAGCGCGCCTTCGCCGCGTTCTTCATTGCGGATGCGGATCACGTCGTCGATCCGTGAAAGGAAAATCTTGCCGTCGCCGATCTTGCCCGTGCGAGCGGCGCTCATGATGGCCTGCACGGCCTTTTCCGCAATGTCATCGGCCAGCACGAGTTCAAGCTTTGTCTTTGGAATCAGATCCACCGTGTACTCCTGGCCGCGATAGAACTCGGTATGGCCCTTCTGGCGTCCGTGGCCACGGACCTCCAGCACGGTCATGCCTTCCACGCCGATCTCGTGCAGCGCCTCCTTGACGGCGTCGAGTCGGGATGTGCGAATCACAGCCTCAAGCTTGGTCATGCGTGCCTTTCCGGGTGAAAGTAATCCTTAAAGGTTTGGTGCGATTGCGGCGCTGTGCCATGGCCGAGCCGGGGCTCTCTATCTCTGGAGGATGGTCGTTGCATTGCTTCAGGCGGAAGCTTCAAAGTAATAACCTTCTTCCCCATGCTGGGTTAGATCGAGCCCCTGGATCTCGTGCTCTTCGGGAACACGCAACCCGATGACCGCATCCACAAGTTTCAGGAGGATGAGCGTGCCAACAATCGCCAGCGCCCATGCAATCGCCACCGCTGCAAACTGATTCAAGACCTGATGCGCATTGCCCTCCATCAGTCCGGATGCGAGCGTGTTCCCTTTTGTGTCTTTGAAAATCGGATTAACAGCGCTGGAAGCAAAAATTCCGGTGAGCAGCGCTCCGGCCGTGCCACCTGCTCCGTGAACGCCAAAGGCATCCAGCGTGTCGTCATAACCGAAGCGAGCTTTCACTTTGGCTACCATCGTGTAGCAGAAAACGCCAGCGATGGCCCCGATTGCCAGCGCAGACATTGGGCTGACAAAACCCGCGGCAGGAGTAATGGCGACTAATCCTGCAACGGCGCCGGAAATTGCGCCCAAAGCGCTGGGCTTTCCGTTGCGAATCCATTCTGCAGCACACCATCCGATCACCGCCGCTGCGGCAGCAAAATGAGTGGCGACAAAAGCGCTGGTCGCGAGACTGCCCGCTGCAAGAGCGCTGCCCGCGTTAAAGCCAAACCATCCGATCCAGAGCAGGCATGCGCCGATGAAGCTAAGCACTACGCTGTGTGGAGGCATGGGCTGGCGCGGATACCCGATGCGACGCCCGAGGTAAAGCGCGCACACCAATGCGGATACACCAGACGTGATGTGAACGACCGTCCCACCGGCGAAATCCAGCGTCGGCACCCGCCCGCCGAGCGACGCGTTGAGCAGGCCGCCCTTTCCCCAAACCATGTGCGCCATCGGGCAATAAACCACAAGGGACCAGAGTGTGAGAAACAGGCACATGGCGCTGAACTTCATCCGTTCGGCAAACGCTCCTGTGATTAACGCCGGCGTAATCACAGAAAACATCAGCTGATAGCACATGTACGTTTCCGCCGGAATGGTGGCGGCGTATGCGGTATCGGGTTGCGATCCAACTCCGCGCAGAAACAGGTGTTGAAAGCCGCCGATGAAGCTGTTCCCTTCTGAAAAAGAAAGGCTGTACCCCACCACCGCCCAAATCACGGTGATCAACGCCATCATGACGAAGCTCTGCATCATGGTAGCGAGCACGTTTTTCTTTCGTACCAGGCCGCCGTAGAAGAGCGCCAGCCCGGGTCCGGTCATCATGAGCACCAGGGCGGAACAGACCAGCATCCAGCCGTTGTCGGCTGACGTTTGCGATTGCGCCAATTGCTGTTCGAGGCGCGCGATACGCTCCTCCTGGGTGTCACTCCGGGCGGAAGCCGAACCTGCTTGCGCCGGCCCGCCGCTCACGCCTTGCGCCAGCAATCCAAAGGGCACAGCCATGAATAAACAGAGAAAACAGCTTGCAATCCAGAGCTTGGTCATGGAACGGAAGCTGTGGCGACTTCAAGGCGCCAGAGCTGAGCACAATCTATCCACGTCAGCTCCTCGCTGGAAATCGAAAATATTTATCACCGCTATAAGAAACTCTGGCGTCGCCGCACGGAGGAACCGAAAAAGAACGGGAGCTTAGCCGTTACCGGCGGAACATGTACCCCGGATCGAGTGCTCCGCCATTTTACGAATTCCCGAACCGTGCCCATCGTCACGGACGGCCAAAGCCAAACTCGTCTACCATAACTGCGTGAAGAAGCATACGGCCCATGTTGACCATGTCCGGCCTGCCAGACCTGCTGTGAAAAACAAATCACGAAAAAATCACGGGCACCACAAGGCCTCGGCGCAGCCGGACAGGCTGATCACACAGCTCGAGGACACTGAGGCTGCGCTGCAGAAGTGGATCAAGAGCTCGCCGGGCAATTCTGAATATTTCCGCCGCGATCCCATCCGCGCCATGCGAGCGGCGGGTCTGGAGATTGATGACGACATCATGCTGGAATTGGAGCTGATCACCAGTGCCATTGCGCGAAAATTGAAATAGCAGGCCATCGCCGCTCCTTTTTTCGGCGCTTTGACTCCCCCTTATAATGGCTGCATGGCCCAGATCATGTACGGCAAACCCGTTGCCGACCAGATTGAGCAGTGGGTCCGCGCGGAAGTAGAACATCTTCGCGCCGGACACAACATTGTGCCCCGGCTTGACGTGGTGCTGGTGGGCCGCAGTGCTGCGTCACAACGCTATGTCGCCAAAAAGATGGAGTCCTGCCAGCGTTTGGGGATGGCTGCGCATTTGCACACATTTGACGACTCCATTTCAGCAGGCGCGCTGCGCGATGAAGTACAACGCCTCAGCGATGATCCTGCCATACATGGAATCCTGATTCAGCTTCCGCTGCCGGCACACATTGAAGATCCGCCACACGGGTTGAACAAGTTTGACGTTTTCGATGCCGTCCGCGGGGAACAGGACGTGGACGGAATTTCCCGGCACACTGTACCCGAACTCTACCGCGCGCAGGCGGATGCCATCCTGCATCTACCCGCTACGGCGCTTGCCGTCAGGCGCATGATGGCCTTTTACGGAGTTGAAACCGAGGGCCGGGTTGCGGTGGTCGTCGGCAGGAATGACATTACGGCCAAACCCATTCACCACATGCTGGGAGGAAGGATGTGCAACGCCACGGCCGTCTGGCTGCACCGCTTCACGCGCAAACAGGACCATGACGAATTCATGCGAGCCGCAGACATTATTGTGACTTCCGTCGGCAGCGAGAAATATCAGATCACCGCCGAGATGGTGAAACGCGGAGCAGTAGTGATTGATGTGGCCACGCGGGTCGGCGCAGATGGCAAATTGCACGGAGATACAGATTTCGATCGCGTGAAAGAAATCGCCTCAGCCATCACGCCTGTCCCTAAAGGGGTGGGCCCGGTCACAGTGGCAGCTCTCATGGAGAACGTGGTGCGGGCCGCTCAATTCGCCGCGGGTCTGCGCAAACCGGGCTATGATTTCTCCGTGAAGACTACCGCTGACTCTCACGTGTGACATGCCAGGGGGCCTAGCCAGCGTTCGGTTCTTCGGTTGTTCGCACAACTCTGAGTCCGCTACCCGACGCCGAACTCATAGCCAATGCGCCGGATCGTCTTGATCAGCTTCACCTGGTGCCCGGAGTCAATCTTCCTGCGGAGATAGTTCACATAAACGTCCACAACGTTGGTTGGGGTATCGGATGGCAACTTCCAGACATTCTCAATGATGCTGCTGCGGGTAACGCGATGACCGGAGTTACGCATCAGGTACTCGAGCAGACTGAACTCTCTGGGTGTAAGGTCAATTTCTTTACCGGAACGGCGCACCGTTCGCAGAACGCAATCCAGTTCCAGGTCGTCCGCGCGAAGGAGAGTCTGGACAGGACGCGCCTTTCGACGCATCAGCGCGCGTACGCGAGCAGACAGTTCGGAAAAGGAGAATGGTTTTGTCAGGTAATCGTCCGCGCCTGCATCGAGACATGAGACTCGTTCTGTTACATGATCGGTAGCAGTGAGGATCAGAATGGGAAGTTCAGGATCTCGCGTGCGAATCCGCCTTAGCACCTCGACCCCGCTGAGACGCGGCAGAATCAGGTCCAGGATGAGCAGGTCGAACGATTCCGCGTCCAGTTTCGCCAGGGCCTCTTCCCCATCGGCCGCGATCTGACACTCATGCTCTTCCGCCAGGAACGCTTTGGCGACAAAGGACGCTAGCGGAGCATCATCTTCCGCAATCAGAATTCGCATCCAGCTAGTACCATCTCCCCTAAAATGACGTTCCTCGACAGGTTGGAACGCGACATCACTCTAGGAAACCCGGGCCCTATTGCTTTCAATCCGTGACCGGTAGTGGTCACGATCTCCTTAATGCCTATACCACAGTTGCTGAAAATACTACCATAGAAGGGGCAGCCACAGTAGAAAGTAAAATTTTATTAGGTCATCTAAGTGAGTTTCTTAGTTCGGGGTGGCTTTGATGCAATGGTGGACGGAAATCACTTCCTGCTTATACTCGCCAGGCCCGAAAAGTAAATCCTTTACGAAACCCGACGGTGAGATCAGAGCTCCAGGATACGCCTGGTATGTCGCGCAATCATCAAGTCCTCATCGGTTCTGATCACGCGCACTGTACAACGGCTAGTCTTCGTGCTGATGACTTGCGCGTTCCTCGAATTGGCCTCGGAATCCAGATCCATTCCCAGGAACTCGAGACCATCAACTATGCCTGCTCGGACTGCTGCAGCGTGTTCGCCGATTCCACCGGTGAACACAACTGTATCCAGTCCACCCAGGGCTGCGGCGTACGCGCCAATGAACTTGCGCACCTGATAGCAGAACATTTCCACCGCTTGCGCTGCATCAGCATTTTGCTCGCTGCTGTCGAGCAGAGTCCTCATCTCACTGGATAGACCGGAGACACCCAGCAGCCCTGACCGGTAGTCCAGAACTTCTGCCACCTGCTCAACGCTATGGCCGCTCCGCAGGAGGTACAGAGTTACCCCGGGATCCAGATCGCCGGTACGAGTTCCCATCATGAAGCCGCCTGTAGGAGTAAGCCCCATGCTGGTATCCACGGGCTTTCCCTCCTTCAGCGCCACCATGCTGGAGCCGTTGCCCAAATGAGCGATGATGGCACGCCTTCCCAGATCCTGGCCCATTCTCTCGACCACGTACTCATAAGAAAGCCCGTGGAAGCCATAGCGTTTCACTCCCTGCTCCCAGAACTTGCGCGGAAGCGGAAATCGGCGTGCGACCTCCGGAATCTGCGAGTGGAAGGCGGTATCAAAGCATGCGACCTGAGCCAGGTCAGGATAGTGTTGCGCAATCGCTTCAATCAGAGCGATCTCGCGGGGCACATGTATCGGCGCGAAAACCGCTGCTTTCCTCAGCCGGCTGATCACAGCCGTGTCAATCAGGTGCGGCGCAGAAAACCACGGACCGCCGTGCACAATGCGATGCCCCGCGCCAGATAACCTGGTGATTCCCTGCTCTTGCAGTGCCGCAAACATTACCGGAATGGCGTCAGCGGGGCCGGCAAAGCTTTCGCGCCGATCAATTAACTGCTTACCTTCTGCGCGCACCCAAAACTTCCCATCGGGTGTTCCGATTGCTTCGGCAGCCCCGATGAGAACGGCGTTCTCGCCGCTTTCGGTCAGCCGATATGCGGCAAATTTCAGTGACGAGGATCCACCGTTCAGCGTGAGGATGATTGCGTCCATCAGAGCCGCAACTCCGATGGCTCGATCTCAGGCAAGCAGGTTTCCTTGCCAGCGAGGCTACGCATCCCACCGCCAGTTCGTGATCTCGGGCATGTCCTCGCCGTGAATTCGGATGTACTCTCTGTGTTCGGCAAGCTTGCTGGTGAAGGTGGCAATCAACTGGTCTGACACGACCTTTAATCTCGGAACGCGCCGGATCGCGTCCATCGCGAGTTGAAACCTGTCCATGTTATTCAGGACGACCATGTCGAACGGCGTTGTTGTCGTGCCTTCCTCTTTATAGCCGCGAACGTGCATGTTGTCGTGATTCTTTCTTCGGTAGCACAGGCGATGGATCAACCAGGGATAACCGTGATAGGCAAAGATGACGGGCTTGTTCGTGGTAAACAAAGCGTCGAAATCGTCGTCATCCAGCCCGTGCGGGTGCTCAGAAGAAGGCTGTAATGTCATCAGGTCCACCACGTTGATCACACGCACCTTCAGTTCCGGCAGATGCTTGCGCAGAAGAGAAGTCGCGGCCAGTATCTCCAGCGTAGGCACATCGCCGGCGCAGGCCATTACCACGTCGGGCTCTCCGCCGTGGTCATTGCTGGCCCATTGCCAAATTCCTATCCCGGCAGCGCAATGCTTCACCGCCGAATCCATGTCCAGCCATTGCAGCTCGGGCTGTTTGCCGGCATCAATCAAATTCACGTAGTTGCGGCTGCGCAGGCAATGGTCTGTGACCGAAAGCAGGCAGTTGGCATCCGGCGGAAGATACGCGCGCGCCACTTCTGGTTTTTTGTTCAACATCTGATCAAGAAAGCCTGGGTCCTGGTGGCTGAATCCATTGTGGTCCTGTCGCCAGACATGCGAAGTAAGCAGATAGTTGAGTGACGCGATGGGTTTTCGCCACGGAATTCTGCGGCTCGATTCCAGCCACTTGGCATGCTGGTTGAACATGGAGGTGACAATGTGAATGAAAGCTTCATACGAAGAAAACAAGCCGTGGCGTCCGGTCAAAAGATATCCTTCCAGCCAGCCTTCGCACATGTGTTCGCTCAGCACCTCCATCACGCGGCCATCGTGCGTGACATGCACGTCAGTAGGAAGGATCTCGGCTTCCAGGATACGGTCAGTAGCTTCAAACACTGCGCCCAGGCGGTTTGATTCTGTTTCATCCGGACCCATAATGCGGAAGTTGCGGGTCTCTGCGTTCAGCTTCATCACATCACGAAGAAAACGCCCAAGGATCCGCGTCGATTCCTGCATGACCGTGCCGGGCCTCTCCACTTCCACGGCGTACTGGCGGAAGTCCGGGAGCTTCAGCTCCTTGAGCAGCAAGCCGCCATTAGCGTGGGGATTCATCCCCATGCGCCGATTGCCCTTGGGCGGCAACTCTGCCAACTCCGGAATGAGCTTGCCTGAGCTGTCGAACAGTTCCTCCGGTTTATAGCTGCGCATCCAGTCTTCAAGGATTTTCAGGTGTTCAGGCTTGGTCGCCAGATCGGCCACGGGCACCTGATGCGAGCGAAAGGACCCTTCCACCGGAAGGCCGTCCACCATCTTCGGGCCGGTCCATCCCTTTGGGCTGCGCAAAATGATCATGGGCCATTGTGGCCGCTCGTCAATGTTCTCCTGCCGCGCTCTGCGTTGGATCTCCCGAATCTCCGTGATGACCTGCTCCATGGTCGCGGCCATAATCTGGTGCATCAGTTGCGGATCGCTGCCTTCAACAAAGTAGGGGTTGTATCCGTATCCGACAAACAGGTCTGTCAATTCCTCTTTAGAAATGCGAGCCAGCACAGTTGGGCCGGCAATCTTATAGCCATTGAGGTGCAGCACAGGCAGCACAGCTCCGTCACGCCGCGGGTTGAGGAACTTATTGGAATGCCAGCTTGTGGCGCATGGCCCCGTTTCAGCTTCGCCGTCGCCTACGACACAACACGCGATCAGATCAGGATTGTCGAACACTGCTCCAAAAGCGTGCAGCAGCGAGTAGCCCAACTCTCCGCCTTCGTGAATCGAACCCGGAGTATCAGGCGATGCGTGGCTGGGAATGCCGCCCGGCCAGGAGAACTGCGTGAACAGATGCTTCAGCCCTGCCACGTCCTGCGTCACCTTGGGATAGAGCTCCGTATAGGAACCTTCAAGATAGGTATTCGCTACAATGCCCGGCCCGCCATGGCCAGGACCGGCAATGTAGATGGCATCCAGCTCATTTTTCTTGATCACCCTGTTCATGTGCGCCCAGATGAAATTCAGTCCCGGCGTTGTGCCCCAATGTCCGAGAAGGCGCGGCTTTACATGCTCCAATTTGAGAGGCTCGCGAAGAAGCGGATTATCGTGAAGGTAAATCTGTCCGACGGACAAATAGTTGGCAGCGCTCCAGTAACGCTGGATTCTGCTCAGATCTTCCTGACTCAGCGGACCTGCCGGGCGGCGGTCAGCCACAGTTTCAGCCTGGGCGACGGTGTTAGGCATGCTCGCGGCTCCTGTCACTCTAATGATTTTACGCCTTCGCATGCGTGGCGAGTCTTACACCGGGTCTGATTTCCGGAGAGGCTCCAGCTCAAAGACGTGTTCCCGTTTGCAGGAGTTGCACGCCACAATTTTTCATTTCGAGTGTGAAACCAGCATGGGTCTCATCGAAGCAGCGGGAGATCAGGCGGAACGCCCAAATTTTGTGGCGTTATGTCTGCCAGTCGCATTAAAGGAGCAACGTTGAAGTGTGTCCCTGCTTCCATGCGCACGATATGCCCGGATATTGCCAGATCGTACTCCAGCCAAATACCTTGTTTGTGACAGGCAAAGACAACTTTCAATGGAGATACGAGTTCCAGATTCTGCTCCGCCACTTCCAGGCAGTGGTTCAAGTCCCGCACGAATCCGGTGTTGACGTGGCCATGCTGAAAATCGCGGCTGATGAGCTGGCGGACTCTGTCGTTCATAGCAAGCAAATCCAGATTACCTTTGCATTGCTGGGGAGATGCCTTGAAGTAGAACGAAACAGCATGGCCGCCTTCATCATAAAAATGGTTGATCATTTCCAGTTGCTCGGGGCTGATAGCATTTGGGAAACCAGCCGGCTGGCGAGCATGTTTATTTGACGCAACAGTCATAACTACCCTTCGAGCAACTTTAGGAGCATTGCGAAACTGTGGCCGTGACGGGCATCACAGAAGAACTAAACCCTCTCACAGAAAGCTCCCGCGGAACTCATTAATCGTGTTGGACCTGCCAGTGAGGTGTATAACGTAACTCTATCTGACCGGTGAGGTCATGCTGTGCGGTTGGACGCAGAATGGGAATCAGCCAGCGTTCATCTTGAACAAAAGTGGAAATCATCACGCCTGGACGCGCTTCCCAGGAGAAGGTTGCGCGGGCGTCGGTCTGCGTACCGCCTCCGGGAAGAAAAAGATTGCTCGCCTTCAGCTGCCGGAAGTTCAGAACCAGTTTGCTGGTGGCGGAAAAATGATAGGTGCTCCATCCCTGGTACGCTTTCGCATCGCGACCGATAGAGCTGCCGAACAGGTTGCCTTTGTTCGTATTCGCGTCATGGTACTGGTTGTTGAAATACAGAAACGTGGGGCCGAGGTCCTGCGAGATCAGCATCTGCGTTGAAGCAGCTTCCGCCCGAAAATCAAGATCTCTATGCCCGCGTGGATTGAACAAGAGCGTGCTGCAAAAGCTTGAGCGCGATGCCCCACCGTTGGCGCGCCTCCTCGCCACTGTCTCCGAATCCGGAGGTATAAGCGGTAATGCAAAAC
>Ga0134128_10003436_pt1 | contig 19362 bp, 13 predicted proteins | sample KB31754_FD_96462 | JGI IMG/M metagenome (GOLD analysis project Ga0134128, IMG submission 96462) | Terrestrial soil microbial communities with excess Nitrogen fertilizer from Kellogg Biological Station, Michigan, USA - KB3-175-4 | ecosystem: Environmental > Terrestrial > Soil > Unclassified ...
CTGGCCCGCGGCGTGCTCGGCGTGTTCGTCGCCCTGATCGCGGTGCTCCTGCAGGTGCTGTTCTGCATCACCCTGGCCCGCCTGGTGACGACCAGCATGGCCGGGCTGCTGCGCTCCCGCCGGGGCAAGGACCTGGCCGTCTTCATGTTCATCCCGATCGTCGCCGGCTACGAGTTCTTCACGCAGGTGGTGCCGAGGCTGGCCGCCACCGGGAGGCTGACCACCGCGAGCTTCACCGGCTTCGACGCGTGGATGCGCTGGCTGCCGCCGGGCCTGGCCGCGCACGCGATCGACGATGCCTCGAACGGGCACGCGGGCACCGCGCTGCTGCGCCTGGCGCTGCTGGCCGCCGTCATCGTCGTGCTCGGCTGGCTGTGGATCATCTCGCTGAACCGGGCCCTGGTCTCGCCCGACTCCTCCACTCAGTCCGCGCAGGTACGGACGGCGGTTCTGCCGCTGGCCCGGTACGGCCTGCGTGGCGCGGTGGCGGCCCGGTTCTGGATCTACCAGCGCCGCGAGCCCATCTCGCTGGTCTACTGGGGCATGACCGCGGTCATCACGGTGGCCGCATCCATCAGCTCGATCGTCGGTCCCCAGCGCCATCCCGCCGTGGGGTTCCTGAGCGCGGTGCTCGGCGCGGCGTTCATCGGGCTGTTCCACGCCAACGCGGTCGGGGCAACCGGCCCGGCCTTCGTCATGGAAGCCACGGCGCTGACCAACCGGGACACGCTGCGCGCCTACCTGTCCGGCCAGAACATCGTGCTGGCCGTGATCGGCATACCGCTGCTCATCGCGCTGACCTTCGGCCTGGGCGCCGCGGCCGGGTACCCGACGTTCGGGTTCGAGACCATGCCGGTCGCCCTGGCCGCCCTCGGGGCCGCGCTGGCCGTCAGCAACATCATCACGGTCAACGGCGCCTACCCAATGGTCAAGCGGGTGGGCACCCCCATCTACACCTCCGCGCCGGGCTACGGGTCCAGCCGGGTGGCGGCCAGCATCGGCACCCTGTTCGGGGTCCCGCTCCTGGTCGCCCCGGTCATCGTGGTCGCCGTGCTCACTGCGGGCGGCCCGCTGGCCATCCGGGCCCCGCTGCTCACGGTCGGCGCCGCCGCCTACGGCCTCGCGCTGGCCTGGGCCGGAGTGAGGATCGCGTCCAGCACGGGCGCGGACAAGATGCCGGAGTTGTGCCAGGTCGCCCTGGCCAGCCAGTTGTAAACGGGCCCGGGCCAGCCCTGGCCCGGCTGAGTCGGCCCATGCCGGTGATCGGCCTGGGCGCGCTGGTGGGTCGGGCCGGCTTGTCGCTCGGGCCCGGTCGTGGCTCGGGTCGGCTTTGTGGCCTCGTCTTAGGACGTGCTCCCGCCGCCGGACGAGGTGCCGGTCCCGGTGGATGCGGTGCCGCCGTCCGACGAGTTCCCGCCTCCGGCGGACGCGGTGCCGCCCGAGGATGTCCCGCCTCCGGCCGATGCCGTCCCGCCGCCCGACGAGGCCCTCATCCACTCCGGCCGGCGGGGTCAGCGGCCGTAGGGCTGGCGGCGACAGCCTCGGCATAATCCGGAGGAATCGGTTCCGATGGCCATCGGATCACACAAAGGCCGATCAATCACTAATACCGCTCCGATTAATCCGCGCCCGGCCGGCTCGGCCGGCCGGACGCGGACCCGTGAGGCGGTCAGGCGCCACGGCGAGCGCGGAATGAGCCCCGGCGGGCGCCTGCGGAGTCCCGGCGACCGCGGTAGGAGGCCAGGTAGCCGCGCCCCGGCGTGCCCACGCCGGTGACGTCGTCGTAGCCGCGCGTCGCGTGGAGGCTGGTGTCCTCCGCGAACGTGTCGGCGAAGATGGTGATCGTCCCGGTCGCCGGGTTGCGTTCCGCGTCCACCGCCGCGATGACGAGCCTGCGGCCCAGCGGATGGTCAGTGACGTCGTGGTAGGCCGCGGTCCCGTACCTGGCATAGATGGCCGGATTGCCGAAGCCGATCGGCGCGCCGTGCTGGGCCTGCTGCGCGTCGGCCTGGAGGCCGGCGATCAGCGGGGAGGACAGGCTGGTGCCGGCGCCCACGCCCTCGACATAGCGTGAGTTCCCGCCGGGGCGCAGCGTCGTGTGCAGGCCGACCAGCATGCCGGTGCTGGGATCGGCGTCGGCGGCGATGTCGGGTATGACCCGCATCGCGGCGGCCCCGCCGCCCCGGTGGCTCAGGGCCCGGGGGACAACGCCCCGCTGGTAGAAGGGCTGGCCGAACAAGGCGCTCGCGCCACCGCCCGCACCCTCGGAGAACGGGCCCGGCAGCTTCTTCCAGCTCTTCCCGCTAGCTGACCGGTGGGCCAGCCTGGTGCCCCAGCCGGTCTCCCACTCGTACCGCCCGGTCCGGCCCGCGGCCAGGCTCGTGCCGCCGACGCTGGTCACCCACGGGTCACTGGCCGGGTACTGAACGGCGGGCCGGTGGCCGGGGGTGGTCTGGGACCAGTCGCCAGTGTCCCCGGAGGAGAAGTAGATGCCGATGCCCTCGATCGCTGCCTGCTCGAACACCCGCTGGTAGGACATCACGACAGCCGGCGTCACCTGCGCCTCGGTACCCAGGAACCAGGAGTCGCTGACGATGTCGGCCAGGTGGTGGTCCACGATGCGAGTGATCGCGTCGAGCAGGGGTGTCGGGGTATTGGCGCAGCCGGCGGCGACGTAGGCGATGCCGGCGCCGGGCGCCATGGCATGCGCCGCCTCCACGTCCAGGGTCTCCTCCCCGTAGGCCAGTGGCTGGCCGCCCAGGCCGGCGCAACTGCGGGCAAGCCCGGCCGGGAGGTACCTGGTGAGCTGGCCGGGACGCAACGGCTGGCCGCCGTGCCGCCGCTCATAGGTGTTGACGTCGCTGACGATCGTCGGGGACGAGCCCTGGTCCACGATGGCGATAGTCACGCCCCGGCCGGTCAGCCCGGAGCGGGTCGCGCCGTAGGCGGCCCGCAGTTGCGGCGGGAGGTAACCGCACAGGTCGTAGGCCAGCCTGCGCCCGTACGCGCGCGGCTGGGTGCGCGCGGCCCGCTGCCCCCAGTAGGTCGAGCAGGGCCCCTCGTTAATCGACTTCAACCCCGAGGAAACCCCGCCGCGCGGCTGACCGCTGCTCCGGGTGACGTCCGCCCGCAGCCCCGTGACATCATTCCGCGGCCGCGCGGCGCCGACAGAAAGCCCCGTCACGGTCAGGACCGCCCGAGCCACGCTGACCGGGATGGTCACCGCCGACCGCGGCGCCCGCAGTGTGCCCTGAGCCGTCCGGTAGCGGTCCAGCCGGCTGCCGAACGCCGTCCGCATGCCGGCCGCGGTGCCCCGCGCCGCCACGTAGTGCTCCGTGGTCGCCGTCACCGTCAGCCCGGCGCCGGCCAGCCAGCCTCGCACCGCACTGACCTGGGCAGCGGTCGGCCCGAACCGCCGCATGAACTGGGCCGGCGTCAGGAAGTGCCGGTAGCCGGGACTGCCGGGTTCGGCCACCTGCTCCGCGTAGCGCGTCAGTCCGGCCGGGTCCCGGCCCGCCAGGTACACGCGCACGCTGACCGGCGCGCTGTCGGCCACCGGTCCCCGGTCCGCGGACGCTCCCGCCCACCACGGACGCATCCCGGTGACCACCTGGCGAGGCGCAGGCGCCGCGCCAGCGGCAGCGGGAACGGCGAGCCCGGCCGCCAGTCCGGCCGTTGCCAGTCCCGTCGCAGCCACCGAGGCGGTCGTCCTCAGAATGCGGGCATGCTTAAAGAACGGTTTCACGGAATGCATCCCTTTCAGCGGCCCCAATGAGGTGGCGGCGCCGTGGAAGGCGCCGCGAAATGCGCGGCCGGCCAGGGCCGCGGCGACCCTAAAGGCCTACTCGACTTCCTTGAGGATCTTCTGCAGCGAGTCGGTCTGCTCGCGCAGGTAATCCAGCTGGGCGCTGATGTCACCCAGCTTGAGGTCGGTGTGCTCCTGGGTGGTGATGGCCATGTCAGCCAGCCGGCGGTACTCCTCGGCCAGCTTGCGGTACTGCTCTCCGCCGGTCATCTCGACCTGGGCCCGCTTCCTGGTGGTGAGGTACCGGTATCCCAGGAGGAGCCCGAGCCCGGCCACCGCGGCCAGGGCGATCCAGAACAAGTACCTGCTGTTATTGGTGATGGCCCCGTTCCCCGTCTGGGTGGGCAGCGCGAAGGGGGCACACAGCAGGGCGACCGCGATCACCGCGGCCACACAGACAATCGTCGTTTCCTTTACCGTGCCGGGCTTCATCGCAGTTCGGTCTCCATTTCGCGGTCCGTGCTCAGCGTCCGCGCCGCGATCCTGATCGTGTCGGGGGTCAGGTCCAGCGCGAAGGGTGCCACCTCATAGAACTTCATCGCCTTGCCATCCGGCGAGACCTCGACCGAGGCCGATACCAGCCCGGCCGCCTCCAGCTTGCGCAGGTGGACCTGCAACAGGGCCCGGCTGATGCCCAGGTCGCGGGCCAGCCTGCTGACGTAGTTGCGCTCTTCGGCCAGCGCCGCCACGACCCGCAGCCGGTGCGGGTTGGCCAGCGTGGACAGCATCTGGAGCAGCGCGTCTCCGGTCATGTCCTCAGCCTCCCCGAAGCAGTCGTTGGCATCTGCAAAAAAAAGTTAGCATGTGCCAACCAGACCGTCAATTCGGACCCATCCCATCCACCCGTTCGCCATCCCGGTTCCATGGCGGCTACGCAGGGTACTGGCATGGTGACTTACGCAGGAGCATCCGGGGCCGGGAGAACTTCGGGGGAGTGCACTGATGCTTTCTGGCCGCTCAGTCTTTGACGAGATCTTCCGCGACGACGACGCGTTCGCGCTGTTCTGCTCGATCGCCGCCAGCGGTGAGGCGCAGGGCGGCTGGGAGAACGGTCGGATCGCGGCCCTCGTGCCCGAGTCATGTCGCGACCTGGCGCCTAAGATCGCCCGGCATGGCGCCGACGAGGACAAGCACGGGCGGATCTTCGGCGCGCTGCTGCGCAAGCGCGGCCTCGATCCGGTGCTCGTGCCTGAGGACACCAACTACACCATGCTGCTTGAGGAGCGGGGGATCGGCCTGACCCACGGCCGGCTCGGGCGCGACGAGCCGCTGACCGACCTCGATATCGTCACCTACCTGGCCCACAGCCGGGTCACCGAGCAGCGCGCCGCCGAGCAGATGCGCATGCTGCTCGCCTGCACCCGCGGCAATTCGGACCTCGCGCCCGCGGTCAGGATGATCTCCCGCGACGAGGACAACCACCTCGCCTACTGCCACGAGGAGCTGCTCAGGCTGGCCGCGGTCGGGCAGGACGCCACCATCCGGCACATTCTGCGCGCCACGGCCATGGCCGAGATCGCCGTCTACCGCGACGTCAGCGCCGCGGTCATGGCCCACCTGGGCCGCATCCTGGGCTGGGCCGCGCCCAAATCCGCGGTGCTGGCCGCGGGCATCCAGGCGCTCTACGCCTATGAGCGGCTGGGCGGCTGGCGCCGCATGGTCACCCTGCGGATGCCCGCCCGCCGCGATGCCCTAGGCGGCCCCGCCCCCCGCGCCCGCACTTTCGTCTAGCGACTCACGCGCACCCGGAGATGCTGGCGCGACCGGAGAAAGCAGTGTGACCTGGCCGGCCAGGTCCGCCCTGCCCGTGTCCGCCGTTCTAGCGACGTGGCTGCTACAGCCACGACGTGCGAGCAACAACCACGAAGCCCATACGCCACCTCGGTCCCACCCGCCCCGCCCGCCTGGCCGACGTCCGTGATCGCGACCGTTTTGCCCGTGCTGTCCGGCGGGGAAGCGGTCGTGATCATGGACAAGTAAGGCTGGCCGCACCGGCGCGCGCAACCCAGCCGCGCTTGCCGCCCTTCCCGACTTTGACGCAACCCATCGGTTGCGATATAGTTGCAACCGTTCGGTTGCTACTTGCGGGAGGTCCGGTGAACGGGGTACAGCGGCTCCGCGGCCCGGGCGCGGTCGGGATGGCGCCGGTGCTGGCGGCGACCCTCGGACTCGCCGCCGCGTGCTGGGTCATCGCGGCCTGGCTGATGAACGGGATGGACATGGGCGTGGCGACCCGGCCAGGACCGTTCTGGTTCTTCGCCGCGGCGTGGGTCACGATGATGGCGGCCATGATGCTGCCCGGCGCGGCCCCGGCGGTGGCCAGGTACGCGCGGGCCCGCGGCCGGGTGCTGGCCGCGCCAGTGTTCGCCGCGTCCTACCTGGCCGTCTGGGCGGTGGCGGGCATCGCCGCGTTCGCGCTGGACCGGCCGCACGGGACGGCGGCCGCGGGCGCGGTGGTGATCGCGGCCGCGGCCTACGAGCTCACGCCGGCCAAGCGGCATTTCCGCCGCCGCTGCCGCGAGGAAGCCGGCTCGGGGCTGGGGTACGGCCTGTGCTGCGCCGGCGCCGGCCTCGGGCTGATGGCGATGCTGGTGGCCCTGGGCGTCATGAGCCTGTTCTGGATGGCGGTGATCGCCGTCATCACCTGCGCCCAGAAGCTGCTGCCCGAAAGGGCCGCCGTCGACGTGCCCGTGGCCCTGGCGCTCGCCCTGCTCGGAGTCGTGATCGTCATCGCGCCCGCCCAGGTTCCCGGCCTGACCCCGCCCACGATGTAAGGACGACGAGGAGGCAGACATGAGGCCGCCCGCCGGCCAGGCGGGCGGCCTCGGTCCGGGGCCACCCGCTAGGGGCCCAGGTGAGCCCGGGCGGCCGCGGCCACGACGGCGTCCCGCTCGGACGGCTTGAGCAGGCCGGCCTGCACCCAGTCGGCCGACGTCCGGCCGACCGCGGCCCGGAACCGCCCGTCGCTGGCGAACGGTGCCTGCGCCCAGACGACGTCCAGGAAGGTCAGGCCGTCACTCTGGGCGTAGTTGGGTACGCCGGAGTCCGCCGAGCCGAAGATGATCTCCGGCTCGGACCGGTGGAAGTAGACGTGGTACGGCTGGGTGTCGTCGTTGTAGAACGGCGCCAGGGTGAATCCGTTCGTGGTGAAGGTCATGGGGCTCGCGGCGGATTTAATCGAATGGGTGAGATTTCCCGACAGCGTGAAGTCCTTGTAGAAGCTGAGGTTCAGGTAGGTGGTGGCCGCGTCCTGGATCACCAGGGGGATCGGGCCGTAGGCGATGCACTGGGTCTGCGGCTGGTCCAGGGTGCGCTCCATCCGCAGGCTGAACGGCGCCGAGATCTCGATCGTGTCCCCGGAAGACCAGTGCCGGCGCAGCGTGGCGTAGGTGCCGGCCCTCGCCTGGAGGCGCTGGCGAACCCCGTTGACCCGGACCGTGAAGCCCTTCTCAACCCAGTACGGGACCCGCAGCTTGATCGTGAGGTAACCGCTGCCGCGGATCGTCAGCTTCGACGTCCCGGCCGGGTCGGTCGGGTAGCTGGTCGCCTGCTCGATGGTCAGGCCTCGCTCGGGCCAGTCCAGCGTCGAGGCCAGGTACAGGTTGACGTAGAGCGTGGAGTCATCGACGGAGCGGAAGTAGATCGACTCCTGGAACTTGGTGTGATCCTCGGGTCCGGTGCCGCCGTCGCAGTCCCCGAGGTTGCCCTGGTAATCGCGGACCGCGCCGGGGTCGACGGGCAGGAAGTAGGTCACCAGGGGGTCAGTGCCGCTGCCGGCGTTCTGCCGCCGGGAGATGATCTGGCCGTACAAGCCGCGCTCGTAGTACTGCATGTACTTCGGGTCCGGGTTATGGAAGAACAGCCGCCGGGACAGCTTGAGCATGTTGTACAGCGGGCAGCCCTCGGCGTTGGAGGCCCCGATGGTCCCGGCGATGACATCCCTGGCGCCGAAGATCTCGCCGGTCCCGGCCATGCCGCCGTCGGTATAGATGCGGTGCGGCACCACCATGTCCCAGAAGTTGGCCGCCGCCGTGTAGTAGTCCGGCCGGGTGTAGTAGTCGGTCTTCTTGGCGAAATCAAAGATCTCCAGGTAGCCGGCGTACTGCGGGATGTGCTGGTTGGCGTGCTCGCCGTCGAGGATGTCCTGGTTGTGGATGGCCGCGTCGAACAGGTAGGTGTTGACGAAGCACTCGGCGGTCACGAGCTGATCCTCGTTGCCGGTCAGCGCGTACAGGTCGGCCAGCACGACCGGCATGGCGTTGTACTCGCCGCCGATGTAGATCTTCCACATGCCGTCGAGCTGGGTGCGCGGCAGGTGAGCCAGCCTGCTGTGGGCCCAGTCCGCCATCCCTGCCGCGATGTCCAGGGCCTGCTGGCTGCCGGTCAGCAGGTAGGCGTCCAGCAGCCCCCGCATGATCATGTGGCACGTGTACCAGGGCGCCCAGATGGTCGGGTAGGTGGCGAACTGCTCGAGCAGGATGAACTGGGTCTCCGGGTAGGCGGCCAGATAGCCGACGTGGCTGGGGCCGGGGGCGCCGGGGCTGCCGGTGAAGACGGTCGCGTCCCGCTTGCTGCCCGAGGAGTCGGCGGCGGTCGTGCCGCTGGTCTCGTCGAAGCGGTACCAGGCCACGTTGCCGCCGCCGAGCCCGCCGTCTGCGCTGGTGGTCAGGGCCTGGACCTGCGCCGCGGTCAGGGCGTGGTCGTAGATCTGGAACTCGTCCAGGTCCCCGGCCAGGTCCGGGTCGCCGAACTGCGACCGGCCGAGCCAGTTGTTGCCGGTGCTGCCGAGGGCGGACGGATCGAGGGTCATCGAGGTGTTGGTGCCGGCCGCCGTGCCGTTGATGTACAGGGTGCCCGTGCTGCCGGAGAGGGTGACCGCGACGTGGGTCCACTGGCCGGCCGGCAGCGCCGTGCTCAGGCTGATCTGCTGCTCGCCCCCCGATCCGGAGTTGGTGATCGCGAACCTGGGCCCGGCGCCGGCGCTGACGGTCAGGAACATGTAGGCGGTGGTGCCGGTGCCGAAGTCGAAGACCCGCGACCAGGTCGTGACCTGCGACGGCTTGACCCAGCACGCGACCGTGAAGTCGCTCAGGCTGCTGACGACGCCCGCCGGGAGGGTCACGTACTGGTCGGTGCCGGTGAACTCGACCGCGCCGCCGAACTTGCCGGCGACCCACTTCACCGGAGGCGGCGGCGGTGCGGGCTGGCCGACCATGGCGTTCAGCGCGTCCTGGCACTGGCCGAGCGCGGTCACCATATAGTCGAGCTTGGTTTTGTAGGTGGTGTCGCCGCTGCCGGCGTAGGCCTGCGCGAGCAGGGTCATGAAGTGCCCGGTCGAATGACCGCGCAGGTTGCCAGTCGGGGTGTCCCAGACCCCGACCGGCCGGGCGCCCGGCGGGTTGGGCAGACCGGCGTTGGTGCGGAAGTTGAACAACATGTTGTCCGCGGAGTAGGTGCGCGCGAAGTTCAGCATCAGGTCACGGTGCGAGGCGAACAGGCCATCGCCCAGGCTGACCTGGCTCAGCGGGAAGTCCCTGACCACCCAGCTGCCCGGGACCGGCACCTCGGCGGGCACCCGGGCCGCGTGGTCCAGGCCGCCGTGGGCCAGGCCGCCCGGCCGCGCCGCGGTGGCGGCCCCGGCCGTGCCTTCCGAGCCGAATAAGGCCAGCGCCGGAGGGGCGCTGGCCGCGAGCGCGCTTAGCCGCAGCGCGTCACGGCGGGAGATCGCCCGGCTGATACCAGTGCCGTCGCTCATTGTTCTGTTGTCCTCTCGTGACTCGGCGCTATGTTAGCGCTAACAAAATCTGGCCGTAAGTGACCAAAGCGGTGATGTGTCACATAGCACTCTCGGCCCGCCGCCGTGACCCTGTCAAGGGCGGGCCCGTCCGTCACGGGGGACTCGGGCCGCCGTTATGCGGCCGTGCCAAGCGCGGGGCCCGCCGTCACCGGCGGCCGCCGACGCCGAGGGCGCCGAGTCGGCGCCGGACCCGCTCGTCCGGCCGGGAGCTCATCCTCCCCGGGCCGCATCGGCTAGGCGGCGGCGCGGGCGCGGCGTTCAACCGGTCCGGTCGGCCACGCGCGCGATGTGCCACGAGCCGAAGCGTGGTCGGCCGAGGTCGTGCTTTCTTTCTGCTAACGGTGCCGGCCGGAACGGGGAAGGCAGAGCGCGCACTGGCATGCGGCTTGCCCACGCTGGCCGTGGCTCGGCTGGCCCGGCGGGCCGCAGGACGGCAGCGCCGGGTAGTTCAAGCTGCAGGCGGCGGCCAGCAGAATGAATGTCGACAAGATCAGCAGCGGGAGCAGGGCGGCTGACGCCCATGCGGCCGCGACTCCGGCGCCCGCCGCGAGCGTGATCAGCAGCACGGGCGCGGTTGGCCGGCCCGGGCCGCTGCCGGCGGCCGTTCCCAAGGCCGTCGCCGGGGGACGGCCGGGCGCCGCGATGACCCAGACGGGAATGTCCGAGGTGAGAGGCCGCAGCTCGCCCCAGGTCCTGGCGCCGTATGCCGCGCCTGCCCGCTGGCGTAGTTCGGCCAGGTCCAGCCGTCCGGCCGCATAGGCCTCCCGGAGCGTCCGGACGGCACGCTCGCGATCCTCGTCCGAAGCCCGCATTCCCCGGTAGCTGTCCATCCACATGCCTCTCCGCGATCCGGCCGCCTATGTCGTATAACGATACGAGAGGCCGTTCGCGGGGCCGCTAGCTGGGCCGGACGTGGTCAGGGTCGGGTGCCTTGGTCCTTCCCGGCCAGGGTGCGGTGCTGTCGCTCAGTTCGCCACCGCTACCCCTCGGGCGGCCACCGCTACCCCTCGGGCCCGCATTTAATCGCGGCCTCACATGGTTTAGTCATCTCCCAGGCGGGCAGCGGCCAGGCGGCGACATATCGTGCTGTGAAAGCCAATTTGGAACAGAGAGGAGCGGCTGCGTGAAGGCTATTGCCGAACGAGACCACATTCGCTTCGCCGACGAAACCCTGAGGCACAGGGGGCGACTGCAGGCCGTAGCCATCGCGATGACCGCGAACCCGGCTGACGCCGAGGACCTGGTTCAGGAGACCTATACCAAGGCCTATGCCAATTTCCATCAGTTCCGGGAGGGAACCAACTCTAAGGCGTGGCTCCTGCGGATACTCAGGAATACCTTTATCAATAGCTATCGTCGGCGGCAGCGCGGGCCAGTCATGGTCTCGCTGGCCCATGCGGAAGCCGGGCAGCTGCCGGAAAGGCTGCGGGAGCGCTGGGCCGCGCGCTCGGCGGAGGAAATAGCGCTGGACCGGCTGCCCGATTCCCGCCTGACCCAGGCGATGCGGAGCCTGTCCGCGGATTTCCGGATGACTATCTACCTGGTCGATGTCGAGGGCCTTCAGTACCGCGAGGTGGCGGCCGTCATGCGCTGCCCGATCGGCACCGTCATGTCCCGGCTGCACCGTGCCCGCGGGCAACTGCGAGACGCGCTGGGCGAGTAGGGGCCGACACGGCAGCCGACAGGGCGGCCGACACGTGCCGTAGCCGATGACGCCGACGGGCGGGTCAGGCGTCGCCGCCAGTCGCGTCGCTGCCGGCCGCCTCGCCGTCGGCTTCCTCGCCGGCGCCGTCCGGCCACGGCCTTACCCACCGCTCGGCGATCTCGCCGAACTGCTCGAACCGGGTGCGCCCTGGCTCGCCGAGCGCGTCGACCACGGACGCGACCAGCGTTTCGGTCACCGCCAGGGCCGGGGTCAGGCTCTCGAACGGCGACGGCCCGCAGACCTGCGCCGTGAGCACGGCGTCGGCGATGTCGGCGACCGGGGACAGCCACGGGTCGGTGATCAGCACGATGCGCGCGCCGGCTGCGCGCGCGGACCGCGCGATTTCCAGCGTGTCCCGGTCGTAGCGGCGGAAGTCGAAGGCCGCGACGACATCCCGCTTGGCGATGTCGGCCACGACGCCCGCGCGCTCGCTCGCTGACGAGCCGACCAGGCGGACCCCGGGGCGGAGTTCGCGCAGCACCGAGGCCAGGTAGCCGGCCAGCAGCTGGCTGAACCACCCGCCGGTGACCAGCACCTGCCGGGCGCCGCCGGCCAGCAGGCCGACCGCGCCGCGGAACTCCCCTGGATCCAGGCCGGCCACCGTCGCGGTCACGGTCTCGCCCAGGGTCCGCGCGCTGGCGCCGAGCACGTCGGCCGACCGCCGCCCGGTCTGATGCTGCCGGTAGACCTCGACCGGGGGCATCATCCGCGCGGCGATCTCCTCGTGCAGCGCGCGCTGGAACGCGGCGTAGTTCCCGAATCCCAGCCCGGCGATGAACCGGCTGACCGTCGGGCCGCTCACCCCGGCCTGCTGGGCCAGCCGCGCGGAGGACTCCAGCCCGATCGTCGGCGGCCCGGCTAGCAGGGTCCTGGCCACCCGGCGCTCCGAGGGCGACAGCTGACCGAGCCGCTGGCGGATCTTCTCCGGCACGCTCAGCTCCGGCGCACCCGACTCGCCCGGCGCACCCGACTCGCCCAGCTCCGGCACCCCCGGCCCCGGCACCCCCGGCCCCGGCACGCTCAGCGACGCCCCCGGCTCGCCCATCTCGCACCTCGTCACGCTGTTGAACGGATTCGTTCAGAGTAGTGCCTTGACCGACAATTTCGAATCATGTTGTACTCAGCGTCATGATGCCGGGATTATCCGCCGCGCCGCGCCGCGCCCCCCGCTGCGTCCTGCCCGCGGTTAGGAAGGAGTCCCCGTATGAAGAAGGTCGCACGCCGCTCTAACGTCAGGCTGATCGCCGTCGCGCTGGGGCTAGCCGTCACCGTGCCGGTGCTGGCGCTCGCGGGCGCGGCCGCCCCGGCCACCGCCGCCCCGGCCGCCACTGCCGCCCCGGCCACCAAGGCCGCCCCAGCCACCAAGGCCACCCCGGCCTCCTCGGGCACCACGCTGCGAGTCGAGTCCCAGACCTCGTTCTCCACGTTCAACCCGTTCACCGCCTACTTCGACGGCGACCTTGAGGTGATCGCCGAGATCTACCCGACGCTGACCGTGCTCAACTCCCACAACCTGCCCGGCCCCTACCTGGCCAGCAAGTGGAGCGTCTCGGCCGACAAGCGCACCTGGACCCTGACCATGCGCCCGGGCCTGAAGTGGACCGATGGCAAGCCCATCACGGCGGCCGACGCGGCCTGGACGCTGAACCTGATCATGCACAACTCGGCCGCGGGCACGGCCAACGGCGCGCTGGTGGCGGGCTTCGCCACCGTGTCGGCGCCGAGCGCCACGACGCTGGTCATCACGACCAAGCAGCCAGAAGCCAACATGCTGTACCTGCTGTACCAGCTGCCCATCGTGCCCGAGCACGTCTGGGCCAGCCAGGTCAGCCATCTGGCCTCGGACAAGAACCAGACCACTCCCGTGGTCGGGTACGGTCCGTGGACGCTGACCGGGTACGCGCCCGACCAGTACGCCACGCTGACCGCGAACCGCAACTTCTTCATGGGCGCGCCGAAGTTCCACCGGGTGATCGTCCAGTACTACAGCAACAGCGACGCCGCCGTGGCGGCGCTGCGCAGCGGGCAGCTCGACGTGATCGAGTACAACCTGGACGCCAACCAGTTCAAGGCGCTCAAGGGCGAGAAGAACATCGCGCTGTACCCGCAGGTGTCCGGCACCTGGGTGGCGATCGAGCTCAACCCCGGCGCCCAGACCCGGTCGGGCCGGCACTTCGGCAACGGCAGCCCGGCCCTGGCCGACCCGCGGGTGCGCCAGGCGATCGCCTACGCTCTCAACCGGCCCGAGCTGGTGTCCAAGGTGATGGACGGACTGGCCGTCCCCGGTCAGGGCTACCTGCCACCCGCCTTCCCGCAGTTCCTGTGGACCCCGCCGGCCTCCCAGCAGTTCACCTACGATCCGGCCAAGGCCAACCAGATGCTCACCGCGGCCGGGTACAAGATGGGCTCCGGCGGCATCCGCGTCGACCCGAAGACCCACAAGCCGCTGACGCTGCGCCTGGGCATCCACTCCGACGAGGCGTCCGACGCGGCCATGGCCCCGTACATCGTGGAGTGGCTCAAGGCCATCGGCATCCAGGTCACCGTGCAGTCGATGAGCTTCAACCAGCTCAACACCGAGCTGCCCAAGGGCGACTGGGACATGCTGTCCGACACCTGGTCCACCGGGCCGGACCCGACCTACCTGCTGTCCATCCAGACCTGCGGCGACCTGCCGCTGAACAGCGGTAACGCCGGCAACACCGACGCGTTCTTCTGCAACAAGACGTTCGACAAGCTCTACGCCCAGCAGTCCACCGAGTTCAGCACCGCGCTTCGCGTGCAGACGCTCGACCAGATGCAGCAGATACTCCACCAGAACGCGGTGGACGTCGTGCTGTACTACCCGGACTGGCTCAGCGCGGTGCGCACCAACGTGGTGAAGGACTACTTCTACGGCCAGCCCAACGCCAAGGGCTTCTACCCGACGCCGAACCGGTTCGTGAACTGGCTTGACGCCACCCCGGTCGCCACCGCCAGCGCATCCTCGTCCAGCCCGGCCCTGTGGATCGTGATCGCGATCGTGGCGGTGGTCGTGCTGGCCGGCGGTGCGCTGCTGATCCGCCGCCGGTCGACGGCCGGCGAGCGGGAGTAACCGGATTGAGCAGCACCTCGGCGCCGCTGTCGCGCCAGGGACTGAGCGCGCTGGAGGCCCCTTCGGGGGCAGGGGCCTCCGGTGCCAGGGACTTCGCGCACTACCTGGCCCGCAAGCTGGCCGCCGCGGTGGTCAGCTTCATGATGCTGCTGGTAGTCGGGTTCATCATCTTCAGCCTGATGCCCTCCAACCCGGTCGAGGCGCTGACCAGGGGACGGCCGACCAGCCCCAAGCAGCTGGCGTTCCTGACCAAGCAGCTCGGGCTGAACCAGCCCGTCTGGGAGCGCTTCGGCCACTTCGTCGCCAACACCTTCCAGGGTCACCTGGGCTACTCCTGGCAGTTCGAGACCCCGGTCGCCACGCTGATCGCCCAGCGGCTGTGGCCGACACTGCTGCTGATGGGCTCGTCCACCATCGTGTCGATCCTGGTCGGCATGTGGCTGGGCATTCACAGCGGCTGGCGGCCTGGCCGCCTGCTGGACCGCGTCTCGACCGGCGCGGCGATCACGTTCTGGTCGGTGCCCACGTTCTGGCTCGGCATCATCCTGCTGGTGGTGTTCAGCGTCGGGTTCGGCCCGATCCCGGCGCTGTTCCCGGCGGGCGGCATGTCCACGCCGGGCACCGCGGGCGGCCTCAGTCCCGCGCACATCCTCGACGTGGGCCGCCACCTGGTGCTGCCCTGCCTGACCCTGGTGCTGGTGGTCTTCGCCCAGTACCAGATGATCATGCGGTCGTCCATGATCGACGAGCTCGGCAGCCCGTACCTGCTCACCGCGCGGGCCAAGGGGCTGCGGGACGCCGAGGTGCGCCAGCGGCACGCGGTGCCCAACGCGCTGCTGCCCACGGTCACGCTGATCTTCCTCCAGGTCGGGACGATGATCAGCGGCGCGATCACGGTCGAGACCGTGTACTCCTGGCCGGGCCTGGGCTACCTCACCTTCCAGGCGCTGCAGATACCCGACCTGCCGCTGCTGGAGGGCACGTTCATCATCTTCAGTGCCTCGGTGATCGTGTTCAACCTGCTCGCCGACCTGGCCTACCGGTGGCTGGATCCCCGGGTGCGCCGGGCATGACCGCGACCACCCAGGCCCCGGCCGCCGCCGCGCCCCCGCGGCTGCAGGCGCTGCGCCGGTTCGCCCGCCAGTTCGCGGCCCGGCCGACCGCCATGGCCGGCCTGCTGATCCTGACCGCGGTCACCGTGCTCGCGCTGGCCGCGCCGCTGTTCATCCATCCGGCCGACCTGGCCGTGGTCAACGCGCCGGGCCAGCCGATCGCGCCCCCGTCGCTCCGCTTCCCCCTCGGCACCGACTACGCCGGCCGGTCGATCCTGACCCTGCTGATCTGGGGCACCCGGCCGTCGCTGGCCATCGGCGTGATCGCCACCGGGCTGACCATGATCCTGGGCAGCGTGATCGGCCTGCTGGCGGGCCACTACGGCGGCATGGTGTCCCGCGTGCTGATGGCGGTCACCGACTGGTTCATCGCCCTGCCCGCGCTGCCGCTGGCCATCGCGCTGGCCGCAGTCCTGGGCCAGGGCGACGTGTCGATCACGATCGCTATCGCGGTCACCTCATGGCCCGGCACCGCCCGGCTCATCCGGGCCCAGACCCTGGCCGTCGAGGCCCGGCCGTTCATCGAGCGGGCCAGGGCCCTCGGCGCGCGGGACGGCCAGCTGGTGGTCCGCCAGGTCCTGCCGAACGTGGCGCCGTTCATCCTGGTCTCCAGCACGCTCACGGTGGCCGGAGCGATCTTGTCCGAGACCACGCTGGCCTTCCTGGGGCTGGGCAATCCGATCGAGGTGTCCTGGGGTTCGATGATCAACCAGGCCCTGTTCCAGGGCGCGGTCACCCGCGGCGCCTGGTGGTATGTCCTGCCGCCCGGCATCGCCATCCTGATCGTCGTGCTGGGCTTCACGCTGGTCGGACGGGCGGTCGAGAACATCCTCAATCCCCGCCTGCCGGGCCAGGCATGAGCGGGGCAGGCATGGCGGCCGGGGGGCCCCTGCTCGAGGTGCGCGACCTGGCGGTGACCTACGGCTCCGGCCGGGACGCCGTCCGCGCCGTCCGCGGCGTCAGCTTCAGCCTCGAGGCCGGCCAGACACTCGGGATGGCGGGGGAGTCCGGCTGCGGCAAGACGACCGTGGCGCTCAGCCTGCTGCGGCTGCTGCCCGCCACCGCCCGGCTCGACGGGCAGATCCTGTTCCAGGGCGAGGACGTCGTCACCCTCGGCTGGCAGAAGCTGCGCGCGGTGCGCTGGGCCGGCGCGTCCGTGGTCTTCCAGGGCGCGATGAGCGCGCTCAACCCGGTCCGCACGATCGGGGAGCAGATCCGCGAGCCCATCGTGCTGCACGAGAAGGCCAGCCGCAGGCAGGCCGACGCGCGGACGGCCGAGCTGCTCGACAGCGTCGGCGTGCCGGCCCGGCGGCAGGCCAGCTACCCCCACGAGCTGTCCGGCGGCCAGCGCCAGCGGGTCATGATCGCCATGGCGCTGGCCTGCCAGCCCGACCTGATCATCGCCGACGAGCCGACCACGGCGCTCGACGTCATCGTGCAGGCCCAGATCCTCGGCCTGCTCACTGGCCTGGTCCGCGAGCGCCAGATCAGCCTGATCATCATCAGCCATGACCTGTCCGTGCTGGGGGAGACCTGCGACCGCCTGGCCATCATGTACGCCGGGCGGCAGGTGGAGGCCGGGCCCGCCCGGCAGCTGCTCAGCCACCCCCGCCACCCCTACACGCGGATCCTGGCCCGCGCCTTCCCGCGCACCGGCGACCCGGCCTCCCGGCTAGCCCCGGCCGGGCTGCCCGGCGAGCCCCCCGACCTGCGCCAGGACCTGGCCGGCTGTCCGTTCGCGCCGCGCTGCCCGGAGGCGGTCCCCGAGTGCCGGAGCCGGGAGATGGAGCTGTGGCCGGCCGGGCCGCAGCGCGAGGCGGCCTGCATCAAGGTGCTGGACCAGACGGATGACCAGGCTGACGGCCAGCTTGATGAGTTCTCCGCCCCGGCGGTCGCGTCTGATAACAGCAAGAAGCGGCCGGTCGGGAAGGATAACAGCAAGAAGCATCAGCTCCAGGCTGATAACAGCAAGAAGCGTTCGGATGAAATCGGTCCGGTGCTGGAGACGTGCGACCTACGCGTCGAGTTCCCGGCCCGGCGCGGGCGGGGCCCGGCCCGCGCCGTCGACGACGTCAACCTGGCCCTCGGCCAGGGTGAGATCCTCGCCCTCATCGGCGAGTCCGGCTGCGGCAAGTCCACGCTGGCCCGCGCCCTGGTCGGCCTGGTCCGCCCGACCGCGGGCGAGGTCCGCTACGCCGACTCGGTACTGCGGTACTCCGGCCCGGCCCTGCGAGCGCACCGCCGCCACGTGCAGCTGGTGCTCCAGGACCCGGCCGGCGCGCTGAACCCCCGGCAGAACGTCTTCGACGCGGTCGCCGAGGGGCTGCGGCTGCACGGCCTGCGCGCCGACCTGACCAGCCGGGTCCACGAAGCGCTGGCCCAGGCCGGCCTGCGCCCGCCCGAGCAGTTCATCGCGCGCTACCCGCACGAGCTGTCCGGCGGCCAGCAGCAGCGGGTCGTCATCGCGGGCGCGCTGGCGCTCGGCCCGTCGGTGATCGTCGCCGACGAGCCGGTGTCGTCGCTCGACGCCTCGGTCCGCGGCGAGATCCTCAAGCTGATCCTCAGCCTGCGCGACGAGCTATCCCTGGCCGCCCTGATCGTCAGCCACGACCTCGGCGTGGCCTGGAACGTCGCCGACCGGGTCGCGGTCATGTACCTCGGGCGGATCGTGGAGGTGGGCACGCCGGCCGAGATCCTGCTCGAGCCGCGCCACCCGTACACCCAGGCGCTCATCTCGGTGCTCCCCGGCGGCCGGCCGCAGGACCAGGGCGGCGCCCGCCCCGTCGCCCTGTCCGGCGAGCCGCCCGACCCGACCGCGATCCCGCCCGGCTGCCGGTTCCACCCGCGCTGCCCGCGGCTGGCCGCCCTGCCCGCGGGAGACGAGCGCGCCGAGCTGTGCCGCGCCACGCCGGTGGCCGTGCTGCCGGCCCGCGGCGAGAATGGCGGCGGGATGAGCCTGGCCGCCTGCCACCTGGTCCAGGCCGGCCCGCCCGGCGCCGGTGATCCTGGTCAGCACTCACCACAGGGAGCTCGTTAATGCTCGATGTCCTGATCACCGGCGGCGAGGTCCATGACGGCGCGGGCTCACCGCCGCTGCGCGCCGATGTCGGGATCGCCGGGGACCGGGTGGCCTGGATCCGCCCGTCAGGCCAGGGCGCGCCCGCGGAGGCCGCGCTGGTCATCGACGCGTCCGGCCGGGTGGTGTGCCCGGGCTTCATCAACATCCTCAGCCACTCCAACCAGAGCATCCTGCACGACCCGCGGTCGCTGGGGGAGCTGACCCAGGGCGTGACCACCGAGGTGTTCGGCGAGGGCACCTCCATGGGCCCGCTCACGCCGCGGATGAAGGCCGAACTGGATGAGCAGCGCCGCCGCAACGGCTTCGACTACGAAGTGTGCTGGACCCGGCTGTCGGAGTACCTGAGCTACGTCGAGCGCCGCGGCACCGCGCAGAACGTGGCTTCGTTCATCGGGGCGGGCACGCTGCGGGAGTACGGGGTCGGCTACGACGACCGCCCGGCCACGGCCGCCGAGCTGGACCAGATGCGCGCCCTGGTCGACGAGGAGATGGCCGACGGCGCGCTCGGGATCGCCTCGGCGCTGATCTACCCGCCGGGCAGCTACGCGAGCACCGCCGAGCTGACCGAGCTGTGCCGGGTCGCCGCCGCCTACAGCGGCTGCTACGCCTCGCACATCCGCAGCGAGGGCGCCGACCTGCACGGCGCGCTGGCCGAGTTCCTGGCCATCTGCCGGGAGGCGGGCCTGCGCGGCGAGGTGTTCCACCTCAAGGCGGCCGGCCGGGGTCACTGGGACAAGATGGACGGAGCCATCGAGCTCATCGAGCGGGCC
>Ga0134128_10003437_pt1 | contig 19361 bp, 17 predicted proteins | sample KB31754_FD_96462 | JGI IMG/M metagenome (GOLD analysis project Ga0134128, IMG submission 96462) | Terrestrial soil microbial communities with excess Nitrogen fertilizer from Kellogg Biological Station, Michigan, USA - KB3-175-4 | ecosystem: Environmental > Terrestrial > Soil > Unclassified ...
GATTCGCGACCGGGTATATGCCCTGCAGGTTTCCAAGAAAGCGGTGCTGCGCCGCGCCGGGCAGGAGATTTTCGAGACTCTGCGCGAAACCGAAAAGCAGACCTTGGTGCGCATGCGCCAGTCCCTGTTCGGAGAGGCCGCCGGCAACAGCTACGAACTGTTTCTCAACCGGCTGGCTTTCACCGAGGATGGCCGCGACGACTACCTGAACGCCGAACATTATGTCATGCTCGGCAACTACGAGCAGGATGCTGACCGCTTTGCCACTATGCGCGATTTGGCAGGCGCGTTTCTGGTTTCGCTCGATGTGCTGGACCAGGCTTCCGACGCGGACCGCGTGCTGGACGGTTTGCTCAATGCCCCAGAGAACGCGCAGGAACTGGTGGCGGGCGGCGCGCCCGACGATTCTTCGGCCCGGGGCAGAGCGCAGAAGGCGCTGCTCCATAGCTGGCAGGAGCTGCTGGAGGCGCAGAAGGTGATGGATTTCGTGGTCGCCTCCTACGAGGTGGTCCCGCTGCTGAGCGAATACTCGCCGGCCATCAATGCCCAGCAGCTGAAGAACGCGCTCGTTTCCAAAAAAGAACGGAGCCGGGTGGAGGCGCTGATCGCCGAGCATCCCCGGCTTTCCGGCGCCAGCCTGCAGGCAGCCATCCGGCGGGTGGGAGAAATGAAAAGCGGGGACAAGGCCCGCATTGCCGGGCGCTTTCTCAGCGACTTCATGCGCTACCACCGCGACCTGCGGCGGCTGGAGGCGCTCAACTCCGCGCTCGACAGTGTGAACGTGATCGGCAACGAGAAGCTGCGCGAGCTTTCCTCGCTCAACCGCCTGCTCTACGAATTCCTGGTGCGCGACGAGCAGAAGCCCAGCGAAGAGAAGGTAGTCCACCACGTCATCATCAAGGCCGACGTGCGCGATTCCACCCGCATGACCCGCGCCCTGGGCGAGCGCGGCCTGAATCCGGCTTCCTACTTCAGCTTGAACTTCTACGATCCGGTGAACAAGCTGCTGCCCAAGTACGGCGCCGACAAAGTGTTCATCGAAGGCGACGCCATCATCCTCTCTCTTCTGGAATACGAAGGCGAGCGCGGGTTCGCGGTGAGCCGCGCCTGCGTGCTGGCCAAAGAGATGGTGGACATCGTGCGCGCCTATAACGAAGAGTCGCAGAAGGCGGGCCTGCCCGGGCTGGAGCTGGGCGTGGGCATCACCTACCAGCCTTCGCCGCCCATGTACCTGATGGATGGCAACGCGCGCATCATGATTTCCGAGGCGCTCAACGAGAGCGACCGCCTTTCTTCCTGCAGCAAGCAGGCGCGGCGTCTGCTGCCTCTGGGCGGACCCTTCAACGTGTACCGCTTTCAGCTGCAGCGTGAGGGCAACACCAACGAATTCGAGGATGCGCCCCTGGCGTACAACGTCAGCGGCATCCAACTGAACGCCGCTGCCTTTCACAAGCTGCAGCAGGAAATTTCGCTGCAGGCGCAGGACGTGGCCATGCCCACCATCTGGGAGAGCGAGCAGATGCGGCTGCACAGCGGGCTGGTGCCGCTGGAAGGCGGCCTGTTCCACACCGTGGTGGTGCGCGAGGCCCGTGCCGCCCGTCTCCGCGCCAGTGACTTTGCCCCCCTGGGCTGGAGCGACGATCTCTATTACGAGGTGTGCACCAACGCCGGCGTGTACCGCTTTCTGGAACAGAGCCAGGCCGCCAAAGCGGGAGCGGGAAGCTAGTACAGTCTTTTCTTTCCTGGGCTTTGGTCGCCGCCCATCCCCAAAGTTGTAATGCTGAGCGCAGCGAAGCACCTGCGGTCGGTGGCCCACACAACGCGGTGTTGTTGTGTGGGTAGCTGGAAATTTTCGGCTAGTACGGTATTCGGTGCACCTCGAACGGAATGCGGATCACCGCTTCCAGGGCCACGGCCAGGCCATTTTTGGTGGCGGGGCGGAAGTGGCAATGGCGCAGGGCATCGCGGGCGGCGGCATCCAGGCGGTCATCCACACCGCGCAGGATGCGAACGTCACCCACGCTGCCGTCGGCGGCAATCACGGCATAGAGCGTAACCGTGCCGGTGACGTGCTGGCGCATCAGGATTCCGGGATAGGCCGGGTCCACCTTTTCCACCACCACGGGCGCGGTCAGGTCGCCCTGCGCGGGATCGTTATTCAGCTCGGCGAAGCGGATCACCCAGCTGCCGCTGCGCGAATTCAAGTTGGGCATGTTCAGGGTAACCGAATAAAACTTCTTGCGACCGAACACCTGGCGGTCTATTTCCGAAGGTGCTGCGGGAAGATCGGTGCGCGCGCGCGGCGGCAGGTTGCGCAGGCCGGCGGGAATGCTGGCCATGGCCCACAGGCTACGGGCAGCGGGAGCCGCAACAACCGGAAGGCCGCTATTGGCCGGCGGCACGGCTCCGGGCGCGATGCTGATGCCGGCCAACTTATCGCGCCCCGAACTGGCGTTGCCGTTGCCGGCCTCAGCTAGACCGCCGCTGTTCGCGCCGGGCGCGCCGGAAGCGACCAAATGCCCGGTTGGTCCGGCAGCGAAAACTCCGCGACGGTTGCCCATCGGCATCTCAATTGGACCTTTGATTGTGCTGGGCGCAAGTCCAAGGGCGACCATTTGCCCGGCAGGCCGGCCGAAAGCCACGGTGTGAATATCCGGCGCCGCACCTCCTGGCGCCATTCCCGCAGCGACAACTTGCCCCGCTTCAGCGGCGCCGACCTGTCCGCCCCCTCCAGCGCCTCCTCCCGCCACGGTCGTGGTCGCCGTCTGCTGAGCGGGCACCGGCAGCTTAGGCGCCACACCCGGCTGCAGCTCTGCCACATTGAGCGCGCCCAGCGGATGGGTGACCAGCGCGGCCGTTCGTGCCGGCGGGGGAACCACCGCCGGTTGCAGCGCACCCGGGGCGTGCACGTCAGCCAAGGCGGAGGTGGTTTCCGGCGCCGGAGCAACTGCCTTGGGCTGCGGCAACCCCGGGCCAGCTCGATTTGAGGCCTCAGCAACATCAGGCGGCGGAGCAACCACCGAGGGCTGGGACAGGGGCGAAGCAGCACGCTCGATTGCCCGCGCAGTGCTGGGCGGAGGCGGCACAACGGACGGTTGCGGCAGCGGGGAAGCGTGGAGGTCAGTGGTTCGCGCAAGCTCAGGCGGAGGCGGAACTACCGGAGTGACCATCGCTGGCAGCGTCAGTTTGGAATCCAGCGAACCCGGCACAGGCACGGGACCGGGCGAACGCGTCCACGCCACCAGGTTGGGCACGGAGATCTCCTGCGCCAGTTGGACGTTGGGCGGCGTGACGACGGTCTGGCTGCGGTTGTCGGCTTCCGGCGGCACGGAAACGATTTCCTGCGGCGCATAGGCGGGATCAGCTTTTTGTTCCCGCCGGGCGCGCAGAGCAGGCGCCTTGATGGCGGGCAGGTACTCCGAGGTGGTGTAGTAAACGATCTGGCTGTGCTGGAACGCGGGGCGGATGACCGCTCGCGGCCGGCTTAGCCAGGCCTGGGTCAGGCCCCAAATAGCCGCCAGCATCACGCCGTGGCTGAGAGCGGATTCCGCCAGGCTGAGCCAGGGCAAGCCGGTGGGGGTGAAAACGTCGGGCCAGAAGGGAGCACCGGCAAACACCGGCTCGGCGGGCGCAGGCCGCAGCAGGGTACCCAGATTGCCGAGGAGCGCGGGAAGGCGTGGTTCCAACCGAATCAGGAACTGTAACCCCGGCGCGGGTCCACCGGTACTGCACCTTGGCGAATTCGGCTGGCCTGGCGGCTGGGACATAACTTCAGACCAAGGGCGCGGACAGATTATAGCCGCTTTTCTTCCACAGCTTTCCTCAAAACGGGAATTGTCCGCCCTCTCCGCCCAACCCGCCCCTTAAGACTAATGTTTTCAGCTCCCTGCTTTGGTGATTTAATGGGACCATCCTATGCGCAGAATTTTGCTTTTTATTTTTGTGCTGGCATGTTTCGCCGGTCCGGCAGGGAGGGCGCAAACCAACTCGCCGGAAAGTCAATCCGGCTCTGGCCAAGCTGCGGCAAATTCCACATCCGCCGGCAATTACTCCGGCATGTACACTTTTTTACGCGATGGTGAATTTGTGCAGATCACGCAAGAAGACAAGGGCAAACTAACCGGTTTTGTTTCCCGCTATGGCGACCTGGAGAGCGACCGCGGCGCCTTCCTCGACCAGTTTTTCAAGCAGGGCGCGCTGGACGGCCATAATCTGAGCTTTACCACCGACGTGGTGCACGGCGTCTGGTTCCAATTTCAAGGCACCGCCGGCCGGGGCCCCGGCAAAACCGTCAATGACGAAGGTTATTACGTGCTCAAAGGGACTCTTACCCAGCACTCCACCGACGCCAATCGCAAGGAAGTGGCCAAGTCGCGGGAAGTGGTGTTCAAATCCTTTCCTCAAGACGTGAGTGCGCCCGCGAGCGCGCCAAAGGAGTAGCGTCTACTCGGAAGCGGCCTGCCGCTCAGGATTTCGCCTCCGGCGGACGGGTGAATTCCACCGCATTGGGCGCGCCGCCAAAGCGCGTGTGCTGCGTGCCTCCCAATTCCTCCGGACCGTAGGTGCCGGTGGCCTGCCCCGGCTTGGGAGGAGACATTTTAGCGTTCCTCTCCAGAGCGGCCTTCACGTCGCGCAGCACCCGTTCAATCAACTCTTCCAGCCGCGCGGAAAAAGAAGTTACGAACGGCGTCAGCAAGCTCACAGGGGGCGCGTAGTTCATGGTGACGTGCACCATGGTGTCGGTCCCCAGGGGAGAGAAGGTAATCCGCCCGCTGTTCTTGGCGCCGGCAACGGATTTCCAGCCAATCGCCTGGTTGAGCATGAACTGCTCGATTTCCGCATCCCATTCAAACTGGCGGCCGTCAATATTGACCGTCCAGTGCGAGCGGTCGCCGTCGCGGCGGACCTGCTCGATAACGTCGGTAAACTGCGGCAGGCGTTCCATGTCCAGCCAGGCGCGAAACACCTCCTCTACCGGGGCGGCGATCTGGATGCTCTTCTCCAGGCGAACTACCCGGCGATGCCCGGCCCGCCCCACATAATTAAGTGCCAGCAGGACGCCCACCATGCCTCCTGCCCCCACCGCTGCCCCCATTCCAAAGCCCTTCCAGAAATGATTTCTCAGCACCATGGCACCCTCCAGGGCGTGTTCCTGCTCTCCGGTTTTCCGGCGAACCCGCTAACCATTGGAGCGGTATCGCGAAACCCCTGGTTGCCATGTAGAAGAAGTTCCGAGTACCTAGTGCTGATTTCCCCGCACCTAAAGCACTCATCCAAATGAAGAAGTTGCTGTTGCGAAACAGCCAGTATGCAGGCAAATACAACTGCGGGGGTCGAAAGATACATCGCTGTAAGTAGAGTATTGGCAGAACGGGAGCGGGTTTGCGGCGGAAGCACTGGCGAAAATTGCTGCTGGAGGGATTTGTAGGCGGGGTGGCAGGCGCGTGGGCCATGCGGGAGTTCAGTTCAACCTGGCGTAAGTTTGGCGGGCCATCTTCGGCGCCGCCAGGCGCGCCTTACAGTTCGCAGGAATGGGATTCGGCGGGAGGCGGGGCGGAGGTCGGGGCAGAAGTGCTGCTCGGCCGCAGCCTCTCGCTCCCGGAAAAACTCAAGGCTGCTGCCGCCGTGCACTACGTTGTAGGTGGATTGGCGGCGGCCGGCTACGCCGCTGCCGGGGAAGTCTATCCGCCGCTGCGTGCCGGCTCAGGCGCAGTGTTCGGCATTCTGTTCTGGCTGGCGGGCGACGAACTGGCCATGCCCTGGCTGGGCCTGAACGCCAAGTCCTCCGATTACTCCCTGCTGATGCACCTCAATTCGCTGGGCGAACACGTCGTTTACAGCACGGCGGTGGAAATGGTGCGGCGCGCCCTTTCGAGTGAGTGAATACATGGGTCGAGTCCATATCGGCACTTCCGGCTGGCATTACAACCACTGGCGCGGGCCTTTCTATCCGCAGAAGCTGCCCGCCGCCAAAATGCTGGAGTTCTATATGGCGCGGCTCGATACCGTCGAGCTCAACAACAGCTTCTACAGGCTGCCCAGTGTGGAATGTTTTGAGAACTGGCGGCACGCCACTCCCTCCGGCTTCTGCTTTGCGGTGAAAGCCAGCCGCTTTCTTACCCACAACAAGAAGCTGAAAGACCCTGAAAACGCGCTGCAGAATTTTCTGCCCCGCGCGGAGGCGCTGCAAGAGAAGCTCGGTCCCATTCTGTTTCAGCTGCCGCCGCGCTGGCGCGTTAACGTGGAGCGCCTGGAAGAATTCCTGCAGGTCCTCCCGCGCCGCCACCGCTATGCTTTCGAGTTTCGCGAGCCCAGTTGGAACACGCAAGCGGTGTACGCAACCTTACGCCGTCATAACGCCGCCTACTGCATCTTCGAGCTGGATTGCTTCATTTCTCCTCTGGAAATCACCGCGGATTTTGCCTATGTGCGGCTGCACGGTCCCGGCGGCAAATATCAGGGCTGCTATTCGCGGCAAACGCTGCGGCAATGGGCGGAGCGGGTTGCCGCCTGGAACAAGCTGCGCGCCGCCTACATCTATTTCGACAACGACCAGGCGGGTTATGCCGCCCAGAACGCGCTCGAACTCAAGCGCCTGGTCGCGGAACGACGATCAAAGTCAGATGCCAGCGAGGAAACAAAACTCGGCGCGGCCTAGCCCAGACCACGGCCAATCTCATCGGGATGGCCGTAACGGGCACTCCGGGACGATGCACCCGCCCAGCAACTGGCAGGTGCGTCTGCGCCCGCGCGACACCACCGTCTATGTCAGCCAGGGGCGAACCGTGCTGGCCACCAGCACCGACGGCTTTGTCTTCGAGCACCCCGAGCACGGCCTGTGGGTGTACCAAACGCGCATGCTCTCGCGTTATCGCTGGCTCATCAATGGCCAGCCGCCGCGCCGCGCCGGCAACTCCAACATGCAGCAGCACACCTGGATGGGCTACTACATCGCCTCGCCCCCCAACATCAAAGATACCGGCCTGGACGAAAAGGATCCGGCGCAACAGACGGTCGAGTTGCGGCTCTCGCGTTACGTGGGCGCGGGCATGCATGAAGACGTGGATGTCACCAACTTTACCCAGATCCACACTTCCGTCCGGCTTGAACTGGAAGTGGACAGCGACTTCGCTGACCCGAGCGAAGCAGGCGGCCAGCGCAAGCAGAAAGGCCGACTCCAGCGCCGCTGGACCCCGCTGGGCAACAAGCAGGCGGAACTGGAGTACGACTACCGTGTGCAGCACGCTTATCAGCACCAGGGCGACAAGGGCGTCGCCCATGTGCACCGTGGCCTGAAGTTGACCATCGCGCGCGCCGGTTCGCGCCCCCAGTTTCGCCGCAAACGGATCGCGTTCCTTGTGGACCTGCCCCCGCACGGCACCTGGCACGCCTGCCTGGACTGGGTGCCGCAAATCGAAGGCGAGTGGCAGAAGTTGGACCACTCCTGCTATTTCTCCGGCGTCAATGAGTGGGATCGCAAGCGCGGCGAGTTTCTGCAGCAGACCACCTCATTCACTAGCTCGGGCAGTGGCACCCTGGCGCCGCTTGTGGTCGGCGCTCTGGAGCAATCCAAGCAGGACTTGGCAGCCCTTCGCCTGTACGACCTGGATAAGGCGCGCGGCTGGGTGCCTGCAGGCGGCCTGCCCGACTACGTGGCCCTGTTTGGGCGCGACTCCCTGGCTACTTCCTGGGAGGCTGAACTGCTGGGCCAGGAGATGAGCGCAGGCACGCTGCTGGAGCTGCCCCGAACCCAGGGAACGAAAGTAGATGACTGGCGCGACGAGCAACCCGGGCGCATCCTACATGAACTCCATACCAACCCTCTGGCCACCCTGAATTTCAACCCCCACGGCCGCTACTACGGCGGCGTGACCGGAGCTATTTACTACCCCGTGGTGGTAGCCGGGTTGTGGCACTGGACCGGCAACAAGGAACTGGTACAGTCGCTCATCCAGCCCGCGCTCAAAGGCCTGCAATGGGCCGACACTTACGGTGATCTGGATGGAGACGGTTTCTATGAATATCAAACTCACTCCCAGCAGGGCGAAAAAAATCAGGGCTGGAAGGATTCCGGCGATGCCATAGTTTATGAGGACGGCTCCCAGGTCCACGCTCCCCTGGGCACCTGCGAGATGCAGTCCTTCACCTACGTCTCCAAACTTCATCTTTCGGAAGTTCTGTGGTGGCTGGATCAGAAAGAGCTGGCGGCCAGGCTGTTCAAAGAAGCCGGCGAACTGAAGAAGCGATTCAATGAAGTTTTCTGGATGGACGAGGAAGGATATATCGCGCTGGGGTTGGACTCCAAAAAGCGACAGATCAAATCCATCGCTTCCGACCCGGGGCACGCGCTAGCCAGCGGCATTGTGGAGACCGCCCACGTCCAGCCACTAGCGCGGCGGTTGATGGCCAGCGATATGTTCACGGGATGGGGAATCCGCACCCTCTCAGCCGACCATCCCGCGTTTAATCCCTATGCTTACCACCGCGGCACGGTATGGCCGGTGGAGAATGCGGTGTTCGCGCTGGGTTTTGCCCGCTATGGTTTGCACGAGCTCATGTTCCAGTTGTGCGAGGCGCAATTTGAAGCGGCTTCGCTGTTCGACTATTTCCGTTTGCCGGAATGTTTTGCCGGGCACCAGCGCAAGCCTGAGCATCCTTTTCCCGGGCTCTATCCCAAAGCCAATTGGCCGCAGGCGTGGTCAGCCTCGGCGGCGCTGTTGCTGGTGCAGGCCATGATCGGGCTCTATCCTTATGCGCCGCTGCACGCCTTGCTGCTCGACCCCCATCTGCCGGTCTGGCTGCCGGAGATCAAAGTGCACAATTTGCGGGTGGCGGAAGCCGTGGTCAGCCTGCGTTTCTACCGCCGTCAGGATGGCGGCAGCGATTACGAGGTTCTCGACCAGCGCGGGCATCTGCACGTGGTGCGCCAGCCCAGCCCCTGGTCGTTGACCGCCGGCTTCGGGGAGCGTGTTCGCGACGCCGTGGAGAGCATTTTGCCGGGAAAATGACGAGAAGGTCAGGCGCTGCTGCCGCCGCCGCCGCCGGCAGCGCGCCGCGCCTCGGCGATCTTCTTTTCCAGAAAATCAGTGTGGTCGCGCTCAAAATTGGAGAACTCGCGGTACAGTTCGCGCAACTCGGTGTCTTCTGTCAGTTCCGCCAGCCGGGTGTAATAGCGGACCGCGTTCTGCTCGGCGGCTACAGCTATTTCCAGAGCCAGTTCGCGCGGGGAACGGCCGCCGCTGGTCCGGCTAATGGCAAAAATGTCGCCGCTGTTAAGCTGCGGCACTTCGATGAAATCGCGCACATCGTCATCGGTAATGGCGCAGGGACGCGTGCCGTAGCGGTCAAAGTAGCGCTGCTGCAGGGCGCTACCGTGGCGGCGCTCTTCGGCCGCCATGTCCCAGAACGTGCTGGCGATTTCCAGCGACTCGTCGTCGCGAAAGCCGGCGAACAACTCCGCGAACTGGTGATAGATTTCGGCGTTGCGTTCTTCGATGAAAATAGCCACGTGCAACGCTTCTTGGGCGGTGAGGGAAGCGAAGTCGCGTTTCAAGTGGCGGTCTCCTGAGCCCAGGATAGCGCAGGAACGCGCGGTTTAGGCCGCAAGTCCATGATTAGGCTGCTGAGGACAGCGCCGGGCTGACTACGGCGGAGCAACGCGGGCGCGCCGACACTTTGCCGGCGTGCATTTCCAGCGTCATGGTGCGGGAGCAGCGCTCGCACAGCCAGAAATATTGCAACTGACGTGGTACGTGTCCCGAGGGGGAAGGCGGTCCGGCGCCCAGGTCCAGGCGAAACAACTTGCCTTCGTGCAGATAGCGGAAAGGGGCGGAACACGTTGGGTTCGCGCACTTAGCGAGCATGTCCAAACTCCCGGAATGTTGCTCCCCGGCCGTCATCCGGGGCAGCTAAAGAAATGCGGTTGAAAAAGCCGCAAGAACAACCGTGGGCAAAGGATCAGGCAGTGTGTTTGGCCGGGGCCGCTGCTTGCGCCTCTCCGCGCTCCAGCCGCTGAATCGCATTGCGCAGCCAGGTTTTGACGGATTCTTCCAGCTCAAGCTGATTGTAACCCGTATTCAGAGTGGCCAGGGTGTCGCCTTTTTGATTTAAAACAATATGGTGGCAGGGTACATTCTCATTTCGGGAATTTTCCGGAACGAGATGGAAGAGCAGGCACTCGCTGCAGGGATGGCTGTGCCCGGGGTCTCCGAAATTCAAACAGGTGAGCGAGTCTTCGAACACCGAGGTGGGCTTCCACGGGGTGCGTACGGAGCGGCCATAGCCGCCTTGTTCCAGAAAGCTGAGTTCGAACTTCAGCACTTCCAGCAGGTCGCGATCGTCTTCCGCCATACAAGCCTCCACCGCTGGATCTGGCGCGGGAGCGCGAACGGCGGCAAGCCGTTCTCCAGCCTCGCCGCTATTCTGGGCGCGCGTGTACCAACTGGCTGTGACTTCTATCACAGCCCCCAGTGAGTAGGCTCACTCTGTGATCTAGGTCACATGGCGGCAGTGACAGCATGGGTAGGGCCGGGCGGGCCTGGCTTCTCCCCGCGCCTCGATTGGGTGTAAACTCACTGCCTTTGCTCAGAAGGGCGTGCCCTAACCCCGATGAATACAGCAGCCGCCATCCGAGCCCTCGCCTCCGTTCGCCGCTCCTGGTACTTACGTTACGGCGCCGCGGTAGTGTTTTCGGGCGCAGCTCTCGCCCTGACCATGGCGCTGGCCTCCTTCCGTCCCTCGGCGGAGACACCGGTATTCCTGCTGGCGGTGGCCTTGTCCGCCTGGTTTGGCGGCGCCGGTCCGGCATTGCTGGCGACCCTGCTCACCGCACTCAGCCTGGATTATTTTGTTTTCGGCATCCGTTACGGCTGGTCGTGGCGAGCCCAGGACTTCATTGGGCTGGGTTGGTGCGTTTTCTGTTCCGTGGTTATAGCCCGGATCGCCAACCGCAGGTCGCGCGCGCTTCGCGATCTGCAGGCCAGTGAAATCCTCCTGCGCCAGTTTGTGGAATACACACCGCTGCCCATCGCCATGCTTGACCGCCACTTGCGCTACGTCGCCGTCAGCCGGAGTTGGTACACGTCTTACAGAATCGAAGCTGCCAATATCGAGGGGAAACCGCAGGGCGAAGTTCTGCCCGCGATGCCCATGATCTGGCTTCAGGCGGAGCCACGCTGCCTGGCCGGGGCGGTGGAGCGGGGTGAGGCAGACGAAATGCGCTGGCCTGATGGAACCATGGATTACGTGCGTTGGGAAATGCAGCCATGGAGGCAGGCCGACGGGACCATCGGCGGCATCATTCTTTTCTCCGAGATCGTGACCGAGCGCAAGCGCGCCGAACGCTCGCTGCGCCAGGCGGAAAAATTGGCAGCCGCAGGACGCCTGGCCGCCAGTGTGGCCCACGAGATCAACAATCCCCTGGAGGCCGTGACCAACCTGCTTTACCTGGCCCGGAGTTCCCCCGACTATCAGACCCAGCTTTATCTGGAGCAGGCCGACGAGGAACTGAAACGTATTACCCTTATTGCCCAGCAGACGTTGGGGTTTTATCGCGACACTGGCCGTCCTACGCTGCTACCTGTGGCCAAGGTTGTTGAGGAGGTGCTGCACCTGTACGCCGCAAAACTGAAGAGCCATGGTGTCAAGGTAGAAAAGAGAATCGCGCCCGTCCAGTTGCTGACCCTGGAAGGTGAGTTGCGGCAGATTTTGTCGAATATCGTGGCCAATGCCATCGACGCTATGCCCCGGGGTGGCCGATTGGTCCTGAAAGTGGCGCAGGGCAGCTGCCGGCTTGGTGGGCAGCGGGGAATCCGGATCACAGTCGCCGATTCCGGATGCGGCATCCAGCCTTTGGAGCGGCCCAACATTTTTGAACCTTTCTGGACCACCAAGGGAGAGCTTGGCACCGGCCTGGGGTTATGGGTTACTCGCTCTCTGGTGGACAAAAGCGGAGGCAGTATGCGTCTGCGCAGCAGCGTGACGCCGGGGCGCAGTGGAACCGTGGTCTCTATTTTTTTCCCTGATGCTTTCCCCAGGAAAGAAAGCGACACTCTAAGTACAGTGGCTGAGAATGGCTGAGGTAGGTTATTCACGAGCCTGACCGCCTCATTCGCCGGGCGTGAAACGGCTCCCCCTGTGACCTAGGTCACATCCCGGTTGTGACAAATGTGCGAGTCTGGCCTGGCTGGAATATCCGCTGGAGCCGAACGCGTGACCGCCGTGGACTTCAATCAGTCCCCGTTCATCGTCATCTGGGAAGCGACCCAGGCTTGCGACCTGGCCTGCGTGCACTGCCGCGCCAGCGCCCAGCCACACCGCAGTCCTTTCGAGCTCAGCACCGGCGAGGCGAAGCGGCTGATCGAGGAAGTGGCGGAGTTGCGCGCCCCCGTGTTCGTGCTCACCGGCGGCGACCCCTTGAAGCGGCCCGATATTTACGAACTGGTGAAATATGCCGCCGGCCTTGGCGTGCGCACCTCGCTCACCCCCAGCGCGACTCCCTTGCTGACTCGCGAAGCTCTGCTGCGGCTGCAGGCTTGCGGCCTGGTCCGCCTGGCCATCAGCCTCGACGGCCCCACGCCTGCCATTCACGATGCTTTCCGCCGCGTGCCCGGCTCCTACGAGTGGACCCTGCGCGCAGTGCGGTGGGCTCGCGAAATCGGTTTGCCGGCCCAAATCAACACTACCATCACCCGCCACAACCTGCGCTACCTCGATGACATCATCGCCCTGCTGCAGACGCTCGACATCGCGCTGTGGAGCGTCTTTTTTCTGGTGCCCACCGGGCGCGGCCAGAGCAGCGACCTGATCTCGGCCGAGGAATTCGAGCAGGTTTTCGAGAAGCTCTACCAGACTTCGAGCCAGGTGAAGTTCGATATCAAGAGCACGGAGGCGCAACACTATCGCCGCTTCCTGCTGCAGAAAAGGACCGCCGCCCGGCGCGGCGGCCAGACGGATGCGGCCATGGCCAAGGTGTTCGGCGCCACCAGCGCCGACGGCATCGGCCGTGCCCCCCGCGGCATCAACGACGGCAAAGGCTTTGTTTTTATTTCCCACCGAGGCGAAGTTTTTCCCAGCGGCTTCCTGCCGCTCTCCGCCGGCAACGTGCGCCGTAATTCACTAGCCGAGCTTTACCGGTGCTCGCCGCTGTTTCTTGCCCTGCGCGACAGCGCCAACCTGAAAGGGAAGTGCGGGATCTGCGAATTTCGCGAGGTGTGCGGGGGCTCGCGCGCCCGCGCCTATGCGGTCGCCGGCGATATACTCGCCGAAGAGCCCAACTGCGTGCATCAGCCGCAGCCCGGGCGGCAGAGTGTGGTTGCTGCTCCGCCTCCAGGTGCCCACGCTCACCCCCTTTCGTGAGCCCGGTCACTGCGCCACGGTTTTCTCCCGCCAACAATAGGCTTAAAGGAGGAACCGTGGAGAGCACCTACCTGTACCGTAGCAGCGCCATCTGGACCATGCGGCGCCGGGGCATTGTCTCGGCCGAAGATGTGCCGCGCACCATCAATTTTTCTGCTCCGCCGGAATTCCAGGGCGAACCCGGGCTCTGGACTCCGGAGCACCTGCTGGTGGCCTCGGTTGCCACCTGCTTTCTGGCCACCTTCCGCGCTTTCGCCGAATACTCCAGGCTGCAGGTGCTGCGTCTGGAAGTTGAGGCTGAAGGCCTGCTGGAGAAGGAAGAGGGCGGCTTCCGCTTCACCCAAATGGTGGTGCGGCCACGGCTGACCATCGCCGAGGCGGCCGACCAGGAGCGGGCCCAGCGCCTGCTGGAGAAGGCTGAGCGCGCTTGCCTCATCTCGCGTTCCCTTTCCAGCCACATGGAGCTGCAGGCCACGGTGGAGGTAGGCGCCGCCGTGCCCGCATAATCACCCGGGAAAGTGGAAGTTTCCGGCAGCGTGAAGTAAGGTTGTAAGCGGGCCGGTGATGCCGGCCTGCGATGACTTCCATCCCCGCAGTTCAGAGCCCTGCCACATACGCGGCCACGCCTGTCTCGGCGGTGCGGCCCTGGCTGCGCGTAGCCCTCCCTGCCTTCCTGCTGCTTGCCTACGTGGCGCAGTGCGCCTGGTTCATCCGTACACAGTCCTTCACTTTCGATGAGCCCGTTCACATTGTTACCGGGCAGGAGATGTGGCGCTATGGCCGCATCCAGGATTGGAACGACCACCCGCCCCTGCAGCGGTTGTTGTGCACATTGCCGATCCTGAGCTCCAAGTGGCAGGTGGATGTGCAGGGGCACTTTCCGGAATTTCTGGCCCTCGGCTTTCATCCCAGCCCGCAGAAAATGGCGGACCGCGGCCGCGCCGTTAGCGTCGTGCTGGGGATCATTCTGGCTGTGCTGCTGTGGACTAGCGCGCGACGTTTCTTTTCGGAAGACGCCGCCAACCTGGCCCTGGGCTTTTTTGCCTTCTCGCCGGCGTTAATCGCGCACTACTCACTCATTACCACTGACGGCATCGGCGTGCTCATGATCTTCGCCACCGCCGTGCAACTGCTGCGCTGGCGGCATAATCCCACGCGCGTCCAAACCGTGCTGTTGGGCGCGGTGATGGGATTGTTGCTGCTGGCAAAGTTTTATACCCCTCCTATGTTCCTGGTGGCATTCGTCTGGGTACTGGTGCTGAAGCCGGAACGAATCGCTCTTCATCCACGGCGCTGGAACTGGCGCGCGGCGGCGGCGGTTTGCGGGATCGCTTTTGTGGTGCTGTGGGCGGGTTACTTTTTCCACGTTTCCCATCTGACCATGCGCGACGGCCGTTTCATTGCGACCTTCCCCCACCGCGGGCCCATCATCAAGAACATGCGAACGCCGGTAAATTTCAGCATTCCCATACCCGCGGGCGAGTACCTGGAAGGCTTGCGCAATGTGGCCTTCCACAATCATCGCGGGCATCAGTCATTCTTTCTGGGAACGGCTTCTCTCAAAGGTGGTTGGAAACTCTACTACCCGACGGTGATGTTGCTGAAGTGGCCCACTGTGGTTGTGCTGCTGTTTTTCGTCCTACTGGTGCTGGCTGCGAGGCGACGCATCCCCGTGCCCCGCGACCTGCTGATCATGGCCACCTTTCCGGCGGTGTACTTCGTGTTCGCCATCTTTTCCCACATTGATATTGGTGACCGGCACATCTTGCCCATGTATCCCTTTGTACTGCTATTCGTGGCGGGGGGCGCCTGGCAGTTGGCCCGCCGCTCACGCACCGCGGTGATTGTGGTCCTGCTTGCAGTGGCGCTCAACGCCGCGGACGCGCTGCGCTACGCTCCCGACTACCTCTCCTATTTCACCCCCTTTGTGCCTTCCAGCCAGAGCTACAAGCTGCTCAGCGACAGCAACCTGGATTGGGGACAAGGGCTGCTGGCCCTGCGCCATTACCAGGCTTCACATCCCCAGGAGAAGATTTATCTGGCTTATTTCGGCAGCGTGGACCCTGCCGCCTACGGCTTGCGAGTGGAAAAACTGGAGGAGAATCAACGGGTTTCAGGCGCGACCGTGGTGATCGGCGCCACTCAGCTGACAGGGCAGATGCTGGAAAACTTCGGCGCCTATCACTGGGTTTTGCGGTATCCGCAAATCGCTATCCTGAATCACAGCCTGCACGTGTTCCGCATATCGGCGCAGTAGTTTGCGGGATTGAGTCAGGTTCCAAGTTCCTCAGCGGCTAAAGCCGTGAGTGGTGCTTCTGTTGTGGACGGCCTGAAGGTCATCCCTTTCAAATGAAGCGGGTTAGTCAGAGTTTCCTAGCGGATGGGCGCCGGACCAAAATTGATGAGCCGGTCCAGGACCTTCTGTGATTGTTCCTTCCTGCGGTTTTCCGATGTCTCGGGCCGGGGAATGTAATTGGGCGCCAATTTTGCCAGTGCGGCCGCCAATTCGCTGAAGGAACGGCCAATTTCTGAATTGTTCTGCAGTGCCACGGGGCTGCCACGATCAATGGCCGGCCCGATGGCGTTGAACTGATTGGGTATTTTCCAGAAAACACGGCAATTAGTGGCGGCCTCCGCGTCTTCATCGCTGAAGCCGGCAATCTTGCGGTGGCGGTTGACCAGCAGCTGTACCCTGCGGTTGGCCGGATCGCCGCCCAGGAAGTCCCGCACCCTTCCGGCGCTCCACAGCGAGGAAACATCCGCCTGCACCACCAGCAGCACCAGTTCCGAGAGGTCGCAGACGGTGTGGCTGATCTTATCCATGCGGTTGGAGCCGTCCACAATGACGTACTTGTAGTGGTCCAGAAGCAGGTCAAACAGGAGCACCAGGTCGCTGTTTTCGACCTCCAGGGGAACCGGAACACTGAGACCGGGGAGGAGCCGCAGCCCGCTCGCCAATTCGGTCATAAAGCCTTCCAGCAGAGAAGCATCCATGCGGTGCAGGTTGTGCAGGGCATCCACCAGCCCGAACTGAGGCCGCACATTCAAGTGCAGGGAGGTGTGTCCCAAAGGAGCCAGATCCACGAGCGCCACATGGGAATACTGCTTTTGCAGGGCAACAGCCGTATTGACGGCGACGGTAGTGGCCCCGCAGCCGCCCTTTGCGCTCAATATGGTGATGAGTTTTCCGCGCGCGCCGCCGGATTTGCGGCCCTGCAGATTAGCATGAAGACGGGCAAAGGCTTCCAAAAGCGCGCCGCTGGCCATATCTCGGTCCAGGAACTCGCTGGCTCCCGCCCGCATGGCGCGAATAATGACTTGGGGCTGATTCAGCGCACTCACCGCAAAAACCGTAACTTGGGGTTCTTTGGCCAGGATCTCAATCGCCGCGATGCCGGAATCGGGATCACCGGGAGCGATATCCACCAGCACAACATCGGGATGCACTTGCTGTAGCTGCCGGAGAAGGGAATCGCTGGCGAGGCCGGGCAGGATTTCGCGCCGGAACACCACTTCCGCGGCGAGAGTGGCTTCTACCCGGGACTTGAGAACCGAGAGGTGATCTTCGTTTTTACCGATCAGGGCGACTCTAAACGTGCGCATGGCGTAGTGTTTCTCTTTGACTTTCAACATCTTACGGATAACGTTCGAGGATTACCAAGTGACGAAGGTAATGCCCCGGTACGAGTGCGACGTTGGCATGGAGAAGGAATCCAAATCGGGAATAATCGGCCGATAAAGCGCTGAAGTCCTCCGTCAGAAAAGGTCTTTTGGAGCCCTTTAAGTTGTGATAGGGTTGCCCTCCATCAGTAGTATCAGGGAGATACAGGTGCACACACCGGGCCAGCAATTACGCAGCTTGCGCGAGCAACTGGGACTGACCATGCGGGATGTGGAAGTAGCCAGCGGGCGGATCGCGGCCAAGCACGCCAACGACGATTTCTCGATTGCGCTCAGCCGGCTTTCTGACATTGAAACGAAAGGGATTGTGCCCAGCATCTACCGGCTGTATTCCCTGGCCGTGATTTACCGGCGCGATTTGCGCGAACTGCTGGCGTGGTACGGCATAGATCTGAACGATGCCGCCGCGGATTTGAATTCCGTGGAGTTACGCCGCTCGCACCGGGCGGAGATTTTGTTGGGGGCGAGCGCGCTGCGGGTTCCGGTGCGCCTGGACCCGGCGTTTGATCTCCGGCGCAGCGCCAATCTGGGACGAATGATCGAGCAGTGGGGCCTGGTTCCCCTGGCCTACCTGGCGCAGTTCGCCAGCCGCGATTACACCTACGGTTATGTGGGTACAGAGGACTTCACCATGTACCCCATTCTGCTGCCGGGGAGTTTCGTGCAAGTGGATGAAACCCGCAACAAGGTGACCAGCGCCATGTGGCGCTCGGAATTCGAACGTCCAATTTATTTTGTAGAAACCCGGAACGGCCATACCTGCTGCTGGTGCAGTCTGAAGGGCGACCAACTGACCTTGCAGCCGCACCCGCTATCGCCCCAGGCGGTGCGAATCCTGCGCCATCCCCAGGAGGCGGAAGTAATCGGGCAAGTGGTGGGAGTGGCTATGCGGCTTGCCGACTGGTATGACTCCGAGCACGCGCCAGAGCCGAAATCGCGTGCAGCGCTGAATTGAAGTGCAGAACCTGCCCCTCTCCCGCTCCCTGAGGGATCAGTTCGGGCAGGCGTTGCGACAGATACTCCAGGTATTCATCCAAGCCGCCGTCCCATTGTGAATGGGCCGCATCCTCCAGCAGATGCGCCAAGGGCATGCTCAAAACTTTGGAGAAGAGCAGGTGGTGGGCTTCGGAAGCGACCTGGTGAGCGGCCGTCTCGCCATGCACCCGGGCCAGACCCCAGTGGGTGTAAGCGCCGTCCCCACGGCGCAAACCGGCCACATATTCCAACCGCGCCAGCAGGCCACGGAGGGCAGCCAGGCTGTTAAGCACAAAATCGTCAAAAGGTGACTGAAAAGTCATTTTTGTTTCGTTTTCCGGAATTTGAACTTTCGGCCATTTTTCTTGATTTTGTCTGGCGGCCAGCACATTATCATGCCCGGATGGTAAGCGGAAGAGGACTTTTGGAACACGCCCAGGCCGCGCTACCAGAGATTTGTAAAGGAGCAGTTCTTGCCTTGGGCTGGCTTTTTACGGGCGAGCCGGGGGCAGTTGCTGTGCGGAAGTTTGCATGATTGTAACTGGAATCCTGGTGGTATTAGTGGCGGGCGCATTGCTGTTGCTGGCGCGGGCAGCACGCGGCCAGGGCGCCGCCGGCATCGCCACCGTGGGGGACCTGCAGGGGCGCACCACCGCGATTGACATTGCCGCCTTTCGCAACCTGATTTCCCCCCAGGAGGAGGATTACCTCCGCCGCAATCTGCCTCCGCCGGAGTTCCGGGTGATTCAAAGAGAGCGCATGCGGGCCGCCGCCGCCTACATCCAGGACGCGCTGCAGAACGCGGCCGTCCTGCTACGACTGGGAGAGGCGGCGCAACGCAGCGCCGACCCGCAGCTAGCGGTCGCAGGCAGGAGGCTGGTGGACACCGCCATCTATCTGCGTCTCTATGCCTTTTTCGCCCTGCTGAAGCTCTACCTCAACATCGCGTTTCCCGGCTTGCAGCTTTCATCCCTGGCTGTGGTGGACCGCTACGAGCGGCTGACTGACGCCATGGCCCGCTTCACCCGCCTGCAGCAACCAGGATTGGTTACGCGCATCTCACTGACCCTGTAACCCTGCACGCCGCCTGCTTCACAGTTCTGCCGCAGAACCAACATAGGCAGAGGAGTTGAGCTTTGTGGCGCCACCTTCACACGGGTTCGGAGGAAGGGTGCAGATCGTAGGGGGGCTGCCAGGTCAGGCCCGCCAGGGATACCTGTCGTAGTTGCGGCCGGGTTCGGAATCGTCCACGCCGGCCACGGCCGCGCGTTCCACAGAACGCGGCTCCGTTGTCGGTTCGGACAAAAACTCGTAGCGCTCGACCACCACGGCCACTCCGAAATTGGCGC
>Ga0134128_10003438_pt1 | contig 19360 bp, 10 predicted proteins | sample KB31754_FD_96462 | JGI IMG/M metagenome (GOLD analysis project Ga0134128, IMG submission 96462) | Terrestrial soil microbial communities with excess Nitrogen fertilizer from Kellogg Biological Station, Michigan, USA - KB3-175-4 | ecosystem: Environmental > Terrestrial > Soil > Unclassified ...
GGATCGTCGTGTGTGCCCTGTCACCATGGCCGCCCTTCGTGCGCTGGCTCTCCGACCGGCGACCCGGGATCACTGCGCCAGCGAATCTCGGAGGTGGTCCAGCCCGTCGTTCCCGTCTCGATCACCGGCCCCACGCGCGATCGCTTTCTCCAGCGCGGGAAGGGCCTCGGCCCCGTAAATCTCACGGATGGCCCGCGCGGCCTTCCGACCGGCGACCCGGTGCGTGGCCGCCTGCAGCAAGTCCTCGAGCATCTGCGGATCGCCACGGCCGGTCGGATCGGCGCGGTAGGCGCGCTGGTATCGCTCCACGGAGTCGCTCATCCAGCCGAGCTGCGCATAGGCGTGGGCGATCAGCAGCCAGGGGCGTGGATCGCCTGGATTCTCGCGGGCGAAGGCGTAGGCCGGGCCGAGCGCTCCCTCGTTCAGGCGCGCCCCGCGTTCCAGCCGGTCGCGGATCGGCTTGAGGGCTTCGGGCACGGTTTCCTGCCAGGGATCACGGGCCCGTTGCCCCGTTGCCCCGGCGCTCGCGGGCTTCGCCTGGATTTGCGTGGCGGCCGCCGCGGCGGGGCCTGGCGCTGTCGGCGTCGCTCGCGGATTCGCCGGCGCTCGCGCAGCAACAGGCTTGGCGCGCTCGACCCGCGGACCCCGCTGGCGACGCAGAAACGTCACCCCGGAGATGACCGCGGCGACGAGCACCGCCAGCGCGATCACCGTTCGCCACGGCTGCGCGCGCGGCGTGCGGGCGCCGGGCACGCGTGAAAGATCCTTCAGTGTCGACGGCTCGGGGGCTCGGCGCGCGCTCCGCACGGGTGGAAGATCCTTCAGCGTCGGGGCGGGCTCTGCGCTCGTCGCCGCGCCGCGCGCCCCGCCGTCGATCGCCTCCAGCGCCGACAGCATCCACAGCGCCTGGGGGTATCGCCCCGCCGGCTTTTTGGCCATCGCCCGATCGATCACCGGCTGCACGAGTCGGGCGATCGAAAGGTCGGGCCGCACCTCGGCCAGCGACGGAACCGGCTCGGAGACATGCGCCTCCAAGACGGCATCGGGGGTGTCAGCCGCATACGGCAGCCGTCCCGCCAGGAGCTGAAACAGGATCACGCCCGCCGCGTAGATGTCCGCCCTCGTGTCCACGCGCTCCGCCTTGGCCTGCTCGGGGGCCATGTACGCGGGCGTTCCGAAGACGACCCCGACGCGCGACAGGTTCTCGGCCGGGCTCGGCGCGTTCACCTCCTCGAGGATCTTCGCCATCCCGAAGTCGAGCATCCGAACGTGATCGGCGTGATCGGGGAGCGCCTGCAAGAAGATGTTGGCGGGCTTCAGGTCGCGGTGAGCGATCCCCCGGCCGTGGACGAAGGCCAGCCCGCGCAGCGTCTGGCGGACGATGTCGAGGGCGCGCGCCGGCGACAAGGGCCCTTCGTTGATCAGATCCGCCAGCGTCTTCCCCTGCAGCAGCTCCATCACCAGGTATGGCACGTCGCCGTCGATCCCGAAGTCGGTGACCGTGACGACGTTGGGGTGCGCCACCGCAGAGAGCACCCGCGCCTCGCGCTCGAAACGGCGACGCCACTCGGGCGACGCGGCCGCGCTCTGCTGCAGCACCTTGATCGCCACCAGCCGATTGAGCTGCCGCTGCCGGCCCTGGTAGACGACACCGACGCCGCCGGCGCCCAGCCGCGCCAGCACGTCATAGCGTCCGCTGAGGGTCCGACCGATGAACGGATCAGGTACGGACGCCGGGGGAAACAGGTCTACGCCCACAAGCTATCACTATATATCCCGGGACCGCCGTCGCGGAATCCGTCGGCCATCCGCGTAACCGGTAACGGCCACGGATCGCGAAGACGGGAAGGCGCCGCTATTTCGCTCCGTTTCCCGGCCGCGCTCCGCCCCCTTGGACCGCCCCGTCGTCCGCCCGATCGCGCGGACTTTGTCCAGTCACGATCTGCGCCGCCATCAGCGTCTGCACGACGCGCAGGACGTCGTTCGATCCGGTGCTGACGGCGCTGTGGTCGCCGTCGCCGCCACCGAAGTTGACGAACTGGCTGTTCGAGAGCGCAGCCGCCACCTGCGCGGTCAGCTCGGGCGCGAGCTCGAGACGGCGCAGGTCGAGGTAAGGGCCGCCGGCCTCGATGAGCGCCTGCGCCTTGATGCGGATCGCCTCGGCTTCGGCCTGGGCGACCGCGCGGATCCGCGCGGCCTGCGCGCGGCCGTCCGCTTCCTGGTTGATGACGTTCTGCTCGGCGTCCGCGCGCGCCTGCGTGATCTGGGTGGCGTTCAGCTCGGCCTCGCGCTGCTGGCGCACGGCCGATTGCTTCTCGGCCTCCGCCTTGGCGATGGCGGCGCCGTTCGAGGCGACCTGCATGCTGAGCGCCCGCTCCTGATCGTTGATCTTCTGCGCCGCCTCGAGCTGGGCGACCCGTGCCCGCTGTTCTTCCTTCGCCTGCACCACGTCGGCGTCGGCCTTGGCGCGCGCGCCCGACTCGCGCCGGCGCGCCTCGGCGACCTCGCTCAAGACCGCTTTGATGTTGAGGCTGTTGAACGACAGGCCGATGTCCATCAGCTCGCGCGAGCAGGCGTCTTTGATGATCACCGCCAGCTCGTCGTCTTCGCCGCGCGCCACCACCGCCAGCGCGGTCGGCTGCGCCGTGGTGAGGGCCGTGCTGGCGGTCGCAGGCATCGGCGGGCCCGAGCGCGCGTTGAAGAGCTGATCGTGCTTGAGCAGGTTGATGGCGCGGCGGCCGGCCGACGACAGGACGTCGGTCAGCGTCGAGAGCTGCTCCCCGACCGACTTGGAGAAGAACTTGTTGGCGGCGGTGTTGACCATCGCCTCGTCCTCGCCGACGCTGACGATCGCCGAGGCCCGCACGGTGACCTTGACCGGCGCCGACCGGCCGCTCGTGTCGACGTCGGCGGTCTGATCGGTGATCTCGATGTCGACGTTGATGGCCTGCGCCGGGATGACCCGGGTCTGCGTGATGATCGGGACGATCAGCGCCTTGCAGGGACCGCGGTAAATCTGCAGGTTTCGGCCGCGGCTGGCGAGCAGGATCTCGCCGGCGTCGACGCCGCGCAGGAACGTGGTGATGATAATCGAGGTGAGGACGATGACGCCGGCGACGACGCCGCCGGCGAGAATCAATGAGGGTTCGGGCATGATGGCTCCTCGCTACGTCGGTCTTTGACTTGGTTTTGGGTTCGACAGCACGGAGACCGTCACGCATTCACGGCGCGCGTCGACGTCTTCGATCCGCAGCAATTGGCCGACCGCCACCGGCTGGCCGGCCTCCTCGGGGCGAAGCCGCGCGCTGAGCTGGACCCGGCGGCCCTCGCGGATGGTCGAGACGATGCCTCGCCCGTTGCGGAACGGGACGACCGCCTGCGCCTCGCCGAGGATGAGCGCTTCGAGCGGCCCGCTCGGCTCGCCCTGAAAACGGAACAGCAGGTTCCAGATCGGACGGACCAGCAGCCCCTCGATCAGCAGCGCCGGCGGGATGGCGACCAAGGCCGAGGTCCCGCGTCCCAGGTGCACGGCGTGCACCAACGCGTTTCCGATCGCGCCGTAAAGCGCCGAGACGCTGAACAGCGCCCGCGGCGAGGGGAGAAACCGAAGGACGAGATATGGCTTGAGCGCGCCGCCCCGGACAAGAGCGTCAACGTGCCCGCCGTGGTGCGCCAGGCTCGGCGCGTGGCCGCCAGCTCGGACGTGCGAGAGATGGTGGCGTCCGCCCAGGGCGGGAACCGCCATCATGACGAGACCGACCAGACCGATGACCATCGCGGTCAAGAACACGAGCCAACGCTCCTCTCTATGAGCGACCGTCGAATTTGCGAGAGCCTACCACCGGTTCGCGCTCAGCGCTTTGGCCGTGGCTACCTCTCGGGGCTTTCACCTTCTCGGCTGGGCGAACGCGGACACGCTGCTACACAAACGGTCGTCAGCGCGGTCGTCAGGCGCGCCGTCGCCCATTGAAACGAGAATGCCGTCTGCTGGCAATGATAGTCGGCCATCGTGCTTAACGTCGGATTCTCGACAGTCGTTGGCGCAGGCGACGTGATGGGAGCCAGCGGGCCTTTGATTTCCGCGCGCTAGCCGAGCCAGAAGCTGTCGAATAAGCGACGGCAAATTGGTGCCCGCACCGTCGGAACATCGTCGGTGCGAAACATGATTCTTCAGTCTCAAGCGCCACTTGGGCCCGTCGATGGCACAGGCGTCTGCGCATTTTCGCGCGGCCATCGACGGAGAGTTACATGCGCCAAACAGGGCTTGCGTTGATCCTCGGAGCGGCATTGGTGGGAGCGGGCTGCGGCGGCGGCGGGCACGGTGCCGCCGGCACCGGGGGCAGCGGCGGCAGCGGCGGCACCGGCGGCACCGGCGGGGGGATGTCCGAAGCCGGGCACGACGGCGGCGTCGGAAGCGGCGCGCACGACGGGGGCGGCACCACGGGGAGCACGTTCGCCGTCGGCGGGACCGTGAGCGGGTTGGCCGGCACGGGCCTGGTCCTGCGGGACAACGGCGGCGACGATCTGTCGGTGAGCGCGAACGGGGCGTTCACCTTCCACGGCAAGCTGGCGGCCGGCACCCCCTTCCAGGTGACGGTGGCGATGCAGCCGAGCTCGCCGGCGCAGAGCTGCTCCGTGGTCCAGCCGACCGCGGTGGCCGCGCACGACGTCACCGACGTGATGGTGACCTGCGCGACCAACAGCTATCGCGTCGGCGGCACGGTCGCCGGGCTCTCGGGCGGTGGTCTGGTCCTGGAGGACAACGGCGGCGACGACCTGCCGGTCAGCGGGGACGGGCCGTTCAGCTTCGCCAGCTCGGTGCCGAGCGGGGCGACGTTCACCGTGACCATCCACGCGCAGCCCACCAGCCCGGCGCAGACCTGCACGGTGTCGGGCGGGTCGGGGACGGTGGCGACGGGCGACGTGACGAGCGTGATGATCAACTGCAGCACGGAGGCCTTCGCTGTGGGCGGGACCGTGAGCGGTCTCGTCGGCAGCGGGCTGGTGCTCGAGGATGACGGGGGCGACGACCTGGCCATCGGCGCCAACGGCAGCTTCGCGTTCGCGACGCCCGTGGCGAGTGGCGGGGCGTTCGCGGTGACGGTGAAGGACCAGCCGACCGCGCCCTCGCAAACCTGCGTGGTGGCGGGGGGAGCAGGGACAGCGGCGAACGCGGCGGTGAGCACCGTGGCCGTCACCTGCACGACCGACGTCCACACGGTGGGCGGGACGGTGAGCGGGCTCTCGGGCGGTGGGCTGGTGCTGCAGGACAACCTGGGCGACAACCTGGCGCTCTCCGCCAGCGGCAGCTTCACCTTCGCGACGCCCGTGCCGAGCGGCGCGGCCTACGCGGTGACGGTCCTCAGCCAGCCCTCGTCGCCCAGCCAGACCTGCACGGTGGCCAGCGGCACCGGCTCGATCGGCGCGGCCGACGTGCAGGGCGTGAGCGTCACCTGCGTCACCAACAGCTACCCGGTGGGCGGCACGGTGGTGGGCCTGCTCGGCCAGGGGGTCGTGCTGGAGGACAACGGCGCCGACGATCTGCCGGTGAGCGCGAACGGAACCTTCAGCTTCGCGATGCCGGTGGCGAGCGGGGCCAGCTTCCAGGTCACGGTGGCGACGCAGCCGTCGGGGCCGACGCAGAGCTGCTCCGTCTCCGGCGGGCACGGCGCCGTGGGCGGCGGGCCAGTCACCTCGGTGGTGGTCAACTGCAGCACGGATCAGTACGTGATCGGCGGTGACGTGAGCGGGCTCGCCGGGAGCGGGCTCGCCCTGGCGCTCAACGGCGGGACCGCGCTGTCCCTGGGGGCGGACGGAACGTTCGCTTTCCCGGACACGGTGGCGAGCGGCGGGACGTATCAGGTGGCGGTGGTGGCGCAGCCGACGTCGCCCTGGCAGACCTGCGCGGTGGCCGGGGCGAGCGGGACGGTGATGGCCGGCGACGTCTCGTCGGTGCACGTCACCTGCACGACCGACATGCACACGATCGGCGGCCTGGTGAGCGGCCTCGCCGGAAGCGGGCTCGTGCTGCGCGACAATGGCGGCGACGACCTGACGGTGGGATCGGCCGGCGCCTTCACCTTCGCGACCGGCGTGGCGAGCGGCCAGGGGTACCTGGTGACGGTGGCGGCGCAGCCGACCGCGCCGTCGCAGACCTGCTCGGTGAGCGCGGGCTCGGGCGGCGTGAGCAACGCGGACGTGACGAGCGTGACCGTCACCTGCGTGACCAACACCTACGCGGTGGGCGGCACGGTGACCGGCCTCCTGGGGACGCTGCAGCTCCTCGACGGCAGCGACCCGCTGACGGTGACCGCGAACGGGATGTTCACCTTCCCGACCGCAGTCCCGAGCGGGGGCGCGTACGCGGTCAGCGTGGCGGCGCAGCCGACCTCGCCCAGCCAGACCTGCATGGTCACCGGCGGCACCGGCAACGTGGTGGACGACGACATCACCACCGTGGCGATCACCTGCGTGACGAACACCTTCAACGTGGGTGGCACGGCGACGGGTCTCCTGGGGACGGGGATGGTGCTGCAGGACAACGGCGGTGACGATCTGACGGTGAACGCGGACGGGAGCTTCCAGTTCGCGACGCCGGTGGCGAGCGGCCAGCCGTACGCGGTGACGCTGAAAACACAGCCGAGCGCGCCGTCGCAGACCTGCACGGTGACCGGCGGCGCGGGGACGGTGGGCGGCGGCGACGTCACCAGCGTGTCGGTGAACTGCGCGACCAACAGCTACGCGGTGAGCGGGACGGTGACGGGGCTCGCCGGCACGGGGCTCGTGCTCACCAACAACCTGGGTGACGACCTGCCGGTGTCGGCCAACGGGAGCTTCTCGTTCGCGACGCCGGTGGCGAGCGGCGGGGCTTACGCGGTGGCGGTGAAGACGCAACCAGCGTCGCCCTGGCAGACCTGCTCGGTGTCGGGCGGCAGCGGCACCGTCTCGAGCGGCAACGTCACGACGGTCGCCGTCACCTGCACGACCAACAGCTACCATGTCTCGGCGACGGTGAGCGGCCTGGCCGGGAGCGGCCTCGTCCTCCAGGACAACGGCGCCGACAACCTGGCCGTGTCGGCGAACGGCACCTTCGGCTTCCTGACGGCCGTGGCGAGCGGGCAGCCGTACGCCGTGACGGTGCTGTCGCAGCCGACCTCGCCCTGGCAGACCTGCACCGCCACCTCGGCGAGCGGCAGCATGGCCAACGGCGACGTGAGCGTGATGGTGACCTGCACGACCAACGTGTACCGCGTCAGCGTCACGACCTCCGGGCTCGCCGGCGCCGGCCTGGTGCTCCAGGACAACGGCGGCGACAACCTCGCCGTCTCGGCCAACGGCACGCTGACCTTCGCCACGCCGGTGGCGAGCGGCGGCGCTTATGCGGTGACCGTCACGACGCAGCCGACCGGTCCGAGCCAGACCTGCGCCGTCACCAGCGGCAGCGGCACCATCACCAACACCAACGTCACCAACGTCGCCGTTACCTGCACGACCAACACCTACAAGGTCGGCGGCACGGTGTCGGGCCTCGCCGGGACCGGGCTCGTGCTGCGGGACAACGGCGGTGACGACCTCACCGTCTCCGCCAATGGCGCCTTCTCGTTCGCGACCAAGGTGGCGAGCGGCGCTGCCTACGCGGTCACCATCAAGACGCAGCCGCTGGCCCCCAGCCAGACCTGCACCCTCTCGGGCGCCTCGGGGACGGTGGGCGGCGGCGACGTCGCGACGGTGACCGTCAACTGCGCCACCAACACCTATACGGTGGGCGGCACGGTGTCGGGCCTCGCCGGGACCGGGCTCGTGCTCCAGGACAACGGCGGCGACAACCTCGCCGTCACGGCCAACGGCGGCTTCGCCTTCGCGACCGCTCTGGCCAGCGGCACGACCTACGCCGTGACCGTCAAGACGCAGCCGACCGGTCTGGCCCAGACCTGCGCCGTGACGAACGGCAGCGGCACCGTCGGCGCCGCCAACGTCACCACCGTGGCGGTCGCCTGCACGACCAACACCTACCACGTGTCGGCGACCGTCAGCGGCCTCGGCGGCAGCGGCCTGGTCCTGCGGGACAACGGCAGCGACAACCTGACCGTCTCCGCCAGCGGCACCTTCACCTTCGCCACCAAGGTGGCGAGCGGCGCCGCCTACAGCGTCTCGGTCCTGACGCAGCCGAGCTCGCCCGCGCAGACCTGCGCCGTCACCTCGCCCACCGGCACCGTCGCGGCCGCGGACGTCACGGTGTCCGTGAGCTGCACGACCAACACCTACTCGATCGGCGGCAGCGTCTCGGGGCTCACCGGCACCGGGCTGGTGCTCCAGGACAACGGCGGCGACAACCTCTCGGTCTCCGCCAGCGGCACCTTCACCTTCGCCACCAAGGTGGCGAGCGGCGCCGCCTACGCGGTCACCGTCCAGACGCAGCCCTCCGGCCAGAGCTGCTCCGTCACCAGCGGCGGCGGCACCGTCGGCGCCGCCAACGTCACCAACGTCGCCGTGACCTGCACGACCCCCACGACGGTCTGCTCGACCGCGCCCGAGGGCGGCACCGTCACGGTGACCTGCCCCGGCACCACTAAGGTCTCGGCGATCAACTTCGCCAGCTACGGAACGCCGAACGGGGGCTGCGGGTCGTTCACCACCAGCAGCTGCAACGCGACCACCAGCACCCCGATCGTCAGCACCGACTGCCAGGGTCTGAGCTCGTGCTCCGTCGGCGCGAACAACGGCGTGTTCGGTGATCCTTGCGTGGGGACGGTCAAGCGCCTCTACGTCCAGGTCACCTGCCAATAGGAGGCCGGGCGCGGTTCACGGAGGCGTCGACGCTTGGTCGACGCCTCCGTTCGCGGCGTGTCAGCGACACTGAACCCGGCATCGAGTGCGCAAAGCGACGGCGCGACCGTCGCGGACCACGGGACCGTCGGCCGGCTGACGGAGACGGGAGCCCCGAACCGCCGATCTACCGACAGCCGGCTCGGTGAAACACCACGAAGTCTGCGCCGGATGCGGGTCGCTCGCGAGCCAAGAACGTGGCACGTGATGTGCTTCGTCGGTCAGCATGTCCACATCGACGGCCCCCAAAGTCGCTGGCGAGATGTCCTCCAAGCAGTCGGTCGAGGAGGAGGAGGAGCTGGTCGCTCGCCGGAACGAATACGCGACGAAGTTCTTTCCCTTCATCGAGAAGGTGGCGCGTCGACTGGCTCGCCGCCTGCCGGCGCACATCGAGATCGACGACCTCATCTCGGCAGGCGTCATCGGCCTCCTCGAGGCCGCCGATCGTTTCGACCCCTCGCGCGCCGATCGGTTCGAAGCGTTCGCCGAATTCCGCATCCGGGGCGCCATGATTGACGACCTGCGCTCACGTGACACTCTCTCGCGCGATATGCGCCGGCTGTCGAACGAGCTGCGCGACGCCACCCACCGCCTGGAGGCGCAGCTCGGGCACACGCCAGATCCCGAAGAGACAGCGAAGCACCTCGGCGTCGACGTCGAGGTGCTCTACGCGCGCCAACAGAACCTCTCCGGCTCTTCGGTGGTCAGCATCGACGAGGCGGGCTTCGACTTCCTCGAGCGAACCGCCGACACCACCCGCGACGACCCGTTCGAGAGCGCCTCGCGCCACGAGGTGTTCGACCACTTGGTGGCGGGGATCGGGACCCTCCCCCAAAGGATGCAGCAGGTGCTGTCGCTCTACTACTGCGAGAATCTGAGCCTCAAAGAGATCGGCTCGGTCTTGGGAATCACCGAGTCCCGCGTCTGTCAGATCCACGCAGAGGCGACGCGTCGCTTGCGCGCCTCTCTCCGCCAGCTGGCTTCCGAGGTCAACGGTTAACGGCGCCGATGAAAGCGCGGACGAACCGCCCTCCGGATCTCGACCACCCCGTAGAGGCGAGCTCTATGGAACGTTGAAGGCCACCACCATAGTCCAGACCACTGCGGAGATCAGAGAGGCGGACACCACCGCGAAGATTGTTCGCCTTCTATTCGGTCCCTCGGTGCTCATGGAGCTACCGCGTGGCGTGGCTGCGCGCCACGAAGGCAGCGGCATCGGCGATTTCTCTATTCGTGCCAGCGCACATGCGCGCGAGCGTGTCTGCCTCGGTCTGGCGGATTGCCGCTTCGACCTCACCGTCCGTATGGCGCGGGCCATGATTTGTGGTCGTCGCGCACCCCATCGCACAAAGTGAGAAGCCCAGAGCAACGGTTCCGATGATCATGTTCAGTCTATTCATTGCGTATCCTGCCTTACCTATCCTAATCGGGTAGTAATCGGGGGACTTGAGGTAATTCTCACGTGGGGCCGCGTCTCCATCACGACGTTCCGCCGTGAGTAGGCCCAGGCACGGGCATCCTCGCTGCGACACCCGTCGCCCACTGCGGAGACCCAGTTCGACGACCGACGGAATGCCGACGACCGACTTGCCCTGGCACCGTCGGAAATTCGTCGATCGGCTGGCTAGCCTGCGCCAGCCGCCTCGAATTGCGACATGGCCGAGATTTTGCTGGTTCTAGGAACTGCAAACCCGGAGGCGTAACGTGCACATTCCGATCTTTAACCGTGGCAGCGTAATCCTAATGATGGCCGGGGCCGCAGTGACGCCGCTGTTCGTCGCCGGCGCGCATACGTCGAGCGCTTCGGAGACTGTGCGCGTTCAGGGGCCGTCGGCCCGTGCGCCTTCAACGTCCCTGGGGGAAAGTCCGGAATACGCGTCTGCGGCATCGCCGGGTGACCGCCTGAACGCCTACCTCGAGACCGCGAACGAGCTTTGGAGCCGTACGCACGATGCCCGAGCTGTTCGCGAGTTACTGCGCGTCGCACAGGAGGATCTGGCCGCGGCCGCTCAGCCCGCAGCGAGGTCCCGCACGCCGAACGCCGCGAACGCGCCCGTCGCCATCGCCAGCGTTGGCGCGCAGGCCGCGACCGCCCAGACTTCGCCGGCGGCGATCGCCAGGACAGCGCCGACTGCGACGGTGGCCCCGCCGAGCGCCACACTCGCGGCGGCTGCCGCCGCCTCGCCGTTGTTTGTACCGGCGCCGTCCTTTACGATCCGCGCGTCGGTCCACGATCACGAGGGTGAGCGTTTGCAGCGACAGCTCGCCGCGTGGCGCGCCGGCTTCGAGATCTTGTCCGCCGCCGGTCCGAACCTGGCGGCCGCGGCTATACCGGAGGGGGGCGATGAGACGCGGGGCACCAAATAGTTGCTGGGCGCCCCCCAAGGCAATGAGCTCTGCGGTGATCTTCGGCGCCGCGATGGATGTCCGAGACCTCCCGTTATCCACGGCGAAGCGGAACCAACCCCCGTGCCAAAGCCGGTTTCTACGGAACGTTGAAAGCCACAATCAGAGTCCAGACAACTGCAGAGATCACAGATGCGGACAAGAACGCGATGATTGTTCGCTTTCTATTCGCTGCCTCGGAAATCATTGAGCTAGCGCGTGGCGCGGTTGCGCGCCTCGAAGGCAGCCGCATCGGCGATCTCGTTGTTCGTGGAAGCGCAAAGGCGCGCGAGCGTGTCGGCCTCGGTCTGTCGAATTGCCGCTTCGACCTCACCGTCTGTATGGAGCGGGCCATGAGCTGCAGTGGTCGCGCACCCCATCCCACAAACCGAGAAGCCCAGAGCAACAGTTCCGATCATTCTTTTCATTCTGTTCATGTATCCTGCCTTACCTGTTCAAATCGGCTAGTAACCGGCGTACTTGAGGCGTTTCACGCCGCGTTCACGTCTCCATGAGAAGGATTTCCACCTATATTTCAGAGAGCCTTACCATGAGGGTTTAAGACCCCAGGCGGTTCTAGCGGTGGCGGGATGCAGGGAGTAGGGAGTGCCACAACGTCCCCACCGTAACGTCGCGGCAATCGGGTCCTTTACACCATCGTTGTCGAGGTCGCCGGGCGATCTCGAACGTCGGTTGGTGATCGACATAATTCGTGGAAGGACGGGCCCGTAACGATGCCGTGTTCGTGACCGGTATCGAAGCCGGTCGGGCCCAGTAACTAGTCGTGTCAGTAGCTGTTGTCGTGCAGTTTGGGCCTTGCGTTGCGCGCGATGAGCTGGCGGCCAGACACGGTCCGAACGATCGCTGGCGGACGAGTCGTTGGGGGCCGACGTGCGAAAAAATAACGGTGCATTGGCTCAAGCTGTGGGCCGAAGCTCCGAGAGTTGCGGCCATGAAGATTGGACTGTCAGCGGGACTCGTGGGGGCGCTCGTCGCGGGCATTGGCTGTGGTGGATCGTCGGGAGGAGGGGCGGGGACCGGAGGGGCGGGTGGCATGATGGCCAGCACCGGGGGGTCTTCCGGCCACACCGGGGGGTCTTCCGGCCACACCGGGGGCGCGGGCGGACAAAGCACCACGGGACACGGCGGCGCGGGCGGACAGACCGCGACGGGCGGGGCGGGCGGCCAGGGACAGGGCGCGACGGGGGGCACAGGCGCCGCGGGTCCGGACGGAGGCTCGCCTGACGGGGGCGCCAAGTCATTCGTCGTGGGAGGGAGCATCTCCGGGCTCGCGGGTACCGGGCTCACGTTACAGGACGGCGCCGGGAATCAGTTGCCGATCAGCGCCTCGGGGGCGTTCTCATTCCCGGCGCTCTCCGCGGGGACGGACGTGGAGGTTTCGGTCGCACATCAACCGGCCTCGCCGACCCAGAGTTGCGTGGTGACCAACGGTGCGATCGGCCCTGTCGTTGCCGACGTCTCCAACGTCGTGGTCATCTGTACGACCAGCCGGTTCACGATCGGCGGATCGGTCACCGGACTCTCGGGGACAGGACTGGTTCTTCAAGACAACCAGGGGGACGATCTCCCGGTCGGCACGACCGGGAGCTTCACCTTTGCGACTTCGGTAGCGAGTGGCGCCACATACACGGTGTCCGTGAAGACGCAGCCCTCGTCGCCCACGCAGACCTGCCAGGTCTCGGGCGGCAGCGGTACGGTCGGCGCCGCCGACGTTACCAGCGTGACCGTCAACTGTGCCGTCAACACCTACACCGCGGGCGGCACCGTCACAGGTCTGACCGGCACCGGACTTGTTCTGGAAAACAACGGCAGCGACGATCTCTCGGTCACCGGCAACGGCTCGTTCGCGTTCGCCACGCCGATCGCCAGCGGCGGCAGCTTCTCGGTGGTCGTGAAGGCGCAGCCGACCGCGCCGGGTCAGGTCTGCTCGATCAGCCAGGGGAGCGGCACCGTGGCCAGCGCCAATGTCACCTCGGTGACGGTCACGTGCGCGACCAACAGCTACCCAGTCGCCGGCACGATAAGCGGCCTCAGCGGTACGGGCCTGGTCCTGCAGGACAACTTGGGTGACAACCTCTCGATCACGGCGAGTGGGCCGTTTGCCTTCGCGACCTCGGTGGCCGACGGGGCTCCTTACGCCGTGACCGTGTTGACCCAGCCGTCCTCACCCAGCCAGACCTGTACCATCACGAACGGCAGCGGCACGATCGCCGCCGCGGGCATCACCAACGTCGCCGTCGCCTGTGTCACCAACGGCTACGCCATCGGCGGCAACGTCGTGGGCCTGTCGGGCGGCGGCCTCGTCTTGCACAACGGCGGCGACGACCTTCCGATCACCTTGAACGGCGGGTTCGCCTTCCCGACGATGGTGGCGAGCGGCGCAGCATTCAACGTGTCGATCTCGGTGCAGCCGACCAACCCGACACAGACCTGCGTGGTCACGGGTGGCAGCGGCACCGTCGGTGGCGCGACGGTGACCTCTGTGACGGTTAACTGCGCTACGGATCAGTTCACGATTTCGGGGACGGTCGGCGGCCTCACGGGCACCGGGCTCACCCTTTCGCTCAATAGCGGCGCGGTCACGGTGCCGGTCGGCAGCAACGGGACGTTCTCATTCCCCACCACGTTGCCCAGCGGGACGGCCTACGCCGTCACCGTCGAGAGCCAACCGAGCGGGCCGACGCAGAGCTGCTCCGTCACCAACGGATCGGGGACTGTCGTCGCCTCGGACGTCAGCGACCTCGAGATCGATTGCACGACCAACGGCTACCAGGTCGGCGGAACCGTGAGTGGTCTCGCTGGGACGGGCCTCACGTTGCAGGACAACGGCGGCGACGACCTGGCGGTCGTTGCGAATGGGACGTTCGTCTTTCCGACCAGCGTCCTCAGTGGTCAGGGTTATGCCGTGACCGTGTCGGCACAGCCGACCAACCCCTGGCAGACCTGTACTGTATCGGCCGGGTCGGGCGGCGTCGCGGGCACCGACGTCACAAACGTCGCGATCACCTGCACGACGAACAGCTATCAGCTGGGCGGCACGGTCACCGGCCTCGCCTCCTCGGTGACGTTGCAGAACGGCAGCGATACGGTCGTTCTCAGCGCGAACGGCGCCTTCGTCTTCCCTGCCTCGGTGGCGAGCGGCGACACCTACGCAGTCACCGTCACCAACCAGCCCACCAATCCGACCCAAACATGCGCCGTGGGCGTCGGCTCGGGAACAGTCGCCGGCGCGGACGTCACCGGGGTGACCATCTCCTGCACGACCAACACCTACGCGATAGGGGGGCTGGTGAGCGGTCTCTCCGGAAGCGGCCTCACCCTGCAAGACAACGGCGGCGACGATCTGGTCGTGAGCGCCAACGGCACCTTCACCTTCCCGGCCTCGGTCCCGAGCGGGGGCAACTACCTGGTGACCATCAAGACCCAACCGAGCAGCCCAACGCAGACCTGTATGCTGGCAGGCGCCTCTGGGTCGGTCGGCGCCGCGCCGGTGACCAGCGTGAGCGTCAACTGCTCCACCAACTCGTACAGCGTGGCTGGAACGGTCATGGGCCTGACCGGCAGCGGCCTGGTCATCCAGAATAACAGTGGCGGCGACCTCGCCATCTCGGGCTCCGGAACGTTTTCCTTCGCGGCCCCCGTCGCCAGCGGCGATATGTACAACGTGACGGTGAAGACGCAGCCCACCAACCCCTGGCAGACCTGCACGGTCACCGGTGGCAGCGGCACGGTCACCAACACCAACATCTCCGCGCAGATCACTTGCGCCGCGAACCCCTACAGCGTCTCGGTCAACGTCACCAACCTGGCCGGCAGCGGCTTGGTCCTGCAGGACAACGCCGGCGACAACCTGGCCGTGACCGCCAGCGGCGTCTCGACGTTCGCGAGCCCCGTCCGGAGCGGCCAGACCTACGCCGTCACCGTGCTCTCGCAGCCGACGAACCTCTGGCAGACCTGCACGGTCACCTCGCCCGCGGGCACGGTCGCCAGCGGACCGGTCACGCTGGCCGTCGCCTGCGTGAACAACAGGTATACGGTGGGCGGGACGGTCTCGGGCCTCAGCGGAAGCGGCCTGGTTCTGCGGGACAACGGCGGCGACAACCTGTCGGTCAGCGCGAACGGGACCTTCACCTTCGCCACCAGCCTGGCCAGCGGGAGTACCTACGCCGTCACGGTAGGCACCTCACCCAGCTCGCCTGCCCAAAACTGCGCGGTGACCAGTGGAACCGGGACCATCGCGGGCGCGGCCGTCAGTAACGTCAGCATCACCTGCACCAACGTCGTCATTTGCTCGACGGCCCCCGAGAACGGTTCCATCACGCTGACCTGCCCGGCCGGCCAGAAGATGTCCGCCCTCGACTTCGCGAGCTACGGAACGCCGAATGGAACCTGCGGCGCCTTCACCATCGACGGTACCTGCAACGCGACGACCAGCACCATGGACGTCAGTACGCCGTGCCTCGGGCAAAGCAGCTGCACGGTCTCGGCGAGCAACGGCGTGTTCGGCGACCCCTGCGTCGGCACCGTCAAGCGGCTCTACGTCCAAGCGCGCTGCCAGTAGAGCGCCGAGTCTCCTCTGGCCCACCGCTTGAGCGCCGACGGCTCCGCTGTCGAGGGATAAGGAGGATCAACTGTCTCCGAGCCGATCTCGGAGCACGTGGATGGCGCCTCGCAGCTCGTCGAGGGAGAACGGCTTCAGCAGTACTTGCTGCGAAATCCCGTTCAGAAACGCTCTTCCGCCGGGCCCGGAGGCACCGCCTGTCATGAAGATGAGCCGGGGGACGAGCTGCGGCCAGTCGGCCTTCAACCTCTCGAGAACCTCTCGTCCTCCAAGCCGCGGCATCATGACGTCACAGAGGATGACGTCGAACGCTTTCTCTTCCGCGAGCAGGCGAAACGCTTCTTCTGCTCTGGAGACTGTCGTCACTTCATGCTCCCGGAGTCCACGGGCGAGCGCTTGGCCCAGCATTGGAACGTCGTCGATTATCAGGAGTCTTGCCGGTGACCGACCGCCCACCGGCGTCTCTACGTTCGACGGTGTCGCCTCGGTCGTCGTGCAGCGTGCGAGCGGAAGGATGACCCGCAAGACAGCTCCTCCGTCCGGCTGGCTGTCAACCTCGATCCGGCCTCGATAGGCGTCGACCGCACCGAGCGCCGAATCCGTCTCCTGGACGTCGTCAGGGAACCGGACTGCGTTGCGGACGGAGCTCTCGCCGACACAAGCGGAGCCGATCTCCAGGTACGCGGCAGAACCCTTCATGTAGGTTCTCACGGCGACCAGGTTCGACTCGACGTCCTCCTCGGGGAGCGCATCGGTGATATCGATGATCGAAGTGTGAAGGAACCGGCACAGCGCCTGGCTGTCTCCGACCACCGGATGGAGCTCTCCGTAGAGTTTTCTAATCCGGGTCCGCCGCTCGAGACGATCTCGCGCCAACGCCAGTGCGACCTCGACGAGACCGTTCAAGGAGAACGTCTCGCTTTCGCGATCCGCTCTCGGCAGCGCCGACGCACTCGTGATCCGGCTGATCACGCCGAGCAACGCCTCGCGCTCCAGCGGTTTGGAGAGATAGGCCTCCGCGTCGATGGCGGCAGCCTTGGCGCTCCGCTCAGCGGAGACGGCCAAGACTGGAATCCTCGCCAGATCCGGATGGGTCTTCTGGGCGGCCCGGAACGCCCATCCGTCCATGACCGGCATCCGAAGGTCCAGGATGATGAGATCGGGGCTGGGGGCCGAATGCAGCTTATCCAGCGCTTGGCGTCCGTTCTCGGCCAGCGTGACGAAGTGCCCTTCCTCCTCGAGAATCTCGGCGACGGCGCCCCTGACGCCTCGGTCGTCCTCGACCAGAAGAATGTCGTGCCGAGCAGACGCCCGACGCCTCCTTGGCGAAGGCTCCTCCCCGGGAGACGACTCGGTGCGAGACCGCTCTTCCAACCCGATCGGACGCGAGCAGGAGAGAGAGGACCCGGCCGAGCTCGTCACCGGCTGTGGCTGTGACATGATTATCGAATCCGATCGTTGACGATCGCTCTAACCTGTTGGGTATCGAATGGCTTCTCGATCCTTTGGTTCGGCACCCCGTCCAAGAAGGAGCGGGCCTCGGAGGTAAATGCGCCGCCGGTCAGGAAGACCATCCGCGTGGCCTGCTCCGGCGCGCTTTGTTGCAAGTCGGCGTGGAGATCCATCCCCGTCATCTGGGGCATCATGAGATCGCACAGGATGACGTCGTACCGGCTCCCCGCGACGATCAGCCGGGATGCCTGATCGGCATTGGGTGCGATGGTGACCTCGTGCTCAGGCTCGAGAGCCCGACCGAGTGCCTTGGCGATCGCCGGCTCGTCGTCGACGACGAGCACCTTGCCCCTTCTTAGCGAGGCGGCAACCTCCCGAAGCTGAACTGCAGCGGGCAGCGCGCTCGCGGAGGGAGGTAGGAGAACCCTGAACGTCGTCCCCTTGCCGAGTGAGCTGTCGACCGTAATCTCGCCTCCCAGACCGGTGACTATGCGGTGGCAGATGGACAGTCCGAGGCCAGTCCCCACCCCCACGGCCTTGGTCGTAAAGAACGCGTCGAAGATCCGTGAGAGGTTCTGCGGCGGAATCCCAGTGCCGGAATCGCGAATCTCGACGGCGACTCGCCCTGAAGCACCGTCAATCTCCGTGGACACACGAATGACGTTCTCCGCCGCCTTTCCCTCGCGAATCGCTTGCGCCGCGTTGACGATGAGGTTCAAGAACACCTGACCGAGACGAGCCTCGTTCGCGTCCACCGGGGGGGTATCCCGATATTCCTTGACCAAGCGTGCGCGGTGCCTGATCTCGTTCCACGCCATTCTGAGCGAGGACTCGAGCACGCGCCGGACGTCGACAGGGCCTGACCGCTCTTCGTCCGTCGACCGCGAAAAGATCTTCAGATCGCGGACGATGTGGCGAAGGCGATCCGCACCGTCTCTGGCGTCGCGGAGCTCGTCGAATACTTCTTGCAACCGATCCTCGATCTGAAGCTCGTCAGAGAGGGCCGTGAGGTCCTTGGCGACGAGCTCCAGGTTGGCCACCACGGCCGCCAGCGGGTTGTTGATCTCGTGAGCGACGCCGGCCGCGAGCGTCCCCACGGAGGCCATGCGATCCGAGATCAAGAGCTGCTCTTGCATCTTCCGACGCTCGATGCGCATCTCGGCCTCCCGCAGCTCGCGATCGACGGCTGGGCACAGGCGTCCCAGGCTCCCCTTGAAAACGTAGTCGTGGGCGCCAGCGCGCATCGCTGCCACGGCGGCCTCTTCCCCGACCGTTCCCGACACGATTATGAACGGGATGTCGTAACCCCGGGATCGGACCAGAGCCAGCGCCGCCGGACCGCTGAACCGGGGCAGGGCGTAGTCCGACAGGACGATGTCCCAAGAGTCGCGATCGAGCGCCGCCGTCATTCCAGCGTCCGTCTCGACCCGTTCATGGACGACCTCGTAGCCGCCGTTCCTCAGCTCCATGACGACCAGCTCCTCGTCGTCGGAGCGATCCTCGATCATGAGAACGCGCAAACGTCTCAAGAGCTCACCGCGCGCCATCCGGAGGCGGAACGTTCAGAAGCAGCCAGTAGAAGCCGAGCTGTCGAGCCCCTGAGGTTCGGCTCCTCCGCTGCTCGCTTAACCCTCATCACCCTCATCGTTCACTCTCGGCGCAGTCTGTGGCCCATTCATGCGCAACGTTCGGATTCGCTTCGCGCCTACAGTTTCACAGCTGAGGCGAATCTTCAAGCTTCGCGACCGATTCGTTCATTGCCATCAACAGTTGGGTTCCCATCAACCATGGCCGGCATGGCCGGTACGGCACGGCCGGGCCCGTTCTTTGCGACGTGACGGCTGCTCTCTTTCATCCGGGGGCCGCGAGTGTCGACCCGTTGACTGCTACCACGTGAGCTGCCACTTTGCCTGCTACCAGTGATGGATATCACATCAGATTCGTTCCCACCGGCGGGTGGTCAGACATCCATGATGTTGGTCGACGATCTTGGTGAAACCCGGCCGCCGAGGCTGTCCAGTCGATTTCTGAGGTGCCTCGCGCACGACAACCTTGAGCATGGATTGGCAGGCGTGACAGGATGACGCCCGTGAGTGGTGTGGACTTTACGGCGCA
>Ga0134128_10003439_pt1 | contig 19358 bp, 12 predicted proteins | sample KB31754_FD_96462 | JGI IMG/M metagenome (GOLD analysis project Ga0134128, IMG submission 96462) | Terrestrial soil microbial communities with excess Nitrogen fertilizer from Kellogg Biological Station, Michigan, USA - KB3-175-4 | ecosystem: Environmental > Terrestrial > Soil > Unclassified ...
CTCGGGCGACGACCTGGCCAACCTCGCCGCGCTCGATCAGAAGCTGTGGGTCGCCCTCGCCTGCCCCACCACCGGCCTGGAGATCGACGCCCGCACGCTCTCGCTGATCGACACCGACAAGGACGGGCGCGTGCGGGCCCCGGAGCTGATCGCCGCGGCGGCGTTCGCCTGTGCGAACCTCAAAGACTCGAACGATCTCTTCAAGGGCGAGGCCACCCTGCCGCTGGCGGCGATCGACGACGCGCAGCCGGCTGGGAAGACCCTGCTGGCGTCGGCGCGCCGGATCCTGGCCGACATCGGCAAGGGCGGCGCCGCGGCGATCTCGCTCGACGACGTGGGCGACCCCGCCAAGATCTTCGCCGACACGGTGTTCAACGGCGACGGGGTGATCACCGAGGCGGCCGCCGAGGACGACGCCACGCGCGCGCTCATCCGTGACATCGGAGACTCGGCCGGCACCGTGGCCGACCGTTCGGGCAAGCCGGGCATCAGCGGCGAGCTCTGCGACGCCTTCTTCGCCGAGGCGCTCGCCTACAGCGACTGGTACGCCCAGGGCGAGGCCGACGCCGCGAACGTGTTTCCGCTCGGCCCCGAGCGGACGATCGCGGCGGCCGCCGCCGCGGCCACCCTCACGGCGAAGGTCGACGACTACTTCGGGCGCTGCCGGCTGGCCGCGTTCGACCCCCGCGCGCTCGCCGCCGTCAACCGCAACGCCGACGAGTACCTGCCGATCGCCGCCCAGGACCTGACGATCTCCGTCGAGGAGGTCGCCGCGTTTCCGCTGGCGCTGGCGGCCGCCGGCCAGCCGCTTCCGCTCTCGGGCGCGATCAATCCCGCCCACGCCGAGGCGCTCCGCGCGCTGAAAGACGACGCCGTCGTGCCGCTGCTCGGCCCGCGCGCGGCGCTGGCCGAGAGCGACTGGCTGGCGCTGCGGGGCAAGCTGGCGGCTTACGAGGCCTGGCGCGCCGAGAAGGCCGGCCCGCGCGTGGAGAAGCTGGGCATCGCGCGCGTCCGGCAGATCCTGGCCTCGGACGGCGCGGCCAAGGTGGCCGACCTCCTGGCGCGCGACAAGGCGCTGGAGGCGGAGGCGACCAGCATCGGCGACGTCGAGCGCCTGGTCCGCTACCACCGCGACCTGGCCCGGCTCTGCACCAACTTCGTCAGCTTCGAGGACTTCTACGACGGGCGCCGGCAGGCGATCTTCCAGTTCGGCACGCTCTACCTGGATCAGCGCGCCTGCCGCCTCTGCCTCCCCGTCGCCGACGCCGCCAAGCACGCCACCATGGCCGGGCTGGCCGGCGCGTTTCTCGCCTACCTCGACTGCGTCCGCGCGGCGACCGGCGAAAAGGTGCAGATCGTGGCCGCCTTCACCGCCGGCGACAGCGACAACCTGATGGTCGGCCGCAACGGCGTCTTCTACGACCGGCAGGGGCGCGACTGGGACGCGACGATCACCAAGATCGTCGATAACCCGATCAGCATTCGGCAGGCCTTCTGGGCGCCGTACAAGAAGTTCGTCCGGCTGCTCGAGGAGCAGGTGGCCAAGCGGGCCGCGGCCGCCGACAGCGAGTCGCACGCCGCGCTCAGCACGGCGGCCGCCGGCACCGCCAACCTCGGCAACGCCAAGCCGCCCGAGGCCAAGAAGATCGACGTCGGCACCGTCGCCGCGCTGGGCGTCGCCGTGGGCGCCATCGGAACGTTCGCCACCGCGATGGTCGGCTACGCGACCGGCCTGTTCAAGCTGGGGGTGCTGGCCACGCTGGCGGCGTTCGTCGGGATCCTCTGCCTCATCTCGCTGCCGTCGGTGGTGCTGGCGTACATCAAGCTCCGCAAGCGCAACCTGGGGCCAATCCTGGACGCCAACGGCTGGGCGGTGAACACCCGGGCCAAGATCAACGTGCCGTTCGGCGCCACGTTGTCCAGTGTGGCCAGGCTGCCCCGCGGCGCGCGCCGCGACACCACCGATCGCTACGCCGAGAGACGGCTCCCCTGGAAGACGGCGATCTTCGTCCTGGTCCTGCTCTACGGCGCCTTCGCCTGGTGGCAGGGCCGGCTCGACCGCCTGCTCCCCGCCGCGGCGCGCTCGACCACCATCCTCAAGAGCCGCGCGCGCTAACCTTGCGCCGGCGGCAGCGCCACACGGAACAGCGTCGAACCGGTCAGCGGTGAAGAGACCGAGATCTCGCCGCCCGCCGCGCGCGCCAGCTCCCTGCAGATGGCCAGACCGAGGCCCAGCGAGCGCCCGCCCGGCTTGCCGGTGACGCCGGGCTCGAACAGGCGCGCCCGGGTGGCGTCGTCGATGCCCGGGCCGTTGTCCTTCACCTCGATGACCGCCCAGTGCTCGACCCGCGCCAGCCGAACCTCGACCATGTTCGCGCTCCAGGGGCGATCGCCGATCGCGTCCGCCGCGTTGAGCAGCAGGTTGAGGACGATCTGCGTGATCCGGTTGGCCGGGATGCGCACCGCCGGCGCCTCGCCCAGCACCACCGCCACCGGGCTCTTGACCCCGAGGCGCACCCGCGCCATCCGGACGGCGCGCAGGATGGCCGGCTTGAGATCGATCGCCGCCGCCGACGTCTCCAGCTCGCTCGGCCGCAAGAACTGCTGGAAGTCGCGCACCTGGGCGAAGATCTCGTTGCCGCTCACCGAGGCCAGCTCGACGTCGGAGGAGAGCTCGTCCAGCTCCTTCCGGGTGGCCGTCCCCTGGTCCCAGAGCCGCGCGATCCGGGCCCCCAGCCCGTCGAGCGCGGCGGTCAGACAGGAGAGGGGGTTGGCGATCTCGTGCGCCAGGCCGGTGGCCAGCAGGCTGGCGGTCGCCATCCGATCGAGCCGCGCCACCGCCTCCAGCGGCAACGTCACCAGCGCTTCGTGCGTGACCACCGCGGTGGTCTCTCTCTCGTTCGCCGCTGAGACTGCTGGCTGCATCTCATCCTCCTTCTCCATTGACGATCCCGACAGCTCTGCAATGAGCAACCCGCGTACCAACCCGCGCGCCGCGGAAGGCGCCGGAAACATGGCGCGGTCGCCGGCTGTCTTCAGTCGCCGGCCACGAGCCGCCGTGGCTCCCACGAAGGGCACCGTGACCGGCCACGATGATTCGTGGGCTTCAGGCCGAGCGGCCCACGACATCCACCGGGCGGGTGAGTCCCCAGCGCTTGAGCCGCGAGCGCAGCGTGTTGGGGTGGAGCCCCAGCCGGCGCGCGGCGCCGCGCTCACCTTCGATGACCCAGCTCGTCTCGGCGAGCACCTCGGCCACGTAGCCGCGCTCGACCTCGTCGATCGTCCGCGGCGCGCTGCGGATGGCGTAGACCGGCGGCGGCGTCGCGTCGTCCGCGATCGGCGCCAGCGAACCGGCCGACAGGTCCGGCAGCGCGTCCAGATCCAAGAGGTGCCCGCGCGCCAGGATCACCGACCGTTCGATCACGTTCTGCAGCTCGCGGACGTTCCCCGGCCAGCGGTAGTGGCAGAGCGCGTCCATCGCCTCGGGCGTGATGTCGTGGATCGGCCGGCCGGCCTGGCGCGCGAAGCGCAACAGGAACGACCGGGCCAGGAGCGGGACGTCCGCGATCCGCTGGCGCAGCGGCGGCAGCGCCACCGGGAACACCGCCAGCCGGTAGTAGAGGTCCTCGCGGAAGCGCCCGCGGGCCACCATCTCGCGCAGGTTGCGGTTGGTGGCGGCGAGGACGCGCACGTCGACGTGAACCGTCTCGGTCCCCCCCACCCGTTCGAACTCGCGCTCCTGCAGCACGCGCAAGAGCTTCACCTGCGTCTCGGGCGGCAGCTCGCCGACCTCGTCGAGGAACAGCGTCCCGCCGTGGGCCAGCTCGAACCGCCCCTTGCGCCGCTGCACAGCGCCGGTGAAGGCCCCCTTCTCGTGACCGAACAGCTCGCTCTCGACGAGGCCCGCCGAGATGGCGGCGCAGTTGACCTTGACCAGCAGCCGCTCGCGCCGCGCGCTCGCCTCGTGGATCGCCCGCGCGACGAGCTCCTTGCCGGTGCCGGTCTCGCCGGTGATGAGGACGTTCGTGCTGGTGGCGGCCACGCGCGCCACGCTCTCCATCACGCGCCGCAGGCCGGGGTCGAGGCCGACCACCTCCCCCTCCGCGGCGCCGCCGCCCAGCTCTTGGCGCAGGTAGTCGCGGTCAGCCGTCAGCTCCTCCTCGTGGCGCTTGCGGTCGGAGACGTCCTCGAAGAACACCGAGATGCCGCTGGGGGACGGATAGACCCGGACCTCGAACCAGCGCCCGTCGGGGCCGCGCGCCTCGATCGTCACCGGACGCTGTTCGCGCATCGCCCGCGCGAACGCCTCGTGCATCGGCGTCCCCTGAATCCGCGGGAAGACCGCGTAGACATTCTGCCCCAGCAGCTCCTCGCGCGGGCGGCCGATCATGGCCAGGGCCCGATCGTTGGCGTAGGTGTACCGTCCCTCGAGGTCGAGCGCCACGAAGGCGTCGGAGACACGCGAGAGGACGCTGTCGACCTCGGCCCGCGCCTCCTCCGCCTCCTTGCGCGCGATCTCCGCCTCGGCCCGCGCCACCTCGGCCCGGGCGAGCAGCTCTTGCCGTTCGGCCTCGGCCGCGCGTCTCCCCGTGACGTCCTCGAGGATGCCCAGAAAATTTCGATCGCCGAGCGGACCGGCCAGCGGCACCGCCCGCACCTCGACGAACGCGACCTCGCCGTTCGGGTGCACGAAGCGGTGGACCGGGGTCGTGTAGCCGGCGCTCGCCTCCACCGTCGAACCCCAGCGCGACGCGATCTGCTCGCGATCGTCGGGATGGAGCGCGCTCATCCAGCCGCGGCCGTGGGCGTCCGCCGCCGAAAGGCCCATGATCCGCTGGCCGGCGGCGTTGACGTAGAGGCACTCGCCGCGGGGGCCGGCCAGGAAGATCCCGAACGGCGACGCCTCGCAGGTGGCGCGAAAACGCTCTTCGCTGGCGGCCAGCGCGCGGTCGATCCGGCCGCGCTCGACCGCGCGGGCCACTCCCTGCGCCACCACCTGCAGGAGCACCAGGTCCTTCTCCTCGCAGAGCGAGCCCGCGGCCGCGGCGAAGCCGGCCACGCCGACCAGCAGGCCGTCGACCAGGACCGGGACGAGGGCCAGCGCGCGGTCTCCGTCCGGCGCCACGAGCTGCTCGATCGGACCACCCAGGAACTGGCGCGTGCTGGGGAGGCGGAGCATCCCGCCGCGCTTCAGGTTGGCCAGAAAGGCCGCCGGCAGCAGCGCCATCGGCATCTGGGCGTACTTCGGCACCGCGCCGAGCGGCGTCAGTCCCGGCGCGTGCCACTCGTGCGTCAGCGCGATCGACCCGGCCGCCTCGTCGAGCCGGTAATAGTAGGCGCGGTCGACGCCGCGCTGCAGACCGACCGCGGCCAGCGCATGGCGGATCAGCTCATCGAGCGCCGACGTGGGGAGGGTCAGCAGGCCGGTCGCCACCAGGGCCGCCACGCGGTCGTCGCTGATCTCGCCGGTCCCGGGCGGCATCCCGGCCAGGCGGGTCAGCTCTCGCGCCAGCGCCTCACGTCGCTCCGCCGGCGTCATCAGAGCCCGCCTTTCTTGACCGACGGGTTCCCCGGGACCGACCGCGGCGCCGAATGCCGGCCCCCGCTCACGACCGCCTCGCGCAGCCGATCGCCGAGGTTCGATTTGTCGAGGACGTCGTCGGCCCCGACCTCTTCCGCCAGCCAGCGCGGGATGGTGTCGCCGTACGCGGTCAGCAGGACGATGCGCGCCGACTCGCCGCCGGTGCGCAGCCGCCGCGTCGTCTGCAGACCGTCCAGCTTCGGCATGCAGACGTCCATCAGCACGAGATCGGGCTTGGTCCGCCCCACCTCGGCGATCGCCCCCTCGCCGTCGCTGGCCTCACCGACGATCTCGACCTCGGGCAGCGAGCCCAGGAACCACTGCAGGAGCGAGCGAAACCCCTCCGAGTCGTCCACCACGACCACCCTCCGCAGGTCCGATCTGCCGCCGGCTGTCATGGCCCAACACTCGCGCGAACCGCCGCGACCGGCCATCGGTGAGGTCACCTACAAGCGCGGGGGACGAACCCCGAGAGGGGGCCGCGCGACTACCGTTCGGACGAAACCAGGCCAGTGCGGATCGCGTAGCGGACCAACCCCGCCAGGTCCCGGATCCCCAGGCGGTCCATGATTTGCGCCCGGTGCGTCTCGACCGTCTTCACGCTGAGGTCGAGCAGCTGAGCGATCTCCTTGGTCGACCTCCCCTCCGCGACCAGCTGCAGGATCTCGCGCTGGCGCGAGGTCAGCACGTCCGCCGTCGCCCGCTCGCCGTCGCCCGTCCCCCCCGCCGACGTCCGCCCGAGGTAGCCGTCGACGACCTGCTTGGAGATGGCCGGCGACAGATACGTCTCGCCGCGCATCACCGCGCGGAGGAGCACGGGCAGCTCTTCCGCGGCGGCGTCCTTGAGGACGTAGCCGCTCACGCCCGCGCGCAGCGCTTGGGCCACGTGCCCGGGCGTGCTGTGCATGGAGACGATCACCAGCCGCGTCCCGGGCGCCTCGCGCGAGACCCGGCTCGCCAGCTCCAGGCCGTTGAGCCCGGGCATTCCGATGTCGATGAGCGCCACGTCAGGCCGTGTCTCCAGCAGCAGCGCCAGCGCCTGCTGGCCGTCGCCCGCCTCGGTCACGCTGTCCACTTCGGGGAGAGCCTCCAGGAGCGCCCGTATCCCGGCCCGCACCAGCGCATGATCGTCCGCCAGAAGCACCCGCATCCCGAAACCAAGATCAGCATACACCCAATTCCCCCCGGCTCCCCCGCCGGCGTCGGTTAAAGTCGTCGAGGTGGAGCCAGGTGAGCGGGGGATGGACGCAGGCGTCAGCCGAGGCGCGGGCCCCGCGCCTGAGGCCTGGCGCGACAACGTCCGGCGGGGAATGTTGACGATGGCCGCCTTCGTGGCGCCCCTGGTGATCGTCGTCGGATTGATCCTCCCCGCGGGAAGGCGGAGCTGGTTCGACGACGCCGTCCTGATCGCCACCGGCCTTTTGCTTCCGCTCTGTCGCCTCGTGCCTGGACCGCTCCGGACCCGATCGCTTTGGGTCGTCGGCATCGCCACGGCGGCCAGCCTCTATTCCTTGGCCAGGATCGGGCTCACGGCCGGCCTCGCCGTGTCGCTGGCTGCCTTTTCGGTCCTCGCCCTCATCTGCGCCAATCGTCGGGCTGGTTGGGTGGTCATCGTGTTGAGCGCCGTGGCCTACGTCTGCGTCGGGCTCCTCGCCTCGCGGCACCTGGTGAGCATCGCGGCGGCAGACACCGATCCTTATCGTCTGCGCAACTGGCTACGGATGGGGACCACCTCCTCACTGGTTGCTCTGCTGCTCATGATCGTCATCGACTTCGTCATCCGTCAGGTCGAGGCGAGCGCGCGCGACGTCTCGGCCCGCGAGAAGGACCTGCGGATCGCCTACGACCGCCTCGGGCAGCTGCACGGCAAGCTGGAGGCGACCAAAGAGGAGGAGCGGCGGTCGCTCTCGCGCGAGCTCCACGACGAGCTCGGCCAGACGCTGACCGCGCTCAAGCTGCGCCTGCAACTGGGCGCGCGCGCGGACGAGCCGGGACCGGGCGGCGACGCGCGGACCGAGCCCGTCGCGCTGGTCGACGACCTCATCTCCCGGGTCCGCAAGATCTCGGTCGACCTGCGCCCGCCGCTGCTCGACGAGGTCGGCCTGGTCTCCGCGCTGCGCGTCTACCTCGACGGTCAAGCGGCGCTCTCGGGCCTGCCGATCGATCTCCAGGCTGACGAGCCGGCCGAGGGAGCGCCGCGCCTTTCCCCCGACACCGAGATCGCCTGCTTCCGGGTGGTGCAGGAGTCGATCACCAACGCCCTCCGGCACGCGGCGGCCCGGCGGCTGCACGTCCGCATCGCCCGCGCGGGATCGCGCCTGACGTTGTCGATCCGGGACGACGGCCGCGGGTTCGACCCGGCGACGCTCGACGACGCCGCCGCGCGCGGCCACCTGGGCGTCGTGGGGATGCGCGAGCGGATCCGGGCGCGCGGGGGGAGGTTCGAGCTGCGCTCCAGGCCGGGCGGCGGCACCGCGATCGAGGTCGAGCTCGACGCCCCGCCCACCACCGCAGCGGGCAGTTCGGTGTAGAAAAGCGACGCATGCTCCGCCCCGCCGCGCTCACGCTCGCCCTCGCGCTGGCCCTCGCGGTGAGCGCCGCCGGGGCGCCGGCGGCCAAGCCGGTGCCCGGCGAGCTGGTGGTCTTCGCGGCGGCCTCGCTGCGCGAGGTCTTCGCGACCGTCGCCGCGCGGTTCGAGGAGGAGCACCCGGGGACGCACGTCCTGGCCAACGCCGCCGGCAGCCAAGAGCTGCGCGCGCAGATCGAGCAAGGCGCCGCCGCCGACGTGTTCGCCTCCGCCGACGAGCGGCACATGAACGCGCTCGTGAGCGAGGGGCTGGCGGCGGCACCGGCGGTGTTCGCCTGCAACGAACCGGTGGTGGTCGTCCGCAGCGGCCTGGCCGGGAGCTTGAAGACCTTCGCCGACCTGCCGCGCGCCGAGCGGATCGTGGTGGGCGCCCCCGAGGTCCCGATCGGCGCCTACACCGCCCGGGTCTGGCGGAAGGCCGCCCGCAAGCTGGGCGACGACTTCGCGGCGCGCGTGCAGGCGAAGATCGTCTCCCGCGAGACGAACGTCCGTCAGGTGCTGGCCAAGGTCGTCCTCGGCGAGGCCGATGCCGGCGTCGTCTACCGCAGCGACGCGCGCGCGGCCGCCGGGAAAGTGGCCGTGGTGGCGATCCCGGCCGACCTCAACGTGACGGCCGCCTACCCGATCGCGGTGCTCGAGGCGGCCCCCCACCCGGAGGCCGCGCGCGCCTTCGTCGATCTGGTCCGCTCGCCCACCGGCCTGGCGGCGCTGCGCGAGGCGGGGTTCGTTCCCTGTCCGCCGCGATGAGCCCGGCGCCCGCCGCCGCGCGGTCGCGGCCGGTGGCCGCCCTGCTCTGGCGGGGCGCGCTCGGGGCTCTGGCCGGCCTGCTCCTCTTGCTGGTGCTCCTCCCCCTCGCGGGGCTCCTGTTCGCCTCGCCGCCGCGCCACCTGCTCGCCGGATTGCGCGACCCGCTGGTGATCCCGGCGCTGCGCCTCAGCCTCGTCACCAGCACCATCAGCCTGCTGGCCATCCTCGTGTGTGGGACACCGCTGGCCTGGATCTTGGCCCGCGCAACCCGCCGGACGACCCAGGCGACCCACGTTTGGCGCCTGCTCGAGACCATCGTCGAGCTTCCCGTGGTGCTGCCGCCCGCGGTGGCCGGGGTGGCGCTCCTGCTGGCGTTCGGACGCCGCGGTCTGCTCGGGCCCGCGTTGGCCGCGGCCGGGATCGGGCTGCCGTTTTCGCGCGCGGCCGTCGTCTTCGCGCAGACCTTCGTGGCCGCGCCGTTCTACGTGCAGGCGGCGGTGGCGGCGTTTCGCCGGCTCGATCCCGACCTCCTGCTGGTGGCCCGCACGCTCGGCGCCTCGCGCCCTCGCCTGCTCATCGCGGTGGCGATCCCCATCTCCTGGCCGGCCTTGGCCGGCGGCGCAGCGATGAGCTGGGCGCGGGCCCTCGGCGAGTTCGGCGCCACGTTGATGTTCGCCGGCAACATGAGCGGCCGCACCCAGACCTTGCCGCTGGCCATCTACGCCGCGCTCGAGTCCGATCTGCACACCGCGCAGAGTCTCTCCCTTCTGCTGGTGGCCGTCGCCTTCGCCCTCCTGGTGGCCATCCGCGCGGGGGGCCGCCGGTGAGCGCGTTGGAGGTCGATCTCGCCGGCGCTGCCGGCACGCTCATGATCGACCTCGCTTTTCGCGCTGCCGAACGCCCGCTGCTGCTGGTGGGGCCGAACGGCGCGGGAAAGACGCGCGCGCTGCTGATGATCCTGGGCGCCGCCCGCTCCGCGCGCGGCCGCGTCACCCTGGCCGGCGAGCCGCTTTACGACGCCGAGCGCGGCATCGACGTCCCCGTCGAGCAGCGCCGAATCGGTTTTCTTCCGCAGCGCTACGCTCTGTTTCCGCACCTCGACGTGCTGGCGAACGTCGCCTTTGGCGTCCGGAACGCCGCGCGCCCCGATCGCCTGCGGGCGGCCCGGGAGGCGCTGCGCGCCCTGGACGCGGAGGCGCTGGCGGCGCGCCGGCCCGAGGCGCTGTCGGCGGGCGAGGCCCAGCGTGTGGCCCTGGCGCGGGCCCTGGCCGCGCGCCCGCGCGCCCTGCTGCTCGACGAACCGCTGGCCGCGCTCGACGTCTCGATCCGCCGCGACACCCGCCGCCTGTTGGCCGACCGGCTGCGCGCCTGGTCGCTGCCCACCGTCGTCGTCACCCACGATCGCGCCGACGTCGAGGCGCTCGACGGCGACGTCGTGGTGATGGAAGCGGGCACCGTCGTGCAGCGCGGCCGCCTCCCCGACCTCGTCGCCCACCCCGCCACCGCCTTCGTCCGCCAGCTCACCTCGGACTCATAGCCCGCCGAGCACAGCCGTGCCGGCGAGCGCAGCGCGGCTCCGCCGCGCGAAGCGAGGGGGGCCCGGGGGGCGCGAGCGGCAGCGAGCCGCCCCCCGTCAAATCAACGCGCCCGCTTGGTTGGCTTGTCGGCGTGGATCGGAATGGGCGCCTCGATCGGGACCACGATGATCCCCCGGGGATCGCTGCTCTGCCAACCGGCCGGCGGACCGGTCATCGCGGGCGCGGCCATCGCCGGCGCCTCGGCAGGGGCGCTCGCCACCGCGGCGTCCCGCGCGGACGGCTTCGCGTGGTGGTGGTGGACCGGCGTGGGCTCCGGCGCGCTCATGGCTTCGAGGAAACCACCCTCGCTGTGGGCGCGGACGCTCTCGGAGCGGCGCGCGTGCAGGTGCCGGCTCGGCGGCGGGACGGACTCCGCCTGCGCGTCGCCGTCGCCGCCCCCGGCGCTCTCCTCGAAGTGGGCCAGCTCTGCCCGCAGGCGCGCGTTCTCTGCCCGCGCCGTTGCCAGGGCATCTCGCAACTGCGCGATCTCGTCGTCGTTCGCCCGGCCGTGCGCGCGCGCCACGCGGGCGGCGTGCGCGCGCAGGAGCTCGCGATCCTCCTTCCGCACCGGGACCACCTCGCTGGAGAATGGATCCTTCCAGAAGCTGTCCCGAACCCGATCTTCGAGCGCTTTCCGTTCGTGGCGGATGTCGCTCTTCGACTCCTCGAGCACCTTGTCGACGGCGGCGCTGCCGCGCGGCTCGCCGCGCCACTGGCGCATCGCCTCGTACATCAGATCGGCGTCAGTCTTCTCCTGCGGCGGGATCTCAGAAGACGCGGCCGCCAGCTGCTGAAGCAGCGCGCGCCGTTGCGCCTCTTCAGAGAGCGGTTTGCGAGCAAACGCGCGCGGCGCCACGGCCGAAGCGGCCAGCAACGAGGCAAGGACGATGAACAAATTCGCGCGCATGTCGGCCCTCCCGCTCTCCTGCAGGGCCGAAGCGTACGCGCGCAGTAGGTTCAATCAATACGAATCACGACAGGTAAGGAAAAATAATTATTTGGGAATTCCGTAAGTTACGTATCACCCGGCATCGGCTTTGGAATTCCATTTATGAAGGCTCCCAGGCGCCGGCACCCAAAATTCCGTGCTCGCCCCTTTACGGCCTGGGAGGCCCTATGTCGCACCGAGCTTGTCTTCTGATCTTCGCAGCCGTGCTCTACGGCTGCGCCAACAGTGACGGGACCGGCGAAGGGGGCCAAGGGGGCACTTCGGCGACGGGCGGCTCCAGCGCGAGCGGCGGCGCCACGGGCGCGGGAGGCTCGGCGACAGGTGGAAAAGTCGGCTCGGGGACCGGCGGCAACGTGACCGCCACCGGCGGTGCGACGGGCTCGGGCGGATCGACCGGCACCGGCGGCATCACCAGCACCGGCGGTGCGACGGGCTCGGGCGGATCGACCGGCACCGGCGGCGCGGCCGGCAGCGGCGCGACGGGAACGGGCGGCGCCAAGGGTGGATCGACCGGCACCGGTGGCACGGGAACCGGCGGCGCCAAAGGTGGATCGACCGGCACCGGCGGCACCGCCACCGGCACCGGCGGCGCCAAGGGTGGATCGACCGGAACCGGCGGCGCCGCCACCGGCGGGGCCACCGGCACCGGCGGCACGACCGGAACCGGCGGGAGCACGAGCACGCTCCCGAGCTACTTCTTCGGCGCCGACGTGACCGACCAGGAGCCCGCGGGGACGACGGCCATCAACAACCTGCTCTCCGACATGAAGGCGAACGGGATGAACTTCGTCCGCCTGCGGACGTTCGTCGATCCCAAGGCCGCCGATGGGTACGACCAGACCAATGGCTACGACGACATCACGCACACCGTGGCGTTCGGCAAGCTGGTGAAGGCGGCCGGGATGGGCCTGCTCATCGACTTCCACATGAGCGACAACTGGGCCGACCCGGGCAAGCAGTGCGTGCCGGTCTCCTGGCAGGGGTACACCAACATCACCGACCTGGCGAACGCGCTACAGAGCTACGTGCAGAGCTCGATCAGCGCCCTCGTCGCCGGCGGCGCGCGCCCCGACATGGTCCAGATCGGAAACGAGACCACGCCCGGCATGTTGCTGCACATCTGCGATTCGGGGGGCCAGGTCATCAAAGGAATGACGCCCAAGGTGACGGGCGCGGCCTCGTCCAGCGGCTGGTCGAACCTGGGCAAGCTGCTCAAGGCCGGCATCGCGGGCGTCAAGGCGGTCGACACCGGCATCTTGATCTCGTTCCACATCGACCGCGGGAACGCCTACTCGACCACCAAAAACTGGCTCGACAACGCCATCGCCCAGGGGGCCACGCCGGACACCTTCGGCGAGTCCTGCTACCAGCAGTACCAGGGCGATACCTCCAGCACGGCGAACACCAAGAGCATGTGGCAGTCGACCTTCTCGCAGCTCGTCACCGCCTACCCGAAGATCCGCTTCTTCGCCGCGGAGTACGGCCCGATGGAGCGCGAGATCAACGACGTCATCTTTGGGCTCCCGAACAACCAGGGGCTGGGGACGTTCGATTGGGAGCCGACCTCCCAGGGGACCTGGAACGCCAAGCAGCCGTCGGATGCGTCGTCGGTGACGACGCACGCCCTCTGGCAGCGCTCGGGTAACAACTACAACGCGCTGCCGGACCTGGCGCTCTACCCCCCGATGCAGACCGCCTACGCCAGCCGGCTCTGACGGCGCGCGCGCTCGGTCAGCGCAAAGCCGCCGCGGTGGCGTCGAGCAGCGGGTTGGCGTAGCCGTCGGCGCCGTAGGGGAATTGCGTCCCTTCGTTGATGGTCCAGATGATCGCGCCGCCGTAGCCGTTTGCCTTCAACCAGCTCCCCTTGGCCATCACGGTGGGCAGGTCTTCGTAAGTCAGGAACTGCGTGGCCGGTCCCTGATCGCCGGGAAACTGGTCGGTCCAGGCCGGGTGGAACTCCGTCGACCACGACAGCCAGCTCGTCTGCGCGGCGGCGTCCCAGGTCGAGACGGCGCCGCCGTGGCCGACGAAGTAGCGCTGGATGTCGCCGTAGGAGAGCGTCGTGTCGTCCTCGAACACGGTGGCGCTGCCGTAGCTCTGCAGCGCGGCGGTCACCGGCGCGCTGACGGCCCGGCCGTAGAAGCCGATGCCGACGCCCAGCTTCGACTTGGGGATGCCGAGCGCCGTCCAGGCCGCCAGCGAGGAGGCGACATCGAAAGGGTGGTCGGACCCGGCGCCCGTGAGCGGATCGAGGTACCAGACGACCCAGCCCGGGTAGTCCCCCGAGCCGGTGTAGGTCATCACGTTGATCTGGTCGACCGATCCCGCGACGGCCGACCAGAGTGCCGCCGTGGCCGCGTCGAGGCCGGCGTTGTTGTTGACGGCGCCGACCGGCGCGGTGATGAGGAAGCCCTTGGGCGCCGCCGCGCGGAGCGCGAGCACCAGGCTCTTGAAGCTGGTGGTGTCGATCGAATCTTCCCAGTCGAGATCGACGCCGTCGTAGCCCCACTTGCCGCAGGCAGCGACCACGTCGGCGACGAACTCGGTCTGGTTGGCCGTCGCGGCAGCCGCGGCGAACCCCGCCCCGGCGCCGGCACCACCGAGCGAGATGATGGGGTGCGCGCCGCCCGCGTGCGCCGCGGCCGCGAAGTCGGACATCCCGGTCGCGCCCAGGTTGGAGACGGCGTTGCTCGAATCGAGCGTCGCATACGGGCTGGCGGACGACGTCGCGACCGGCGCGCGCGGCTCGACGAAGGCGATGGCCGCGTGGGTCAGGTCGCGCCAGGCGACGTGCGCCAGCGGGTACTGCGTCGTCTGCCAGACCGCCCAGTACCCCATCACCCAGGCGCCGCCGCTGGCGCCGGAACCGGCCGCGCCCGCGGTGCCGGCTGCGCCGCCGGGGTTCCCGCCGCCGCCTGGGTTCCCTGCCCCGCCGCCGGTGCCCCCGCCGCCGCTGCCGCCCTGAGCTCCGGCGCGGGCGCCGCCGCTGCTGCACCCGAGCGCGAGAGCAACCGCGCAGAGCGCGCCCGTTCGAAAGAACGTCGTCATCAATTCCTGGATGCCGCTGGTCGAGATCCGGCGTTGAGCGCGTGCAGGCGCCGGTCGGCCAGGTTCCAGGTGTCGAGCGGCGAGCGCTTCGACGGGCGATCGACCTTGGCGTAGGCCTCCCGGGCGGCGTCGACCGCGCCGTAGCACTCGGCGATGCGCCCGATGACGTACCACTCGGCGCCGACGATGTTTCCGTCGTCGCCGCGCCGCTCCATCTCCTCGAGCAGCGTGCGGTACGCCTCCTCCGGGCGATTGAGCTCGGCCTCGGCCGAGGCGAGCGTGTGCAGGATGGCGGCTTCGCGCCGCTGGCTCGATTCGACGGCCCGCTGGGCGGCGGCCAGCGTCTGGTCGTCGAGCTGCCCGCGCAAGAGGCGCAACCAGGCTTTCATGTTGTAGACCATGGCGGGGAGCGCGCCGGCGCGCGCCAGCTCGTCGAGCGCTTTTTCGCCTCGGGTGAAGTCCCCGCTCTCGCACAGCTGGTTGGCGAGCGCGCTTCCGATCTGGTGGTCGCTCGGATCGCGCGCCGCCCGCGCCTCGAGCAGCGCCCGCGCCTCGGTGTCGCGATGCGCGCGGGCCAGCAGCGAGACCTGGGCGAAGAAGGCGCGCTTCGAGCGCGGGAAGCGGCCGACCAGCTCGGCGGCGAGCGCGATCCCTTCGTCGAGCTTGTCGAGCTTGTCGTCGGCGGCGAGCAGCGCCACCGCGCAAGCGGTCGCCGCGCGTTCGTTGGCCGGGTGCGCGTGGCAGTCGGCGAGCGGCGCCAGCGCCGCCGTCGGCTTGACCTCACCCGAGGCCAGCGCCGCGGCCGCGATCCGGATCTCGCGCGCCGGCGCGGACGGCACGGTCCCCGGCACCCAGAGCGACGCCAGCGGCCACGCCGACAGCGGCTCGTCCGCCGTCCCCAGGCTGGCGTTGCTGGCCGCGTAATCGAGCAGCCGGCGCGCCCGTTCGAGGTCCCCCTTGTCGACCGCCCGCAGCGCCTCGCCCCCCAGCGCCGACAGATCGTTCGTCATGGCCAGCACCTTGAAGTGCCCCGCTTCGGCCAGCAGCAACGCCGCGCCCGCCACGCCGCCATCGACGGCCCCTGGCCAGAACACCCGCTGCACGCCGCCCGGCTCTCCCTCCACCGTGACCTCGGCCGAGGCCAGGATGTCGGCCAGCACCGGCGGCGGGACGGCCCGCAGATCGGCGTTGCTCCGGATCAGCGTCCGGATCATCTGCCGCATCGCCTGCGGGCTCTCCGTCTCCAGCGAGGCAGCGAAGGCCGGCGTGATGACCGACTTGAGGCGCGCGAAGGCCGCCGCGTCCGCCGCCCCCGCCATCCCGAAGAAGGTGGAGAAGAAGATGCGCGCCGCGCCCGCCGGCGTTCGATCGTCGAGCTTCAGCTCCTCGTGGCGGCGCGTGGTGCGCAGCTTGTCGGCCAGCTGGTGGATCGCCTCGGCGTTCGCGTGGTGCTGCGCGGCCTCTTCCAGCAGCGCCGACGCCGGCTGGTAGCGCCGCAGGGACATCAGCTCCGCGCCCGCCAGGCGCATCGCCTCATGCGCCCGCTCGGGATCGGAGATCATCGTTCGCGCCGCCTTGACCGCCTCGGCGGACCCCGACGTCGCCGCCACGGCTGCCAGGTAGATCGCCTGCGCGGTGGCGTCTCCCGCCACCGCCTCCTTCTCGGCGAGCAGCTCCTTGAAGCGCTCGGCATACAGAAGATCGAGCAACTGGTTGACGAGCAACCCGGTCCGCTCGGCGCGGCGCAGCTCGCCGTGCAGCTCGAGGACCTCGGCCAGGCGCTGGCCCGAGGGGCGGAAGGTCTGCTCGCCGTCGGCGTCGTGCTCGAGCAGGATGACCAGCGAGGCGCGCGCCACCTGATCGTCGGGATCGAGCCGCATCGCCTGGCGGTAGGCGGCCTCCGCCCCCTGGGGATCCGCGCCCGGCTTGAGCCGACGGCCGACCAGATCGTGCTCCAGCACCCAGCCGAGCGTCCGCTCGGCGCGCGACGACTTCGGGTCGAGCGCCACCGCGCGCCGCGCCTCGCTGCGCGCCGCGCCCCCCAGGCCCGCCTCGAGGTACGCGCGCGCCACCTGGCAGGCGTGCAACGCCGTCCGCGGGTGCTGGGTATCGAGGCGCCGGAACGCCGCCAGCGCCTCGCGGATCCGACCGGCCGCCAGGTCGGCCTCGCCGATCTGATGGAAGGTCACCGTGGGGAGCGGCCGGTCCCCCAGCCTCTTCATCTGCTTCAGGAAGGCGGTCAGCTCGGCGGGCGTGTAGCGGGGCTTTCCCGAGTCGAAGCGAAACGTCGCGCTCACGCTGCCGTCACGCTCGGTCCGGTAGGCGGTGCTGTAGCGGGCCGGCCCCAGCGTCAGCGTCTCGTCCCCCGGCGGCGGATCGGCGGCGAACCCGTGCGGCGCCGCCACCTTGTAACGCAGCTCGTGCACCTCGGGATCGGCGTAGACGTAGTCGACGGTGCGAAACGTCTCCGCGGCGGGGCGCTTGTGCTCGGCCCCCTCGGGGTTGCGCAGGAACTCCGGCAGCCGCTCGAACAGCGCGCCGAGGGGCAGCGACACCGAGACGGTCTCGTCGGTGATCGATCCGATCGCGGCGTCCTGCGTCTCGAGGTCGATCCGCAGCGGCCGGGCGACGTCGAAGAAATCCGAGGTCTCCCAGCGGCTGAGCGTCTTCGCGCGGTAGGTCGAGCGGACGTAGCCCGTGAGCCGCTCCTCGATCTGCTTCCGTTCGGCGTGGCTGTAGTCGAGCCGCAGGGAGTGTCCCGGCGCGCCCCAGAGGTCGGAGATCTCGACGACGCGGACCTTGCCGCCTTCATCCACCGTGATCGTGCGGTCCTCGCGGGTCAGGTTGGCGCTCGAGGGCGCCACCGGCGTGCGCACGAGCGCCCCCGTCCCGCGCGCCGCCACCAGCGCCAGTCGCCCCTGATCCGCCAGCGGCAGCTCGCCGACCGCGGAAAACTGATCGGTGGCGTCGATCCAGAGCGGCTTCGGCCCCGGCAGATAGACGATGGCATGATCGAACCCGCCCAGCCCCGGGACGTCGGGATCGACGTCGGGGCCGAACCCCGAATCGAGCAGCGCCACCTCGGCGGGGATGCCGGCCGCGCGCAAGAGCGCCGTCAAGACGAGCGCCTTGTCCTTGCAGTCGCCGTAGCGGCGCTCGAACACCTCCGCCGGCGTGCGCGGCACGATCGACGCCTCGCCGAACTCGATGCCGGTGTACTTCACGTCGGCGCCCAACCGCGCCAGGAGGCGCCCCGCGACGGCGTCGCGATCGCGTTTGAGGTCGAGGCCCTTGCGCGCGTCGCGGACATAGCTCCCCAGGTCCGGCTTGCCGATCTGCCGATCGACGAGGTCGGCGTAGGCCGCCGCGACCGCGCTCCACGAGGCGCCGGTGGTGTAGGAGACGTACGCGGGAAGCGCCGTCTCGGGCGGCTGACCGGGGACCTCTTCCGGCAGCGCCGCATAAGGACCGCTCTCGTAGACCTCGCGGGTCTGGCCCCCCTCCGTCTTCAACGTCTGAATGAGCGGCGTCACCTTCCGGATCACCCGCTGGAGGTGCACGCTGCTCGGGTAGTCGATCTCGAGCCGGGCCCTCTCCACCGGCGCCGAGCCGCCGAAGAAGAACCGGTGGGTGGTCCCGGCCTCGAACAGCGGCGCCCGCTCGGTCCAGGTGATCTCCACCTCGACGACGGCGCCCACCGCGATCCCCGACAGGGGCGCGCGCACCATCTGGCGATCGCTGAACACCGCCTCGTCCCCGCCCGACTGGCCGCTCGTCTCGATGGTCTTGGGATCGAGCGCGAACGTCCGGCCGCCCGGCGCGACGACGCGCGCCCGCAACGCCGGCTTGTCCTCGTACCAGGGAGCCCACCCGCTGCTCACCTGGTCCCAGCCTTCGATGCCGTGCGCGGTCAGGACCTGGTAGACCTCGCGGTAGCGGTGCCGGCTGCGATGCGCGTCGTCGAAGCTGTGCACCATCTCCTCGAACAGGATCAGCACCGGCGTGTCTGCGGGCGCCCGCAGCTTGGCCGCCGCCGCCAGGACCTCCGCCGGCGGCGCCGCCATGAACCGCGCCTCCCAGGGCGCCGCCGATGGCGATGCGGGGGCGCTCCCGCCCCGGGCGGGCGCCGCGAACCCCGCCAGGCAAACCACAAACAGCGCCGCGCGCTGTCGCGTGCATCCGCGACGCCGGCTCCGCATCCCCAGACCGATGTCGCCGACAGACGCCGTGATGGCTCATTATACGGCATTTGACGCGCGCCGAAGCGGACCGTGAGAGGGCGACGCGCGGCGCACGACAGGGGGACGCCGCCGGTGTCACGAGGGGGCAATCTCAAAATCCCCTCGCGTGGTCCGGATCCGTTAGCGTGCCGGCATGCGTGAACCACCTCGACCACCTGGACCTTCTCCTGCGCCTGCCCCCGCCGACGCCACCCCCACCTTCGACGTCGCGGGCCGCGTCGCGCTCGTGACCGGCGCCGCGCGCGGGATCGGACGCGCGGTGGCGTTCGCCCTCGTCCGCGCCGGCGCCGACCTCGCGCTCGGCTTCCGAGACGCCCGCGCCGGCGGCGACGTCGCCGACGCCGTCCGCGCGCTCGGCCGCGGCGCCTTGCCGCTGCAGATGGACGTCACCCGGCCCGCGGAGGTCTCTGCCGCCGTCGCCGCGGCGGTCCGCCATTTCGGTCGTCTGGACATCCTGGTCAACAACGCCGGCATCGGCCCTCCCAACCCGGCCGAGGTCGTGACGGAGGACGACTTCGACGCCACGCTGGCGGTCAACCTCAAGGGGACCTTCTTCGTCAGCCAGGCCGCGGGACGGGCCATGATCGCGGCCGGGCGCGGCGGTCGGATCGTCAACCTCAGCTCGCAG
>Ga0134128_10003440_pt1 | contig 19358 bp, 14 predicted proteins | sample KB31754_FD_96462 | JGI IMG/M metagenome (GOLD analysis project Ga0134128, IMG submission 96462) | Terrestrial soil microbial communities with excess Nitrogen fertilizer from Kellogg Biological Station, Michigan, USA - KB3-175-4 | ecosystem: Environmental > Terrestrial > Soil > Unclassified ...
AAATGTTCAAAAGCCTGCGCGGACTGTTCTCCAATGATCTGTCAATCGATCTGGGCACAGCCAACACCCTGATATACGTCCGCGGCCAGGGCATCGTGCTGAACGAGCCCTCGGTTGTCGCCATTCGCCAGGACCGCGGTCCGGGCGGCCCGCGCTCGGTCGCCGCCGTCGGCATGGAAGCCAAGCGCATGCTCGGCCGCACGCCCGGCAACATCGTCACGGTACGGCCGCTGAAGGACGGCGTGATCGCCGACTTCTCGATGACCGAGGAAATGCTCAAGCAGTTCATCCGCAAGGTGCACCGCTCGCGCATGTTCCGGCCGAGCCCGCGCGTGCTGGTCTGCGTGCCGTGCGGCTCGACCCAGGTCGAGCGCCGCGCGATCAAGGAATCGGCCGAGTCGGCCGGTGCGCGCGACGTCTACCTGATCGAGGAACCGATGGCGGCTGCGATCGGCGCCGGCATCCCGGTGCACGAGGCGCGCGGCTCGATGGTGCTCGACATCGGCGGCGGTACGTCCGAGGTCGCGGTCATCTCGCTGAACGGCATCGTCTATTCGGCTTCGGTGCGCATCGGCGGCGACCGTTTCGACGAGGCCATCATCAACTACGTGCGCCGCAACCACGGCACGCTGATCGGCGAGTCGACCGCCGAGCGCATCAAGATGGAGATCGGCTGCGCGTTCACGCAAACCGAGGTCAAGGAAATCGAAATCTCGGGGCGAAACCTGGCCGAGGGCGTGCCGCGCATGTTCACGATCAACTCGAACGAGATCCTCGAAGCGCTGCACGAGCCGCTTGCCGGCATCGTCGCAGCGGTGCGTTCGGCGCTCGAGCAGACGCCGCCCGAGCTGTGTTCGGACGTCGCCGAGCGCGGCATCGTGCTGACCGGCGGCGGCGCGCTGCTGCGCGACATCGATCGCCTGATCTCGTCGGAAACCGGCTTGCACGTGCATGTCGCGGACGATCCGCTGACCTGCGTCGCCCGCGGTGGCGGCCGTGCGCTCGAGCTGGTCGACCAGCACGGCGGGGATTTCTTTACCGGGGAAAGCTGAGAAAAGGCCGGGGTCGAATGCGGCACGCTTGCGCGATGCGTTGACTGCGCGCGCCGGGAGCGCCGCGGCGAACAGCGCAGCTGGCCCGAACGGCGAGCGCCATGGATGGCGTGAGTTACCGCATCGCCTGCCGGATGTGTGCGAGGGATGTCGACCGGAAGGCGCACGATGGAAGGTCCCGGCCGAGGACCGCGGGAAGGGCTTTGGTTTTGAAGCAATTCGAATGCAAGCTGCGGAGTTCGGGCACGATCAAAGGCAACAACCAGATGTACTTCGCCTCTTCCTTCGTTTGCAACGCGCCCGTTCCAGTTCCGTTCGCCCCGAATGTGCGTCGGTCGAGGTTGAAATCGAAGAGCGCCCTTTGCGCAAGCCATCCCTGGCGCGTCGCGCGTTCGTCAGCGTTGTGTCACCCTCATGCCGCGCACGCGACGCGCTGCAACCCATCGCGTAGATGCGCGACGCTCGACTTCGGCCTGCGACTCTAGTCCCGTGGCCATCGCACGCAACGAAGCTTCGCCGATGTTTGCCGACAGCGCTCTCGGCACCCTGAAGTTGACCATGTATCTGACGTTCGCGATCGTGCTGATGATTGCCGACCATCGCGGCGGCTATATCGAGCGGGTGCGCGCGGCGCTGGGCATCGCCATCGAACCGGTCTATCGCGTGGCCGCACTGCCGGCGCAGCTGAGCAATGACGCGCGCCTGGCGCTCGCGGATCGCAGCCGCCTGGCCGAGCAGAACGCCGAACTGGGGCGCAAGCTGATGCTGGCGGAGGCTGCGCTGAACCGTTACGCCTCGGTCGAGGAGCAGAATCAGCGCCTGAAACGCCTGCTCGACGTGCAGACCAGCCTCGGCCTCAGCGCACAGCTGGCGCGCCTCATCGAGGTGGATCCGGGTCCGTTCCACCGCCGCATCGTGCTCAACGTCGGCAGCGAAGACCGCGTCGCGGTCGGCCAGGCGGTGATCGATGCGACCGGCGTCATGGGCCAGATCGTCGAAACGCTGGCGCACACCAGCACGGTCATGCTGATCACGAATCCGACGCAGGCGATCCCGGTCGCGATCGAGCGCACCGGCCTGCGCACGATCGCCAAGGGCGGCGGCAACGCCGACACGCTCGAGTTGCCCAATATTCCGATCAGCGCCGACGTCAAGGTTGGCGACCGCCTGATCACCTCCGGCCTCGGCGGCGTCTATCCGGCCGGCTTTCCGGTCGGCGAGATCCGCACGATCAGCAACGATGCCAGCGGCCTGTTCGCAGCTGCCATCGCCGCGCCGAGCGCGTCGCTCGACCGCAGCGGCGAAGTCCTGGTGCTGCACGAGATCACCGATCCGATCGGCCCGCCCGACGTCGCACCGGCGTTCGGGCCGCCGGCCTCGCTCGCCGGCGAGGCGCCGCCCGTGACGAAGGCGCAAAAGCCGTGATCGGGCGTTTCATCGAAGACGGCAGCAATCGTCGCGCTGCGTTGCCTGTCTTGAAGACTCGCGGCGCTCCGGCGCCACCCGCGCTCGGCTCCATCTCCCGCCTGCGGGAGAGGGGGAGTGATCGTCGCGCTGCGCGCGACCGCGGTATCTTATTGGAGCGGGGGACGTGAATCGCCTGCGCGCGCAGAATTCGCTCTTCTGGGGCAGCATCGTCATCTGCTATGTGCTGCAGCTGATGCCGCTGCCGCCGGCGCTGCTGCCGTTCAAGCCGTTCTGGCTGGCGCTGGTGCTGATCTACTGGTCGCTCGAGGCGCCCGAACGCGTCGGGCTCGGCTTGATGTTCGCGTTCGGACTGATCGGCGACGTACTTGCCGGCGAGTTGCTCGGCGAACAGGCCGCACGCCTGTGCGTGCTCGGTTTCATCGTGCTGCGATTCCGGCCGCGGCTGCGCTTCTTTCCGATGTGGCAGCAGTCGGTCGCCGTGCTGGCGCTGCTGCTGAACGATCGCATCTTCCTGCTCATGATCCACGCCTTCGCCGGCGACCCTCTGCCGCCGCCGACATTCTGGCTCGCGCCGGCGGCCGGGGCGCTGGCGTGGCCGTGGCTGTTCCTGCTGCTCGACGACCTGCGCGCGCGCCTGCGCACGCACGAATCCTGATGAAGTATCCGACGCTGAAGGGCCCGACCGGCTGGCGTTCGAGAGCGCGGCCACGCGGCCACGCCCCCTGCGCTCCTGCTCCGCAGGAGCTTCACCCGCTTGACTCAAGCGTGCTGAAGGCCGTCGGGAACCGGCACTGGATTGCCCGAGGGTCGCGGCCATGAACAAGCGCGCACGCATCAAGGACGCGCGCCACGAGTCGGCCCTGTTCCGCACGCGTGCGATCGCCGGCTTCCTGCTCATCGTGGCCTGCCTGAGCCTGCTCGGTGCACGCTTTTTCTACCTGCAGGTAACCCGGCACGACGAATTCTCGTCGCGCTCGGATTCCAACCGCATCTCGATCCGCCGCATCGTGCCGAGCCGCGGCCTGATCTTCGACCGCAATGGCGTGCTGCTGGCCGACAATACCGCCGCGTTCCGCCTCGAAGTGGTGCCCGAGCAGGTCGGCCGGATGGATGCGATGCTCGACGCGCTGTCCGCCGTCGTGCCGCTGAGCGAAGACGACATCCAGCGCTTCAACGCCTTGCGCCGGACCAAGCGTCCGTTCGACAGCGTGCCGCTGCGCCTGAAACTGAGCGAGGACGAGATCGCGCGTTTCTCGGTGGAGCGCTGGCGTTTTCCCGGTGTCGACGTGGTGCCGTACCTGACGCGTTCGTATCCGCTCGGCGAGGAGTTCGCGCACGTGGTCGGCTATGTCGGCCGCATCGACGTCAACGAGGCCAGCCGGCTCGATGCCGACCTTTACGCCGGCACGACGCACGTCGGCAAGACCGGCATCGAGCGCAGCTACGAGGCGCAGCTGCATGGCAAGCCCGGCTATGAGCAGGTCGAGGTCAACGCCGACAAACGCGTGCAGCGCTCGATCAAGCGCGAGGCGCCGTCGCCGGGCAGCAACCTGTACCTGACCATCGACTCGCGCCTGCAGAAGGTCGCCGAGGCTGCATTCGCCGGCCGCGCCGGCGCTGCCGTGGCGATCGATCCGCGTAACGGCGAGGTACTGGCGATGGTCAGCGTGCCGAGCTACGACACGAACCTGTTCGTCAACGGCATCAACCAGATCGACTACAGCACCTTGCTCAACGCCGAAGACCGGCCCTTGCTCAACCGCGCGCTCGCCGGCGGCTACCTGCCCGGTTCGACCATCAAGCCCTATGTCGGCCTGGCCGGCCTGGAACTGGGCATCCGCAAGCCCGAGGACACGGTGCTGTCGACCGGCGAGTTCTTCATTCCGGGCGACACCAAGCGCGCCTATCGCGACGACCAGCGCTGGGGCCATGGCCGCGTCGACCTGCGCGAGGCGATTGCGCAGTCGGTCAATACGTACTTCTACGGCATGGCGCTGGAGATGGGCATCGACCGCTTCTCCGTTGCGCTGGCCAAGTTCGGATTCGGCGCGCCGACCGGCATCGATCTGCTCGGCGAGTCGTCCGGCGTGCTGCCGTCGCGCGAGTGGAAACGCGGCCGCTTCAACCAGGCCTGGTATCCGGGCGAGACGGTCATTGCCGGCATCGGCCAGGGCGCCTGGGTGGTCACGCCGCTGCAGCTCGGCCAGGCGGTCAGCATCATCGCCGCGCGTGGCGTGCGCCATCAGCCGCATCTGCTGCGCGCGGTGCAGGAAGGCATCAATACCGACCCGCAACCGGTGCCGCTGCCGACGCCGGCGCCGGGCATCGTGCACAACCCGGCGAACTGGACCGCCGTCGAGCAGGGCATGATCAACGTCGTCAACACGCCATCCGGCACCGCGCACGGCATGGGCGACGGCTTTCCGTACGTGATCGCCGGCAAGACCGGCACGGCCGAACGCTTTTCGCGCACGGACGAGGAATGGACCAGCATCGGTTCGTCGCCGATCCAGCGCCACCAGGTGCTGTTCGAGTGTTTCGCGCCGGCCGACGACGCGCGCATCGCGGTCGTGGTCGCACTCGAGGCGGGCCGCAGCGGTGCGCACGATGCCGCGCCGATCGCGCGCGCGATCCTGGATGCCTGGGCGCGCTACGACGATGTGCCGCGCGAGGTCACGTCGCGATGATCGACGCCGCCACGATCGAACGCACCTTCTTCGACCTGCGTCATCGGCTGCTGCGCGCGCTGCAGCGTCCGGCACTCGACCTGCCGCTGCTCGGCGCGCTGCTGCTGCTGGCCACCATCGGCCTGGCCACGCTGTACAGCGCCAGCAACCTGGACCGGCACATGGTCATCAACCAGGGCCTGCGCTTCGTGCTCGGCGGCGTGCTGATGCTGCTGATCGCGCGCGTGCCGCCGACGGTGCTGCGCAACTGGACGCCGTGGCTGTACATGGCCAGCCTGCTGCTGCTGATGGTCGTGGCCGTGCTCGGCCAGGGCCGCGGCGCACATCGCTGGCTGGACCTGAAGATCATGCGTTTCCAGCCGTCCGAACTGGTCAAGCTGACCTTGCCGATGATGGCGGCGTGGTATCTGCATGCGCGCGAATTGCCGCCGCGCTGGACTGCGCTGGCCGCGCTGGCGCTGCTGATCGGCGCGCCGGCACTGCTGATCGCCAGGCAGCCGGATCTGGGTACCGCGTTGCTGGTCGTCGCGAGCGGCGTGTTCGCCGTGTTCCTGGCTGGCCTCGCGTGGTGGCGCATCGGTGTCGCGCTCGCCGCGCTCGCGAGCGCGGCACCCCTGGCCTGGCCATTCATGCACGAGTACCAGCGCAACCGTCTGCTCATGTTCCTCAACCCGGAATCCGATCCGCTCGGCAACGGCTGGCACATCATCCAGTCCGAGATCGCGGTCGGCTCCGGCGGCTGGCTCGGCAAGGGCTGGCATCAAGGCACGCAATCGCAGCTCGAGTTCCTGCCGGAACACACGACCGATTTCATCTTCGCCGTTTTTTCCGAGGAATGGGGCCTGGTCGGCGTGCTGCTGCTGCTCGCCTTGTATATTTTTATTGTCGGCCGCGGGCTGTGGATCGCCAGCAATGCGCGCGATACCTACTCGCGCCTGCTGGCCGGCTCGATCAGCATGGCGTTCTTCGTCTATGTCATGGTCAACGGCGGCATGATCACCGGGCTGCTGCCCGTGGTCGGCGTGCCGCTGCCGCTGATCAGCTATGGCGGCACCTCGGCGGTGTCGTTGCTGGCCGGCTTCGGCGTGCTGATGTCGATCCATTCGCACCGGCGCTTGTTGCCGCGCTGAACGCCAGCCCTGCGCTGCGCGCTGCTGGCGCGGACACCGGAAATCGCAATTCGCCGCAACGCGATCCGTGCCCTGGCCGCGTTGCCACTCGGCGCCACCACTTCCTCGCTGGCGGAGCGGTACCCGAACGACCCGCCACGCGAATGCCGAGATCTGCCGGCTATTCGGGAGCGACGCGCCGCCCCGGCAATGTCAACGTCACCGCCAGTCCGCCGCCGGCGCGGTTGGCAAGCGCGATGCGCCCGCCATGCGCCTCGATGATCTCGCGCGCGAGCGCAAGGCCCAGGCCGCTGCCCGAGCGCTTGGTCGAATAGAACGGCAGCAGCGCATTCGCCAGCACTGCTTCGCTCATGCCGGCGCCGCGGTCGCGCACCTCGATGCGCTGGTCGGCGCCGCGTTGCGCGACTTCGATCTCGATCGCCGCCGCATCGCTTCCCGACTCGTGCGCGTTCTTCAGCAGATTGATCAGCACCTGCTCGAGCTGCGCGCGATCGAACCAGCCCGGCTGCCCCGGCGGCGCTGCGACGAGGCGAAACGCCGAATGCCGCGCCAGCTGGTCGAGGAACGCTGGCCATTGGATCTGCTCGGGCTGCGGCTGCGGCAGGCGCGAGAATTCGGCGTAGCTCTGGATGAAGCGATGCAGATGCCGGGCCCGGTCCTCGATCGTGTCGAACACCGGGCCGAGCCGGCTGGCGTCGCCGCCGCGTGCCAGTTCGCGGCCGGAATGGGCCAGCGACGTGATCGGCGCGAGCGAATTGTTCAGCTCGTGACTGATCACGCGGATGACTTTCTTCCAGGTCTTGACCTCCTGGCGGCTGAGTTCGCGCGTCAGGCGCTTGATCAGGTACATGCGGTGATCGCGCCCGTGCAGGCGGAAGCCGCGCTGCGACAGGTGAAACGTCTCTTCCTCGCCCTCGATCGGCACGCTGAACAAGCCGTCGCTGCCCGAGACCAGCGCCTGGCGCAACGGCAGCGGACATTCGGCGATGATGGTATTGAAGTCGAAGCCGTTCATCGCGCGGCCGTCGTTGAGCAGCGCGCGCGCGGCCAGGTTGGCGAACACGATGTGCGCGCCCGGCTCGACCAGCAGCAGCGCGATCGGCGAGTTCTGCACCATCGTGTCGAGCAGAAGCTCGCGCTGGAACAGGTTCTGGCGCTCTTCGCGCAGCACGCGGCCCAGTTCGTTGTGCGCGCGGATCAGTTCGCCGAACTCGTCGCTGCGGCGTTCGGCCAGCGACACGCTGAAGTCGCCGTCGCGCAGGCTGGCGACGCTGCCGGACAGCGCACGCAGCAGGCTCAGCAGCGGCTTGGTCAGGGCACGCGCGGTGAACAACGCCAGCGGCACGACCAGCAGCAAGGCGCACGCCACGCCGAGCCACGCCGACTGCAGCCAGCCGCCGATCGCCAGGCTCAGCAGCGCGGCGGCCGCGGCCGCGGCCGAGAGCAGCGCGGTCAACTTGCCTTCGAGCGAGAGAATGCGCATCAGTAACCGAAAGCCGCGGCGCCAAGTCCGAAGCGGAGAGATTAGCGCAACGTCGCGGGCAGCGCCGTACGACGCGGCTGCGCAACATGCGCGGATGCGCCGGCATTCCGGTCCGCGCAACAGGCGCCCGACCTCACTCGGGTCACCGCTCGATCACGCGGCGAGAATGGCGAATGCGCGCCGGGCCTTCCATCCGGTTGCGCGACCGCGTACGGTCAGCCGGGGTTCGTGATGCTGAGTTTTTCCATGCGCCGGTACAAGGCCTGGCGCGACAGCCCGAGTTCTGCGGCCGCCTGGCTGATGACGCCGCGCGCGCGCGCCAGCGCCGCTTCGATGGCGGTGCGGTCCGGCTCGGCATCGCTGGCGGCACGCGGCGCGATCGTGCGCGCGATCAGGCCGAGGTCGCCCGGCTGGATCACGCCATCGCGGCAGAGCAGGCTGGCACGCTGGATCGCGTTCTTCAGCTCGCGCACATTGCCGGGCCACGCGTGGGCGAGGATCGCGCTGCGTGCCGCGTCGCTCAGGCTCGCCGTTCCGGACGTCACGAGGAACGATTCGGCCAACGGCAGGATGTCGTCCGGACGCGCCGCCAGCGGCGGCAGGTTCAACTCGATCACGTTGAGCCGGTAGAAAAGATCCTCGCGGAAGCGGCCCTGGTGAATCATCTGCACGAGGTCGGCGTTGGTCGCGCTGATCACGCGCACCTTGACCTGGCGCGTCTTGCTCGAACCCAGGCGTTCGAACTGCCCGGTCTCGAGCACGCGCAGCAGCTTCATCTGGCCTGCCGGCGGCAGGTTGCCGATCTCGTCGAGCAGCAGCGTGCCGCCGTCGGCGGCCTCGAAGCGTCCCTCGCGCGCCTTGTTCGCGCCGGTGTAGGCGCCGGCTTCGGCACCGAACAGTTCGGCCTCGATCAATTCGGACGGCAGTGCGCCGCAGTTGACCTGGATGAAGGGGCCGTCCTTGACGGCCGAGTTGTAGTGCACGATCTCGGCGATGCGCTCCTTGCCGGCGCCGTTCGGCCCGGTGATCAGCACGGGCGCGTCGGCGCGCGCGACCTGGCAGGCCAACTCGACCAGGCGTTCCATCACGCCCGATGCGAACACGATGCCGCGCAGGTCGAAACGCCGGTGCAGCGCGTTGCGGTTCGCGCGGCGCTCGCCGCGCAATTTCCAAACTTCGCGCGTGCTCTCGCCCAGCTCCAGCAGGTTTTCCACGCTGGCGAGCAGCTTGTTGTCGTCCCACGGCTTGCCCAGGTAGTCGGCCGCGCCGGCCTTGACCAGTTCGATCGCCGTTTCCAGATGCGTCCATGCCGTCAGCAGGATCACCGGCAGATCCGGCTGGCGCTCGCGGATCGCGCGGAACAGCGCGATGCCCTCTTCACCCGAGGTCGTATCGGCCTGGAAATTCATGTCCTGCACAACCAGGTCGACACGCCCGTCGTCGAGCATGGCCAAGCCTTCGTGCGGCGTCGCAGCGCGCAGCGTGCGGATATCGCGCAGGCTGAACAGGACTTCCAGCGCCGTCACGACAGACGGATTGTCGTCGATTACCAGAATCGTTCGCATCTGGATATTGTGACGGATTCGGCAGCGCATGGGCACGTTGGATGCGCCCGGGCGCGGATTGGTTGCGTCGCTGACGCAAGGTTGTTGCGCGCCTTCGTCATCAAAAGCGCGGATTTACGCGGATGAAATGCAAGGAGCGCCGATTTCGCCGATAGAGCACACCCACGAAAGGTGCTCTCTGTCCCCGCCGGTCCGTACCGAGAGATGAGATTTGAACGCGGATTTTCGCGCATAGGGCGCCGACACAAAAGATGCTGTATCCGCGTCAATCCGCGTCGAGAAGCCTCTGCTCCGCCGGCCCAGCCGAAGCGCCCGCTGCAGCTGCGCGTTTTCAGTTGGCGGCAACCTTGACCTTCTGCGCCGCGATCCACGCATTCGTACGCTCGTCGAGCACATCGAGCGGCAGCGCGCCGCCGTCGAGCATCTCGTCATGGAAGGCGCGGATGTCGAACCTGTCGCCAAGCTCCTTCTTCGCGCGCTCGCGCAGCTCGAGGAACTTGAGCTGGCCGACCTTGTACGACAGCGCCTGGCCCGGATAGGCGATGTAGCGATCGGTCTCGGCCTGCACCTCGGGTTCGTCCTCGGACGAATGCGCATGGAAGAAATCGACCATCTGCTGGCGCGTCCAGTGCTTGTAGTGCACGCCGGTGTCGAGCACGAGCCGGTTCGCGCGCAGCAGTTCGTCGGACAGATGCCCGTAGTAGCTCAGCGGATCCTGGAAGAAGCCGACTTCCTTGCCGAGCCGCTCGGAATACAACGCCCAGCCCTCGGCGTAGGCGTTGTAGCCGGCCTGCTGGCGGAACGGCGGCAGGCCCGGCAGCGACTGCGCGATCGAGATCTGCATGTGGTGGCCGGGCACGCCTTCGTGATAGGCGGTCGTCTCGATATTGAGCAGCGTACGCTTGGCGAAATCGCCGGTGTTGACGTAAATGCGGCCCGGGCGCTTGCCGTCCGGCGTGCCCTGGTTGTACTGCGCGCCGCTGGCTTCCTTCTCGCGGAATTCCTCGACCGGCAGTACCTCGACATTGCTCTTGGGCATCAGGCCGAACAGCTCGGGCAGCTTGGGCTGCATCTGCGCGATGTACTTCTTGTACAGGTCGACGATCTGCTGGCGCGACGACGCATGCGTCTTCGGATCCTTGTCGAGCGCCACGCGCATCGCGGCCAGATCCTTGTAACCGAGCTGGGCTGCGATCTTCGCCTGCTCGCCCTCGATCCGCTTGACCTCGGCCAGGCCGAGCTGATGGATTTCCTCGGGCGACTTGTTCGTCGTGGTCTGCTGTTCGACGTCGTAGCGATACAGCGCGTCGCCGTTCGGCAACGCCCACAAACCGGGTTCCGTGCGCCCTTTCGGCGCGTAGTCGCTGGCGATGAAATCGGCGAGCTTGCGATAGGCCGGCCGTACCTTGCCGTCGACCGCGGCGATCACCGCATCGTGCAGGCGCTTGCGGTCGGCCTCCGGCACGCTGTCGGCAAACTTCGCCACCGGCTGCCCGAACACGCTCGCCTCGCCGGCCGGTTCCGCGATCGACTGGCACTGCTTGACGACTTTCTCGAGCAGGAAGCGCGGTGGCATCAGATGGTCCCTTTCGCCCTGCCTGAGCACGTCGGCCAGCTTGTCGAAGAGTCCCGGCACCTGATTCAGGCGCGCGATGTAGTCGTCATAGTGCTTCGTGCTGTCGAACGGCAGCGCGGCGACAAACTGCGCCAGCAGCAGATGCAGGCCGTTGAACTGGTCCACCGGCATCTCGTAGGTCTTCAGGTCGATGCCACGGATGCCGTCCTTGAGCTGGCGCAACATCAATTCCTTGTTCAGGCGGTCCTGTTCGCCGAACCCGGTGCTGTCGATCGCCTCGAAGCGCGTGAGGAATCCCTGTGCATCCTTCTTCTGCCGCAGCGCGTGCGCGATCGTGATGTCGCTGAAGCGGTCGTTGTAGCGGTAGTCGCCGAGGATCGTGGCGAACTCCGGCGACTCCTTGAGCTGGTATTCCCACTGCTCGGCAAGCAGGTCGTTGAGGGCCTTCACGCGCGTGCCGACGTCGGCAGGCGGCGTCGCCGCGCCGGCGTTGGAGAATGCCAGTGCCGCGCCGATCGCCAGTGCCATGGCGCCGATGGTCATGCGAATCATGCCGAATCCCCGCAGAGTGAATTGCGTCGCAGTGTCTGCCGCGGCCGGGCGCGTCACTAGTGCAGGAAGTCAGCCCCTCGTACCGACGCTATACAACGGGAAAACGACAACAGTCGGCAGCGCGATGGCGCAGGTCAAGTTGTCCGCCTCGGGTCGGTTTTCGTTGGAGGGCGAACCTGTCGGGACACCGTCCAGACCGTTCGTCCCGTGGTAGCGGGAATCCATCTCATCGCCGGACAAGCAGATGGATCCCCGCGTGCGGCCAGATGCCGCCTTCCCGGGCATCAGACGTTTCGGCAGAAAACCCTAGACGCTGCGCGTCGCGATCGCCGGTGGCACCTGTGCCGCGCGCGTCGCAGGGCCGAGCACGGCCAGCTGGCCGAGCAGCCACAACACGACGAATCCGACCGGCAGGTAGCCCCATGGCAGCAGCTTGGCTTCCGACACGTGCGCCATCAGCCAGAAACTGAAGCCGTAGGTCAGGATGGCGCCGAGCATCAGGCCGCCGGTGGTGATCAGGAAATTCTCGGTCAGGAAATAGCGCAGGATCGAGCCGCGCGTCGCGCCGAGTGCGCGCCGCGTACCGATCTGCCGGGTGCGCTGCGTGACCCAGAAGCTGGCCATGCCGACGATGCCCAGCGCGGTGATGGTCAGCAGGCAGAAGATCACGGTGCCGAGAATGATCATCATCGCGCGGTCCTCGACGTAGCAGTCGGCGCGGATCGCCTGCATGCTCTTGAGGCTGCGCACGATGCGGTTGTGGTTGCTGTCGATCAGCTTGGTCTCGACGGCCTTCATCAGCTCGTCGCGGCGGCCGGGTTCCGTGCGGATCAGGTAGCGCGTGCTGCTGCCGTAGGCCGTCATCTGCGGTACCAGGACCGAGTAGTTGACTGCGGCGCGGTCGCCATTGAAGCTGAAGCCGCGCGGCCACGGCACCTGCAGATGGTCGATCACGCCGATCACGGTCTGCGGCTTGCTCTTGTCCGGGTCGGCGAGATACAACTGCTTGCCGACGGCGTCCTGGCCTGGATAGAGCCGGTCGGCCATCGCCTTGGTGATGATGATGCCGGGCGGCCAGTCGACCGAGGCGCGATCGCGCGTCGTGATCTCTTCGGGCTTGAAGTTGCGGCCGGCGACGAGGTGCACGTCATAGGTGTTGATGCCGTGCTCGTCGACGAAATAGATCGCCGCGCCGGTCGTGGCGACTTTCTGGCCCGGCGCCATGCTGATCGCCTCGCTCCAGCCGCTGTCGCTCATCGGCACGGTATTGATCGGGCTGGCATCGACCACCCCGGGCAGATTGCGAATCAAGGCAAGATCCTCGACGAACGCGTTCTGCGTGTTGAAGTTCGCGCCGAAGCCGTTGCTGGTAATCATGAACGTGTCGGCCTCGTTCATGCCGCTCGGCCGGCCCATCGTCTCGATGCGCTGGCTGATGATGAACAGCGCGTTGCAGACGATCGCCAGCGTCAGCGCGATCTGCAGGCCGATGAGGATCAGCGCGACCTTGCTGCGCATCAGGGCGGAAATGATCGGGCGGATTTCCATGCATCACCTCGGGATATGAATGTGCAAAGCGCGGCGCGGGGAAGCGCCGGCCGCGAAGACGAAGTCCGAGCGGGAGCACGCAGGCCGGCTTCGCCGGTCTCGCGCGCGTGAAAGTCGGACAGGAAGTTCGATCGTTCGCATGGCTACTGTGTTTTCAGCTGCGCCGCCGGCGCGACCTGGCAGGCTCGCCAGGTCGGATACAGGCCGGCCACCACTGCGGCGGCGATTGCCAGCGCAATCGTCGTCGCCACCATCGACCAGTCCAGATGGGCGACATTTGCGTACGACTGATACAGCAGGCGCACCATCCACAAGCCGACCAGCGTGAGCAGCAGGCCGAACAGCCCGCCGCTGATGCCGATCACGCCGGACTCGACGATGTATTGCGAGAACAGCTGCGGCTTGCTCGCGCCGAGTGCGCGGCGCAGGCCGATCTCGCCGGTCTTGCGCATGAATTTCGCCAGCAGCAGGCCGATCGTGTTGACCAGGCAAACCAGCAGGAACGCGAACGACAGGCCCACCTGCACCTCGACATCCTTCGGCACGACTTTCTGGTTCTCGAGCCACTCGGTGACGTTGTACAGCCGGTTGTTCAGTGGCCGCGGAAAACGGCCGAGCTTTTTCTGTTCGTTGACGTAGTTTTCGAGAAACGACTTGTACTCGGCCGCCCGCGCCGGCGAATCGAGCTGGACCCAGAACTGCTGCCAGATGCACTCCGAAGCCAGATAGCCTTCCCAGCCGGGTTCGCTGTTCTTCCAGCAGCTGTTGTTGCCGCTGGCCGGCGCCTTCAATTCGATCATCGTCGTGTAAGGCACGTAGAACTCTTCCGGATCGTTCAGCGTGCCGTTGGTCAGGTCATAGAACTTCACGCGCGGCTTCCACTTGTCCAGCACGCCGACGATGGTGTAGTCGATCTCGTTCATGCGCACCTTTTTGCCGACGCTGTCCTGGCCGCCGAACAGCTTTTCGTTCGTGTCGCGGCTCAGCACGACGACGCGGCCGTGCGCACTGTCCTGGGCGTGGTCCCAGCCGCCGCCGTACTGGAACGGCGGCTCCAGCATCGGGAAAAAGTCCGCATAGGTTGCGCGGCCGAGCGCAAGGAACGGCTTGACCTCGGGATTTTCCGGCTGGATCGGCAACGCGACCTTGAACATCGCCGCCTGCTTGTCCGCCTTGCCCGCTTCCATCAGCGCCTGCGCGTCGCGATAGCTGACCTGGTCCGGCGGATTGCCGTCCTGGTCGTAGGGCTGGTTCGGATCCCAGTTGTCCAGCTGCACGTAATGCAGCTTGTCGCTCTTCCACGGAATCGGGTCGCCGCCCATCATGTGCATCAGCGTCAGCGACGTCATGCTCGCGGCGATGCCGAGCGCGATGCCGAACACCATCAGCGCGGTCAGGATCGGATTGCGCTTGAGGCTGATCAGGCCGAGTTGCAGGTAGTAGTTGAACATGATTCAGGGACTCTGAAAGACGGGTGGGCGATCCATGCGCGATTCAATGCTTGTGCGCGTTCGTGCAGTTGTCGACCGAATCGCGCAGGCTTCGCAGCATTGCGCCGACGCGGTCGCACTGCTGCAAGACCGCGTCGGCCGCGACCGGCTCGGCCAGCCTGAGGCGCCCGGCCACCTGCAACTGCGTTTCGACTTCCGCCGTCGAACCGGCAGCCATCGAAATGAAACGCAGGTACTCGCCGCCGACTCCGCAGGCGCTGCCCTCGGCGATACGGCTAGGAATCGAGACGGCTGAATTGCGCAGCTGCGTGCCGAGCCCGAAATGCTCGTCGCTGGGAAACCGGCGCGACAGCGCATAGACCTGCTCGACCAGCAGCATCGCCTCCTGCCAGACATCGAGCTCGCGGTGGCTGTCGATCACGCCACCACCTCGGCGCCGAGCCCGGAATCGCGCGTTCCGGCCGCGGCAGTCCTGAGCTTGGGCTCGTCGTCGAAATCGGTGACCTGGCCGTCGATCACGTGCACGTTGCGCTGCGCGCGCGCGGCGAGTTCCGGATCGTGCGTGACCATGATGATGGTCGTGCCCTGGCGGTTGATCTCCTCGAGCAGTTCCATCACGCCGCGCGCCATCAGCGAGTCGAGGTTGCCGGTCGGTTCGTCGGCCATCAGCAGCTTCGGGCTTCCCGCCAGCGCCCGCGCGATCGCGACACGCTGCTGCTGGCCGCCGGACAATTCGGCCGGATAGTGCTTCATGCGCGAGGCCAGGCCGACGCGCGTCAGTGCTTCGTCGATGCGGTGCTTGCGCTCGGCCGCCGGGAAGCGGCGATAGCGCAGCGGCACGTCAACGTTGTCGAACAGGTTCAGGTCGGGAATCAGGTTGAAGCTCTGGAAGATGAAGCCGATCTTCTGGTTGCGCAGGCGCGAGCGCTGGTCGTCGTTCATGCCGCGCACGTCGACGCCGTCGAGCCAGTATTCGCCGCCGGTGAAATCCTCGAGCAGGCCGGCGATGTTGAGGAAGGTCGTCTTGCCGGAACCCGATGGCCCGGTCACCGCCACGAACTCCCCGTCGCGCACATGGATCGAGAAGTCGCGCAACGCGTGCGTCTCGACCATCTGGGTGCGGTATACTTTGGAAAGATGTGACATTTTCAGCATGACGGCCTCGTGGTTCAGTGTGTTCGCTGGTTGGATGCAGGAAACAGGTTCAGGGTTGCGTATCGGGAGACGGCAGACGTCTCTCGTCTCTCGTCTCTCAGTTCAAAACCACTTTCGGCGCGCCGTTGAAGGCATCGGTGCCGGAAATCACGATGCGGTCGCCTTCCTTGACGCCGGAGAGAAGCTCGACTGCGTTCAGACTGGTCGCGCCGACCTGGATCGGCGTGCGCTCGGCGACGCCGTTGCGCACGACGTAGGCGACGCGGCCGGCGCCGGAATCGACGAACGGACCGCGGTCGACCATCAGCACGTTCGGATGCTCGTCGATCAGGATGCGCGTCGACAGACGCTGGCTCTGGCGCAGGCCGGCCGGCTTCTTGTCGCCGAAGCGCACGCGCGCGACGACCTGGCCGTCGACGACTTCCGGCGATACTGCCGACAGCGAACCGGAATATTTTTCCGAACCTTCCTGGATCTCCGCCGGCATGCCGATCGCAAGGTCGTGCGCGAACACTTCGGGCACCTGCAGTTCGACTTCGAGCGCGGACAGGTCGACCACGCTGAGCAATCCGGCATTCGCCGCAACGTTGGCCTTCTGCTGCACGAGCAACTGGCCGACCTGGCCGGATACCGGCGAGCGTACCTTGAGCTGGTCGACCTGGCGCTGCAGTTCGCCGACCAGCAGCTTCTGCTTCTCGAGCGCATAGCGCTTGGTCTTGAGCTCGAACGCCAGCGTTTCGTCGAGCAGCTTGGCATCGGCCTGCGCATGCGTGACATCGAGCTCGGCCTTGGCCAGCGCATCCTGCGCGCGCAGCACGTTGATCTCGGGAATCGCGCCGGCCTTGAAACCGCGCTCGTTGCGGTCGACCTCGCGCGCCGCGGTCTGGCGGTCGATCGTGGCCTGGTCGAAGACCTTTTTCGCCGTCAGCTGCTTCTGCCGGTTGTCGATATTGGTGCGCTCGACTTCGATGCCGAGGCTGTTGAACGTCGCCTGTTCCTGCTCGAGCTTGTTGTTCAGCTCCGGGCTGTAAACCTCGGCGAGCATCTGGTCCTTCTCGACCTTGTCGCCGGCATGCACCTGCAGCGTGACGATGCCGGCGGCGGTCGCGTACAGCGTCGGGCTGACCGAGGCGACGACCTTGCCCTGCGCCGAGATGTCGCGCGTCAGCGTGCCGCGATGCACGGCGGCGATGCGCACGCTGCTCGTGCTGACCGCACTGCCGGCGGAGATCAGGCGCGCCACGGTCGGCACGACCCAGATCAACGCAACCAGCACGGCGGCGCCGACCGCGCCGATCACGATCCAGCGCTTGTGCGAGCGCACCGGTTCGATGCGGCGGTCCTGGGCGGAGGTGTCACGAATCATCTTGGGTCCGTTTGCAAGCTGGGCTCGAACGCGGATTGCGCCGGCGACGAGCATTGAGCAACGTATGTGCCAAGCTCTCAACCATTTGATTACGTATGAGAATTGCCGAGCGGACGGGGCCGGACAAGTGTCCGGCCGAACAGTGCGGACAGAAGCGCGGACAACCATTTGCGCCCGCTCGACCGATGCCACTTGCGACCGGACAAGGCGCCGGTGCATCTATAAGCCATGCGATCAGGTGGGGCGGCGGCGGGACAGGCGGATGGCCCATCCATTCGTCATCCCCGCGGGGGCAGGGACATTGGCGCCTGCCTGCTGCTCCGCGGCGCAGAGGATTTCCGCTTTTGCGGGAATGACGTAGTTTGTACGGCCGTGCAGGATTTCGTGCAGGACAGGGTTTGAACGAATCGTTCGCACAACTGGAAGTACCGGCGAGCCTCATCGAGCGCGCGCGCGGCGGTGAACTGGCTGCGTTCGAGCAGATCTACCGCCGCTTCGAGCGGCCGGTATACACGCTCGCCCTGCGCATGCTCGGCGACGCGGACTCCGCGCGCGACGTGCTGCACGATGCGATGCTCAAGGTGTTCCAGCGCATCGGCCAGTACCGCAGCGATGCACCGTTCTGGGCCTGGCTGCGCCAGGTGGCAATGAATGAAGCATTGATGCGCCTGCGCCGCGAACATCGCATGGACAGCGACGGCGATTCCGAACAGATCGTCGACGGCGCGGCGCCGCCATGGGTGCGCGCCGATGCGACGGCGCTGGACCGCGCGCTCAGCAAGCTGCCGGCCGTCACGCGCAGCGTGCTGTGGATGTATCACGTCGAGGGCTACTCGCATCCGGAAATCGCCGAACTGGTCGGCAAGACGATCAGCTTTTCCAAATCGCAGGTTGCACGCGGCACGGCCCGCCTGCGCGACCTGCTCGTTCCACTCGCGGAATCCGAACCATGTCGAATCACACCGTCCCTGGCGCTATGAAAGCGCTGCCCGAGGCACTGCGCTCGCTGCCCCAGGTCGCGCCGGAGCAAAGCGCGTGGCCGCAGTTGGCCGCGCAACTCGCCGCGCAAGGCATTGCCCGAAGCGCAGCCGCGGTGCCGGCGCGGCGCAAGCGGCGCTGGGCCGTGCCGGCGGCGCTCGCTGCCGGCATCGTGCTGGCGGCAGCGTGGCCATTGTTGCGGCGCCCGGATCCGGCCGCGGGCGCGCCTGTTGCGACCACAACGCCCGCCGCTGCATCCATACGGACAAATGCGGCGAATTCGGCAAATGTTACAAGTACACAAAGCGCAACCGATGCCCGAAGCGCAGATGCGCAGCTGGCATCCCTGCAGCAGCATTCGCAGGCGCTGGAACACTGGCTGCATGAAACCGGGCGCGCGGCGGCGCCGCTGTCGGGCCAGGACCTGGCCGCGGCAGCGGAGATCGAGGACATGATCGGCCTGGTCGATGGCCAGCTCAACAGCGCACCGCAGGACAGCGAACTGCCGTTGTGGCAGCGCCGCGTGGCGCTGCTCGAGGACCTGACCGCGCTGCGTTACTCGAGCTACAAACTGGCTGAAACCGGAGTCGCCCTGCGCTGACTCCTCACACTCTGGATCATCGAGGTTGAACAAGATGCATCAAGCAATCCGCAATACCACGGCTCGTGCCCCGGCTCGTGCCTGCCTGGCTGCCGCCCTCACGCTGGCGGTCGGCAGCGCATCGGCATTCGCCGCCGAGGGCACGCCAAAAGCATTGCCGGAAGCCACGCCGGCACCGGGCGCGGCCGATACCGCGCAGGCGCGCAAGGAACTCGAGCAGATGCGCGAGCAGATGCGCGAAATGTCGCGCAAGATGGCGGACCTTTCGGCCAAGCTCGGCGAGGTCGGTCCGCGCGCCTACGCCTACCGCTATATCGGCGATACCGATCGCGCGATGATCGGCATCGTCTTCAGCGAAACCGACAAGCCGCGCGGCTTGCGCGTCGACGCGGTCACCCCGGGCGGCCCGGCCGAAAGGGCCGGCATCAGGCACGGCGACGTCGTCGTCAGCGTCGACGGCAAGCCGCTCGCGCAAGGCGGCGACGATGCGCTTTCGTGGCCATTGCGTGACCTCAAGGTCGACCAGCAAGTCAGGCTGACGCTGGTGCGCGATGGCAAGAACATCGACGTCACCGTCAAGGCCGAGCGCCGCGAGCCCTACAACTTCGCGTTTGCGTTCGGCGACAACGAACTGAAGGAACTGGGCAAGCTCGACAAGCTCGACGGGCTGAACGGCAAGTTCGGCGAGGACTTCGAGCGCCGCGTGCGATTGCAGGCCGAGCAGGCCGTGGAGCGCGCCAGCATTGCCGAAAAGGCCGGCGAAAAGGCCCGTCACATGGTCGAGCA
>Ga0134128_10003442_pt1 | contig 19354 bp, 14 predicted proteins | sample KB31754_FD_96462 | JGI IMG/M metagenome (GOLD analysis project Ga0134128, IMG submission 96462) | Terrestrial soil microbial communities with excess Nitrogen fertilizer from Kellogg Biological Station, Michigan, USA - KB3-175-4 | ecosystem: Environmental > Terrestrial > Soil > Unclassified ...
CCGGGCAGCTTGAAATAGTATTCGACGGCGACGAGCGTCCTCGGGTCGCGATAGAGCCCGATGTGGCCGACGCGCGCGCCCGGCACCACGTTCAGGAATCCGTCGAGCAGGCCCGTGCCGGCACGCAGGATCGGCACGAACACGAGCTTCTTGCCGTCGATCAGCCGCGAGCGCATCGTCTCGAGCGGCGTGTCGATCTTGACCTCGTTCATCGGCGCGTCGCGCGTCACCTCGTACGCCATCAGCGCGCCGATCTCGTTCAACAGCCGCCGGAAGTTCGTCGTGCTCGTCTCCCTGCGGCGCATCAGCGTGAGCTTGTGCTGGATCAGCGGGTGATCGAGCACGTGAACGGCGGCGGCCATCGACGAGCGAACCAGGGAAGCTAGAAAACCGTTCCGTCCGACTGCACGTGCAGCGGCGGCTCGCCCTGGCGCAGCCGCGCCGCGATCTCGCGCCCGGCGGCCCACGTGCCGCCTTCGAGAATGCACGCCAGCGGAAGCTGCGGCCGGTCGAGCTCGGCGCGCACCTGCTGCGCGAGCTCGTCGAGCAGCGTCACCGTGAGCGCGCGCCATTCGACGACGATCTCGCTCTCGGGCGTCCAGTGCGTTGCGCGCGCCTCTTCGTTCGCGAGCCGCAAAACGTCGGTGTCGATCAGGAGGCCGCCGTTGCGGTATTCGGGCAGCGCCGTCAGCGCGTCGCGATCGACGACGTCGATGCCGGCCCCCTCGAACGGCTCGAACAGCGAATACGCGAGCCACTGCGACAGTTTGTGGAAGGGTACGAGGCCCTCGCTCGCGCCGCTGCCGCCCGCGTGCCGGTGGCGCCAGACGTCGCCTTGCACGGCGTCGTCGGCGCTTCCGCGCGGACGCCAGATGCCGCCGAAGCCTTCGAGCAGCGCACGCAGGATCGCCGCCGCCGAAATGGTCTTCGCGTTCAGCATTCGATCGAAGAGCGCGCTCGGCCGCGCCGTCAGCCCGAAGCGATCGGGCCGCGTCTCGAGCATGTCGCCGAGGCGCCGCAGCAGCGCCGCGCGGCCCTCGAGCGCGAGCAGCGCACTGCGCGGCGTCGACTGGAACCATTGCGCGAGCGTCGCCGCGTCGAACGCCGTCAGCGCCGCCGCGTCGACGCGAAGCGGCTCGCCGGGCGATGCGGAAAACGCGCCACCCATGAATGCGCGGAAGCTCGCAACGGCGAGGCCTTCGGAGCGCGCGTAATCGTCGATCGTGCCGGGCTCGCGGTAGCGCCACGCCGCGCCGGCGCCGGCGTCGAGCAGCACGCTGACGATGCAGAGATCGATCTGCGCGCGCAGCCGGTCGAGCGCGCCGTAGCACGCGAGATGGCGATTCAATTCGCTGACGCGGCTGCGGCCGCCGGCGTCGAACTGGCGCCAGCGGCTGTGATACGGAATCGCGAGGTCGCGGTAACGCCTGCGCGTCACGTCGGCGACGAGGCGCGCGCAAACGGGCAGACGGCTGCGGTCGACGCGGAAATGCGTCGAATCGCCGGCCTCGACGGCGCGCGCGACGTTCGCGCAGCGCTCGCGAATCGACGCCGGCGACAGCAATTCGGAACCCGCTGAAGGCGCGACAGCCAGCATCAGTACGTCCTTCCCTTCGTGCTCGCGAGCGCCTGCTGGTCCGGAACGGCGCCGTCGCTGAAGTAGCCGGCGGCGACCTTCGCGTCGATCTCGACACGCGCATCCGCGGGGACGAGCGCGTCGGGAATGCGAATGCGCGCGTCGACGCCGATGCCGGCGGCGACGATCGCGTCGTACTTGACGTTGCTCATCGAGACGAGGCGGTGGATCCTGCGCACGCCGAGCCAGTGCAGAACGTCGGGCATCAATTGCTGGAAGCGCATGTCCTGCACGCCGGCGACGCATTCGGTGCGCAGGAAATAATTGTTCGCGCTGTCGCCGCCCGCCTGGCGCTTGCGGGCGTTGTAGACGAGGAACTTCGTCACTTCGCCGAGCGCGCGTCCTTCCTTGCGGCAGTAGACGACGAGGCCGACGCCGCCGGCTTGCGCGCCGCGGATGCATTCCTCGATCGCGTGCGTCAGGTACGGGCGGCACGTGCAGATGTCGGAGCCGAACACGTCGGAGCCATTGCATTCGTCGTGCACGCGCGCGGTGAGCGTCACGCCCGGATCCGCGAGGTCGCGCGGATCGCCGAAGATGTAGACGGTCTGACCGCCGACCGGCGGCAGCAATACCTCGAGATCGCTGCGCGTGACGAGCTCGGGATACATCCCGCCCGTTTCCTCGAACAGTGCGCGGCGAAGGTCCGCTTCGGTCACGTTGAACCGGCGCGCAATGCCGGGCAGCCACCAGACGGGCTCGATCGCGGCCTTCGTGACGACCGCCGCACCGTTGTCGATCAGCACCCGCCCGTCGGGAACGAGGCGCCCCGCGGCGATCGCCTCGTGCACCTCGGGGAGGTCGATATGCGCCTTGGTGACGGCGATCGTCGGACGAATGTCGTCACCTTTCGCAAGAAACGCCTTGTAGACGTCAGCGACGAGCGCGCCCCACGGATCGAGCGACACGATCCCGTCCGGCTCCGACCACTGCGGATAAGGGCCGATTGCATCGGTCGGCGATGTATTCGTGAGGTCGGGCCGATGCCCGCGCGTAAGCGACTTCGCGGCGACGGCGAGCGCGCGATAAACGCCATAACTGCCGCTGTGCGTTCCGATGACGTTGCGGCGGCTCCGTTCGGTCGTCGTGCCGATGACCGGGCCGCGCACGAGCGGGTCCGCGGCGCCCCAATGGATGGGCACGGCGCCGGCTGCGCTCTCGTGAGGGTGATGCGATGTCAGCCGGATATGCCTCGCAGGCGCCGGCGTATCGATGCTCATCGAACGACTCCGCGAAACGCTCGACTATACGCGCCTCGTCGCAAGCTTCGCCGCAAACGCCATGCCAGTACGGAGCGTCTTCGGACGAGCGTCAAACGGGTACGCGTGCGGGCGTCCCGGCGTCGACGATGTCGACGAGTTGCGACGGGTCGACAGGCTTCACGAGATGCATGTCGAAGCCCGCGTCGCGCGAGCGGCGGCGGTCGTCGTCCTGACCCCAGCCGGTGATCGCGACGAGCCGGCATTGCGCGGTGGCGCTCGCGGCTCGCAAGCTTCGCGCGACGTCGTATCCGTCGCGGCCCGGAAGCCCGATGTCGAGGAACGCGATCTGCGGCTCGAAGCGCGCGGCGAGTTGTTGCGCCGCGTCGCCATCGTGCACGACGCGAACGTCGTGGCCGAGCGGCACGAGGATCGCCTCGAGGCTCGCCGCGAAATCGACGTTGTCGTCGGCGATCAGGATCCGCTTGCCGTTCGCGCGCGACGCAGGCGACGGTTCATGCGTCGCCAGCGACACGTTTTGACGCGCGGGCGCGGGCAGCGGCGCGCGCTCGGCAGTGTCGTGCGCGCTCGCGCGTGGAATGCGCACGATGAACTCGCTGCCGCAACCGAGGCCTTCGCTCGTCGCCGCGATCGATCCGTGATGCAGCTCGACCAGATGCTGCGCGAGCGTGAGACCGACGCCGAGGCCGCTGTGCACGCGCTCGAGCGACGCGTCCGCCTGCGCGAACATCGCGAACACGGCATTCAGCATCTCGGGTGCGATGCCGATTCCGTTGTCGCGGATCGACACGCAGGCTTCGGTCGCTTCCGCCCGCACGCGAAGCTCGATCCGGCCGCCCGGCTCCGTGTACTTCGCCGCGTTGTTGAGCAGGTTCGCGAAGACCTGCGAAAGGCGCGTCGCATCGGCATCGACGAGCAGCGGCTCGGGCGGCATGTCGACACCGAGCGTGTGCCGCCGCTCGTCGATCAGCGGCTTCGCCGTGTCGATCGCGCTTGCGATCACGTCCTGCAGCGGCACGATGCCGGCGCGGAGCGCGAGCTTGCCGGTCGTGATGCGCGAGACGTCGAGCAGATCGTCGACGAGGCGCACGAGCTGTCGGAGCTGCCGCTCCATCATGTCGCGCGCATCGCGCGCCATCGCGGCGTCGGCGCCACGCCGCCGCAGGATCTCGAGCGCGGTCCGCAGCGGCGCAAGCGGATTGCGAAGCTCGTGCGCGAGCATCGCAAGGAACTCGTCCTTGCGCCGGTTCGAGACGCGCAGCGCGTCCTCGGCCTCGCGGCGCTCGGCCGTCTCGCGCGACAGCACCGCGTTCGACGCCTCGAGCGCCTCGGCGCGCCGCCCGACCTCCGCGAGCATCGCGTTGAACGCGTCGACGAGCACGCCGACCTCGTCGTACGTCGTCTTCCTGACGCGAAGCGAAAAGTCGCGGCGCTCGATCACCTGTCGCGCGACGCCGGTGACGGCGAGGATCGGCCGCGTGATCGTGCGCTGCAGCGCGGCGGACAAAAGCAGCGCGAGCAGCAGGCTCGCGACGAGAACGATCGCGAGGATCTCGAGGTAATCGCGCAGCCGCGCGCCGAGGCCGTAACTTGCGCGCAGGAAGATCGTGCCGAGCACGTCGCCGCGCTCGACGATCCGGCGGTGGACGACGATCTCGCCGTCCTCGATCGCGTATCCGTCGGCCGCCGTCGGAGGGAGCGAACCGGGACCGAATCGATCGCTCGCGCCATAGCCTGCGAAGAGCCGGCCGCTCGTCGTGTAGATCGCGGCGGCCTCGACGCGCGGCTGCAAACGCAGCAGCGCCAGGTTTTCGCGGGCGGCGGCCCGATCGTCGAACACGAGCGCGGGCGCGCTCGCGCGGCCGAGAATCTGCGCCTGCGTCATCAGCGCCTCGACGCTCGTCTTCTCGTAGGCGCGCGATTCGTAGACGACCAGCGCGATCGCGACGACGGCGAGCGCGACCGCCGTCGTCGCGAGCACGACGAGCATCAGCTTGCTGCGAATCGAGTGGCCCGGACTTCGCATCGCCTCGCTCGAATGCGGACGATCAGCGCTCCGGGCGCACCCGCAGGGCGACCGAAAGCAGACGCGAGCTCAACTTGAGCCCGCTGCGCTCCGCGGCTTCGAGCGAGACCTCGAAGCGGACGCGGTCGTCGACGACGACCAGGTTGATGACGCTGCCGTGCGCGAGCGCACTCGGGAAGTCGGTGACGATCAGCACCGAGCGCTCCCGTGCCGGGGGTACCAGGCGCGACAACGCGGAGGCCGCGCTCGCGCCGACGTAGACGACGTTGACGCCGTCGAGCACGTCGGTCTGGTCGATGGCGCGCACGTCGACCCGATGCTGTCCGATCGGACGCCGAGCGACGATCGCGCGCAACTCGTCGGCGACGCCGTCGGCGCCGACCACGCCGACGACGATCGGGGACGAGCCGCTCGCGAGCGCGCCGGCCGGCCACTCGACGTAGCTCAGGAATTTGTAGACGAATGCAGCCTTGATCTCCCGCTCGGGCCTCGGCGACCGCGCGTCGGGGATGTCGGAAGACGGCGCCGACCACGCGGCGAGCACGAGCAGCAGATAGCCGACGAGCGACCCTGTCGCGAACTGCCATCGCGGCGGCGGGCGCCGCGCATCGCGCAACGCCGGTGAGTTCGATCCGATTGCGAGCGTCGCGGCGTGCATTGCAGTGATGGCCGATCGAATGAGAACTGCAGGCAATCGCGCAGTATACGGAAGCGGATTGGCATGTCGTAAAAAAACGGGCGGATCGAGATCCGCCCGTTCGGTACGAAGCGTCGCGACGACGCGCTCAGCGTTCGCGCGTCACGTTTTCGAACGCGATGGGTCGTCGGAACTCGCATCGCGGATCTCCAGCGTGCGGCCGCGCGGCTGCTGCCGCGGCGCGTCGAGCTCGATCTCCAGCACGCCGTCGTGGAACGCGGCATTCGCGGATTCGCCGTTCGTGCCCTCGGGTAGCGGAATCGTCCGGTAGAAGACGCCGTAGCTGCGCTCGCTGCGGTAGTAGCCGCCCTGCTTGTTCGACTGCTCCTGGCGGCGCTCGCCCTGGATGACGATCTCGTTCTCCTCGACGCGGACATTGATGTCGTCGCGCTTCATGCCCGGGAGGTCGGCCTGGATCACGAGCTTGCCGCCGCGCTCGAACACTTCGATGTGCGGCGACCACATCGACGGCGCCTGGCCGTACCCCGCGACGTCGTAGCCGCGCCCCTGCTCCTGCTCGCCGCCGAAGAGGCCGCGTCCCATGCCGAAGTTCTCGAACAGCCGGTCCATCTCGTCGCTGATCCGGCGCATGATCGAGAAGGGACCGGCGCCGTATCCGGTTTCGTAGTACGGTGACAGCGACGAGCCGCCGCGCGTCGAGAGCGGGCCGCCGCCCGCCTGACGGCCGCGTTGCCATGTCGACGTTCCGACGGCGCGTCCCTGCCCGTAGCGGCCTTGTGCGCTCGTGTCGTGACTGGTGCCCTGGCCATACCGTTCCTGGCCCGTGCCGGCCTGATTCTGCGTGCCCTGCCCCTGCGTGCCCTGTCCGTAGCTCGCGCCCGTTCCCTGCTGCGACGTGCCGGTTTGCGAGCGCTCCGCGCTCTGCTGCCGGGACGGGTTGTCACGCGATGGATTTTCGTTCGCCATGGTGTTCTCCTGCCAAGATCGACTGTGAAGAAACGCGCCCGATGCGCGATCGGGCGTCACGAGACGATCGCGATCGATCGCCTGCGGCGAAGCGGCTCGGATCGCGGTCGTGAATCCGTGCGATTGGAAAGCGCGGCGATGCGAGAGTTCGCCGGAGACTTTCGCGTTATGCGGCGTATGGCGGCGCGAAAGGATGCAGCCGGCTCGTGCGCGGCACGCCGGCGAGCAGATACTCCATCTGGTCGGCGAGGATGCGCCGATTGCGCAGGATGAAATGCTCGTGCCGGTTCGGGACGTACGGCACGTAGAGCAGCGGCATGTTCGCCTGTTCGGGCGCGCGGTTGCCCTTGCGCGTATTGCAGCTACGGCACGCAGTCACCGAATTCATCCACGTGTCGCGGCCACCGCGCGACATCGGCACGATGTGGTCGCGCGAAAGCTCGCGGTACAGGAAGCGGCGCCCGCAGTACGCGCAAAGCTGGCGGTCGCGCGCGAAAAGCATCGGGTTCGTGAGGCTCGGCGTGTGCGAGTGCGGCCGCCCGGCGCTGCCCTTGATCGCGAGGATCGATTTCGTCGCAATTCGCGAGCGCGACCCGTCGCGCTGGTATCCGCCGCGGAATTCGCGCACGACGCCGCCGAGCGACCACGCGACCATCTGCTTCGCGTGGTAAGTGATCGCTTCCTCCAGCGCCACCCACGATTGCGGCAGGCCAGCGAGGTCGACGGTCAGGACGAGGGGGTCCATCAGTCGCGAAGGGCCGTCCCGGGACGCTCATGCGAGCGGGGGAAAGCCGAGGCCCGAAGGGGACGGCCGCGAGCATGGGCGGCGGCCGGCACGCAACGCGAATCCATGACGAGCAGGCCAAGGAGGCCGCACTGATGCGCCGCCTCGGGGGGCAGCGAGCGCAGCGAGCGTGGGGGTCGTCTCATGGCAGAGAGGATTGTAATTCGACTCGGCGCCAGGCCTGGCCGGCGCGGCAGCAAGCCCGATGGACGGGGCCGCGCCGGGGTCGATCGTGCCGTATTTAACGCGACAAGGGCCGCTTTGGCCGACCGCTGCGCCGGAAGCGGGAACCGACGTGGGGTCAGACGCGACTTCCAAAAGTATCGGAAAATCGTATCCGAGCCTTGCCGCTCAACCCTTGACGATCTGGTCGATGCGCGCCTGCGCCTCGTCGAGCGCCTGCTTCGATTTCTTCTGCCCGACGAGCGCGGCCTGGATCGCGGTCGCCATCGTGTCGCCGATCGCCGGCCATTGCGGGACGCGCGGCCGCCAGTCGACGTCGGTGTCCTGCTCGAGCGACGTGAGCGCGGCGTCGACGAAGTTCGGACCGATCTCCTTCGTCATCGCGACGAATTCCGGCGCCTTCCAGAGCGAGCGGCGATTGAGGCCCGTGCGCTTCGCCGGCCCGCCGAACTTCCACGACGTGCGCGCCTGCGTCTCCGCGGATGCGGCCCACGTAACGAAGAGCCACGTCGCCTTCTTCTGCTTCTCGGAGAGCGCCGCGTTGATCGGAAAGCCCCAGTTCCAGATCGACGTGCAGCGCTTGCCGGTCGGGCCCTTCGGCCAGCGCGCGAAGGCGATCTTGCCGACGACCTTCGACTTCTCGGGATTGACCAGCACCGACGCGGATGAATGCGCGTCGATGTAGCAACCGAGCGTGCCCTGCGAGAACGCGTCGGCGATGTCGGGCCAGTTCCAGTTGCGCACCGCCGGCGGCGCGTACTTCGTCTCGGCGTCGACGTACCAGTCGAGCGCGTGCACCGCCTCCGGCGAATCGACGACGACCTTCTTGCCGCGGAACCACTGGCCGCCGAACTCGCGGAAGATCGACGGATAGATGTACATGTTCTGGCCCGCGCCGGCGAAGCCGCGAAGCGCCATGCCGTAGATCCGGTTGCCTGGATCGTTGATCGCCGCGGCGTTCTTCAGGAACTCGTCGAGTGTGTCGGCAGCCTTCAACCCCTTCGCGTCGTACAGGTCCTTCCGGTAGACCTGGACGGTCACTTCGCCGTCGTACGGCACCGCATACGGCTTCCCCTCGTACGAGTTGGCATCGCGCCACGCCTTGAAGATGTCGTCGTTGTCGAACCACTTCGGATCGGTGAGCGCGCTGTCGGCGAGGTAATGGTCGATCGGGTCGATCCACTTGTTCGACACGTAGAGCGGGTAATACATCGGATCGGTCGCCGACGTTGCGTACGTTCCGGTCTTCGACGAGAGGTCGAGCATCGCCTTCTGCCGGATCTGTCCGGGCGGCACCTTCTCGAAGCGTACGTTGACGCCCGTCAGCGCCTGGAACGTCGGCGCGATCGCGATCAGGTTCTCGAAGTAGCTCGCGGGAATCACCGCGACGGTGATCGACTCGCCTTCGGCCTGGCGCCAGTTGACCTTCGCCGCCGTGTACGGCGCGATGTCGGCGTTCGCCTGCGCGTGCGCGCTCGAAAGCACGTACGGCGCGGCGAGCGCCGCTGCGCCGAGCGCCGCCGTCTGCTTCAGCATCCGGCGGCGGCCGGGCCTGTCGATCGTCGAAGCACGTCGTCTCATCGTTCTGTCCTCCTGTTGATATGCCCTCACCCCATGCCCCTCCCGCTCGCGGGAGAGGGCTCAGCGAATCGCCGCGAACGGACTGCAGCCCGGCGCGTCTTCGGCGCTCTCCGCCTGCGCCAGCAGATACTCGGGAAAACCGCCGGCCGCATCGGCTTGGCCGATGTCGAACAGCCGCTTCACGACGCCGGGATGCCGGTCGGCCAGGTTCGCCGCATCCGGCGACGGACGCGGCGAGTCGTAAAGGAACGGTCCGCGGCCGTCGATCTTGCAGTTGAGCCACCAATCGTCGTCGATGACCGTCATCGCGCCGCCCCAGCCGATCGTCACGTGATCGCGAATCGGCGCGTCGCTGCCGAACGCCGCGTCGAGGAACGACTTGCCGTCGATCGGCGCGGGCGAGACGACACCCGTCGCATCGAGCGCCGTCGCCGCGATGTCGTGATGCTGGACGAATGCGTCGCAGGTCGTCCCCGCACGAAGACGCTGCGGATGGCGCACGAGAAGCGGCACGTCGAAGCTTTCGGGATCCGACGGATAGCCGCGCTTGCCGATGTAGCCGCGGCGCTCCCACAGACTGTGACCGTGATCGGACGTGACGACCACGAGCGCCTCGTCGAGGACGCCCGTCACGCGCAGCGTCTCGAGCAGGTGTCCGAACCAGCGGTCGCACATTTCGACCAGGCCTGCATAGTTCGCGCGCGTCCGCTTCACGAGCTCGGGCGCGAGCCACGGCATCTCCGCATACGGCGAGATCACCTGCTCGCGGCCGTTGCCACCGTCGTAGCGCAGCCGGTAGTGCGCCGGCACGAACCACGGCTCGTGCGGATCGAACGATTCGACGGTGAGGAACAGGCGTTTCGCGTCGAGATTCTGCTCGACCCAGCGCGCGGCCTCCTGCATCACCTGCGCGTTGAACCACTGCTCCTCGCGGACGCGATCGCGCATGTTGAGCAGGATCCGGCTCGAGAACCAGTGCGCGCCGTAGCCCGGCTGCTCGAGGCCGGTCGCCTTGCCGCGCAATTGCTGCAGCTCGCGCGGCACCCAGTAGTCGATCTCCTCTTGCGAGGGGAACGGGCCGCTTCGCGCCGCATCGGCTTCCTGGCCGCGGATGAACGTCCACTGGTGAAAGCCGCGCCAGAAGTTCTTCGACGGCTTGAACTGATGGTAGAGGTCCGAGACGAGTCCCGTGCGGAATCCGCTCTGCTCGTACATCTCGGCGAGCGTCGTCTGCGACTCGGGGATCGGGCCCCAGCCCGGTGCGATGCCGACGAAGTCGCCCTTGATGTGACGAAAGTCGCCGTCGTGAAACGGATACGTGCGCAAGCCCGTGTAGATCGTGCGCCGCGCGCACAGCGTCGGCAGCGCTTCGGGATACGCGCGCGTGAAGCGCACCGACTCGCGCGCGAACGCGTCGAGATGCGGCGTCGCGAACGGCGCGTCGAGCGTCGGCGACCACGCCGGAGGACTGCCGTACGAGCCGAGCGCGTCGCGCCGCAGCGTATCGAAAATGACGAGGATCACGTGCCGGATCGGCGCGCGGACTTCGGTCATGCCGCCTGCTCCCGTTTCGATGTATTCGATTACATATGATCGGCAATCCGATGCGCTGCTGTCAATCTCGGGGGCGGGCTATGAAATCGATACCACCGAACGCTATGCTAACCGGCGTGAAGAAGCCCTTACTCGCGATCGCTCCCGCCGAGCGCTCGAGCGCGCGCGACGTCGCGCGCCTCGCCGGCGTCTCGACGGCGACCGTCTCGCGCGCGCTGAATCTGCCTTCGACGGTCGATCCCGGGACGCTGTCGCGCGTGCAGGCGGCGATCGACAAGCTGCGCTACGTGCCGCACGGCGCCGCGCGGGCGTTGCGCAGCCGCAAGAGCGACATGATCGGCGCCGTCGTGCCGTCGTTCGATTACGCGCTCTATGCGCGCACGACGAGCGCGCTGCAGCGGGAAGCCGACGCGGTCGGCTATGCGCTCGTGCTCGCGACACATTACTACGACCTCGCGACCGAGGTCCGCGTGACGCGCCAGATGGTCCGTCACGGCGTCGACGCGTTCATGTTCGTCGGTCTCGATCACGACGCCGAGCTCTTTTCGCTGCTCGACCGCTATGGGCGGCCGTACGTGCTGACATGGGGCGTCGACGCGTCGGGCCTGCATCCGAGCATCGGCTTCGACAACCGCGCGGCGACGTATGCGATGACGCGCCACCTGCTCGAGCTCGGCCATCGGCGCCTTGCGCTGATCAGCGCACCGACCGCCGGCAACGACCGTTCGCGCGAGCGCGGCGCCGGCGTGCGCAGCGCGCTCGCCGCCGCCGGACGTACGCTCGCCGACGCGTACGTGCGCTTCGGCCCGATCGCGCTCGATTCCGGCAGGAAGGCGATGCACGAGCTGCTCGCGCTGTCGCCACGGCCGACCGCGGTCGTCGCGACGAACGACGTGTTCGCCGTCGGCGCGATGCTCGCGTGCCGCGAAGCGGGCGTGCGCATCCCCGACGACGTTTCGATCACCGGCGTCGACGACACCGATCTCGGCGCCACGCAGACGCCGGGACTCACGAGCATCCGCACGCCGATCGTCGAGATCGGCCGCGCCGCCGCGCTGCAGCTCGTCGCGCGGCTCGAAGGCAGGCCGGCCGAGCTTTCGCAGGCGCTGCCGTTCGAGCTCGTCCACCGCGGCAGCACCGGGCCGCCGCCGCACACGACGCGCACCCGCCGGTAAACTACCGGCGGCCCATCCGCGACTCGAAAAAACTCATGCGTCCTTCGTCGGCTTTCGTCGCCGGCCTCGTCGCCGTCGGCGTTTGCGCGCCGCTTCGCGCCGAGACCGTCGTCGAGTACTACAACGCGACGCTCGATCACTACTTCATCACGCCGCTCGCCGACGAGATCAGCGCGCTCGACTCGGGCCGCATCGTCGGCTGGGCGCGTACCGGTCTCACGTTCGACGCTTCCGCGACGCCAGGCACCGGACTGAGCCCGGTCTGCCGCTTCTACATCCCACCGGTGCACGGCGATTCGCATTTTCTTTCCGCATCGCCGGCCGAATGCGCGGACGTGCTCGCGAAGGTCGGCGCCGATCCGAACTTCAGCGGCTACATCGAGGAAACGCCGGCCGAGTTCTACATCGCGCTGCCGGATGCGGCGACGGGTGCGTGTCCGCCGGGAACGGCGCCCGTTTATCGCCTGTGGAACGGGCGCGCCGACTCGAACCACCGCTACACGGCCGACGTGGCGACGCGCGATACGATGATCGCGCGCGGGTACATTCCCGAAGGCTACGGCGCGGCCGGCGTCGGCATGTGCACGACGCACGCGTCGCTTGGCAGGGTGCAGCAGGTGCGCGTTACCGACCGCTCGCCGTTTCCCGCCGGCTGCGACGGCGCACCGCAGCCGCTCAATGCGATCGCGTATCTCGGCGCCGAGGTCGAGCCGCAGATCGCGGTCGACCCGCGCGATCCGGCGCACCTGATCGGCGTGTGGCAGCAGGATCGCTGGTCCGACGGCGGTGCGCGCGGGCTTCGCACCGGCTACTCGTTCGACGCGGGACTCACCTGGACGCTGACGCAAGCCGCATTCACGCACTGCACCGGCGGCAATGCCGGCAATGGCGGCGACTACCCGCGCGCAAGCGATCCCTGGCTTTCGATCGGCCCCGACGGCATCGCGTACCAGGTGGCGATCGCCTTCATCGGCGACAGCCTGGCGCCCGGCTCGTCGAGTGCGGTGCTGGCGAGCCGCTCGACCGACGGCGGCCGCACGTGGAGCGCGCCGTCGGCGTTGATCCGGGACGCCGACACGTTCTTCAACGACAAGGATTCGGTCACCGCCGATCCGACGCAAGCCGGCACCGCGTACGCCACGTGGGATCGCCTCGTGCTGAACGGCTCGGGCCCCGCGTATTTCACGCGCACGACCGACGGCGGCACGACATGGGAGGTCCCGCGGTCGATCTACGATCCGGGCAACAACAACCAGACGCTCAACAACCAGATCGTCGTCGTCTCCGCGCCCGGCGGCTGTGCGACGCTCGTCGACTTCTTCACCGAGTTCGACGTCGGCCAGAACAATTCCATCACGCATCATCTCGCCCTCGTCCGCTCGACCGACCGTGGCGCGACGTGGAGCGGTCCCATCTTCGTCTCCGACATTCACGCGGTCGGCACGTACGATCCGCAGGATCCGACGCGTTTGCTGCGCGATGGCGCTAACCTCGGCTCGTTCGCGAGCGGTCCGGGCGGCGTGCTGGTCGCCGTGTGGCAGGACGGGCGCTTCTCGGGCGGCATCCGCGACGGCATCGCTTTCGCGCGCTCGACCGACGGCGGGTCGACCTGGAGCGCGCCCGTGCAGGTAAATCGCGTGTCGGCCGTGCAGGCGCTGTTGCCGGCCGTCGCGATCGCGCCGGACGGCACGATCGGCATCCTGTATTACGACATGCGCAACGACGCGGCGGATCCGGCGACGCTGTTCGTCGACGCATGGCTCATCACGTCGCCGGACGGAACGACATGGAGCGAGCGGCATGTCGCCGGTCCGTTCGACTTCAACCGCGCACCGATCGCCGAGGGCGGCCTCTTCATCGGCGACTACCAGGCGCTCGCCGCCGCGAGCGGCGAATTCGCCGCGTACTTCGTGCAGACGACCAACGTGGCCGGTGACGCGACCGACGTATTCGCCTCGCTGTATTCGAGCGGGGCGGCGGCCGTCAAAGCGCAGTTCCGTGCACGTGAAGCGCTCGCGTTCCCGCTAACGCCGCAATGGCGGGCGAAGATCGACGCGAGCGTGCAGAAGACGCTGCGCGAGCGGCTGATCGGCCGGCTCCCGACGCCGATACCCGCGCCGCCGCGATGATCGCCGGATGACGTCGAGACGACCACGAGGCGGCAAGGACTCGGCGTCGCACGCGGACGAAGCGCCGCCGAAGGCCGCGCTCGACGATTGCCGCCGCTGCGAGTTGTGGGAGCACGCGACGCAAGGCGTGCCCGGAGAGGGGCCGCCGGGTGCCGGGCTGATGCTGGTCGGCGAGCAGCCGGGCGACGAAGAGGACGTGCAAGGCCGGCCGTTCGTCGGGCCGTCGGGGCGGCTTCTGCGCGAGTTGCTCGACGAAGCGGGCGCCCCCGCCGAGCGCGTGTTCCTGACGAATGCGGTCAAGCACTTCTATTTCACGCTGCGCGGCAAGCGACGCATTCACAAAACGCCGATGCAGCGGCACATCGCCGCGTGTCAGGTCTGGCTCGAAGCGGAGCTCGCGCGCGAGCGGCCAGCCGTCATCGTGACGCTCGGCGCAACGGCGCTCGTCGCCGTGTGCGGCCGCAGGATCACGATCACCGAGGCGCGGGCGCACCCGCTCGAGAATCCGGCAGGAACACCGATCGTCGCGACGTACCACCCGTCCGCGATCCTGCGCGCCCCCGATCACGAGGCCCGCGAGAAGCTTCGCGCCGCGCTGCTCGCTGACTTGCGTCGCGCCGTGCGGATGGCGCACAACGTGTAACCGCTAAAGGTCGAGCGCGACGCGGGTTCCCTGCTCGATCGCGCGCTTCGCGTCGAGCTCGCGGGCGACGTCGGCGCCGCCGATCAGCGTGAACGCGATGCCCGCGGCGCCGAGCGCGTCTGCGAGATCGCGCCGTGGCTCCTGGCCCGCGCAAACGACGATCGTGTCGACGGCGAGCACCTGCGGCACACCGTCGACGCGAAGATGCAGGCCGTCGTCGTCGATGCGCTCGTAGGCGACGCCGGCGAGCATCGTCACGCCGCGACGACGAAGCAGCGTGCGCCGGATCCAGCCGGTCGTCTTCGCGAGGTCCTCGCCCACTTTCGTCGTCTTGCGTTGAAGAAGCCAGACGCGGCGCGTCGTCTGCGGCCTTCGCGGTTCGCGGACTCCACCCGGGCCTGCCAACACCGGATCGATGCCCCATTCGTCGCGGAACGCATCGAGCGGGTGCGCGTCGTCGTCGTGCCAATGCGTCAGCAACTCGGCGACGTCGAAACCGATGCCGCCGGCGCCGATGATCGCGACTCGCTCGCCGGCGGTGCGTCGTCCTTCGACGATGTCGACGTAGCTCGCGACGCTCGGATGCGCGAGGCCTTCGAGCGCGGGCCGGCGCGGCAGTACGCCGGTCGCGACGACGACCGCGTCGAACGCGCGCAGATCGTCGACCTGCGCGACGCGGCCGAGACGCCGCTCGACGCCAAGCGCCGTGAGCCGCCGATCGAAATAGCGCAGCGTCTCGCTGAACTCCTCCTTGCCCGGAATCCGCCGCGCCAGGTTGAATTGGCCGCCGATCGACGCGGCCGCCTCGAACAGCGTCACGCGGTGGCCGCGCTCGGCCGCCGTCTTCGCGCACGCGAGCCCCGCGGGACCGGCGCCGACGACGGCGACGCGCTTCGCCTGCCGCGCCATATGGAGCTCCATTTGCGTCTCGCGGCAGGCGAATGGATTGACGAGGCACGTCGCGACCTTGCGCTCGAAGATGTGGTCGAGGCACGCCTGGTTGCACGCGATGCACGTGTTGATGTCGTCGGCGCGGCCGGCCGCGGCCTTGCGGACGAATTCGGCGTCGGCGAGAAACGGGCGCGCCATCGACACCATGTCGGCATCGCCGCGCGCGAGGATCGCGTCGGCTTGCGCAGGATCGTTGATCCGGTTCGTCGCGATCAGCGGAATGCCGACGGCGCCGCGAAGACGCTTGGTCACCCACGTGAACGCTCCGCGCGGCACCATCGTCGCGATCGTCGGGATTCGCGCCTCGTGCCAGCCGATGCCCGTGTTGATCAGCGTCGCGCCGGCCGCCTCGATCGCCTTGGCGAGGTGCACGACCTCGTCCCACGTGCTGCCGTCGTCGACCAGGTCCAGCATCGACAAGCGGTAGATGATGATGAAATCGCGGCCGACCGCGTCGCGCGTGCGGCGAACCGTCTCGACCGCGAAGCGGATCCGGTTTGCGAAGTCGCCGCCGTAGCGATCGTCGCGCTGGTTCGTGCGCCGCGCGATGAACTGGTTGATCAGGTAGCCTTCGGAGCCCATGATCTCGACGCCGTCGTAGCCGGCTCTTCGGGCCAGCCGTGCGCAACGGACGTACGCGGCGAGCGTGCGATCGATTCCGAATTTCGAAAGCGCGCGCGGCCGGAACGGCGTAATCGGCGAGCGCAACGCCGAGGGCGCGACGGCCAGCGGGTGATACGCGTAGCGACCGGCATGCAGGATCTGCATGGCGATGCGTCCGCCGGCGCGGTGGACCGCGTCGGTGATCCGCCGATGCTTCGCGACCTGCCAGCCGAACGACAGCTGCGTCGCGCGCGGCTCGAGGCGTCCGCTCGCATTCGGCGCGATCCCGCCGGTGACGATCAGCGCCGCGCCGCCGCGCGCACGCGCCTCGTAGAACGCCGCGAGCTTCGCGAAGCCGTCGGGCGATTCCTCGAGGCCCGTGTGCATCGAGCCCATCAGCACCCGGTTCGGAAGCGTCGTGAAGCCGAGGTCGAGCGGCGCGAGAAGGTGCGGATACGGGCTCATAGGCTCCCCCACGCTCGCGGCTGCGCCGCTTCGCTGCCCCCGATGGGGGCGGAATTCGCGCCTCGGGACGGCCCTTCGGCGCTCATCATCGCGCGCGATTCTACTAATGCACTAAGCGAGCGTGCGAAACGTCACCGAATAGCGCAACGCCTTGACCGGCGGAATCTGGTGCTGCCAGCGCCAGCGGACGTCGTCGCGCAGCACGTAAAGCGACCGCGGTGCGAGCTGGAGCGCGATCACCGCGTCACGGTCGTGGCGGTTGTCGTACGGGCGAAAGCGCATCCGGCACGTGCTTCCAAGCGAGATGCCGACGACCGTTCCATAAGCCGGCTTGTCGCGGTGCCAGCCGATCGGCGTGCCGGGTCTGTACTCGCTGACGAGCGCGTGGACGAACGCGTCGTCGTCGACGTGCGCTGTTCGCGCCGCGTTCGCGCGCAGATCGAGCAGCCACGGAGGCCACGGACCGCCGTCCTGAACCTCGCCGAGGTCCGCATACCCGTCGTGGCCGAAGCGAACGACGCGCCGGCGCGCCGTATATTGGCGAAACGGCGCTTCGCGAAACGGGAGCGCGGAGAACGCTTCGATCAGCATCGCTTCCCGATTGCGATCGAGAAACTCTGGCCGGTAGTCGAGTCCCGGCGGCAGCGGTGGCGGCGCAAAGAGATCGGGGCCGGTGGCGACGGTGCGCATCGATTCGAGATGGGCGCACGCGCCGCCTTCTTCAAGGCACAATGGCGCGATGATCGCGCTCGTCGCCGGCCTCGTCGTCTTTCTCGGTGCGCATTGGGTCGGCGTTCTCGCCCCGCGGTGGCGGGAAGCGCAGATGGCGCGGATCGGCGAGCGCCGCTGGAAGCGCTTGTACTCGCTGGTCTCGATCGCCGGCTTCGTGCTGCTGATCTGGGGCTACGGCAGGGCACGCGCCGATTCCGTCGCGCTATGGACGCCGCCGGCGTGGGGAGCGCACGTCGCCGCGTTGCTCGCGGTCGTCGCGTTCATCCTCGTCGTGTCGGCTTACGTGCCGCAAACGCATTTCCGCACCTGGCTTGGGCATCCGATGACCGCGGGCGTCGGCCTCTGGGCGCTCGGCCATCTGCTCGCGAACGGGACGTTGCGCGACGTGATCCTGTTCGGCGCGTTCCTCGTCTGGTCGATCGCCGTGTTCGCGTCCCGCAGGCGGCGCGACCGCGACGCGGGCGCCGTTTATCCGCCCGGACGCGTCGCGCGCGACGCCGTCGCGATCGTCGTCGGCGTCGTGGCGGCTCTCGTGTTCGCGCTGTTCCTGCACGGCCCGCTCATCGGCGTGCGTCCGTTCCGCTGACGTATAATCATCCGTGCCGCCGGCCGCTCCGGCGGCTTTTGTTTGGCCTTCGCCGCCCGCACCTGACGCGGGCCGATCATGGATAACGAAAGCCCAATCGCCGATGCGCTCGCGCGCGACGTCGCGCGGCGGCGCACGTTCGCGATCATTTCCCACCCGGACGCGGGCAAGACGACGCTCACCGAGAAGCTGCTGCTGTTCGGCGGCGCGATCCAGCTCGCCGGCACGGTCAAGTCGCGCAAGAGCGCGCGGCACGCAACGTCGGATTGGATGGAAGTCGAGAAGCAGCGCGGCATCTCGGTCACGAGCTCGGTGATGCAGTTCGAATACGCCGGCCACACGATCAACCTGCTCGACACGCCGGGGCACCAGGACTTTTCCGAGGACACGTACCGCGTGCTCACCGCCGTCGACGCGGCGGTGATGGTGATCGACGCGGCGAAGGGCGTCGAGGCGCAGACGATCAAGCTGCTCGACGTCTGCCGGCTGCGCAACACACCGATCATCACGTTCGTCAACAAGCTCGACCGCGAGGTGCGCGAGCCGCTGGCGCTGCTCGAGGAGATCGAATCGGTGCTGACGATCGACTGTGCGCCGATCACGTGGCCGCTCGGCATGGGCAAGCGCTTTCGCGGCGTGTTCGATCTGCGCAACGACCGCCTGCTGCGCTTCACGCCCGGCGAGGAGCGCGTGGCGACGGAGACGGAGCTGATCGAAGGGCTCGAAAATCCGCGCCTCGACGCGCTCTTCGCCGAGGAGACCGCGTCGCTTCGCGCCGACGTCGAGCTGATCCGCAGCGCGAGCCACCCGTTCGACCTCGAGCGTTTCCTCGCGGGAACGCAGACACCCGTATTCTTCGGATCGGCGATCAACAACTTCGGCGTGCAGGAGATCCTGCATGCGCTCGTCGGCTGGGCGCCGGCCCCGCTGCCGCGCGACGCGACGACGCGAACCGTCGAGCCCGCCGAGAAGCCGTTCAGCGGCTTCGTCTTCAAGATCCAGGCGAACATGGATCCGCGGCATCGCGACCGGATCGCCTTCTTCCGCGTCTGCTCGGGGCGTTACCAGCCGGCGATGAAGGTCCGGCACCTGCGCGTCGGCCGCGAGATGAAGCTCGGCAACGCGCTGACGTTCATGGCGAACGAGCGCGTGTCGAGCGAGGACGCCGTCGCCGGCGACATCATCGGCATCCACAACCACGGCCAGCTTCAGATCGGGGACACGCTGTCGGAAGGCGAGGCGCTCGCGTTCCGCGGCATCCCGTACTTCGCGCCGGAGCTCTTCCGCGTCGCGCGCCCGCGCGACCCGTTCAAGGCGAAGCCGCTTGCGAAGGGCTTGCAGGAGCTCGGCGAGGAAGGCGCGATCCAGGTGTTCACGTCGGCGCAGACGAACAGCGTGCTGCTCGGCGCCGTCGGCCCGCTGCAGTTCGAGATCGTCGCGCACCGCCTCGCCACCGAATACA
>Ga0134128_10003443_pt1 | contig 19351 bp, 15 predicted proteins | sample KB31754_FD_96462 | JGI IMG/M metagenome (GOLD analysis project Ga0134128, IMG submission 96462) | Terrestrial soil microbial communities with excess Nitrogen fertilizer from Kellogg Biological Station, Michigan, USA - KB3-175-4 | ecosystem: Environmental > Terrestrial > Soil > Unclassified ...
ACCGGACTGCTTCGTCTTTAAATTCCTCCGTGGACCGCCGTCGTGTCTTGGTGATCATTCTGTCCTCCGATTTCATCATTCTCCTCCTTCTGGAGGTGTCTGTGAAATCAGGGGAAGGTCAAAGCGCACCGGCTCTCCCGTTCGGGGCAGCACTATCAGCTGACCTTGACTGAGCCGGTAGCCTTGTCGTTTCTCGCGGGTGCCTCTGTGGAAATGAGCAATCGGGTCGTTTATTACACCAAGCGAGATGAAACCGGAACGGTAAAGCTGATGCGGATGGTCGACGGAGGAGCGAATGTGCTCATCGGCGACCTGGACAATTTACATTTTTCGTATTGGGACGAGCACGGTCAGGTCGCGCAGCAGCCCTCGCTCGTGAAGCGAGTCGTGCTCGAAATCGAGTCGAATCACTCCCTGCATAGAATGATGCGCGAGATAAGCCTTCGATCATAGGAGTAAAACATGTCGTATTTTAATGTCAAAGACGGTCAGCAGGGGATTGCACTTCTGGGAGCCATGGTTGTCGCTCTCATTCTATCGCTGTTGGGCGCGACACTTCTCAATCTCGCCGGACAAGAGGCAGCTAGCGCTGGATTAGCAAGCCATGCGGCGGTTGCCCAGCAACTTGCCGATGCGGCAGGTGAATTGGTTGTGGTCTGGTTTCACAACCCCCAGGCAACTGCGGACGCATCCCAGCTTTCTGCTCTTCGTAAAAAAAGAAATCGCGATAAAGAAGGAGCGCCATCATTCTTTGATGCGTCCGGTCGCTCGCAATTCGTCGGCACGGAAGATCAGCCGGATGTACGGTTACAGAATAGCAATTCCTCAGACAGCCGACTGTTGAACGATCTAGAGACCGGCATGTTTCGCACAATGGCACATCTAGGACAGGTGGAGGAACTGAAAGTCTACGCGCCTTCCAAGCCGGGTCTCCTGTGCACAATCGACACTACGGTTGCAACCAATTCCAATCCCCCGGTCAGGCAATCGATACTCATGCAGTTGGGCGCGCTGGACTTGCCGCCGTTACGAGCCGCTGTGCAAGTGGGTCAGCATCTCGGCCGGTCCCAGCCAGGAACTGAATCGCCGGTCTCTGTGCATTGGGGTGAGTTAAAGGTGGGAGGTGATCTGATCCTCACGCAGGCTGATGAGATTCCACTGAGGAGTGCGCTTGCTCCAGTGACAGGGCAAGTCTATGACGAAATGACGCACCGAGAAGATCGATGGATGGAAGGATGGATAGGTGGGACGATTCAGGTGACACACTTGCCATCTGGACAGACTCCAAGTCTTCCCAGCAACCTTCACACGAGTCAGAATCCGATTCCGGGAGTTCGCCTCGATCAGTGGCCCTATGAACACATAAAGCAAGCGGCCAAAAGATTTGGGCGTTACTTCGCGATTGATCGAGAAGGTCTTTTGTATCCGCAAGGTATTGTAGAACCAGGACGTGGTATTTCTCCGGACGAGGTATTTCGGTCACAGGGAAACGGCGACCAGCTTGGTCTGATATTCATCGACACGCTCGATCAGACGGCCCCTCGTGCAGACAATCTCGGAATTGTCAGATTGCAAGCCCCGTACTTTGAAGGCATGGCCGTCGTGCAAGGTCACGTTGTGCTTGCTCCCAGTGGGTCAGGACAGTCTATCCGGGTACTTAGTCCACCACAAATAGACCAGGGTTAGGATATCGCTCGGACACCTGTTCAACTCGCCGATATGCATTTCAACGGAGTACTCCACGCAAGTGGAGATATCACGATTGCCGGAAGAGTCAGACTATACGGAGCAGTAGTAGCAGGTGGGACGATCGCCTCAGCTGGTTCAGGAAGCAGCTTGGAGGTGTGGTATGACCACGATCTCAGTCGTGGGTTCTATCGTGGATTGCCCGTGGTCTATCGTGCCTCTGGTACCTGGATGACTCGATATTGAGCCATAGACGAAGATTGAACGATATCAGTGTGAACGAGATTACCACCTAAAAACAACTTCTTATTGCTGACGAGGAAGGATGAGATAGGATGATCACGCAAGGCGTTGAAACGCAGCACAAACAGCAGATCCTCTCGGTAGCCAGCCTGAAAAAGTCATCGATGGCCAAACAATCTCGCAAGATGACGATGGGGCGGAGTCTCTTAGACTGCATCGTCTATCGCGGGCTTATCAAACAGGTGGATCTTGATGCTGCAATAGAAGAATCTCTATCACGGGAAACTGATCTGGAAACTCTCTTGCTCGATAAGTATCGCGTGCCGAAGTCCGCCCTCGGGTCGGCCCTGAGCGAATTTTATCAATGCCCCTACGTTTCCTATGATGAACGAACCGTCATCGACCCGGAGCTCTTAAAAAATCTCAGTTTTGATTATCTCAGAAGGAGCGCCTGGGTTCCGTTGAAACGACAAGGGACTGTCCTCGACATTCTCATCAATAACCCGCACGATCTGGAGAAAGGCCTTGATGTACGACGTGCGTTCCCTGGTACGACGATACGCTTCTCCGTCGGGCTTCGGCGGGATATCGAACAATATCTCCTTGTCGCAACAGGGCAGGCCAACGGGGGATCGATAACCGAGATTCTCGGAGAACTCGTCGATGAAGCGGGCATCGAACGAAACGGCGAGGCCGAATCCGGAGAGATCGATGAAAATGATTCGGCTATCTTACGCCTCGCGAACCAGGTGATCGCTGAAGCGTATCGATTAGGAGCCTCCGACGTCCATATTGAACCTTATTCGGATCGTAAGGAGACGGCGGTACGGTTTCGGATCGATGGAACCTGTTTTACCTATATGCGTATTCCTGCCGTCTATCGGCGTGCCATTGTTTCGCGGTTGAAGATCATGGCCAATCTCGATATAGCTGAGCGACGAAAACCTCAGGACGGAAAAATCCGCTACAAATTAACGAAGGATCGCGAAATCGAATTGCGAGTCGCGACATTGCCTACCGCAGGAAATAATGAGGATGTGGTGCTGCGTCTTCTAACGGCAAAGGAAACCATGCCCTTAGAGGCCATGGACTTTTCCCAAGACGTTCTGCAGATCGTTAAAGAATTGTCCGAGCATCCGCATGACATTTTCCTTTGTGTAGGGCCGACTGGATCAGGGAAAACTACGACGCTGCACGCTATAATGAAACACATCAACACCGATGAGCGAAAGATTTGGACCGCAGAGGACCCCATCGAAATCACCCAGGAAGGTTTGAGGCAGGTTCAGGTGCATCCTAAAATCGGGTTTACCTTTGCCGCAGCGATGCAGGCATTCCTTCGTGCCGACCCTGACGTGATCATGATCGGGGAGATGCGAGACAAAGAAACGGCCGATATCGCGATAGAAGCTTCGCTCACCGGCCATTTGGTGATGAGCACGCTCCATACCAACAGCGCAGTAGAAACAGTCACTCGGTTGCTGGACATGGGTTGCGACTCGTTCAACTTTGCCGACGCGATGTTGGGGGTACTGGCAATGCGTCTTTGCAAGCGCATTTGCTCTCACTGCAAAGAAATGTACCACCCGACTCAGCAAGAGTATGACGAACTCGTGCAAGGCTATGGAGCGAGATACTGGGAAAAGCTGGGAGTTACCTATACGGAAGACTTGACCCTCTGTCGCGGACGTGGTTGCGAGATCTGCAATCACAGCGGATTTAAGGGAAGAGTGGCACTGCACGAACTCCTGGTCGGATCGGAAGAAATTAAGAATCTAATCCAAGCAAAAGCGCGGACAGCCGAAATCCTCAGCGTGGCGATGCGGGATGGAATGGTCACACTGTTACAAAATGGCATTCAGAAAGTGCTGAAGGGCCTTACGACGTACCGTTAAGTCCGAGCTGTAGCAGTAAAATAGTCGCCGTTATAGAGCATCAATAATCAGCTGAGTCTGCTAAGGAGTCTGCTCCAACACTAATACGAAAGCTCTCAGTTTCACCAGCATATCGGGCCGAATGCGGATGAATTCCAGCCCACATCAGTACTCTGAAACCCAACGTACACCAGCCAATTCGATGTTAACTGCTCCTCCGCCATTTAAAAGATCGATATCCAACGAAAGGTAAGTCGAGACCGCCGGGGGTTGCTCCGCCGTCATGGCACATTCCTGTGCCGATAGATTCAAGACAGTTCCATTCAACTTGTTTGTATTGTTCGGAAATTGGTAAGGAAGCTGGACGGCAAACTGTTGAACCTTGCGATACTCTCCTCTCATCAGACTTCTCTGAACCTATGCCGGTTGAAATTCACAGACGTTTTCATATGTCCAACTCGTAGTGTGGGCACTATTGATACCCTAGTGACGAGTGCGCATTCTGTCAATAAAAGATAGCCACTCTACCGTACGAAACGGTACAGCCTGCAGACCGAAAATTGTTGTGCATCAGCGCGAAAAATGGTCACATTTGTTTGAGTTCTATAAAGACCAAATGTCATCAAATCAAAAGGTTAGATGGCAGGAACATTCTGCCTAGAACGGCATGCCCCTTGCTCACACGAGGAGGCGTCATGCCGTATCAAGGGAACATAATTAAGAGGTTTATACAGCAAAACCAGAGCGGGTTCACACTCCTGGAAATGATGATTGTTGGAGCCATTATTGGGATAGTTTCTGCCCTCGCCGTACCCAATTATTTGCAGTGGAATAGTAAGCGTGAACTTAGGGAGGCGGCGACGCGAATCCAATCTCAACTCGCATTGGCCAGGATGGCTGCGATGAATCGAAATACGACCGTGACGGTGACCGTAATAATGGCGGGCGCGAAGGTCACGGTCTTGACCACTGACGCCAACAGCGGGAACCAGATTTTCTCAACCGAAACCATGTTGCCTCATGTTACTGGAGTTGTCGGCGGCCCCACTTCTATACAGTTTTCATCCCAAGGGTTTCGGCTTGGAGGTGGCGTAGGTGCGCAATTTATTACCATTCAAAATGACAATGGTATCAATCACTCCATCCAGGTGCTTCCCGGAGGAAAAGCCACATGGTGTGTGTCTCCGGCACCGACCTGTGGAGCGTCGTTATGAAACAAGAGCTCCGAGACGAAGGAGGATTTACCTTAATTGAAGGCTTATTGGCCTCCGCAATTCTCGGGACGAGTCTGCTTGGCATTGCGGCAGTCCAAGGTATGGCGTTGTCTCAAAATGTGGATTCCAATGAGTTGACGCTCGCCAACAATCTTGCTGCAGACATCATTGAAAGGGTTCAGTTCAATAGAAGGAACGTGAGGACCTATAGCAATCTCAACGTGACACCGACGGTGAACAATTGCCCCGCCCAGACGAATGTGCCTCAGCCGAATAATACGATGACCACAAGGGGAGACTGCCTTCAGTGGCAAGCTCTATTGACCGCTTCGCTTTTAACGGGCGTGACTGGTGCGGTGACGCTGAATCCGGTCCCGCCGGCGGTCGATCCAAACGGTCTCAACCAGACGACCGTTACGGTACGCATCACGTGGACCAGTAGAAGGCTCGGGGCCCTGAACACACTGAGCGTCATGACGGTCGTTGCACCGGAATAAATCACCTGTCGTGAAGAGTAGGCGATTCGATATGCGGCGGAGCACGGAGCGAGCAAGGGATGAACGAGGGGTCACCTTAATCGAGTTGGTCGCAGGCATTCTTGTCACAACGGTGATTGTTGCGGCGGGGTTTGCCATCTTGACCACGACCAGCAAGGCTGTGAGAGCAAACGATCAAACCGTTGACCTCCAACAGAACATTCGAATGGCGATGAATTTGATTGAGCATGACATCAAAGAGGCAGGCTTCGGTATGGTGGGGCAAGTGGGGAATTGTGCTGTGGCGGGGACCCCGCAAGCCATCATCCCACAAGATAATGTGCCGGGCGGGAATGACGCAGGACCTGATGCCATCTCATTAGTCGTGCCCACCACTAGTTCAGGCAGCCCGGCCGTTATAGGTCCCCCTGCGATTCCCGCAATTCCTGCATGGACCCTCGCAGTTGCTGCAGCGACGCCTGCGGGACAACCAGGATTTAACCAGCTTACCCTGCAACCAGGTGCCGTTGCAACGATGGCCGCTGCCGGGCTCGCTGTCAACTCAACCATAACCATCAATGGGGCGGTGACCGCAACTGTCGCTGCAGTCAGTGCCGGAGGGAATACGATTACCCTCGCGAATCCAATCGCATCCCCAGCCACGTTTCCGGTCGGGACACAGATTCACCTCCTTCAATGCATCACCTATCAGGTGATCGGCTATCCTTTGCCGGATGCAAATGGAGTCTGTCAGGGGTCTGCGCCCTGTCTTGCCCGTGGAGTGGCAGGAGCCGGCCTAAATTGCAACGTGGCTGCCAGCCCATGTCTTCCAATCGTCGACGGGATCATGGATCTACAGCTTGGCTATGCCTGCGATGGATGCAACGCCCTCATAAATGCGGGAGTGGCAGATGCCGTCATCGATGATTTGGATGGCTCAGGAGGGTTTACAGCAGGCGACTTCTGGACCAACAGCAATTGGGCCGTTGCACCGCTTACGCCTGACAAAATTCGCCTGGTTCAAGTGAACCTAGTAGCCCGACAAACTGCGGCGGATATTGGATACGGGGAAGGAGGTACTACGTCGGCAAGCTTGACGAATGGCCCAATTGTGGTCAGCGATCATAATCCGGCCAATGATGCAGGATACAACGCCGCCACGTATTCCCAAGTACGCCACCGGCTTCTGATTCGCACCGTGGACGCGAGGAATATCGGTCTCTAGGACACTGCTTCAAGAACAAGAAAGAGGATGGCGATGGACATGTTAGTAGGAGAACAACGAGGGGTCGCACTTCTTACTATCATGCTGCTCGCGCTCATCCTGACTGTGTTGGGCATTGCTGCGATTAACGTATCAGGGTGGGAAAGGAGGGTGGCCGGCATGTCAGCGACGGCCGATGCATCAGCCGCAGCGGCTGAGTCATGCGTCGGCACATCGGTCAACGTCATCAAACAAGCAATCGACTCCACCATTTCACAATTTGCATTCCCAGCCGCCGTGCTGAGCAACGCAGTCCCACCAGGTCCGGTCCCCGTTACAAATGCTTCAACCTTGTTCAGCGAGATCAAGGGGCAGCCGCTTCCTTCCAACGCACCGTCGGAAAACAATCCTGATGTGCCGACGGGACCCAGCGCGGCTCCGAACATTGTCCTGAATATTAATAATTATACAGTCGCGGGAGACATTGATCGAATGTGGGCAAAGCAAAATGTCGGATCCGGCGGTCAATCGAGCGCGGGGTATGAAGGATATGGCGCTGGTTCGCAAGGAGGCGCGACCTATGTGTACAAGGTCGATTGCGTCGCCACCAACGTGATGACAGGAGCAACAAGTCGAATTACCGCTGTGTATTCCTGCGTGCTGGGCGGCGGCGGCTGTGAAGCGAAGACCTTTGGACCATAGAGGAGGTTGGGTATGACGTATGGAAATAGTGCCATGCATCGGCACAGTTCACGGTTCCTCATGTTCATGCATGAAGAAGCCGTGTCTCGCCTGTGCCTCATTGCCATATTGGGTGCGTTGATCCTTCTGTTTCTGCCGAGAATACAGCAGGCACACGCAGAGTCGGAAACTGCGAATGTGAAAGCCTCGTTGGCCATGTTACAGCCGGGAGAGGTGACGGCTAACAACAGAGGGGATATCCTCATCGATAATAAACGCTATTCGCTGCTGCCTTCTGCAATTGTGACAGACGACGAAGGGAGACCTCGGGATCTCAAAGAATTTGCTCCGGGGATGCAAGTGAGATTTCGTTTGCGTAGTGACAAGATTGATCAATTGGTCATGATGTTGCCTCGATAGCGACATATTCGATCTCAGAGGTGGACCGAACCGTCGAGCCAAAGGGGCAGGTCATTTTTGTTGGACCAAGGAGAGCAATCATGAAACGGCGAATCTTGCAACAATCCGGATTAGCCGCTTTTGCAGCAACGCTCACGTTTGCCTCCATCGTATCCGTGACCGAGGGCGCGGGTCCGCCGTCAATTGCGTCCTATACCGGACTGCCTCCCTTCGTCGGAACGGCTACGGCTCCGAATATTCTCCTGCTGCTGGACAACTCCGGCAGCATGAACAACATGGCCTATACTGCCGCCTTTAATCCAGCCACGACGTACAGCGGTATTTTCAGATCAGACACTTGCTATTCCTATGGGGGTGGTGTCTTTAGTCCGGACACCTCGACCGTTGTCACGCCACCTGGCACCTGTGGAAATGCTTCCTTCCCTTGGAACGGCAATTTGCTCAACTATGCTGGGAACCGAGAAGTGGATATGGTCAAGGTGGTGATGGTCGGCGGTTATTGCACGACGGGTAATCGCAATGCCCAAGGCCTCTGCAGCCAGGTCAAGGCGCAGAATAGTTTTAGTAGTGGAGCCTGCTGTTCAGTCCAGACTCAGATGGTCACGAGCGCGCAGGCTACAGGCCGCATGCCAGCCAGCCTCATCAGCAGTATCACCTACTTCCATCTGGACGGATCCATTTTTGCCGGACAATTCTGTGTAACGAGCAGCAGCAGTGCTCCGTCAAGCTGTAGTGCCTCTAAGCTCTTCACTATGGTGGTTAATCATCCCGAACTGACTCAAGGCGTGATTCAACAAATCGGGACCGCAGCGCGGTTCGCGCTCATGGAATTCAATACGAGCCAAGGCGGACATCTAGCTGCCAACATGGGTAGTGATCTCCCGACCCTCACGTCGGCCATCGAGGCGACCACGCCTTCTACCTGGACACCCCTTGGTGAATCTCTCTATGAGGCGGTGCGTTATTTCGCGCAAGTCTCTCCAGCCTTTACTGGTACGGATTTCACGACCGGTGTGCAGGCCAATGATCCCTTTTATTATGCAGGACCCCAATGGTCGGCGACATCTCAGTATGTCAACTGTTGCAAAAACTACGTCATCATCTTTACTGATGGACAGCCGACGCAGGACTCGAGTGTTCCCGCCGCCATGCAGGACTTTGCCCATACGGCGGCCAGCCACGGAGTCAGCAACCACTGTTCGGCAGCGCTCGGCTGCACCACCGGGCTATCACATGGCTCACCCAACACTGGACTCAATGGAAGCGTGACCTGGCATAACGCCAACAGCGACCACCATGACAACTGTTCGGCCTACTATGGCGGAGCCACGAGCGATCCCTGTCAGAGCGCTGGCAGCCACATATTGGATGATGTGGCCTACTTTGCCCATACTACTGACCTCCGCCAGACGACGATCCCGATCCTGGGTACGGGAAATGACCTACCGGGACTCCAAAACCTCACCATCTATACGTTCTTTGCCTTCGGAACCGGTGCAAACTTGTTGAAAGACGCGGCGAAAGTCGGCGGCTTCATCGATAAAAACGGAAACGGCCTTCCGGACAATGCATCGGAATATGATCAGGTCAACAATCTAACAGGAGCGCAGGGAGCGGATGGGGTGCCGGACAATTATTTTGAAGCCGTCGATGCCTTTCAGCTTGAGGCGAGCCTGATCTCGACGATCGCGGCGATCCTTCATGACAGTTCGTCTGGAACAGCCGTGTCGGTGTTGTCGTCCTCATCGACCGGAGACGGCTCGATGTATCAATCCTATTTTTATACCAACACCTTCAACGGCGTGAACCGCGTTGTGTGGACTGGGTACACGAGCGGTCTTTTTCTCGACCAATACGGGAATATCAGGGAAGACACGGATGGCGATCAACGGCTGGTCTATCAAAACGATTACATCCTGCAGACAAGATTCGACAATAATCCACAGAGTCCGACTTATAACCAAACGTTGGTCGATCGTTATATCGATGCCAACGGCGATGGAGTGGCAGACAGTGCGAATCCTGTCACTACACTCTCGTTGAGCCAATTGACCGGAGTCTGGGAAGCGGGGCAACAGTTGGCCCTCATGCTTTCGGCCAATCGCAATCTCATCACGTGGGTCGACATTAACAATAACGGTCTCGTTGATCCAGGAGAACAGATGCCCTTTAGCTTGTCAAATGCCGGCACGCTGGGCCCCTATCTCCGAGCAGGAGCCGCGCCGTATACGGCGAATGCGATCATCAATTTTATTCGAGGCTGCGATCCGAATCTGGAGCCGACGCAGTGCCCGACTGCGGAGCAAAATGCGCTCCGGTACCGTTATCTACCGGTGGGCGGAGCCAACCATGTCTGGAAATACGGCGATCCCATCAGTTCGTCACCGACGGTAGTTGCTGCGCCGGCAGAGCGGTTTGATGTTCTCTACGGTGACCAAAGCTACAATGATTTCCTTGCGCAATACGTGAGCAGGCGGGAGGTCGTGTACGTGGGTGCCAACGACGGCATGCTGCACGCCTTTAACGGAGGCTTTTATCATCGGGGCGACGATTCCAGTACGCCGTCGGTTGAACATGGCTGGTTTACAAACACCCCCACGTCATCGAACCGAGGCCAGCATCTCGGAGACGAACTGTGGGGCTATGTACCCTATCAGTTGCTTCCTCAACTCCAGTTTCTGGCGAGTCCGTCCTATACGCATGTCTACTATGTCGATCTCAAGCCGAAGGTGACGGACGTCAGAATTTTCTGTGACTCGGGGACGACTCTGTCGGGCAAACCTTCTACGCCGCCGCCCTCTTGTATTCAGGGTCAGGCAGGCACCTCGCATCCGAACGGTTGGGGAACGATTTTGATCGGAGGATTTAGGTTGGGAGGAAGCTGCCAGAACTGCGCAACTCAAGCCCCTGTGTTGAGCATTGCCAATCTGGGAAGTCCGTCGGCGACCGTGAATTTCTACAGCGCCTATTTTGTGTTGGACATTACCAATCCCGAACAAGATCCGGTCTTACTCTGGTCATTTTCCGATCCCTCCTTGGGACTTACCACCAGCTACCCGACCATTGTCCGGATGAACCCCAATGGCGATCCGAGGGCCGACGCGACGAATGCCAAATGGTATGCCGTGTTCGGATCTGGAACGACCGGATACGATGCGGTACCAGGACAAGCGACGAACATGTTCGCAGTCGACTTGGTCCAGGGGCCAGGTACAGGCAACACGAAAGTATCCGTGATACCGGTCGGTACTTTGAATGGGATTATGGGAGACCTCATTTCCTATGATAAGGATCTCGATTGGCGCACCGATGCAGTGTATGTGGGGCGTCAGGTGGACTACGGGGCTTCGCCTGCGAGGGGCAAGATGTACCGACTAGTGACAAACAATCCTATTGCTGGGTCCACAGGATGCCCATCTATTTCCTGTTCCCCGGCAACATGGGGCATCGCCAGCGGCGCTTTGCGGGGTCCCACCGAAATGCTCGACACCTTTCCGGTTCCTGGTTCTAAGCAACCGGGCCCGATCCTGGCGGCGCCGACGGTTACGATTGATAACGCTGCCAATACATGGATCTATTTCGGAACCGGACGGTACTTCAGTAACGCCGATAAGACTAACACCGAGACACAATATCTTTTCGGTCTGAAAGACGAGGTCCTTAACGGAAAATGTCCAGGAGGAGGAGCGGCGGAAACCTCGACAACGGGCTGTTGGGATAATGATCTTGTCGATGTCTCTAATGCAGTGGTATGCGTTGTGTGTATAGGTAATCAGGTGAGCGGTGTGGCAGGAGGTGTCACAACATTGACAGGCACCGCAACAACCAGTCTGCAAGGTTTGATCGCTACAAAGGACGGCTGGTTCATCGTCCTGCCGACGGCGGGAGAGCGAAACGTCGTTGCCCCGACCTTGATAGGAGGGACGGTCTTTATGCCGACCTTTACGCCTGTGAACGACATCTGCCAAGCGGCGGGCACGAGCAATCTTTACGCCTTGTTCTACTTGACAGGAACGGCGCACACGACGCCTTTCGTCGGAACCACGGCATCCGGTGGTCAGACGATCTCTAATCGATCAGTCAGCCTCGGCACTGGGTTGGCTTCCACTGTAGCATTACAGCATACGACCAACAAACCCACTGGTCCTAACCCTCCTGGAACTCCTCCTCCCTCTTGTTCGATCTCATATAAGAGCCAGATGAGCACTGGCGCAACCTCGGGCGGCTGTTCGACCACTGGATCCGGCTGGAGTCAATTCCTCTCATGGCTACAGCAGAGGAACTGACGCGGTTTTTAGAGGAAGGACGTGCTCGCTTTCCTGTGTCGGAAGGCGAGAGCCTTTCGCTCCGACCAAAGCAGAAAGAGAAAACCGAGCAACCGGGTCCTTGTTCGGCTTTGGCGCTGAGTATAGGCCTGCTGTTGTTTTTACAGGGATGCGAAGGGAGTACCCCGAATGTACCCTCCGATCAATCCAGTCAATCGCGGGATAATTCATCTCGCAGCGGAGTATTTATTCGTTCGGCAAAGATCGTCCCGATTCCTTTGGCCAGAAGTACTCCTTTAGAAGTTCAGGTGGAAGCCGATTCGCCCAGCTTGTTGCCTGTGACGTTTCACTATCAGTGGATTGTCAATGGTGTACTGGTGGCCGGCGAAACGAGTCGAACATTCGACCCCTCCCGCCTTAAGCTCGGAGATCGGGTGAGTGCTGACATCATTCCCTTTACCGCTACCGGCCAAGGTGCTCCATATCATGTTGCGGAAAGCATTATTCGCAATTCCCTTCCCATTCTTCGGGCCATTGCTATTCAGCCGAACGAAGCCACAATTGATACGCTTCTCGAAGTTCATGCCGATGTTGACGATGTCGATCACGACCTTGTGAGTTTCACTTACCGATGGAGGTGTAACGATCGCATCGTGAAAGAAGGAGAAGAGGCTGTTCTCGATCTGACCGGGTGTCGGGTGGGCGATCATGTGACGGTCGAAGCGGTGCCGGCCGATCTTGAAGGAGTCGGTCGATCAGTCCGTTCAGAGGCTGTCATAATTGAAAATAGTCCGCCGACTGTCACTGCACCGCCACCGCCGATGACGAACCTCGAACGGTATGAATACGTTGTTCACGCGAAGGACGCTGATGGTGATCCGCTCCAATTTAGGCTCAGCGCCGCGCCGTCAGGCATGACAATCGATCAGAATAGTGGAAGGATAGTATGGATAATCCCTCCCGGCACGAGCGGAAAACACACAGCCAAGATTGTTGTTGAAGATAACCGCGGGGGATCCACCATTCAGGACATAGAACTCATCTTGTCACCTGCGGCCGGATCCTAGAGAAGGTCCATTTTTTGTTTAGGATACCGAAGATAACCAGTTCACCACGTCGCGTACCCTTTTGATGTCTATAAGCCATGATTTTTTTATCCAAACCAAGACATCGAGTTACACGGTTCAAGTATAGCCTCCTGGTCTTCTTCCCCTTGGTTTTCCTGCAACCCTGTGACGCAACAGAAAACGCAATCGGCGTGTGGACCTATCTCGACCGTGCGATTGAAAAGGCAGCCGGCGGCGACCACACCTCGGCCCTGCGGGAAATATCGCGTGCACTTGCGAAGAACCCTAATATTCCTGACGCTTATCTTTTTCGTGGGATATCTCAAGCCGCGCTTAGGCGTTACCCTGAGGCGATCCGTGCGTATACGAAAGCGATCAAATTGAAGTCGAACTTTGCGGCTGCTTATCTGAATCGAGGGCAGGCTCAGGGAATGCTCGGAAATTATGCGGGTCAGCTGGAAGACTCGTCTCAAGCCATCCGACTTGCGCCAGCCTATGCAGAGGCGTTTATCAATCGGGGCTTGGCGAAAACAAAGCTCTACGATGTGAAGGGAGCCTATGACGACTACTCGCAGGCCATAAAGCTGAATCCGCAGGAGGCATTTGCCTACTATTGTCGAGCGATCACCAAAACAAAGTTAGGCGACGGTCGTGGTGCAATCATTGACGTACAACAGGGGCTAAATAATGGAACCGATGCCACGATTAAGGACTTCTCTGATGCGATTGAAATGAATCCGGCCGATTCAGACTGGTATATCGCACGCGGCCTTGTATTACTCGTTCTCAAAAACAAGGAGTCAGCGTTGAAGAATTTTGAAACAGTCATACATATAGATCCGACACTTAAACCGTTACTCGAGCGGCTGTCTCTCTACTAAAAACAATACCCATTGATCGTGTCCCGATACGACCCGCTCACTCAGATTTTTCAAGGTGGAGATCAATGCCCGCCCATTGTCGAGACATCTCGGATTCAGAAGCTTCCTTACGGCACCGGAACTTTCCAAACCGGTAGGCTCGGCTGGATAAAGTCGCCGATACTTTGTTCATGCTTGTCTCGGCTTTTCTTAGTCTGTTACAATCCTTTTACGCTGTAGGAGGGAGACCAGCCCAAGCTCGTGCGTAAACTCAAACTACGAGAAGGCACCGATACCGCCATCCTGTTCGGTCACCACGACCGGCATCTCAAGTTGATCGAAGACGAATTGGGTGTCCGACTCTCTGCCCGGGGGGAAGAACTGACGCTGGACGGTCTTCCCGAGGCCGTTCGTCAAGCGGAACGCATCCTCGTCGAACTCGCCTCCCTGACCAACCAAGGTATATCACTCCAGGCCGAAGATGTAACCCATGCGCTCAGCGCATTGCGCCGAACTCCCGACGCTTCGCTCAAGGACGTCCTCGGTGAGTCGGCAATGATCGTCACGAAAAAACGGTTCGTCGGCCCCAAGTCGCCCACACAGAAGGCCTACATCGAAGCGATTGAGCAGCACGACATTGTCATCGCCATCGGACCGGCTGGAACGGGGAAGACCTATCTAGCCATGGCGATGGCCGTCAGTGCGTTGATCCACAAAGAGGTAAGCCGGATCATTCTTGCTCGGCCAGCGGTTGAAGCAGGGGAGAAACTTGGTTTTCTGCCCGGCGATATATATGAGAAAGTGAATCCCTATCTGCGACCACTCTACGATGCGCTGTTTGATATGATGGACATGGAACGAGCGAATCGCTTGATCGAGCGGGGAGATATTGAAATCGCACCCCTGGCGTTCATGCGCGGAAGAACGCTCAACGATTCCTTTGTCATTTTAGATGAAGCACAAAACGCCACGGCGGAGCAGATGAAGATGTTTCTCACCCGATTGGGGTTCCATTCAAAAGTTGTCGTTACCGGCGATATCACGCAAGTCGATTTACCGAATGATCGAGTGTCCGGCCTCATTCAGGTGAAAGACATTCTCCGGGACATTGAGGGGATTGAGTTTGTGTACTTCGATGAAAAGGATGTGGTCCGACATCGCCTGGTTCAAGACATTATCAAGGCCTATGATCGTCATCAGCCGGTAAACAGCGGTGATTCTCGGCATGCTCGCGGGCAGGTCTCGTCTCACCAGCGCCCATCACCCAATCCCCGCAAGTCGTCCGCGTCCGGCTCGCCGCCGCGCGATTTATCCCGCAGTTCTCATTGATGGCCGTCTATCTTCGCGTGCGTCTCACGCGGTTGGTCGTCCGACAAACCACCCTGGCCCATCTAGCTGAACGTGTCTTATCGGCAGTCGGAGAATCTCGATCGGAACTGAGTCTGGAATTGGTTGGAGACAGACGCATGCGACGGCTGAACCATGAGTATCGCAAAAGAGATCGACCTACTGATGTGCTGGCTTTCCCCACCCGCGAGGCCGTTATGCCTCGAGGCGTGTATCCTGTAACCCCGATGCTTGGTGATGTCGTGATTTCGTTGCCCACCGCCGTTCGCCAAGCTAAGAAAGCCGGACGTTCGATCGACGATGAGCTGACGATCTTGTTGGTGCACGGGGTACTCCATCTCTGCGGATACGATCATGAACGGCATCCACGAGAAGCGGCGAGAATGTCGCGTCGTGAACGAGCCCTGCTTCATCTGATTTCTCCTGTGCCTCGCATGGTCACGTTTCGTGCTGGACGAGAAACGAGAGGTCGTTGACGATGGGATGGTTTCAACGACTGAGCGAAGGGCTCAGCAGAACACGCAATGTCGTGCAGCAATCCCTGGATCGATTCCTCGGACGTGCTCCGGACGAAGAACTTCTTGAAGATCTGGAGGGGGCGCTGCTCTCTGCTGATCTTGGTGCTTGCGTCGTCGACCGTTTGATGCAGCGAGTCCGGGAAGAGACGCGCGCCGCGAACGCGAAAACTTCGGAAGGACTTCAGAATGTATTAAGTCGGTCGCTCTATAGTATTCTGAAAACCGTAGCAGGCCCCTCAATCGATCAGCTGGTCGATGGAAGCCCTAAACCGTTTGTCACCCTTGTCGTCGGAGTCAACGGTGTAGGAAAAACAACCACAATCGCCAAGATTGCACAGCGGATGACGCAGGCCAGGCGGCGACCGCTCCTTGTCGCAGGAGACACCTTTCGTGCAGCCGCCATTGATCAGCTTCAAGTTTGGGGGGATCGGGTCGGGGCGGAGGTGATTCGTCATCGACACGGTGCAGATCCGGCTGCCGTGGCTTTCGACGGTATCGTTGCAGCCAAAGCCAGGACGGTGGACATGGTTCTAATTGATACGGCAGGCCGCTTGCACACAAAGTCCAATCTGATGGACGAGCTGCGGAAAGTCAAACGGGTGATCGCTCAGGAGTTGCTCGGTGCGCCACATGAAGTGTTGTTGGTCTTGGATGCCACGGTCGGACAGAACGCCCTGGCCCAGGCCCGCCAATTTCACGAAGCAGTTGGGGTCACTGGTCTTGCTCTGACGAAGCTTGATGGGACTGCACGCGGGGGTATCGTCGTCGCGATTGCCGAGGAGCTGAAGCTCCCCTTGCGCCTAATCGGTGTGGGCGAAGGAGCCGATGACCTCCAGGACTTCAATGCCGAGGCGTTTGTCGCGGCTCTGTTCGGACAGCCGGCTTCCTACTCATAAACCACATATTGTCTTCTCATTATTCACGCTTGCGTGTTATTCTTTTTCCCAGGTACAGTTTTCAGCTTGAGGAAGGGTCGGCAGCGATGATCAAAGTCTTGATCGTGGACGATGATCAGATGAATTGCGATCTATTGCAGAGTGTATTTACCCGCCAAGGGTGCCACGTCATTTCGACGACCAGTGGACGAGAAGGTCTTGATCTATTCCGTACACACAATCCCCGGGTCACCCTGCTGGACCTTCGTATGCCGGAGATGGACGGATTGACTGTCTTAAAGGAAATCCGGGCCATCAATCCCCATGCACCGGTGATTATCCTGGGCGGAGGAGCAACCGAAATTCAGGAGAATCAGGCACGCGCTCTACGAGCCACGGATTTTATCAGAAAAGGATTGTCACTGGACATCCTCGTCGAAGCCGTTACTCGGCTTTCAAAACTACCTGTGCCGTCGACGACCGCGTCGCTCTCTCTGGGCAATAGTAATGTGATCGAGCAGATCGATGAATCGGTCTTGGTGGTCGACGACGAACCTCTTCTGTGTGACCTCTTGGTCCGTTTTCTCAGTCTGCGCGGTTATCGGGCGTTTGGCGTCAAAGATGGCCAGGAGGCTCTGCGGCTAGTCGAAGATATGTCGCCAGATGCGATCGTGCTCGACCTCATCATGCCCGGAATGCCTGGGATCGAAGTTCTTCGCGCCCTGCGTGGCAAGGGTTATTCGGGTGGTATCATGATCATGACCGGAAGTCACAATGAGGAGTTGCTTCAAGAAGCTTGGAGTCTAGGTCCTCAGGAGATCCTTATAAAACCGGTCGATCTTGACCACCTCTTGACCGCGATCCAGCTTGTACTCGTCTGCCGCGAGTGTTAAAACGCTTCCTGATGTCCATCAGGAAACATCTTCTTCGCTCTTGTCTGATCGGTCTGCTGTCGATCTCCACAATGCACGCATCGGGCGTTTCGGCCTCGTCTGCCCAGGAGAACGTCACAAACATTCATCACACCCTCTCAACCGAGCTGATCCCCGCTGCCCATGAGCTGGTGGCGAGCGATCAGATCGAACTGGAGGTTGATCCACAGGTCGCGTCGGTCACGTTCACGCTTGCACCTACCCTGCATGTCGAGTCCATCGCCATGCGAACGCGCTCGGTCTCGGGTGGACAAGGAAATCAGGACGAATTGGTCACATTCACAAGTGTGTATTCTTCCGAGACCACGCCTCAACACGTCGTTGTCTCTCTTCCAAAAAAGCATGGACGCAGGGTGACGTTGGTCATGAGCTATCGTGGCCAGATCAATGACCCTCCGAGAGAGCCGCGCCACTTGAGATTTGTGACACCCAGTGAGACAGCGGGATATATCGGCTTGGACGGCGTGTACTTAAGCGGGGAAAGCCAATGGTACCCCGATGTCATCGGCTCCTTCAGTACCTATCGAGTGACTGCTCAGATTCCACAAGGCTGGACGGTGGTGGCCTCCGGACGCAAGGAAAGTGAGACGACCAACTCGGGGAAGACTTCTTCAACCTGGATCGTTCAGAACCAGTCTGAGGCGTTTACTCTCGTTGCCAACAGATTTGTGACGACATCGCGGGAATGGAAAAGTCCGACAGGGCAACGAGTCGAACTCCAGACCCATTTCTTGCCCGACAATGCGGGCTTGGCGGATGAATATCTCGATGCAACTGCAAGATATCTCGACGTATATGTCAGGATCCTAGGGAACTATCCCTTCGACAAATTTGCAGTGGTCGAGAATTTCTTTGCAAGTGGTCTTGGTCTGCCGTCGTTCACTCTACTCGGCAGCGGCAGCATCAGGCGGCACTATGTCCAACCCTATGCCTTGGGTCACGAGATCGTCCATTCCTGGATCGGAAATTCCGTGTTCAATCGAGACAATCATGGCAACTGGGTTGAAGGGATGACCACCTATTTGGCGAATTACTACTGGCACGAGGTGGTTAAGGATGTTTCGCAAGCCTTCGAACAAAGACGCATGATGCTGGACGGGTACAATCTCTATGTGAGGCCTGAAACAGACTATGCGGTTTCACAGTTTCTAAGGAAGCATGACGAGAAAGATAATGCTATCGGCTACCACAAATCGGCCTTTGTGTTTCATCTCCTTCGGCAAGAAATAGGAGACGAGCCGTTCTGGCGCGGCTTGAAGACCTTCGTCAGCGGCTATCGCAATCACCCGGCGGACTGGAGATCGATCAAGGAAGTCTTTTCTCGAGAAAGCGGTCAGGACTTGCGGTGGTTTTTCGAGCAATGGGTCGAACAGCCCGGTGCCCCACTTGTATCCTTGCGTGATGTCCGCGCTCGTCACGTGAAGGGAGAGGGCGGCAGAGAAACTTGGCGGTTGACGGTTCAGATTGACCAGGCCGGGAAGCCGTTTCGGATGGCGATCCCCGTCCGCATCGTGATGAAGGAATCGACGGACATCAAGCCGATTGAGCTGAATCTCTCGCAAGCGAGCGTTACGGAGTTCGTCCTTCCCGATCAGCCGCTGCGGGTGGAGCTTGATCCCGAGCTGATGACGTTTCGGCGGCTGACGAGACGTCAGCTGCCGCCCATGTTGAACGGCTATGTGACGGATC
>Ga0134128_10003445_pt1 | contig 19350 bp, 19 predicted proteins | sample KB31754_FD_96462 | JGI IMG/M metagenome (GOLD analysis project Ga0134128, IMG submission 96462) | Terrestrial soil microbial communities with excess Nitrogen fertilizer from Kellogg Biological Station, Michigan, USA - KB3-175-4 | ecosystem: Environmental > Terrestrial > Soil > Unclassified ...
CGCCCGCGCCGAGCCCTGCGCCCGCGCCGAGCCCCGCGCCCGCGCCGAGCCCCGCCCCCGCGCCGGTTCCGAGACCCTCGCCCCCGCCGCCGGCGCCTTCTCCCGTCCCCGCGCCCTCTCCGGCTCCTGGCTCGGGCGCGGGGGGCGGCTCGGGCGGCCCGGACACGAACGCGAACGCCGGCGGCGGCGCCGGAGCGAGTCTTCCGCTCGTGCCCGTCACGGTGACCGGCGGAGCGAGGCACGGCGGCTGGGGCGGCCTCGGCGTGGGCTCCAACGGCCCCGACCCGGTCTTCGAAGCCGCGCAGGCTCAAGCCGCGGCGCAGCGCGCGGCCGCCGATCAGCGCTTCCTGTCGCAGAGCGTCGGGACCATCGACAACGCCTCCGCCGACACCCGCGCGGCGGTCCACGCCGCGGAGCTGATCCACGCGGCCAAGAGCAAGCTCGACCTCGGCGACCCGGACGGCGCGGTCCGCGACGCGACCTCCGCGCTCGCGCTCGCCCCGGACTCCCCGGCGGCGCTGACTCTGCGCTCCTCCGCGTTCAATCTCCTGGGCCGCAACGAGGAGGCCCGGCGCGACGCGCTCGACGCGCTGCGGTTCAAGCCCGACGAGGCCTCTCCGGCCGAGGACCTCGCCTGGGCGCTGCTGCGCCTGCGCGACTACGACGGCGCGGGCGAGGCGGCGGCGCGCGCGCTCAAGGCGAACCCGCGCAGCGCGCTCGCCCTCGCCACGCGGGCCTACGCCGAGCAGATGCAGGGACGGCGGGCCGCGATGCTCGCCGACATCGAGGCCGCCGCCGCGCTCGACTCGCGGTTCGCGGCGCTGGCGGCGCTCGCTCGCGCCGGCAAGGCGATCTACAACCCGGGGAGCACCGACGCGTCCTACCTCCTCGGCGCGGCCGCCTCGGCCGCCCTCGGCGCGGAGCGCGGCGCGGCGTGGCCGTGGGCCCTGGGCCTGCTGACGCTCGCGGGACTGGGCGCGTGCGGCGTCTACCTCTTCTCGCGGCGGCGCCGGAAGACCGGAGCCCTTCATCTCACGCCCCGGCGCCCGTCGCGCCCCGGCGAAGAGGACCTCGTCGGCGGAAAGTACCGCCTCGAGGGGATCATTGGGCGCGGAGGCATGGGCGAGGTGCGCCGCGCCAAGGACACGGTCCTGGGCCGGACCGTCGCGGTCAAGACGCTCGTCGCCGACCTGGCCGGCGCCGGCGACGACTGGTCCCAGAAGCTGCGCGCCGAGGCGACGACCGTCGCGGGCATCCATCACCCGAACATCGTGGACATCTACGAGCTGATCGAGGAGCGCGGCGTGCTGTACCTGATCTTCGAGTTCGTCGAGGGACAGACCGTGCACAGCGTCCTCGCGACGCGCGGGCGCCTGGCGGCCAAGGACTGCGCGCGCGTCCTCGCGCCGGTGTGCGCGGCGCTGGAGCTGGCGCACTCGCGCGGGCTCGTGCACCGCGACTTGAAGCCCGCCAACATCATGATCACGGTCGCGGGGCACGTGAAGCTCATGGACTTCGGGATCGCCCGTCCCGTGGGCCAGCGCGTCAAGAACGAGGACGGCGGACGCGGCGCGCAGGACCCTCTCTTCGACCGGACCCAGACGATCATGGGCACGCCTGTGTACATGGCGCCGGAGGCCGAGCAGGGGCTCGTCGGCCCGGCCGGCGACGTGTTCTCGCTCGGCGCGTGCCTGTACGAGATGCTGACGGGAAGCCGTCCGTTCCCGTCCGGCGCGACGGCGCTGGACAAGCTGGACATGAAGGTCGCGCCTCCGAGCGTTCTCGCGCCCGGCGTGCCGCCGGGCGTCGACCGGCTCGTCGCGGAGGCGCTGTCTCCCGATCCCGCCGCCCGGCCGGCCCCGGCCGAGTTCGCCCGGCGCCTGCGCGCGGAGGCCAAGCGCGGCAAGGACGGCGAGACCCCCCGGACGCCCCGAGCCTCGCGGACGCCTCGGACCCCCCGGACGCCGCGCTCGCCCGCCGCGGCGTAAGCCGCATAAATCGTGCGGACGGCTTCGTAATTTGGCAAAATGGCGTCAGATGCTCGCCGAGCTCTCCGCCTTCGCCGCGTTCGCCGCCGCCGCCGGGGCCAGCGCCCGCTGGAACTGGTGGCGTCCCGTCGTCACGGACGGCATCCCGGCGCTGATGTACCACAAGATCGGCGACTCTCCCCCGGGCTCGAAGCTCGCCAAGCTCTGGGTCTCCAGCGCCGACTTCCGCCGCCAGCTCCAGTACCTGCGCGAGCGCGGCTACACGGCGATCAACTTCTCCGACTGGCGCGACGCCGAGAAGGGCGTCAAGCCCCTGCCCGAGAAGCCCGTCCTGATCACCTTCGACGACGGGTACATGAACAACTACGAGGCCGCTTACCCCCTCCTGCGCGAGTTCGGGATGAAGGGCGTGATCTTCCTGGTCTACGAGACCATGGACAAGCACAACGGCTGGCACGACCCGAAGACCGAGCCGTGGCTCAAGATGCTGACCTGGGCGCAGATCAAGGAGATGCAGGACTCCGGCGTGATCGAGTTCGGCTCCCACACCATGCGCCACCGCAACCTCGCCGAGACGCCCATCGAGGAGGCGCGCTGGGAGCTCGCCGAGAGCAAGCGGCGTCTGGAGGACAAGCTCGGCCGGGAGACGCTCGGCTTCGCCTATCCTTACGGCGCCGGCGCCTATAAGCCCGAGGTCCGCGCCGCCGCGCCCGAGGCGGGCTACCGCTTCGACTTCTCGATCAAGCAGGGCATCTCCCGCCTCCCTTGGGACAGGGAGCGGGAGTCCATCCGCCGCCTGCTCGTGCGCGGCGACGACAACATGTTCGACTTCCACCTGAACATGACGAGAGGCCGCGCCCGATTTTGAGCCCCCAAGCGCCGAAGAAGATCCTCGTCGTCCAGCTGCGCCGCCTCGGCGACGTGATCCTGACGACGCCCGCGCTCTCGGCGCTCAAGAAGAAATATCCCGGGGCGAGGCTCGACTTCCTCGTCGAGGCCCCCGGCGCCGAGGCCGTCGCGGGACACCCGGCCATCGACGAGATCCTCGTCTACGACGCGAAGGGCGCGCTCGCCTCCCTCGCGTGGGCGCTCAAGATCCGCGCGCGAAAATACGACTGGGTCGTCGACTTCCTGGCGAACCCGCGCACCGCGCTCCTGACGGCGCTCTCCGGCGCGCCCGTCAAGGCGGGCCCCGCGCACGTGCGGCGGCGCTGGGCGTACAACGTCAAGATGCTCCAGTCCCCGCAGGCCTGCTACGCCGCGCTCGAGAAAGTGCGCTGGCTCGCGGCCCTGGGGATCGCGCCCGAGGACGCGCCGCCCTTGCCGGAGCTCTTCCTGGCGAAGCGTCCCGAGGCCGCGGCCAACGTCGTGGGCCTGGTCCCTCCGTCGCGCAAGATCACGCGCCGCTGGCCCGCCGAGTCCTGGGCGCGCCTCGGGCGGCTGCTCCGGGACAAGCACGGCTGCCGTCTCAAGGTGTTCTGGGGCCCGGGCGAGAAGGAGCTGGCCGACGAGGTCGTCCGCGGCATCGGCGCGGGCGCCGAGGCCGTCCCGCAGACGCGCACCATCGCCGAGCTCGCCGCCGAGCTCGCCGCCTGCCGCGTCGTCGTCTCCAACTGCGCCGGGCCCAAGCACGTCGCGCTCGCTCTCGGCGTCCCCACGGTGACCATCCACGGCTCCTCGGACCCCGCGTCCTGGACGCCCGTCCATCCCGACCACCGCTCCGTCCGCCTCGAGGAGCTCGAGTGCATCGGCTGCCGCTCGAACACGTGTCCCTACGCCCTCGAGTGCCTGCGCCAGCTCCCCGCCGAGCGCGTGCTGCCGGCCGTCGAGGAGCTTCTCGCGCGCGCCGGAGCGCCCGCATGAGCGGCTGGAGCAAGCGGCGGGCCAAGCTGAAGTCCCACCTGCCCGGCCAGGCGCTGCTCGGCGCGGCCTCGCTCGCCTACGGCGCCGGCGTATTGGGACGGCGGGCGCTGTACGAGCTCAAGATCCTCAAGCGCCGCAGGATCGGCGCGAAGGTGATCTGCATCGGGAACCTGACCACGGGCGGCACGGGCAAGACGCCCGCGGTCCTGCTCGCGGCGGAGACCCTGCGCAAGCGCGGCCACGACGTCGCGATCCTCTCGCGGGGCTACGGCGGCACGGCCTCCAAGAAGGAGGTCACCGTCCTGCTCGACGGCCGTCAGACCGACTGGCGCCTGTGCGGCGACGAGCCGTGGATGGTCCACCAGTCCCTGCAGGGCCAGGGCGTGCCCGTGCTCGTCTGCCCCGACCGCACGAAGGCCGGCGAGCTCGCCGTCGAGATGTACGGCTCGAGCGTCGTGATCCTCGACGACGGCTTCCAGCACCTGAAGCTGCACCGCGACCTCGACGTCGTCCTGGTCAACGCGACGGACCCGTTCGGCGGCGGACGACTGCTCCCCCCGGGAACCTGCGCGAGCCGGTTTCCGCCCTGCGCCGGGCGCACATCGTCATCGTGACCCACGCCGACCGCGTCACGGCCGCGGAGCTCGCGGCCCTCCGGGACCGGATCGACGCCGCCCATCCGGGCGTGAAGATCCTCGAGTCCGCGCACAAGGCCGACCACGTGCTCGACGTGCGCACCGAGGAGAAGCATCCCCTCGAGCACCTGAAGGGCAAGGCCGTCGTCGCGCTGTCGGGCATCGGGGACCCGCTCTCCTTCGAGAACCAGCTCGAGTCGCTGGGCGCGACGATCGCCCAGTCCTGGCGCTATCCGGACCATCACGCGTACGCGGAGAAGGAGCTCCGGGCCATCTCGGAGCTGCGCGGCGCCCTGCCCGTGGTGACGACGTACAAGGACTTCATCCGCCTGCCGGAGCGCTGGCGCGAGACGCTGACCGGCGAGGTCCTCGTCCTGGGCATCAAGCTCGAGATCCTGAAGGGGCGAAACACGTGGATCGACATGCTGAGCGAGCTGGCCGACAAGGCCCGCAAGCGACGGTCATGAAGCCGCTTTTTCTCGTCGCCGTCTCCGTCCTCGCGGCCTGCTCGGTCCAGCATCGCGCGACGGACCCGCAGCCGACCCTGCCGTCGCTGACGCCGGCCGAGGTCCAGCAGCCGCTGCCCGCTCCGTCGCCCGCTCTCGAGGCCGCGCTGGTGCCGGCCGCGGTCCCTCCCGGACCCGCGGCGCCCGACGTCGCGCTGGCCGCCGCCGTCTCGACGGGGACTTCCCCGGTCCGGGCGGCGCCGTCCGCGCCCGCCGCGCCGCCGGCGCCCGAGCCCGCCGCGGCGCCCTCGCCGGCCGCGGCCGTCCTGGCTCCGGCCGAGCCCGCGCCCGCCGTCGAGCCCGCGCCGGCGCGCGCGGGCAAGAAGAGGACGTGGGGCTACGTCGCGATCACGACGGCGATCGTGTCGCCGTCCCAGCTCATGGGCCCCGAGGTCCCGATGGCGCCGGACTTCCAGCGCCTGCCCGTGTTCCCCGAGAAGCTGACGCTCGCGGTCTCCTGGGGGCTGCTCTCCGTCGGCGAGGCGACGATGAGCGTGAGCAAGATCGTGATGTTCAACGGCCGCCCGGCCTACCATCTCGTGACCGAGGCGCGCTCGAACTCCTTCTGCGACACGTTCTACAGCGTGCGCGACCTCAACGAGTCCTGGCTCGACGCGCGGACTCTGACGTCGCTGGGCTACTCGAAGAAGCTGCGCGAGGGCGGCTACTACCGCGACGTCTGGGTGCTCTACGACCGCGACGCCGGGACCTTCCTCCAGCGGCAGACGCGCAAGGACGGGACGTTCGAGGTCAAGACCGGCACGATCCCCGCGCAGGTCCAGGACATCCTCTCGAGCGTCTACTACGTCCGCGCCCACGCCCTGCCGGACGGCGCGCAGGTCGTCATCGACGTGAACACCCCGGACAATTGGCCTCTCGTCGTGAAGGTGACCGACCGCGAGAAGGTCAAGGTCCCCGCCGGCACGTTCCCGTCGGTGCTCGTCGAGCCCGCGATGCGCCGCGAGGGCCTCTTCATCCAGAAGGGCAAGCGCCTCAGGCTTTGGCTGTCCGACGATCCCGCGAAGCGGCCGCTCATGATGAAGGTCGAGGTGTTCTTCGGCCACGTGACGGCGGTGCTGCGCGAAATGGTATGATCAGGACCCGTAGATGACCACGCCGCGCGCCGAGCGACAAGAGCTTCTGCGGACCATCGACCGTTTCAGCGGCCGCCGCGTCCTCGTCGTCGGCGACCTGATGCTGGACCAGTACATCCGCGGCAGCGTCAGCCGGATCTCCCCCGAGGCTCCCGTCCCGGTCGTGCGCGTGACCGGCGAGAGCTTCATCCCGGGCGGCGCCGGCAACGTCGTCAGCAACCTGGCCGCCCTCGGCGCGCGCGTCTCCGTGGTGGGCGTCGTCGGCGAGGACTCCGCCGCTCAGGTCCTGCTCCAGCAGTTCCGCGACAAGAACGTCGACGTGGACGCCGTCTGCGTCGACGTCGACCGGCTGACCACGCAGAAGTGCCGCGTCGTCGCCGAGCGCCAGCAGGCCGTGCGCTACGACCGCGAGACCGTCGGCGCGCTGTCCCACGCGACCGAGACGCGCCTGCTCGCCAGCCTCGGCGAGGAGCTCGCCCGCGCGGACGCCGTCATCCTCTCCGACTACGGCAAGGGCGTCATCAATCCCAAGCTCCTGTCTCAGGCCATCTCGGGCGCGCGCCGGCGCAAAATCCCGGTGACCGTGGATCCCAAGCCCGAGCACTTCCGGCGCTACCGCGGCATCACCTGCGTGACCCCGAACACGTCCGAAGCGTGGGCGTGCATGCATCGTTCGCCGAAGCCCGGCCAAGAGGCGCTCGTGGAGCTGGGCAAGGACATCCTGAAGACTTTGCGCAGCAAATCCGTGCTGATCACGCGCGGGCCCGACGGAATGAGCCTGTTCGAGGATACGGGCAAGGTCACTCATATCCCGACCGTCGCCCGCGAGGTGTTCGACGTTTCCGGCGCCGGCGACACGGTGATCTCCACGTTCACGCTCGCGCTGGCCGCCGGCGCGCCCTTGGTCAGGGCGGCCAAGCTGTCCAATCACGCGGCGGGCATCGTCGTCGCCAAGCTGGGCACCGCCACGACCGATCAGAAGGAATTGGCGAGGGCTATTCGATGAGCGGGGTGCTGACCGTGATTCCCGCGCGCATGGGCTCGACCCGCTTCCCCGGGAAAGTGTTGGCTCGTCTCAAGGGCAAAACGATGGTCGAGTGGTGCTGGCGCGCCGCGAAAGCGGCGAAATTGGGCCCGGTCCTGGTCGCCACCGATAATAGCCAGGTCGCGGACGAAGTCCGCAAATTCGGCGGTGATGTGGTCATGACCCCGGCCTCTTGCCCGTCGGGCTCCGATAGGGTTTGGCTCGCCTCCCGAAAACGTCGCGAAGCGACGATCTTGAATTTCCAGGGAGATATGCCCCTCCTCAAGCCGTCGACTCTCCGTTCGGCCGTCAAGGCTCTGACCAAAGGCTCGGACATCGCGACGGCGGTGATCCCGCTGTCCGACCGGAAACGCCGGCAAGACTCGAACGTCGTGAAAGCCGTGCTCGCCAAGAACGGCCGCTGTCTCTATTTTTCCCGATCGGATGTGCCTTTCGGCAGAGATGGAGCGTCCGTTGAATCGTTTGAGCATCTCGGAATTTATGTTTACCGCCGTTCCGCTCTCAAGCGCTTCGTCTCCCTCCCGCCGTCGAAGCTGGAGCAGACGGAGAAGCTCGAGCAGCTGCGCGCGCTCGAGGACGGCATGATCATCCGCGCGGCGATCGTCGACGAGCGGCCCGTCGCCGTCGACGTTCCCAAAGATTTGGCGCAAGCCGAAAAACTCCTCCGCCGAGGGAAAAAATGACCAAGTACATCTTCGTGACGGGCGGCGTCGTGAGCTCGCTCGGGAAGGGCATCTCCGCCTCTTCCATCGGGAAGCTCCTGCAGGCCCGCGGGCTGACGGTCAACATGCTGAAGTGCGACCCGTACATCAACGTCGACCCCGGGACGATGAACCCGTTCCAGCACGGCGAGGTCTACGTCACCGAGGACGGCGCCGAGACGGACCTCGACCTCGGCCATTACGAGCGCTTCCTGAACAGGGAGATGCACGCGACCAACAACTTCACGGCGGGCAAGGTCTACCAGACCGTGCTCGACCGCGAGCGCCGCGGCGACTTCCTGGGCACCACCGTCCAGGTCATCCCGCACATCACCGACGAGATCAAGAACCGCTTCCGCGCGATCACGAAGGGCGTGGACGTCGCGATCATCGAGATCGGCGGCACGGTCGGCGACATCGAGAGCCTGCCGTTCATGGAGGCCGCGCGCCAGATGGGCCTGGAGGCCGGGCGCGACAACGTGCTGTACATGCACGTGACCCTGATCCCCTACATCAAGGCGTCCGAGGAGCTCAAGACCAAGCCCACGCAGCACTCCGTGCAGAAGCTGCGCGAGATCGGCATCTCCCCCGACGTCCTCGTCTGCCGCACCGAGAAGCCGCTCGGCCCCGAGATGCGCGCCAAGCTGTCCATGTTCTGCTCGGTCCCCAAGGAGTCGGTCATCGAGGCGCCCGACGTCGACAGCATCTACGAGGTCCCGATGGTGTTCCACAAGCAGGGTCTCGACGACCAGATCCTGATGCTGCTGCGCCTGCGCACGCAGTCGCAGGACCTCGAGAGCTGGGACAACGTCGTCAAGCGCCTCAAGCACCCGAAGCACGAGGTCGTCATCGCGCTGGCCGGCAAGTACACCGACTACAAGGACGCCTACAAGTCGGTCAACGAGGCGCTGATCCACGGCGGCATCGCCAACGAGGCCAAGGTCAAGATCCGCTTCCTGGACACGACGGACCCCAAGATCCACGAGCAGCTCGAGGGCGTGCACGGCATCCTCGTGCCCGGCGGCTTCGGCGACCGCGGCATCGAGGGAAAGATCCGCGTGGCCCAGCTCGCGCGCGAGAACAAGATCCCGTACTTCGGCCTGTGCCTCGGATTGCAGATCGCGGTGATCGAATTCTCGCGCAACGTCCTGAAGCTGAGCGGGGCGCACTCGACGGAGTTCGACGCGAAGTCGCGCTACCCCGTGATCGACCTCCTGCCCGAGCAGAAGAGCGTCAAGAATATGGGCGCGACCATGCGCCTGGGCACCTACGAGTGCACGCTCAAGAAGGGCTCGCTCTCCCACGAGGCCTACGGCTCGGTCAACATCTCCGAGCGCCACCGCCACCGCTTCGAGGTCAACAACAAGTTCCGCAAGCTCCTCGAGGACGCGGGCCTCGTCATCGCCGGCGTGCACGCGCCGAAGAACCTCGTCGAGATCGTCGAGCTCAAGGACCACCCGTGGTTCGTCGCCACGCAGTTCCATCCGGAGTTCAAGAGCCGGCCCGAGCAGCCGCACCCGCTGTTCCGCGACTTCGTCGCCGCCGCCGTCGAGCGCGCCGAGAACCGGAGGCCGCATGTCCACGCGTGAGGTCCATGTCGGGAAGGTCGTCTTCGGGGGCGGTCGCCCCGCGGCCTTCATCGGCGGACCCTGCGTCGTGGAGTCGGAGGCGCTCGTCCGGAAGATCGGCGCGGCGCTGAAGAAGACGTGCGCGGAGCTGAAGGTCGGCTTCGTGCTGAAGGCGTCGTACGACAAGGCCAACCGGACCTCGGTGAAGTCCTACCGCGGCCCGGGGATGGAGGACGGGCTGGCGGTCTTGGCGAAGGTCGCGCGCGAGCTCGGCGTGCCCTGCGTGACCGACGTCCACGAGCCCGCGCACGCGGCCGTCGCCGCGCGCTACGTCGACATGCTGCAGGTCCCGGCGTTCCTGAGCCGGCAGACCGACCTGCTCGTCGCATGCGGCAAGACCGGCAAGGCCGTCAACGTCAAGAAAGGCCAGTTCCTCTCGCCGTGGGACATGAGGCACGCCGTCGAGAAGCTCTACTCCACGGGCAACAAGAGCGTCCTGCTGACCGAGCGCGGCGCGTCGTTCGGCTACGGCAACCTCGTCGTGGACATGCGCTCCTTCGAGATCATGCGCTCCTTCGGCGCCCCGGTCGTCCACGACGCGACGCACTGCGTCCAGCTTCCGGGCGGCAACGGCGCGACGACGGGCGGCCAGCGGCAGTTCGTGCGCCCGCTCGCGCGCGCCGCGGCCGCGGTCGGCGTGGACGGCGTTTTTTTCGAGACTCATCCCGACCCCGACAAGGCGCTCTCCGACGGCCCCAACTCGCTGAAGCTCTCCGACGTCCCGGGCTTCCTGCGCGAGGTGCGCCGCTTCGACGCTCTGGCCAAGGAGGCCTCCTGATGGCGAACACGATCGCGACGGTCCCCTGCCCCGGCTGCGGCTTCGAGAACAAGGACACCGCGAAGACCTGCCGCAAGTGCGGCCGCGACATGTCCGTCCCCCCGGCGTGGCAGCCGGACGCCGCGTGGCACGTCAAGACGCTCGGGGTGATCTGGGTCGCCCTGACCTTGTTCTACCTCGGCGCCACGGCGGTGCTCTCCAAGCTGCCCAAGCCCTACATGCTGCGCCATATCCCCGTCGAGATGACGCCGTGGCTCGCGCCGGGCGGCAAGGTCCATCTCTCGGAGGACGAGCTCAAGGCGCCGCCTCCGGCGGAGGCGCCGGAGAAGCCCTCGGCGAAGTGAAGCCAGCCGCCTTGGCGCTGCTGCTGGGAGCCGCGGCCTGCGCGCCGGCCGCCGCCCCGCCGCGCGCCGACCGGCGCCAGACCATCGAGGGCCTCACGCTGAGCCAGTCGGACGCCGGCAAGCCCGCCTGGACCCTGCGCTCGCGGCTCGCGGAGCTTCTGGAGGAGAAGAACGCCGCCACGCTCGAGGCGCCGTCGATGGAGTTCTACCGCGACGGCCGCGCGGTCTCGCGCGTGACCGCGCGCACCGGCGAGATCGCGACGGACACGCACGACGTGACGCTCTCCAGCTCCGTCGTGCTGAACTCCTTCGAGGACCGCTCCGTCCTGACCACCGACTCCCTCTCGTACTCGTCCAAGGACCGCCTCTTCCGCACGCGCGACGACGTCACCGTGCGCCGCCCCGAGGGCGTCGTGCACGGGCGCGGCATGGAGGCCACTCCCGATCTCTCCGAGATCCGCATCTTCCAGCAGCGCTCCGTCCTGAGCGGCAAGCCGCGATGACGCTCCCCCTCCTCGCGGCACTGGCTCTGGCGCTCGGCCCCTCGGCCTCCGCGCAGGGCGCCGCGCCGGTCGCCGGCTCGGTCGTGCGCAGCAAGGAGTGGATCGTCCGCCGCGGCAAGGAGCGCGAGGAGGAGTTCATCGGCGACGTGCGCTACGACTCCTCCGGCGTGAAGCTCTCGTCGGACTGGGCGCTGTTCCGGCAGGCGACCCGGGAGTGGAAGGCGCGCGGGAACGTCGCGCTGCGCAAGGAAGTCGAGAACGGCGACGTCATCACGGCGAAGGGCGAGACCGCGCGCTACAACGAGGCCACGAAGGCCGGGACGCTCGATCCCGAGGCAGGCAAGAGGATACTCTTCACCCGAGCTCCGGCCGATGGAACCGAGCCCGACCACGGCGAGGGCGCCGTGCTGACCTGGGACGGCGACCGCTGGGCCGCGCTCAGCGGCCGCGCGCGCGTCTGGGGCCCTCGCCTGCAGGCTTGGGCGGACACGGCGCGCTACGAGCCGCCGGCGAAGAAGCTGTCCCTGCGCGGCGGACGTCCCGTGGCGCGCAAGGTCGACGAGGACGGCGGCTGGACGACGGCCCTGAAGGCCGACGAGATCGACGCCGTCGACTCCCCGCGCCGCCTCGAGGCGCGCGGCAAGGTCCGCGGCTGGCTGATCTTCAAGGACGAGGGGAAGTTCACGGAGAAGCCGAAATGAAGCTCGAAGCGCGCGACATCCGCAAGACGTACGGCGAGCGCATGGTGGTCAAGGGCGTCTCGCTGACCGTCAACTCCGGCGAGATCGTCGGCCTGCTCGGTCCCAACGGCGCCGGCAAGACGACCACGTTCTACAGCCTCGCGGGCTTCGTGACCCCCGAGGAAGGCGCCGTCGTCATCGACGGCGTGGACGTGACCAAGCAGCCCATGTACGCGCGCGCGCGCCTGGGCCTGGGCTACCTGGCGCAGGAGCCGACCGTGTTCAAGGGCCTGACCGTCGAGGAGAACCTGCGCGCGGTGCTCGAGCGCACGATCCCGGGCAAGCTCGACCAGATGCGGCGGGTCAAGGGCCTGCTCGAGGAGTTCGGCCTCTGGGACCTGCGCCGGCAGAAGGCCTGGACGCTGTCCGGCGGCGAGAAGCGCCGCCTCGAGGTCGCCCGCGCGATGATCCGCGAGCCCAAGCTGATCATGCTCGACGAGCCCTTCGTCGGCATCGACCCCATCACCGTCAACGAGCTCAAGGACATCATCAAGAAGCTCGTGACGCAGGGCATCGGCGTGCTGATCACCGATCACAACGTGCGCGAGACCTTGCCCATCGTCGACCGCGGCTACGTGATCTTCGACGGCCGGATCCTGGTCGAGGGCGAGTCCAAGTACCTGATCGAGGACCCGAAGGCGCGCGAGCTCTACTTCGGCAAGAACTTCACGATCTGACCGCGGCCCGCGTCTCCGCCTCCGGCGCCGCGAATAGGTAGGTCAGCTTGTACGGCGACCACTTCGAGATCAGCATCACGTCCGGCAGGCTCTCGGCGTGCGCGACGACCTTCCCGTCGCGGTCCACGGCCACCCACTTCCCTTCGTACGCCGCGAGCACGTTCCAGATTTCTTTTCCCATGCGGAGAAATTAGGAAACCTGCGTTTCGGACTTGTTACGGGGCAACCGAAACGGGGTCAGGCCTTTAGTTATTTTAGTTATGGGCCGCCAAGGGTCGGCCAAGATCCAATAACTAAAATAACTAAAGGCCTGACCCCGGCTATGGGGCCCGCTTCATTCCCTCGTGGGAGGCGACGAAGCCGAGGCGGGCATAGAAGCGGTGGGCGTCTTTGCGGAGCTTGTTGGAGGTGAGCTGGACGCGCGCGCAGCCTTGCAGGCGCGCGCGCTCGAGCGCCCACTCGATCAGGGCCTTGCCGATCCCCTTCGAGCGGCGGGAGGAGGCGACGTGCACGTTCTCGAGCTGAAGGGAGCGGCTGCCTTTCGCGCTCAGATGAGGGAGGACGGTCAGGTGCATGGTGCCGACGACGGCGCCGTCCTCCTCGGCGACGACGAGCTCGGCGCGGGGATCGGCCTCGATCTCGTCGAACGCGGCGTAGTAGCTCTCCGGGAGCGGCGCGCCTTTGGGCGCCTCGCGCGCCGCGCCGAGGAAGTCGTCCTGCAGGAGGCCGACGATCGCGGGGACGTCCTCGCGCCGCGCCCGCCGCAGGATCACGTGAAGATCTCGAGGTGGGCGTGCAGGCCGGCGCCGCGGGCTCGGCGGACGGCCGAGTCGAAGAGGCGCTCGGCCTCGGCCGTGCGCCCGCGGGCGTGCAGGACCTGCGCGAGCGACTGGAGCGAGAGAGCTTCCCCTCGCGCCTCGGCGCCCTTCTTGAATGCCGCGTAAGCCGCGCGCAGGCGGCGCTCGGCTTGCGCGAGCTCGCCGCGCTTGAGATGGACCTGCCCGAGCCCCCAATCGACGTAGGCCAGGTCCACGCGGTCGTCGAGCTCGGCGTACAGCTTGTAGGACCGGTGATAGTTCCGTTCGGCCTCGTCCCAGAGCCCGAGCTGGCGCAGGACGTTGGCCAGGCCGCAGTGCGCGTAGGCCCGCCCGAAGACGTCGGGGCCCGAGCCCAACAGCCGCCCCGCGTCGGCGTACGCGCGGCGCGCCTCGGGGAACAAGCCGCGCACGCGCGCGATGCCGCCCAGGCCGAACAGCGCGTAGGTCTCCCCCTCGCGGTCGCCGGCGCGGCGGAAGGCCGCGAGCGACTCCTTGAAGTCGCGGTGCGCGCCCGCGAGGTCGCCCGAGAAGCGCCGCGCTCCCCCGGTCGCCCACAGGATGAAGCCGACGCCCGACCAATCCTTCTCGCGGCGGCAAGCCGCCAGCAGGGGCGCGAGCTTCTTGAGCGCCAGCGGGTACAGCCCCTCGGCGCGGTCGACGAGGGCGTCCTCGAGGGCGAGGATCCCGGCCAGTCCCGCGGAGGGCCGGCCAGCCGTCCGCCGCGCGGCCGCCATCGCGCGGCGCGCCTCCCGGATCTGCCCGAGGCTGCGCGCGCAGCGCGCCAGGCCCAGGTGGGCGTCCGTCGCGAGGTCGCGCTCCTCGCGGCCGATGGCCGCCAAAGCGGCCCGATAGGCGGCCTGCGCACGGGAGAAATAGCCCTGGGCGCGAAGAGCGTCGGCCGTCAGGAACAGCCGTTCCCCGGCGAGGGGCTTCGGGAAGGAGCCGGCGAGGAGACCCGCGGCGCGGTCAGGGCGGCCGGCGTCCAGCAGCTCGCGCGCGGCTTCGAGACGGGCGAAGGGGTCGAGGGGCATGGCGAGATGATATCAAACCCGCGGGTTTTCCTTATTGAAATTCAATCTCAACAAGAGTATACTGTCCTCATGACCTTGGACGAGGCCGCGCTCGACGTGCCGGTCCGCATCACGGGGTTCGTCGCGATGGACCCCGCCGAGCGCGGGCGCCTGTCGGGCATGGGCGTGCGCGCGGGGGCCGTGATCACCAAGCTCATCCCGACCCCCCTGCGCGACCCCGTCGAGTGCCTCGTCGGCCCGCAGCTGCTGGCGCTCGAGCGCCGCCTGCTGAGCCGCATCGAGGTGGAGGCCGCGTGAAGAAGCGCGTGATCGCGCTCGCCGGCCGCCCGAACACCGGCAAGACGACGCTTTTCAACGCGCTGACCGGCATGCGCCAGCGGGTCGCCAACTTCGCGGGCTGCACCGTCGAGAAGGCGGTCGGCGAGGTCGAGGTCTCCGGCGAGGACGTCGAGATCGTCGACTTGCCCGGGACGCACTCCCTTCTGCCGGAGACCGAGGACGAGAAGGTCGCGTTCCGCTTCCTGTCCGAGTGCGCGGAGGAAGGCGCGGACCTGCTCGTGCTGTGCGTCGGCGAGGCCAGCAACCTCTCCAACTGCCTCGCGCTGACGGCCGCGCTGAAGTCCGCCGGCTACCCCGTGGCGCTCGTCGTCAACATGATCGACGAGGCGCGTCTCAACGGCGTGGGCGTCCACGCGGAGTCGCTGTCCGGCTCCCTGGGCGTCCCGGTCGTCGAGGTCTCCGCGCGGCACCGCGAGGGCCTCGACGGCGTCATGGAGCTGCTGAAGCCGCATCCGCTGCGCGCGGACCTCACGGAGGCGCTCGACTTCCGGACCGCGTCGAAGAGCCGCCTGCGCGATCTCCAGGAGGAGGCCATCGCGAAGGCCGAGCAGGCCGCCGCCGCGGGCATCACCTTGCCCTCGCGCGCCCGCCTGCGCACGATCTCGCGCTCGATCCGCATCGACCGCGTCCTGCTCCACCCGATCGCCGGGCCCATCATCCTCGCCGCGACCATGTTTCTGCTGTTCCAGGCGCTTTTCTCCTGGGCCAAGCCGGTCATGGACCTGCTCTCGGCCGCGCTGGCGGCGCTGAGCGAGGGACTGCGCGCCCGTCTGCCCGAGGGCATGATCTCGAGCCTGCTGTGCGACGGGGCGATCCCCGGCATCTCGGCCGTCGTCGTCTTCGTCCCGCAGATCGCGATCCTGTTCACCTTGATCGGCGCGCTCGAGCACAGCGGCTACCTCCCCCGTGCCGGCGCGATGGTCGACCGCGCCCTGCGGCCGTTCGGGCTGGACGGCAAGGTCTTCATCCCGTTTCTGTCGGGCTTCGCGTGCGCGATCCCGGGCGTCATGGCCGCGCGCACGATCGCCAGCGAGAAGCGGCGCCTCGTGGCCATCCTGCTGACGCCTCTCATGACCTGCTCGGCGCGCCTGCCGGTGTACGCGCTCATCATCACGGCCTTCGTCCCCGCCAGCTACCGGCCCTTGGGTCTCAACGGGCAGGGCGTCGTGATGGCCTTCATGTACGTCTTCGGCGTGGTCATGGCCCTGCTGCTCGCGCTGGCGCTCAAGTGGACGCGGCTGTACGAGGCGCACCCGTCGCCGGTCACGGTCCTTCCCCCCTACCGCGTGCCGCGCGCCAAGGAGCTGGCGCGCTACGTCTGGGCGCGCTGCTGGCACTTCGTCGGCCGCGCCGGGCAGGTGATCTTCCTCGTCAGCCTGGCGCTGTGGGCCATGGCGATGTTCCCGCGCAACGCGAAGCTCGTGGGCCCGCTCGAGGCGAAAGCCGCGGCGGTCCAGGCCGAGCCCTCCTCTCCCGACCGCGACGCGCGGCTCGGGGAGCTCAAGCACCAGGCCGCGGCGGCGCGCATCGAGGGCAGCCTTCTCGGCATGACCGGACGCGCGGTCGAGCCCGTGTTCCGCCCCTTGGGCTGGGACTGGCGCGTGTCGGTGGCGGTGATGTCCTCGCTGGCCGCGCGCGAGGTCTTCGTCGGCACGCTCGGCACCATCTACGCGATGGGCCGCGAGGCGGGCTCCTCCGAGGGCCTGATCCGGGCTCTGCGCGAGGCGAAGAAGCCCGACGGCTCGCCGCGCTACACGATCGCGACCGCGGCGGGGCTGCTCATCTTCTTCGCGCTGGCCCTGCAGTGCGTCTCGACGATCGCCATCGTGCGCCGCGAGACCGGCAGCTGGAAGTGGCCGGCCATCCAGTTCTCCTGCTACTTCGTCCTCGCCTACGCCCTTTCGCTCGCCGCGGTCCATCTGTTCGCCTGACCGCCTTCCTCCGATTACCGTCTTTTTAACGAGTCTTTGCCGTCTTCGGGTGGCGCTCCGCCCGCGCGGGGCTATACTCAGGTCGTGAGGCCCGGACTCCCCCTCGCCGCCCTCCTCCTCGCGCTGAGCGCGCTTCCGGCGCGCTCCCTGGACGTCGGGAAGTCCTCTCCCGACGAGTTCCTCGACCGCTCGCGCGCCGAGCCGGGCCGCCTCCACGCGCTGATCATCGGGGCCACCTGGTGCCACGCGTGCAAGCTCCTCGCCGCGGGACTCGAGGCGCACGAAGCCTCCTCGTCGACGGCCGTCGGCCGCGCCGCCTGGGACGAGGTCGAGAGCGACCTGTACGGCGCCGGCAAGCTCAGAGACCTGCTCGACCGGCTGAGGGCGACTCAGCCTTCGTCGCTGCCGACGGTGCTGGTCCTGCGCGACGGCGAGGCGCTGGGCGAGAGCCTCGCGGGCAACAACATCCCGAAGCTCGAGGCGTTCCTGGCCGAGGCCGAGCGCCAGCCCGCGCGCTCGGCGCGCAAACCGGCGAAGGCCTCGATGCTCTGCCCGGGCCGGCGCGACTGGGCGTCGTACACGCTGGGCATCTCCGGCTACCGCGGCCCGGACGACGCCTCGACGGACGACTTCGGCCGGAAGGTCCTGCTGTCCTTCGCGGGCCCGAAGGCGAGCCCGCGCGCGCGCCTCTTCGCCCCTCCGCGCGATTCGTCGGCGGCGCCGGGCACCGAGAGCGCGCGCGCCGAGGACGGCGTGTTCTTCACGGCGTCCGATCCGATCGCCGAAAAGGCGTCGTTCCTGGAGGACGTCTCGCGCTCCACGCGGACCTTGGCCGCGCTGGCCTCGGCGCCCGGCCGCGAGCTGAGGCTGATCCTGACCGGGCACTCGGGCGAGGACGGGATGACGATCGGCTACCGGAAGACGGCCTGGTTCAAGGACGACCCGACGAGCACGTACGATCAGGACCTCCAGCTGACGCCGCGGGAGGTCGCCTCGGCCGTGCGGGAGGCCTCGCGCGCGGGCAAGACGGTGCGCGGGCTCGTCACCACGTGCTACGCGGGCCGCTACGCCGAGGCCTTCATGCCCCGGACGGGCGATTTTTCGGCGGCGCCCGCGTGCGCGGCCTTCGCGACGCTGCCCGACAAGCCGGCCGACGGCTGCTACTCCAACGGCACGACGCTGGCCGTCGACTACGCGAGCAAGCTCCTGGCGGGCCGGGAGTGCGGCGCCGCGCAGGACGGCCGGGCCCTGCATTACGCCGTAGCGGCGTCGACGTCGGGGCACGACGTCCCCCTCCTCACGTCGGAATATTTCCTCCTTTACGGCCCCGCCGCGGAATTCCTCGGCCGCGGCGAGCGCGCTCCGGCCCCGCCCCGTTCCGTCCAGCGCTACGAGTGGGGCGACGGGGTCCGCGCCTACGTCGACGTGGTCTCGAACCAGGTCCTGCGCGCCTATCGGGGAGACGCGGAGATCGCGCCCCCGCGCTTGGCCTTGCTCGACTGCGTCGCCGACGACCTCCTGCTCGGCAAGCTGGACGGGCAGAACGCGTCGTCCTTCTATCTGCGCCCGCACAAGACCGGCGCCGAGGTCGGCGACTGCGAGCCCCGCGTCGCGCTCTATTGGGACTCCCGCGACGGGGTCTCGAGCCCGTCGACGTCGGTCTACCTCGAGGCGGGCTACGGCGGCTGGAATCCGGGCGACGATTACGAGCGCTATCGCGACGATTTCGGCCCGACCGGGCCGACGATCACTCTCGAGGGGATGCGCCCCGCCGCGCGCGTGCTCCTGACCTCCGTGATCCCGGCGTTCAGCGACGCGGGCGCCGTCGACGACCTCGGGGGCCGTTTGGACAAGATCGCCGAGGACATCCGCCCGTACGACGAGCCGCTCGCCTCGGCCCTCCAGCGCCTGATGGCGGAGCAGAGAGGCGGCGTGGAACGCACCGCGGTCTTGCCCGACGCTCAAAAATCGACGGACACGCTGGACGGGCTCTCCGCGAGACTCAAGTCCATCTCAGACACTCTCGAGCTCAGCGCGCACGCCCCTCCCCCGCCCGTGGATGCGAACGCGCTCGTGGCCGCCATGCTCGACGGCCTCTCGCCGTCCAAGAACGAAGCCGCCGACGCGTCGCTCGCTCGCTTGGCGCACTTGGCGGCCGCGGCGCAGGCGGAGCTCGCTCTCCACGAGGAGGCGAAGACTTCTCCCGAGGCGCGGCGCCTGCTGGCTCAGCTCGAGACGATCAAGACCTGCGAGGGGGGCCTGTACTAGCCGTTGCGCTTGGCGAAGTCTCCCATGAAGGTCGTCAGCGTCCGGACGTCCTCGAGAGAGACCGCGTTGTACAGCGACGCGCGCAGGCCGCCGGCGCTGCGATGGCCCTTGAGGCCGCTCATGCCGGCCTTCGACGCCTCGGCGGCGAACGCCTCGTCGAGCTCGGGGGTCGGCGTGGAGAACACGACGTTCATCCACGAGCGCGCCGGCTTCTCGACGGGCGCCTTGTAGAAGCCGGAGAGGCGCTCGAGAGCGCCGTAGAGCTCGTCGGCCTTCGCCTTGTTGCGCTTCTCCATGCCGGCGGCGCCGCCGTTGGCCTTGATCCACTTGAGGTTCAGGCCGAACAGGTAGATGGAGAACGAGGGCGGCGTGTGGTACAGCGAGTTCTTCTCGAGATGGGTCTCGTAGCGCAGGATGTCGGGGATGTCCTTGCGCGACTCCTTGAGCCAGTCCTTGTTCAC
>Ga0134128_10003447_pt1 | contig 19349 bp, 19 predicted proteins | sample KB31754_FD_96462 | JGI IMG/M metagenome (GOLD analysis project Ga0134128, IMG submission 96462) | Terrestrial soil microbial communities with excess Nitrogen fertilizer from Kellogg Biological Station, Michigan, USA - KB3-175-4 | ecosystem: Environmental > Terrestrial > Soil > Unclassified ...
CTTTAGGTGGTCGATTGACCGTGGTTGGCAACGACGTGCTCGGCTGCGGACCCGACAATGCAACTCTGGAAGGCAACATCGGAGCAATCTATACGACTCTGTGGGCTGGCGTCGTCGTCAACGACAATGTGGTCTATAATCCGCGGTACACGGCATTCCTGTTTGGCGATTTCGTTTCAGGAGAATCCAAGAACAACGTCATCGTGAACTTGACGCAAGGTCCGATCGGATCAGCCTTTGGTCTGAATTTCACCGGCGCAAGCAACAATATGAGCATTGGCGGCATCTGGCTAAGCGGAACGTCAATAACAGACGCAATCATAATCGGAGCAAGCAACACGGTCGCGATCAGCCGCGACAACGTGATGAGCGGATACACAACCCGGATCGTCGGAAGCTTCACTGATCTCGGGGCGAGCACGCCATGACCCGAACTGGCGGAAGGGGTGGGATTCGAACCCACGGTACCCTTGCGGGCACGCCGGTTTTCAAGACCGGTGCCTTAAACCACTCGGCCACCCTTCCGTGTTTGATGTCGTTCTGCTTTTTCGGTCGTCGCAAGAATGTACCGCGACTGTGCTACCGCATTGCTACCAACGTCACCGTACTTGTTTATGGCCGCGCGTGGGGCCCCGTCAACCGTCGCGGCCGCCTCGCTTGCTTCGCCTTTGGCGACGTGCAGTTGCGGCTTCGGCTTCGGTCACCTTCTTGCGTAAGGCCTTGAGATCTAACATCTGCTGTTTGAGAGAATCGACTACGAAGACCAGTTCGTACGGGCATTTGGCTACAGCCGCACGCGGAGGCTTTCCCATAAGGATACCTTTTTTCTTGCGCGCTAGTCGGAGGGGGAGAGTAATGGCGATTTGTGACAAATTGGTTATTCGGTTGCGCAACAAAGGCGTCCATCAGACCTGTCGCGCGTTTGATGGAACACGGCCTGAACCCCGTGCAGCCTCAACTTTCTCGACTGCTTGAGCGCGTGGAATTGCCGGGCGGCAATGGCATCGGCCTTGATGCCGTTCTTCTCGACATGAAAAGCACTCATGTCTTCGAGTACGGCATCCATGAAAAGCGCAGCGATTGCAAACTCCTGCGAAAAACCAAACGGCCTCGGTACATCCGGTGTGTACCGAGGCCGGCGGCCCCGGGAAGCAGGGGCTTGGATCATGGAGGGCCGCGAGCGCAGTCTGCCCTAAGTCGGGACGGATCGTGAGATTTCAGAGGTACTAATCCGAAAGGATCGCTTGGGCCCCAATGGCGTCCATGGCACCCGAAGCGATCGAGGATCCAGGGGGTGAGGCCGATCGACGCACTCATCAACAGCAACCGGAGAGCCACACTCCGGATACCCCTTCCGCCAGATCCTGCTGAAGTAATTTCATTGCGGGCGGCAGTCACAAGTCTTGGCGTTTTACGTCTTGCCGTTCCCGGCGCCGGCTTAATCGCGTATTGTGCATGCGCCAGTTGAGCTCGCGGACTTGGGTCTAAGAGCCGGCACATCACTGCCTCTTGCCCGTAGCCATGTCGACGCTGGCCGACGCAAATTGGGAGGCAATGCCATGACCATGAGGCCAGATCCCACCTTTCACGCATCGCCCAGGCTTGCGATGGAAGCACCAGCGGAGAACTTCGCCTTCACCTTGCTGCTCGGCCCCGACTTTTCCAGGCCGGACGCGCTCGCCGTCGTCGACGTCAAACCATCCTCGCCGACCTACGGCCGGGTCGTCCACACCGTGTCCATGCCGAGCACGGGCGACGAATTTCATCATTGCGGCTGGAACGCCTGCTCGTCGGCCCTGTCTCCGCTCGCCGGACACGCCTTCGTTGAGCGGCGCTATCTCATCATCCCCGGACTCCGCTCGTCGCGCATCTACATCGTGGACACCAAGCCCGATCCCACCAAGGCGCGGATTCACAAGATCATCGAGCCCGAGGAGGTCTTCAGGAAGACCGGCTACTCGCGTCCACACACCATCCATTGCGGGCCCGAGGGCATTTACGTGAGCACGCTTGGCGGGGGAGGACGGGATGGCACCGACGGACCTCCGGGCGTGTTCATCATGGATTGCGAAACCTTCGAGATCCTGGGCCGCTGGGAGATCGATCGCGGTCCGCAAAAGCTCCACTATGATTTCTGGTGGAACCTGCCGCGCGACTACATGGTGACCAGCGAATGGGCCCTGCCGCCGCAGTTCGAGAACGGGATCGTTCCGGAAGATCTCCTTGCGAACAAATACGGTCACCAGCTCCACTTCTGGGACTTGAGGGAGCGGAGGCATGTGCAGACCATCGATCTCGGCGCCAATCATCAAATGGCCCTGGAGGTTCGGCCCGCCCACGATCCGGTTCGCGAGTATGGCTTCGTCGGCGTCGTGGTCGATACGACCAACCTTGAAGCCTCGATCTGGACCTGGTGGCGCGAGGGCGGGAAATTCCATGCCGAAAAGACGGCAACGATTCCACCCGAGCCTGCACCGAAGGAGAAGCTGCCGCCGCTGCTGCAGGGCTTCGGCGCCGTGCCGCCGCTCGTGACCGATATCGACCTGTCGCTGGACGACAGGTTTCTCTACGTCTCCTGCTGGGGCACCGGGGAGATGCGGCAATACGACGTCAGCGATCCCCGCAAGCCTAAGCTTGCGGGCTCGGTGCACATCGGCGGCATTGCCCGCCGCACGCCGCACCCGAACGGCAAGGCTTTTGCGGGCGGTCCGCAGATGGTCGAGATCAGTCGCGACGGCAAGCGCGTGTATTGGACGAACTCGCTGTATTCGTCATGGGATGCCCAGTTCTATCCCGAGGGCATGCCGGGCGCCGAGGTGATGGCGAACGCAGGGCAGGGCGGCGGGCTGGAACTTGCCCGCGATTATTTCGTGAGCTTTCCTGACGGATATCGGCCGCATCAGATCCGGCTCGAGGGGGGCGACTGCTCGACGGATTCCTTCTGCTATCCGTCGGTCTGGAATTGAGCGGAGCCAATTGGGCTTTGGCGTGGCTCTGGCTTGCTGTGGTCGCGAGCGGCGTCTTTCACGGGGTCAATCCCGGAATGGGCTGGCCGCTCGCTGTCTCCGCAGGACTCATGGAACGAAGCCCGCGTGCCCTGTTCCTGGCGCTCGGGCCGCTGTCGGCCGGGCATTTTCTTGCAATCTTGTTGATGCTGTTGCCGTTCGCGCTGCTGCTGGCGCTCGCCGAATGGCAACATCAGATTCAAGCGACGGCGTCGCTGATCGTCATCGGCTTTGGCATCTTTCTTTTCTTTCGGCGGCGTCATCCGAGAGCGCTTGCAAGGATACCGCCGACGCAATTGGGACTCTGGTCTTTTGCGATCGCAATCGCCCATGGTGCCGGACTGATGCTGGTGCCGATCTATCTCGGGCTGTGCAGCACGTCAGCGTCCGGTCACAAAGCAGCCGCCGCGCTCGTGACGGCAAATCTCGGCACGGCGATGCTGGTTGCCATCATCCACGTCGCCGTGATGACCGGCGCGGGCGGATGCATGGCCTGGCTGGTGTACCGCTATCTCGGCCTGAAATTCGTGTCGCGGAGTTGGTTCAATCTGGATGTGAGCTGGGCGGTCAGTCTCGTTCTGATTGGCGCCGTCGCACTCGCGGTTAACCTCATGGAGTGATTGTGAGGCTATCTTCACGTGTCGCTGACCGGCTTCGCTCCGTAGTTCTCCCACCGTGAATAGAGTTCCCCGACGCCAGGATTTGCTGGTTGCGGCTGCATCGCCCCAAATCCGAGGCCTTGACATCCGTAACCATAGGGTTACTAATTGTGTAACCCAATGGTTACGCGAGACCCCAAGAGGCGCACAGCCGTATTTCGAGCGATCGCCGATCCCACGCGGCGGGAGATTCTCGGAATGCTGCGCCACGGGCGCTATAGCGTCGGCGAGATCGCTGCGAATTTTCGCACGAGCCGGCCGGCGATCTCCAAGCACCTGCGCGTGCTGCGCTCGGCAGGATTGGTTGCCACGCGTCAGGAAGGCACGGCGCGGATTTGCGCGCTGAATGCCGCCCCTTTGCGGCTCGTGAGCCACTGGCTCAGCGACTACGAGGCGTTCTGGAGCGGCACCTTGCGCGAGTTGAAACGTTACGTCGAGGAGGAGCCATGACCACAGCTGTAGCAACGCAAACGATCGTGCATGAAGTGACTATCAACGCAACCGCCGCGCGCGTCTTCGAGGCGCTGACCGACCCGGAGCAGCGCAGGCTGTGGTGGGGCCGTGACGGCCGCTTTCAGACCACCCTTGTCGAGTCGGACTTGAGGGTCGGCGGCAAGTTCAAAATGAGCGGCACCGGGTTCGGCAGGCCGTTCACGGTGACGGGGGAGTATCGGGCGATCGAACCGCCGCGCCTGCTAGCGTTCACCTGGCTGCCGTCCTGGCAGGCCGGTACCTCGGAAACGCTGGTCCGTTTCGACTTGTCCGAGACGGATGGCGTCACCACCGTGCGCGTGACTCATTCAGGAATCACTCCGGAGGGCCTCGAGGCGCATCAGGGCTGGGCGCAGATCCTCGCTGGGCTGCGAAGCTTTGCGGAGCGCTAAGACCTATTCCTCCTCTGCGCCACCGGGCTTCGGGCAGACATCTCGTGCGGTATCCGGCGGCGCAAACAGCGAAAGCTCCAGCCGTGCATTGTCGGACCGGATCCCGACGGGCCCATCGGCGGCAAGCGCCTCCGGGCCAAGTTCGCCCTCCCACACGGGCCTGCCATCAATGAGGACGCGGAGCTCAGCGCCGTCGAGCGCTGCGGCGAGGCGATGCGCGGTGCCGATCTGCGGCGCCTCGACAGGCGATTGCCGCCGCGGAGTGACGGTGCGATAGCCTGACGTACCGCAGGCGCGACTGGAATGCAGTTCGGGATTGCTCTTGACCGAGACGATCAGCGAAGGCTGCGGAGCGAAGCGCCACATCGCATAGACCAGGTTGCAACCATCCGCCGCACGCAGCTTAAGCCCGAACTGCTGGCGAACGGCGCCGGAGCGCAGCGGCGCAATCTCGGCGGTTGGGCCGAGATAGGTGAAGTGCGCCTCGATCGCTTGCATTCCCGACGCCGCCAGCACCGCGCGCAGCTTGGCGGTGCCGACCGAAAACCGCGCACCCTGGAGTGCCTCCAGCGCTCCCTCGGTGACGCAGAGCCGGCTGCGCGCTACCGGCACCAGCTGCGAAGCTGTGTCGTCAGAGCCGCCCGCAGAGGGACTGGCCAGCACTGCGAACAGCGCCAGTCCGACCCATGTCGCCCAGGATCTGATCGCCGGCACTTTCTGACCCGATTTGTGGCTCGGCAACGTCATCCTTCCGCCCGCGCGCAACGTCCCCAGATCGCCTATGGCCGAAACCATGCTTTGGGCTCCGTCGCTCTCTGCCGTCGTGAAGCGCGCTTATGGGGCTAACCGGAAACTTTCAGCGTTCTCTCGCATTATTCGACATCACCGGCAACGGCCCGTTCCGTAGGCGCCGGTGGCTGAGAGACCGATCGCGCTCCCGCCTTCATAATCAGGGAGAGCGCCATGAAACAACAGCGCGAACGGTTTTACCGTCCTTCCAAGACCCTCCATGACGCGCAGATTGAGCTCGCACGACAGATAGCGAGCGAAGGCGCCGAAATATTGAGGCAAAACCCCACGCCCGACTTCTTCCTCGGCCGCAAAACGCAAGAGCCCTTCCCAAAAGAGGAAGAGTTGGATCAACAGCAACGCAGCTCACGCTTGCTGTCGTGACCGCCATGATCAACGAGCTTTTGCAACGTGCAGACCGGGCCATCGCCGAGAGCGAGAGGCTCATGGACCAACTGCTGAAATCGAGGTCGGAGGCTGAGCGGTTGGATAGCCGGCTTCACGTTTTGCATCAGCTTCGGATCGAGGACGATCGACGGACGGGAAGGCTGCGTCAGTTCACGCGCTGAGAGCCTTGCTCAAAATGTAGCCAAGAGACTGGGTCTACGTGAACCTCATTATGCTCGGACTTGTCCGGTCCGTGACGAAAAAGAGACTCGCTTTCAACTGCGCTTTCCGCGGGCAAGTCAGTGGGATCAAGCTGAAACGAGATGACTTCAAGCGACAGTGGCCTAAAGCCGGTACACCGAAGAGCGCGTATGAGCGGTCAAACCATGGGAACGTCGGATCGTCGCATCCGGCATTTCCTGCGCTCTCTTCGGCGGGCGATATCCGTCATCACTCGGGTGCGTTGCGCCGCGAGACGATCTTTGTTGCGCGGTTCGTTTTTGCTAGGATCACTTGAATGAGAGTGCACCCGATCTGGGCCGGCCAGGCTCCAGCAGTGAGCGGTCTATTGCCGTTGCTGGGGACAAAAACAGGCGAGGCATTGAGGGGGAATGGCAGCCAGGTTGCATCGAAGTCGGACGTCCTGCTGCTTCCACAGCCGGCGCCAATTCTGATCTATGAACGCGGCGCCGGTCGGGCTCGCCTGCCGCGAGCCTTAAGCGATGTCGCCCAGCAAATCCTGGTCAGGGAGATACATCATGAACAAGCCTTGCATCCTTCTTACCTGTGCGATTGTCATTCTCTCGACGGGACCGGCGCTTTCAGCTATCAAGTTCAAGCGATTTCCGCATTGCCCGGAGGGACTCGTCACCCAGAAGACCTGCGAGTGCCGTGCCGGCACATCCAAGCGCTTTCACTATTGCCACGCGGGCGATCACTGCGACACCAGCACCGGAAAATGCCAGAAGCAGCATGCCGGCGATTGATCGTTCGGGATGACGCCGGAGCCGGCGATTTACTTCCGCACCCGCAGCAGGATGCCGGGTGTTAGCCAGCGAAGGCGAAAGCGAGCAGGCTCGAGCAAAGGAGCACAAAACCGGCTGCAGCCAAGGCGAGGAAGCCCTCGGAAACCAGGTCATGATGGCGCATGGTACACCCTCCTTGCCCGACGCTCGTCCGAATTGATTAAAATTGTCCGAACGAGCCCACTTAAAGCTGGTGATGCAGGGCCGCTTGACGCTGTCCCGGATACTCAGATCCGCGACAGAACACCCTCGAACGCGTGGGCGAGGAAAATCCCGGCTCCCACCAGGCCCATCACCGCTGTAACCATCTCGAACATTGCAGTCGTCCTTTGCGCCCCCGCGCAGGCACACCAAACGACGAGCGTGCCTGCACAGTCAAAAAGATTTCGCACCGCGGTCGCACAATGCTTGGCAGTGGGGATTTGCTGCAACAGGTGTGTCAGAATCAGGCAACGTTGGTTGCAGGAGTGGCGCAAAAGCAACGATTGAGTAACCATCGTAAATCCCACCGCATTTCTGCCGCGTTCCGGTTGCGGTATCTTCAGGATTTGATGTGGAGGTGGGCCGCATCATACGCGGTGTGGACCGGAGATGGCCTCAAGTGGCGGCCTCCGGTGGAATATAATGGGGCGAATGGGGATCCGACGCTTAGATTCGGCAGTCCGGGCGGTGCGCAGCGCGGCCGTCATCGCTGCTTGCCTGGGGCTCGCCAATTGCGCCTCATCGGGCAAGTTCGCCAGCCGGGTCGATCCCAGATACGGCGTGTCCTCAAGCCCGAGGGTGGTCGCCTTTGGGGAGCCCGTGCCGAAGGGCGGTGGCACCTACCGCGTCGGCAAGCCCTACATGGTCGGTGGCCGCGTCTACGTTCCCGAGGAGGACGTCAATTACCGCGAGGAGGGCATCGCCTCCTGGTACGGCGATGATTTCCACGGCCGACTGACCGCCAATGGCGAAGTGTTCGACATGGATGCGCTCACCGCCGCCCATCCGACCCTGCCGATGCCGTGCTATGCGCGGGTGACCAATCTCTCGAACGGCAGATCGCTGATCGTCCGCGTCAATGATCGCGGGCCCTATGCGGGCAACCGCCTCATCGACGTGTCCCACAGGGCGGCCGAGCTTCTGCAATTCAAAAGCAATGGCACGGCGCACGTGCGCGTCGAATATGTCGGCCGCGCGCCGCTGGACGGCTCCGATGACCGCCTGTTGATGGCGACCTTGCGCACCGGCGAGCCGGCGCCGGCCCCGTCCCTGGTCCGCCTGGCCTCGGCACGGCCGTTCGTCCCGGAAACCCCGATCCGTGGCCGCCCGGTGCGGCGCGATATCCCCATGCCGGCGGATCGGCCCTACAGCCTTGGCAACACCGAGGCCGATAGCGCCTCGATCAATGCCACCTCGGACATGTCGTCGTCGAGCCGGGCGCGATCCGCGCGCCGCACTCTCGATAATCCGCGCCAGGTTTCCTATGAAGTCGACAGCCGATACAGTTCGGCCTACACGCCGATCGATCCGCGCGGCCCCCGTGAACTCCTCGCCGGCCGCGGGCTCTACTGAGCGAGCCTGAATCACTTCCATCGCGTCGGCAGGCGCGCCATCCGGAACGATGCGAGCGCCTCGAGGTTCCTTGCCGCCGTGCCACCTGGCTTCACTGGTTGTCGATTGCAAGGTCGCGCAAAAGCTGTGTTGTTCGCGATACGTCCACCTGTTAGAACGCCCGGCACCCAAGAGGCATATTGCCGATGGCACCCACGCATTCTTCATTCCGCAAGCTCGCGGCTTCGCCGCGAGGCCTGTTTCGCTGTCTGATCGTCGCCCTGGTCGCGGCGGGGATCGGCTGGGGCAGCGTCACGCAGGCTGCCAACCATAGCGTCCAGGGCGCCCAGAAAACGGAAGAGATCGTATTTGACGGCAATGCGCCGACCGCGATCCTGATCGAGGCGAAAAGCGGCAGCGTCCTGTTCGAGAAGAACGCCGACGAGCTTCGCGCGCCCTCCAGCATGATGAAGCTGATGACAGCGGAAGTGGTGTTCCACGCCATCGAGGCGGGCACCGTCAAGCTGACGGACGAGTACCGGATCAGCGAGTATGCGTGGCGGCACGGCGGCGCGCCTTCCGGCACGTCGACCATGTTCGCGGCCATCAACAGCAAGGTCTCGGTCGATGACCTCCTGCACGGCGCCATCATCCAGAGCGGCAATGACGCCTGCATCGCGCTTGCCGAAGGCATGGCCGGCAACGAGCACATCTTCGCGTCCGACTACATGACCAAGCGCGCCCGCGAGCTGGGGCTTGTGAAGTCGACCTTCGCCAACTCCAACGGCTTGCCCGATCCCGGCAACAAGATGACCGTACGCGAGCTCGCGATGCTGGCGCGTCACATCATCCTGGACTATCCCGAGTTTTACAAGCTGTTCGGTCAGAAGGATTTCACCTGGAACAAGATCCACCAGCAGAACCGCAATCCGCTGTTGAATTCGCTCGACGGCGCCGACGGGCTGAAGACCGGCTACACCAAGGAAGGCGGCTACGGCATGGTCGGCTCCGCCGTGCAGAACGGCATCCGCCTGATCGTCGTCGTCAACGGCCTGCCGGATGCCGAGGAGCGCGCCTCCGAGGCCAGGAAGATGCTGGAATGGGGCTTTCGCAATTTCGAGCAGCGAACCCTGTTCGCGGCCAACCAGACGCTCGGCTATGCGCGGATGTTCGGTGGCGACAGCCGCTCGGTGAAACTGTCGAGCCCGCAGCCGATCAACGTGATGGTGCAGAAGCAGGGTGGCGAGAAGCTGCTCGCGCGCGTGGTCTACAACGGACCGGTCCGCGCCCCGGTGACGGCCGGCCAACAGATCGGCGTGGTCCGGGTCTGGCGCGGACCGGATTTTGCCATGGAAGCGCCGGTCTATGCTGCGGAGTCTATCGGCGTCGGATCGACCGTGCGGCGAGCCATCGATGGCGTCCAGGAGCTCGTCATCGCCATGTTCCGTGCTGGCGTGGAGAAGCTCTGAAATGACCGAACCCGCGACCAGACGCACGCCCGGGCGTGGCCGGTTCATCTCCTTCGAGGGCGGCGAGGGGTCCGGGAAATCCACCCAAATCAAGAAGTTGGCTGAGCGTCTTGAAGCGGCAAAGCTTCGCTCCGTCGTCACGCGCGAGCCCGGCGGCTCGCCCGGCGCAGAGGTCATCCGCCACCTGCTGCTTGCCGGCATGGGAAAGCTGCTCGGCGCAGAGGCCGAAACGCTGCTGTTTGCGGCTGCACGCGATGATCACGTCCGCACGGTGATCCAGCCGGCGCTGAGCCAGGGGAGCTGGGTCTTGTGCGACCGCTTTTCGGACTCGACCCGGGTCTATCAGGGCAGGGTGGGGCATGTACCGGCGGGGCTCGTCAACGCCATGGAGCGCGTCACCATCGGCAATCTCAAGCCGGATCTGACGATCATCCTGGACGTGCCGGTCGAAGTCGGACTGACGCGCGCAGCCGCGCGCCGCGGCGGCGCGGCAGCCGACCGCTTCGAATCCGAGGACATCAAGTTTCACCAGAACTTGCGCGATGCCTACCGCGAGCTGGCGGCGATCGAACCTCAGCGCTGCGTGCTGATCGATGCGACGCCCGACGCAAACGTGGTCGCGGCGAGCGTCTGGGCCGCGCTGCGCGATCGCTTCTTCGCAGCCCCTGCCAGCGTGGCTTCGAGGGCATGAGTCCGAAGCAGGCGCAATCCGAGATCGGCGCGCCGCATCCCCGCGAGACCACCGTGCTGTTCGGTCATCGCGAGGCCGAGGCCGCGCTGCTTGCCGCCTACAAGAGCGGACGGATTCCGCATGCCTGGCTGCTTGGCGGTGCGTCAGGGATCGGCAAGGCGACCTTGGCCTATCGCATGGCGCGCTTCGTGCTGACCCATCGCGACCCGCTCTCACCCTATGTTCAGCGTGCCGAGACGCTCGCGATCGACGCGAATGCACCGGCATCGCGCCATATCGCCTCCGGCGCGCACGGCAGCCTGTTGGTGCTGGAGCGCACAGCCAACGAAAAAGGCGTGCTGCGCACGGTCATCACCGTCGACGAGACGCGGGAGACCATCTCGTTCTTCGGCTCGACCGCCGCGATCGAGGGTTGGCGGATCTGCATCGTCGACACCGTCGACGAGCTCAATCCGAATGCGGCGAACGCGCTTCTGAAGATCCTCGAGGAGCCGCCGCAGCAATCGCTGTTCTTCCTGATCAGCAACGCGCCGGCGCGGGTGCTGCCGACGATCCAGTCGCGCTGCCGCAAGCTCCGCCTTCGGCCACTCGCGGCGGAGGACGTAATCCGCGCTGCGGCGATGGCGAGCGGACGCAAGAGCGATGACGCCGCGTTTGAAGAAGCTGCGGCAGCATCCGAAGGCAGCGTGGCGCAGGCGCTGACATTGCTCGGCGGCGATGCGCTGAAACTCCAGAAGCGAACCCAGGCGATGCTTGCCGTCTTGCCCAAGGTCGATCCGCGCGAACTGCATGCGCTCGGAGATTCGCTCCTCCTCTCCGACCGGGCATCGCTGGCAGCCTTCATCGACAGCATCGATCGCTGGATCGGCCAGCGCCTGCGCGCCGAAGGCGTTTCCAATGCGAACCTGCCCCGCCTTGCGCGGCTGGCGGAGGTGTGGGAAAAGATCGCTCGCGCCGCGCGCGACACCCAAGACTACAATCTTGAACGAAAACCGCTGGTCTTCTCGGTGTTCTCGATGCTAGCGGAAGCTACGCGGTAAGCGTTCCCGTCATCCATTCCGACCGTTGCGTTCGAGCCGACTACAAGGATTTTCGCCGTGGCCAAAAAGTCTTCGAAAAAGAAAAGGACCGGGAAGGCCGCAAAGCGCGCTGCCAAGGCGGCTGCGAAGAAGCGCGTCGTGAAGAAGGCGAAGAAGGCCGCCAAGAGAAACGTCAAGAAACCCGCGCGGAAGGCTGCCAGAAAAACTGCCAGGAAATCTACCAGGAAAGCTGCCAAGAAGAGCGCCGGGAAGGGCGCCGGAAGATCGCCGGCCAGGAGCAACGCGCCGAAAGCCCCCGCCGCGCCGCAGAGGAGCGCGACGAAGTCCGCTGCAACCAGTGTCGCAAAATCTCAAGCTCCCGCGGCCGCGCGATCGGCCGCATCACGCGGCAACACCTTCTACATCACGACCGCGATCGCCTATCCGAACGGCCAGCCCCATATCGGCCATGCCTATGAGGCGATCGCGACGGATGCCATCGCGCGGTTTGCGCGGCTGGACGGCAAGGATACGTTCTTCCTCACCGGCACCGACGAGCACGGTTTGAAAATGGTGCAGACTGCCGAGGCCGAAGGGCTGACGACCCCTGACCTCGCGGCCCGCAATTCCGGGCGCTTCCGGGCGATGGACGAACGGCTGAACGTCTCCTTCGACCGCTTCATCCGCACCACTGAGCCGCAGCATCACCGTTCCAGCCAGGCGATCTGGAACAGGATGCAGCAAAACGGGGACATTTATATCGACGCCTATGCCGGCTGGTATTCGGTGCGCGATGAGGCCTATTACGCCGAAGACGAGACCACGGTTGGCGAAGACAATGTCCGCCGCGGCGCGCAGGGCACTCCGGTCGAGTGGGTCGAGGAGAAAACTTATTTCTTTCGCCTGTCGGCCTACCAGAACAGGCTGCTCGCGCTCTATGAGAGCCAGCCCGACTTCATCGGCCCCGACGCGCGCCGCAACGAAGTGATGAGCTTCGTCAAGCGGGGCCTGAAGGATCTCTCGATCTCGCGCACCACCTTTGACTGGGGCGTGAAAGTCCCGCACGACCCCGAGCACGTGATGTATGTCTGGGTCGATGCGCTGACCAACTACATCACCGGCGTCGGCTTTCCCGACGAGGAGACCGATCCGCGCTGGCGCTACTGGCCGGCCGATCTGCATATCATCGGCAAGGACATTATCCGCTTTCATGCGGTGTATTGGCCGGCGTTCCTGATGTCGGCTGGTATTCCCGTGCCGAAGCGCGTCTATGCCCATGGCTTTCTGTTCAACAGGGGCGAGAAGATGTCGAAGTCGGTCGGCAACGTTGTCGATCCGTTCAACCTCGCCGACCAGTATGGGGTCGACCAGATCCGCTATTTCTTCCTGCGCGAGGTCGCGTTCGGGCAGGACGGCAATTACAACCATGAAGCCATCGTCGCGCGGATCAACGCCGATCTCGCCAACGACCTCGGTAACCTGGCGCAGCGCTCGCTGTCGATGATCGCAAAACAGCTCGGCGGCGTGCTGCCGGCACCTGGCGCGTTCTCCGACAACGACAAGGCGATCCTGGCCGAGGCCGACGCCATGATCGGCATTGCGCGCACCGCGATGGCGAGCCAGCAGATTCATCAATGGCTGAACGCGGTGTGGTCGGTGGTCGCGGAAGCCAACCGTTATTTCGCGGGCGAAGCGCCGTGGGCACTGGCCAAGACCGATCCGACGCGCCAGCACACGGTGCTTTACGTCACCGCAGAAGTGCTGCGCCAGATCGCGATCCTGACGCAGCCGGTGATGCCGGCCGCATCCGAGAAGCTGCTCGACAGCCTCAGCATTGCCGAGGGCGAAGCGCGGACCTTTGCGTCTCTTGGCGGCGCGATGCGGATTGCGCCCGGCACAATGCTGCCTGCGCCACAGGCGGTCTTCCCGCGTTACATCGAGCCCACGGCGGCATAGATATTACGCATGCTCGTCGACAGCCATTGCCACCTGGACTTTCCGGACTTCGCCGCCGATCTCGAGGCTATCATCGGCCGCGCGGCGGAGGCCGGCATCGGCCGCATGGTGACGATCTCGACGCGGGTGAAACGCCTCGACGGGCTCATCGCGATCGCGGAGCGCTTTCCGAATGTGTTTTGCTCGGTCGGGACCCATCCGCATCACGCCGATGAGGAGGACGGCATCTCGCCGGACGAGCTGATCGCGCTCACGAAACATCCGAAGGTCGTCGCGCTGGGCGAGGCCGGGCTCGATTATTTCTATGACAACGGCTCGCCCGAAGCACAGGCGCGCGGTTTTCGCACGCATATCGCGGCGGCCCGCGCAACCGGCCTGCCGCTCGTCATTCACACCCGCGAGGCCGATGCCGACTGCCGGCGTATCCTGGAAGAGGAGGCTGCCATCGGACCATTCCGGGCGGTGCTGCATTGCTACACCGGCGGCCGGGAGCTTGCGATGAAGGCGATCGAGCTCGGGCTTTCGATCTCGTTCACGGGCATCCTGACCTTCAAGAAATCGGAAGCCTTGCGCGCGCTCGCGGCGGAATTGCCGGCCGACCGCATCATGGTCGAAACCGACGCGCCGTACCTTGCGCCCGGCAAATTCCGGGGCAAACGCAACGAGCCGGCCTATGTCGTCGAGATCGCCAAGGTGCTTGCACAGGCGCGCGGCGTTTCGCTGGAGGCGATTTCACGCCAGACAACCGAAAACTTCTTCCGCCTGTTCTCGAAGGTGCCAGCTTCGATTGCCGCATGATGTTGACGCTCACGGTCCTCGGCTGCGGCTCTTCCGCCGGCGTTCCCCGGCCTGCACTCGGCTGGGGCGCCTGCGATCCCAACAACCCCAAGAACCGCCGCCGCCGCTGCTCACTGATGGCCGAGCAGGATTCGGAAGAGGGTACCACGCGAGTCGTGATCGACACTTCCCCCGATCTGCGCGAGCAGCTGATCGATGCGCATGTCGACCACATCGATGCAGTGTTCCTGACCCACGAGCACGCCGACCAGACCCACGGCATCGATGACCTCCGCTCGGTGGTGCTGCACCAGCGCCGGCGGATTCCCGTTTATTTCAGCCAGTCGACCGCCAAGGACATCATGGCGCGGTTCTCCTATTGCTTCATCTCGCCGGAGGGCAGCGACTATCCGCCGATCCTGACCCGGCACGGCGTCGAAGACGGTGAAAGCCGAGACATCGAAGGCAAGGGCGGCACCATCAAGCTATCCGCTTTCAATGTGCAGCACGGCAACATTCCCGCGCTCGGCTACCGCATTGCGGATTCCGCCTACACACCCGACCTCAACGACATCCCGCGCGAGAGCTGGCCGCTCCTCGAAAACCTCGACCTCTGGATCGTCGACGGCCTGCGCTATACCGCCCATCCGAGTCATTTCAACGTCGACGACGCGTTGTTCTGGATCAGGCGCTTCAAGCCGAAGCGGGCTGTGATCACCAACATGCACTCCGACCTCGACTACGAGGTGCTGCGGCAAAGTCTGCCCAAGGGCGTGGTGCCAGCGTATGATGGGATGCGGCTGACCGTGGGTTAGATTCTTGTTTGCGCATGATCTCCGCGCAAGGGCTACGCGTTTGTCGCGAGGAAAAACCGCTGCACACTTTTCCGGATCACGCGCTGGAAGCCTCCCATCGCAACCACCGCCAACGCGGAGCCTATCCGATGATGTCCCTGTTCTTTGAAGTCGAGGTCAAGCCGGAGCGTGCGGAGCAATATCTTGCTCTGGCCGCGTCATTGAAGCCGGCGCTGGACGCAATCGGCGGCTGCCTGTTTCTCGATCGCTTCAGGAGTCTGTCGCGGGACAATCTAATCCTGTCCTACCAGATCTGGCAGGACGAGGGCGCCATGACGGCATGGCGCGCCGATGGCAGACATCACCATGTGCAGACGCTGGGCCGGGAGCGAGTATTTTCGGATTACCGCTTGCGCATCGCGCAAGTGATCCACGAGGCGCGGCCGGGACAGCCGGTTTGGCAACCTGAGCGGCGCACGCCCTACAACGACCCCGCGCGGCGCAAGCCGACCTATATGCTGGTCACGGAGTCGAAGAGGGAACAGCTTGCAGTAACGCCTGACTGGCCAAGCCAGGCCTTCGCCAGCGTCTATCGGGAGGGCCAGTTCGCGCATCTCATCGAGCTACCGGATGTCCAATCCGGCATTGCCCTCGGCGAGCGGCTGTTGGCGGCGCCCACCACCGAGTATGTCAGGATCGTCGAAGTCACCCGCGATTACGGCATGTACGACCGCGCCGAGGCGCCGCAATACTATCCGCCGGTTGCGAAAGACGCGTAGGTCCCCCAGCGCCGTCATTCCGGGATGCTCCGAAGGAGCAGACCCGGAATCTCGAGATTCTCAGGTGCGCAATTGCGCACCACAGTTCGATGCTTCGCATCGCCCCGGAATGACGGAGAATAAACTACGCCGAGATCGCTTTCGCCGACTCGACCTGATTGCGCAGCAGAAACTTCTGGATCTTGCCGGTCGACGTCTTCGGGATCGTGCCGAACACCACGGCCTTGGGCGTCTTGAAGCCGGACATGTGGCCCCTGCAATAGGCGATGATCTCAGCTTCGGTGGCCTTCGCTCCTTCCTTCAGCTCGATGAAGGCGCAGGGCACCTCGCCCCATTTCGGATCGGGTTTTGCGACGACGGCGGCAAACAGCACGGCCGGATGCCTGTAAAGGACGTCTTCGACCTCGACGGAGGAGATGTTCTCGCCGCCTGAGATGATGATGTCCTTGGAGCGGTCCTTGATGATGACGTAGCCGTGCTCATCGAGCACGCCGAGGTCGCCGGTATGGAACCAGCCGCCGGCGAAGACCTCCTTCGTCGCTTTCTCGTTCTTGAGATAACCCTTCATCACGATGTTGCCACGGAACATCACCTCGCCGATCGTCTCGCCATCGCGCGGCACCTCGCGCATGGTTTCGGGATCGAGCACGGTGATGGCTTCCTCGAGCGGGTAGGCGACGCCCTGCCGGCGCTTGAACTGCGCCCGCTCGGCTGCGGGCAAGTCGTCCCAGCCCGGCTGCTCGGCGCAGACGGAGGCGGGGCCGTAGACCTCGGTCAGCCCGTACACGTGCGTGAGCTTGATGCCGATGCTCTCGGCGCCCTCGAGCACCGCAACCGGCGGCGCCGCGCCCGCGATCAGCCCGACCACCGGCTTTGCGCTCTTGCCCTTTGGCGCATCCGGCGCGTTGATCAGCGTGTTGTAGACGATCGGCGCGCCGCACATGTGGGTGACGCCGTGCTTGCTGATCTGTTCGAAGATTCTTGCGGGATCGACCTTGCGCAGGCAGACATTGACGCCGGCGGCAGCCGCCACGGTCCATGGAAAGCACCAGCCATTGCAGTGAAACATCGGCAGCGTCCACAGATAGACCGGATGCTGGCCGAGCCCGCCGGCCAGAATGTTGCTGACCGCGTTGAGATAGGCGCCGCGGTGATGCGTCACGACGCCCTTGGGGTTGCCCGTCGTCCCGGACGTATAGCTCAGCGCAATCGCGTCCCATTCGTCGGCGGGGCGCTTCGGCGCGAAATTCGGATCGCCTTGCGCGAGCGCCGCTTCATATTCGATGGCGCCGATCGGCTTGCCGCCCGCGAAAGCAGCGTCGTCGACATCGATGATGAACGGCTTCGGCCCGCTCATCAGCTTGAGCGCATCCGAGATCACGCCGCCAAATTCCGGATCGACCAGGATGATTTTTGCTCCCCCGTGGTCGAGCTGGAACGCGATCGAGGACGCGTCGAGGCGAATGTTGAGCGCGTTCAACACCGCGCCCGCCATCGGCACCGCGAAATGCAATTCGTTCATCGCCGGCACGTTCGGCAGCATCGCCGCGACCGTATCGCCCTGGCCGATGCCGCACCTTGCGAGATACGACGCAAAGCGCCGGCAACGCTGGTAGGTCTGCGACCACGTGAAGCTGCGGTCGTCATAGACCGCGCTGACATGATTGGGATAAACCGCCGCGCTTCGCTCCAGGAAGCTCAATGGCGTCAGCGGAACGTAGTTGGCCGGGCTCTTGTCCAGACCGACTTGATATTGATTCATCGGTCACCTCCAAAACCTTATGACTCCACAGGAAGCCTATGCAAATCCATGGGAATATAGCAACGATACGGGCGCTATGCCGCCTGGCCAGCATGGATCTGTTACGTGAATCGTCTCGCTTGTTGCAGCGGACGGGAGCTGCGGGAATATCAGCTTTGAGCTGACGCCGGCGCGGATACGTTCGCGCGGCAGGAGCTCGTGCCGGCGAGCCTCCAGTCTGACGTGAGCCGGCAGAAATTTGGCCTAAGTGTCTGATCTAATTGAATATAAAATAATTCCATAATATACCTTATGCGAATTACACATATGCGGGTCGACCCGGTGCCCCCCGCGATTTCGCGGACAGACAGACGCCATATCATTTCAGCATTGGTCAAATGCCGGGCCAGCGCCGAGAATGCGTTCGCCCGAGGAAACACGCCGCTGGGAAAGCGGTTGTCTCGATCAGTCCCGTGGGAGGTCCATCATGCAGGAAAGCGTCAGCCGTCCGACCCAGTCCCGCCCCATCCCCTTTGATACCGCCAAGCTCGATCGGCTGATGGAGCAAGCCGGCATCGACATCCTGGTCGCGACCTCGAAGCACAATGTGCAATACCTGCTCGACGCCGAACGCGCGATCTTCTTCGACTACATGGATGCGCTCGGGGTGAGCCGTTATCTGCCCGTGTTGTTCTACCCGAAGGGCGCGCCCGAGAAGGCCGGCTATGTCGGCAATCGGTTGGAAGCGCACCAACGCGCGATCGTGCCGCTGTGGGTCGGTGAGGTCCAGAACAAGAGCATGGGCTCGGTCGACTCCATCAGGCGCGCGGTGGAGATGATCAAGAAGTCCGGTCAGCCGATGAAGCGGATCGGGGTCGAGATGGCGTTCCTGCCGATGGACGCGGGCCGGGCGCTTGCGGACGCCCTGCCCGGCAGCGAGATCAAGGACGGGCTTTTCGTGCTGGAGCGGCTCCGCGCGGTGAAGTCGCAGGCCGAGCTCGCCAGGCTGAAGAAGGCTTCCGAGCTGGTCACGGCATCGATGCTCGAGGTCATTGCCGGGCACGGTCCCGGCACGACGAAGCGCGAGCTGTTCGAGGCGCTCAAGGTCGCCGAGGTCGAGCGCGGCCTGACCTTCGAATATTGCCTGCTTGCCTGCGGTGACAGTCACAACCGCGCCCCCTCGCCGCAACGCTGGGAGCAGGGCGACGTGCTGTCGCTGGATTCCGGCGGCAATTACCACGGCTATATCGGCGACCTTGCGCGCATGGCGGTGCTGGGCGAGCCGGACAGCGAGCTGAAGGATTGTCTCGCCGAGATCGAGGCTGTCCAGCAGGCCGCGTTTGCTTCCGTCAGGGCCGGTGCGATGGGCGGAGACATCTATGCTGCCGCCGAGAAACGGCTCGCGCAGATCGGCCAGCGCGACCATACCGAATTTCTGGCCCATGGCATGGGTCTGGTCAGCCACGAAGCCCCTCGCCTGACCACCACGGGACCGGTGCCCTATGACGACTATGACGCGCACCAGCCGCTCGAAGCGGGCATGGTGGTGTCGATCGAGACCACGATGAAGCATCCAAAGCGCGGCTTCATCAAGCTGGAGGACACCGTCGCGGTGACGCCAACCGGCTACGAGATCTATGGCGAGACCGGCCGCGGCTGGAATCTCGGCGGCACGAAGCGCTAAAACCGTTTTCATTCGTCATGCCCGGCCTTGTGCAGCCTTGTGCCGGGCATCCACGTCTTTAGCAGCACAAAGCAAGACGTGGATGGCCGGGACACAGGCGAGCGGAAGCGACGCCGTCCTTCGGACGGCTATGCCCGGCCATGACGAACCAAACATC
>Ga0134128_10003448_pt1 | contig 19347 bp, 19 predicted proteins | sample KB31754_FD_96462 | JGI IMG/M metagenome (GOLD analysis project Ga0134128, IMG submission 96462) | Terrestrial soil microbial communities with excess Nitrogen fertilizer from Kellogg Biological Station, Michigan, USA - KB3-175-4 | ecosystem: Environmental > Terrestrial > Soil > Unclassified ...
CAGATCGCCACCGGCTCCACCATCGGCGTCTATTTTCCCGTGGGCGAGGCTATAGCGGGCCTTATCAGCCATCCGCCGGGCGTCAATCGCTGCGAAGCCGCCAATGTCTGCGGCCCGGCGGGTCTGATCGCTTCCGCCCGGACCAGCGAAGGCACCATGGACAATTTACTTTCCGTTAACGAAGGAACTGTCGAGTCCGGCCTGGCGCAAAGCGATGTCGTGGCGGCCGCGGCCAAGGGCGAAGGGCCGTTCAAAACCAAGGGCAAGCAGAGCCATGTGCGCGTGATCGCATCCCTCTTCAGCGAAGAGGTGCATCTCGTCGTGGCGGGCGATGCGAATATCAAGACCGTGGCGGATCTGAAGGGCAAGCGCGTTTCTTTGGGCGCGGCCGGCTCAGGTGTCGGCTTCACCGCGCGCGAGATTCTGTCGGCCTATCGCGTCCCCGAAGCGCGGCTGAAAGTGATGTCCACAGATTTCCCGGCCTCTGTCGCCATGATCCGTCAGGGCAAGCTGGATGCGTTCTTTGCCGTCGGCGGCGTGCCGATCAACGGGCTGGGCGATCTTCTAGCGAACCATGTGGTCAAGCTGGTGCCGATTACCGGCGCGGTGCGAGACCGTTTGGTCAAGGCGGAGCCTTCGCTTTCCGTGTCCGCCATCGCCTATCCGGGACAGGTGCCGGTACCCACGGTTTCGACCCGCGCGACCTGGATCGTACGCGACAGCGTGGCCGACAATCTGGTCTATGGCATCACCCGTGCGCTGTTCAATCCCGCCAACCGCGAGGCCCTAAGCGTGAGCCATGCCTCCGCGCGCGAAATCGGGCTCGCCACCGCTGCCCTGATGCCGCCCGCGCCGCTTCATCCGGGCGCGGCGCGTTTCTATGCGGAAGCCGCGCGCAACGCGCAGCGTTAGGCTGGATAGTCAGGCGATTCCGTCTTTGACTTCTTGTTTCGCGGCCGCCATCCAGGCCTGCATCGCGGGCAATGCCCAGATCCGCGCCATATAATCCTTCACCTGTGGAGAGACTTCGACACCGAAGGTGGTGAAGCGAGACACCACCGGCGCATACATGCAATCAGCGATGGAGAAAGGACCAAACAGAAAGCCGCCATCCTTGCTATATTCGCCAAGCGCCGCTTCCCAGCTGGAAAGGATGCGTTCGATCTGTTCCCTGGTTTGAGGCCTCAACTCCGGCAGGGGCAAGGTCTTGGCGAAATTCATGCTCAGCTGGTCGCGCAAATCGGGAAAGCCGGAATGCATCTCCGCCGCATAGGATCGCGCCACCGCCCGCGCCTTCCAGTCTTGGGGCCATAGCTCCGCTTCGGGATGACGTTCGGCGATGGTTTCGCAAATGGCGAGACTGTCCCACACTGTCACGGTCTTGCCCGCCTCTTCGATCTGCAGCACCGGCACACGGCCCGCGCCGGAGAATTTGCGGATCGTGTCGCGGGTGGAATTGTGCTGGGTTGTGCGCAACTGGATCAGCACTTCTTTGAAGGGCTGGCCGGTGGCGCAAAGCGCCAGATAGGGGCGCAGCGACCAGCTCGACCAGCTTTTGGTGCCTACAATCAGGGTGTAAGACATGCGCGCTCCTTGGCCTTGTGCGGAAATTGATTCATAACGGCATCGCTATTTCCTGTTGAAGAGCCTCTCATGCATGCGAGCCTTGTGAAAAGCGCCAGAAACGCCATTCCCCTGCATGCGGTGGCCTCGAAGGACGCCAAACATTGGACCCGGCGCGTCCCTTTTCTCAAGGCATCCGGCTTTTCCGGCAAGGAAGGGGAAATGCGCCTGATCCCGGGCAGGGGCGGTGTCGCCTCGGCGGTCTTGGGGCTAGGCAAGAGCGCGGATGCGTTGGCGTTGGCGGCTTTCGCCGAACAATTGCCGGATGGCGTCTATCGGTTGGGCGAGGTCCCAGATTTCTGCGGCGGCGCTTGTGCCGCCTTGGCTTGGATCCTGGGTCTCTACAGTTTCGACCGGTACAAGAAGCCCCGGAAACGCAATCTCAAATTGGTCCTGCCCGCCGGCGTGGACGGCGCCGAAGTCTCACGCATCGCCGCCGGCGTCGCCTTGGCGCGCGATTTGGTGAATACACCGCCCAATGACATGGGCCCGGCGGAATTGGCGGTAGCGGCGCGCGCGCTCGCCAAGGCACAGAATGCAAAATTCCGCACCATCGGCGGAGATGCGCTGACGCGCGATTACCCGCTCATTGCTGCCGTGGGCCAGGGTTCGGAACGGGCGCCGCAGTTGATCGAATTGATTTGGGGCGATGCGAAAGCTCCTAAGGTCACGCTGGTGGGCAAGGGTGTTTGCTTCGACACGGGTGGTTACAATCTCAAGCCCACCTCCGGCATGGCGACCATGAAGAAAGACATGGGTGGCGGCGCGGTGGTGTTGGGCCTAGCGCAGATGCTGATGGAGGCAAAGCTTGCCATCCGTTTGCGTGTGCTGGTGCCGGCCGTGGAGAATTCCGTCTCCGGCCGCGCTTATCGGCCTAGCGATGTGTTCAAGAGTCGCAAGGGACTCACGGTCGAGATCGGCAACACCGATGCCGAAGGCCGCCTGGTGCTGGCGGACGCGCTTGCCGATGCCGATGACGAGACGCCCGAGCTTTTGATCGACATCGCCACTTTGACCGGGGCGGCGCGCATGGCCACTGGCATGGAATTGCCGCCTTTTTTTACTGATGATGAGGTTTTAGCGGCGGATCTCTCTCGCCATGCGATGGCGGTGGGCGATCCCATGTGGCGGCTGCCTTTGTGGCGCGGCTATGAGGGTGCGATCTCAGGCTCGGTCGCCGACCTCACCAACAGCCCCAGCTATAATTTGGCCGGCGCGATCACGGCGGCTTTGTTTCTCAACCGCTTCGTCGAAAAGACCAAAAGCTGGGTGCATCTGGATATTCCCGCTTGGGTGGATCGACCCAAGCCGGGCCGCCGCATCGGCGGCGAAGCCAATGGCGCACGTGCCCTCTATGCCTTGTTGAAGGAACGTTATGGCCGATAACAGGTTGACGGCCGCGCGGCCCGATCTGGCGGCGGCGCATCTTCGCAACAAGGTTGAAGCCACACGCTATGCCGAAGGCGAGGTGTGTTCGGTCACGCGCGGGCGGGCATCCTTGCGCCGGCACCCGTCCGAAGACGCCGCCCAGGACAGCGAATTGCTGTTGGGCGAAACGGTCACGGTCTATGAGCGCAAGGATGGTTGGGCCTGGGTGCAGGCCGATACGGATTCCTATGTCGGTTATGTGCGCGGGACGGCGCTTGGTCCACGCGCCGCAAACGATGCGCGCGTGATCCTGCCTTTGACGCCGCTTTTGTCCGCGCCCGACGTGAAATCGCCGCTGCGCGATCTTCTGCCCCTGAACGCGACCGTAAAACGCGGGGCGATGCAGGATCAATTCGTGGAAACCAAAGGCGGCTTTGTGCATGGCCGCGCCCTGGCGGCGCTAGAGCAAATAGCCGCCGATTACGTGGCGGTGGCCGAACAATTTCTGGGCGTGCCCTATGTGTGGGGTGGAAAAACCTTCGAAGGCCTGGATTGTTCAGGTCTTCTGCAAATCGCGCTGCAAGCCTGCGGGTTTGCGTCACCGCGCGACACCGATCTGATGGAAAACGCACTGGGTCGCGCCGTGCCGAAGGAGAATCTCCGGCGCGGCGATCTGGTGTTCTGGAAAGGCCATATGGGCGTGATGCGCGACGCCGGCACCTTGCTGCACGCCAACGCCTATTTCATGCAAGTGACCAGCGAGCCGTTGGCGGTCGCAATTGCCCGCATTTCGACGCCGATTACCTCCATCAAGCGACTTTCGTAGCGCGCGCACGAGATTTCTTCCCCCGCGCGGCGAAGCCGCTGGCGGGGGAGTTCGCTAGCGGCAGCATAGCGAACGGGCGCTAGCGGGCTTGCCAGTGCGTAGGCGTGAGCCGGAGTACCAAGCCCAAGCTGGCGGACAGATGGGGGCACAAGAGAAAAGGCTTCAATAACCCTTCGAAAAATCGATCACGTGATCGAGGGGCTTTCCCGTCTCGCAGCGGATGACGCAATCCGCGACATAATCAAGCGCGGCTCTGGGATCGGTGATGCCGGCGATGTGCGGCGTCAGCGTGATCTTGGGATGTTTCCAGATCGGGCTATCCGCGGGCAACGGTTCGGTCTGGAAGACATCCAGCACTGCGCCACCCAGATGGCCGGAATCCAGCGCCGCGATCAGATCCTCTTCGATCAGATGGCCGCCGCGCGCCACATTGATGACGAAGGCACCTTTGGGCAGTTGCGCGAACAGCTTGGCATTCATGATGCCACGCGTGTCGTCGGTCAAAGGCAGCACGCAGACGCAGTAATCACATTGCGCCAGGAACGCGGGCAATTCACTCGCGCCCGCATAGCTCTTCACGCCGGGAATGGTTTTGCGCGAACGGCTCCAGCCTGAAATCTGAAAATCGAAGGGCAGAAGACTGGTGGCGATGGCGCTGCCGATATCGCCCAGGCCCAGGACGCCCACGCGGGTATCGCGTGATGGGCGCGCCAGCATCGCCTGGTCCCATTTGCCCTGGCGTTGCGCTTCGTCGAAGCGGCGTTGGTTTCGGTGCGCGATCAGAAGATGCATGGTCACATATTGCGCCATCTCATGCATCAAGGTGGGATCGACGAAGCGTACCAGCGGCAGGTGCTTGGGGTATTCCGGATCGCGCAGGAACCCGTCCACCCCCGCCCCCAGCGAGAACACCGCTTTCAGATTGGGCAAGGTCTTGAGGAAGCCCGGCTCTGGCCGGAAGCCGGAAAAATACTTGATGTCTTCGGGGCAGTATGTGTCGTGCGGCGGACGCACCGCTTCAAACGCATCGGACGCGAAAGTATCCCGGCCCAGGGCATCCCAGCCCGGCGGCAACAGGAAAAGGACTTTGGGTTTCGTCAGCTTTGGCTCTTATTTTTTCTCGGGCGCGACCGCGCTCGCGGCAGGCGTCGCGGGCTTGGCGGTCATGGCCGTATTGCCCTTCTCGGCTGTGCCCGGGGCTGTACCTGCGGCCGTTCCGGCGACAGGCTTCGCAGCATCGGCGCCGGCGGCAGGCTTGGCCGCGTCGGCGGCAGCAGGGGCAGCCGCAGCCGCCTTCGGTGCGGGCGCCGGGATGGCGGCGGGGCTGTCGGCGTCCGAGCGCAGATACGCGATCAAATTGATGCGCTCCTGCTCGCGAGGAAGGCCCGCGAAGCTCATCTTGGTGCCTGGAACATAGCTCTGGGGCGATTTCAGATATTTGAACAGCTCGTCATACGTCCACTTGCCGCCCTTGGCCTTCATGGCGCTGGAATAGTCGAAGCCCGGATGCGTGGCGCGGTCGCGGTCCACCACATCATAAAGATTGGGACCGATCTTGTTGGGGCCGCCTTTGGACAGGTCACGGCACTGCTCGCACCGGCCGGAAATAGTCTTGCCGGCCGCGACGTCGGCGGCGGGCAGCACCGTGCCCCAATCGGGGATGGTCTCGGCCACGGGCGCCGTCGCGGCGCCGCTGGTGGATTCGACCACGCCTTCCACCACATAGCCGGGCTTGGCGGGCTTCTCGGGCTCGTAGATTACTTCCGCCGCCTGACGCACCACGAAAATGAAGATCGCCGTGCCAAGGACCGCGCCGATAATCTTGTTCCACTCGAAGGAATCCATAAGCGCAAAGCTCCCCTAGACCGGCGGCTCAGGCCGGCGAAATACGGGGGGACATTACCCGCCCATCCCCTGCCGTCATTGCGGCGAAGCGCCGCACAGATCAGGGCCCTGTGACTGGTCTTTGGCGGGGGTTCCGGCCTACAACCGGCGGCCCAATTCTTAGGCGTTTATGATCCCCATCACGCTCATTCCGGCCCGCATGGCCTCGACCCGGCTGCCCGCAAAGCCGCTGGCCGATATCGGGGGCGTGCCCATGATTGTCAGGGTGATGCGCCAGGCTGAAGCGGCCGGTCTGGGACCGGTGGCGGTGGCGGCCGGCGAGGCGGAGATCGCGGCGGCGGTTAAGGCGGCGGGCGGCCAGGCCGTCCTCACCGATCCGGACCTGCCGTCGGGCTCCGATCGCATCCATGCCGCGCTGGAAAAGCTCGACCCGGCGGGCCGCCATGATGCGGTGATCAATCTGCAAGGCGATCTGCCGGCGCTCGATCCCGGACAGATCCGCGCCGTCGCCGCGGCGCTGGAGGAGAGCGGCGCCGACATAGCCACCCTGGCAGCGGAAATCACCGACGCGCGGGAACGCGACAATCCCAGTGTGGTCAAGGCGGTGGTGGCTTGGGCCCCGGATGGCCGCCTTGGCCGGGCGCTTTATTTCACCCGCGCCACTGCGCCTTCGGGCGATGGCCCGCTGTTTCATCATGTCGGCATTTATGCCTATCGCCGCGATGTCCTGGCGCGCTTTGTGGCGCTGCCGCAATCGCCGCTCGAGCTGCGCGAGAAGCTGGAGCAGCTGCGCGCGATGGAAGCGAATATGAGCATTGCGGTGGCCCGCGTGGACAGGGTGCCGCTCAGTGTCGATACTCCAGAAGACCTGGAACGCGCCCGGAAAATCCTCGCATGACCCGCCTGATCGCTCACGCCAAACGCATCGCCTTTCAGGGCGCGCCCGGCGCTTATGCCAACCTCGCCGCCCGCGAGGCGATCCCGCATGCCGCGGCCTTGCCACATGCAAGCTTCGAGGACGCGATCGAAGCGGTGAGAAACGGCAGCTGCGATCTCTGCATCATTCCGGTGGAGAATTCTCTGATGGGCCGTATCGCCGACATCCATCACCTCCTGCCGGATTCGGGTCTGCATATCGTGGGCGAGCATTTCCTGCCCATCCATCACCAGATCCTGGGACTGAAGGACGCGACGCTGGACGGCATCAAGACGCTCTATAGCCAGGTGCCGGCGCTGGCCCAGGCGCGCAACTTCATCCGCGACCACAAGCTGGCCACCGTGAACTGGTACGACACTGCCGGTTCGGCCAAGCATGTGGCGGAATTGAAAGACCCCACCGCGGCGGCGCTGGCTTCGACCCTGGCGGGCGAACTTTATGGCTTGAAGACCTTGGCGCATGACGTGGAAGACGAGCATCACAATATGACGCGCTTTCTCATCATGTCGCGTGAGCCGGAAGAAGCGCCCAACAAAGGCCGGGTGGTGACGACCTTTGTCTTTCGGGTCAAGAACGTGCCTGCCGCGCTCTACAAGGCGATGGGTGGCTTCGCAACCAACGGCGTCAATATGACCAAGTTGGAATCCTATCAGCTGGGCGGGTCCTTCAACGCCACGCAATTCTATTCCGACATCCAGGGCCATCCTGAAGACCCGGCGGTGGCCCGCGCGCTGGATGAGCTGCGCTTCTTCACGTCGAAACTCGTTATTATGGGTGTTTATCCGGCCCATCCCTTCCGCGAGGACATGCCGGTCTAGAAATTCCTGCTCACCATGGGCGGGCCCCCCGGTCCGCACGAAGCGCGGCCGGAGGACAAGCTTTACGACCCGCCCATCCGCCAAGCTTTTCTCGAGAGCGAAGCGAACTAGAAAAGCTGGCGTCCCCGCGTAGGCGGGGACCCATGCCGCCGTTCACCCAAGCTCGCGGCATTCGCCGCTCGAAATGGCCCACCGGACCATTTCGTCCGCTTCGCGCTCGTGGTCTGGATGGCCGGCTCATTTCCCATTGCCGCGCTATGCGCGGCGAGGGCCGGCCATGGTGAAAAGAGGAAAGCAATCTGTATCTGACTAATCAGGCGGGATTGCGTTTCCAGTGGTAGCGCCTCATGCGCATATTCGACGGCGGGACATTTTCCTCGCCTTCGAATTGGAAGCCTTCGCGTTCGTACCAGCGCCAGGCATTTTCATTTTGCACCACACAGCGCAGCCAGATTTCGTCGGGAAAGCGCTGACGCGTGAAGGCCAGCAGCGCGCGGCCGATGCCGCGGCCTTGATGCGCGGGCGCCACCCAAAGCTGGTCGAGATAGAAATCGCGCGGATTGAGCGCCAGCATCGCCACGATGTCGCCGGCCTGTTCGGCGGCATAAAGCGCCCAGCCTTTGGCGACTTCGTCTGGAATGCGCTTTTGCAGCATTTCAAAGCCGGGATCGAACACCGCCTTTAATCCGGTCGAATACCAGCTCTCCAGCCAAATCCGCGCCAGCACATCGTAATCGGCTGGGCTCGCGGCGCGGACATTCATCAGCTGTTGGCCCAATCCGAAATCAGCACCCGCGCGATGGCGACCCGGGTCGGCATCTTCATGCCGTCGTCGAAATCCCGCGCCAGGCGTTCGCGCGCCTCAACCTTGGTGAGCCAGCGCGCATCGGAGATTTCGCGCTCGTCCATAACAAAATCCTTGGACAGGGCTTCGGCATAGCAGCCCAGCATCAGCGACGACGGAAAGGGCCAATGTTGTGACGCGTGGTAAGTGATGCGGCCGACTTTGATCGACACTTCCTCCTGCAATTCACGCCTCACGGCCTCTTCCATGGTCTCGCCGGGTTCGAGGAAGCCCGCGAAAGCGGAATAAAGGCCACCGGGAAAACGCGCATTGCGTCCGATCAGACATTCCTGGCCCAACAGAGGCAGCATGATCACCACCGGATCGGTCCTGGGAAAATGCTGGGTGCCGCATTTAGGACAGTCGCGGCGATAGCCGCCATCGGCGGGCGCGGTCGCCACACCGCAATTGGCGCAAAAGTGGTGACGGCGATGCCAGTCGATCAATGCTTTGGCCTGGCCTGCGATGGCAGTCTCCTCGTCGGGCAGCACAAAAGCAGCAGCGCGCATCTCCTGGAATTCACCTAAGCCGCGCAATGGCGGCTCCTCGCTGTCGGCCATCGCGATGGCGAAAAAAGGTTGGCCGTCTTTCAGCCCCAGGAACACGCAAAGCTGATCTGGCGCAGGATCGATGTCGGACGATGCCAGGAACGCGGCGCGTGTTCCCGCCAGCAGCGGCTTGGTCTGCCAGATGGGCAGGAACCGGGCGTCGGCGCGCCCGCGTTGGGCCGCGATCCAATCAGGGTCAGACCGGTGCGCGCTGGCGCGGTCCAAAGGGTTGCCGGTAAAGGAAAGCATGGTTGCTTTTAGGCGGGCGGCCCTGGACTCGCAATTCCAGGCCGCCCGGCCTATATGCATAGGTGGAAGTCGGTATGGACGGACCTGTCGCCAATCCGGTCAGGTCGGGAACGAAGCAGCCGTAACGAATTCGGTCCGGGTCGTACCGGCTTCCACCTTCTCCACATAAATGATGGCGCAAATGGTCCACATGGGCCGCCGCCTTGTTATAGTCCGCCCATGTCCGACACCCCGTCCTTCGACCTTGGGCAGCGCCCAGAGGAAGCCTATCGCGTCCTGGCGCGCAAATACCGGCCCTCCGACTTCACCGGTCTGATCGGGCAGGAGGCGCTGGTGCGCACCCTGTCCAACGCCTTCGCCACCGGCCGCATCGCCCATGCCTTCATGCTCACCGGCGTGCGCGGCGTGGGCAAGACCACCACTGCCCGCATCATCGCGCGCGCGCTCAATTGCATCGGCTCGGATGGTAAGCGGACCGAGCCCACCATCCATCCGTGCGGGGTCTGCGATGCCTGCGTCACCATCGCGGAATCCCGCAATGTCGATGTCCAGGAGATGGACGCCGCCTCCAACAATGGCGTGGATGAAGTGCGCCAGATTATCGAGGCGGTGCGCTATGCCCCGGCTTCGTCGCGCTACAAGGTCTATATCCTGGACGAAGTGCATATGCTGTCCAAGCCGGCCTTCAATGCGATCCTGAAGACGCTGGAAGAGCCGCCGCCGCATGTGAAATTCATTTTCGCCACCACCGAGATTCGCAAGGTTCCGGTCACGGTGCTGTCGCGCTGCCAGCGCTTCGATTTGCGCCGCATCGAGTCCGGCGAATTGGCGGCCTATCTCGGCCAGATCGCGGCCAAGGAGAAGGTGGAGATCGAGGATGGCGCGCTGGCGCTGATCGCCCGCGCCGCCGAAGGCTCGGCGCGTGATGCCCTGTCGCTGCTGGATCAGGCCATCGCGCACAATGAAGAGGGCGCCATCACGGCGGACGCGATGCGCGCGATGCTGGGGCTGGCGGATCGCGGCCGGGTGCTGGATCTGTTCGAGAAAGTGATGGGCGGAGATGTGCCGGGCGCCCTTTCCGATCTTTCGGCGCTGTATGACTCTGGCGCCGATCCCCTGGCGGTGATGCAAGACCTGCTGGAGATCACCCATTTCCTCACCCGTTTGAAAGTCGCACCCCAGGCGCAAGGCTTCTTCGACGGCGCGTCCGGCGAAGCCAAGCGCGCCGCTGCGTTGGCCGCGAAACTGTCGGTGCCGTCGCTGACGCGCGCCTGGCAGATGCTGCTCAAAGGTCTGTTCGAAGTGCGCGACGCCACGCGCCCGATCTCGGCCTGCGAGATGGCGCTGATCCGGCTTGCCTATGCCGCTGAGCTGCCGCCCGCCGACAAGCTGGTGAAGGATATTCTGGATGGCAATGCGCCAGCGCGCGGGTCGGCGCCAGCCGTACCGGGTGGTGGTGCGCCGTCGCGCGCGCCTTCCGCTTCCGCCGCGCCGTCAGCAGCCGCCAGAATCGCGCCTCAGCCCATGCCCGATGGCGCGCCGGTAATGAAGGGACTGGAAGACATCGCCCTTCTGGCCCAACGGAACGGCGCGCCGGTGCTGAAGGTGCATATCGAAAACGACATGCATCTGGTCCGGCTGGAAGCGGGACGGCTGGAGTTCCGCCCCAGCCCGCGCGCGCCGCGTTCGCTGGCCGGCGATCTGCAGCAGCGACTGCGCGACTGGACCGGCGTGCGCTGGACAGTCTCGATCTCCAATGAGCCGGGCCTGCCTACCTTGTCCGAGCAGAAACGGACCGCCAAGGCGGCACGCCACGAAAGCGTGATGCAGACGCCGGTGGTCCGCGCCGTCCTGGATCGTTTTCCCGGTGCGGAGATCGTTGCCGTCCGCGATGTGGAGACCCACGACGTGGCGCCGCCCGCGCCGGACGCGGATCAGGCCGATTGATGGCGTCCGGTTCTGAAATCGAGCGGCTGATTCAATTGCTGGCCAAATTGCCCGGGCTTGGACCGCGTTCCGCACGCCGGGCCGCGCTGGTGCTGCTCAAAAAGCGCGATCTTCTGCTGGAACCGCTGGCGGCTGCGATGGCGGACGCGGCGGCGGCGACACGCTCTTGTGAAATCTGCGGCAATCTCGATACCGCCAGCCCCTGCGCCATCTGCCGCGATCCGCGCCGCGATCCGCATCTGCTTTGCGTGGTGGAAGATGTCGCCGATCTCTGGGCCTTGGAACGCGCAGGCGTGTTCCGCGGCCGCTATCATGTGTTGGGCGGTGCATTGTCGGCCTTGGATGGCGTCACGCCGGAACGGCTCAACATCGCGCCGCTATTGGAGCGGGTGAAGGACAGCGGGATCGACGAGATCGTGCTGGCGATGAACGCCACCGTCGAAGGCCAGACCACGGCGCATTATCTGATGGATCTTCTGGGCGAGCGCAAAGTCACGCGGCTGGCCCATGGCGTGCCGGTGGGCGGCGAGTTGGATTACCTCGACGAGGGTACGCTCTCCGCCGCTTTCAAGGCGCGTAGAGCACTTTAGTTTCCTGGTAGCTGCGGCGGCTTCTCACCCAACTCAACCTGGGCGATGCGCTCGGCATGGCGGTCGATGCCGCGCATGGAAGTCTCGATCTGACCGATATCCTTGCTGGTGGTCTCGAAATGATCGCGCAGCTTGCCCACCCGCTCGCCCAGCCGCTTCACGTCTTGCAACAGGGCACCTACTGCCGCCTGGATGGCGTGGGCCTGCTCGCGCATCTTGGCGTCGCGCATCAGTCCTTGGATGGTGCCGATCACCAGCATGAAGACATGCGGCGATACGATCACCACCTGCATCTGCCGTGCGCGGCGAAGCGTTTCCGGGAAATTGGCATGCAGCTCGGCATAGATGGAATCTGATGGCACGAACATAATCGCCGGCGTCTGCACTTCGCCGGGGATCAGATATTTCTCCGCGATATCCTTCACATGTTTCTGAATATCGCCACGCACCTGCGCCATCGCGGCCTTGCGCGCTTCTTCGCTCTCCGCCTTGCGCAAGGCTTCGAACGCTTCCAGCGGGAATTTCGAATCGACCACGATCCGTGCCTTCACATTGGGAATGCGGATGGCGCAATCGGGCCTGGCATTGTTGGAAAGCGTGGCCTGGAACTCATACTGATCCGGCGCCAGGTGCTCGGCGACGATAGCCTCCATCTGATCCTGGCTCATCGCGCCGCGTGCCTGCTTGTCGGAAAAGATCGCTTTCAGCGACACGACATGGGTGGACAATTCGTTGATGTTCTTCTGCGCCGCGTCGATCACCGAAAGTCGTTCGGCGATGCTGACGAAGGTTTCGCCGGTCTGCTTGGCGGTGGCCGCCAGATTCTCGCCCACCCGCTTTTCCAGGGCCTCCAGCCGCTCGCCCAGGGTTCGGGTCAAAGCCTCCTGGGCGGCGACGGTCTGAGCGAATTGACCGCCGATCTCCCCCTGTTTGGCGAGAAGCGTGTCCAGCCGGGGGTCAGGCCGGGCCGGTTCCAGCATGGCCGTTTTGGGGCGCAAGAACGCGACAATCAGCGCCGCCGCGAGCACCGCAACCGCCAGGACTATAAGCGCGATTTCCATCAATCCTTGACCCTTACAATCCTTGACCCTGGTCCGCCCCGGCCTTATTTCACCGCCATGGCCGTCCGTCCTATCCTTATCGCGCCCGATCCGCGCCTGAAAGCCGTCTCCGCCCCGGTCGAAAAGGTGGATGCGGAGATCCGCAAGCTGGCCGACGACATGGCCGACAGTATGTATGACGCCGAAGGGATCGGGCTCGCCGCTGTCCAGATTGGGGTCGCCAAGCGCGTCATTGTAATGGACCTGGACCAGAAGGACGGAAAAAAGGACTGGCGGGTCTTCATCAACCCCAAGATCATTTGGGCGTCGGATGAGATGGCGACCTTCGAGGAAGGCTGCCTGTCGGTGCCGGAGATCTGGGACGATGTCGAACGCCCCGCCCGCATCAGGTGCGAGTATCTCGACCTCGACGGGAAGAAAATCGAGATCGAGGCGGACGGCATGCTCGCTACCTGTTTGCAGCATGAGATGGATCATCTCGAAGGCATCTTGTTCATCGACCATTTCTCGCGCCTGAAACGCAGCATGGCGCTGAAGAAGCTCACCAAAGCCAAGAAACTCGCAGGCTGATGTCCTCATGCTTCGACAAGCTCAGCATGAGGGTTCTTTTGGCCCTCACCCTGAGCTTGTCGAAGGGGTGAGCGTGCGGCGCGCAAGGCGCGTGAGCAGGTCCGGGGGACCTGCGAAAGCAGCGAACGCCGCGAGCACAAGTGAGCGGCAGGGGGAATAATGGTTTTACGGCTCGCCTTTCTGGGAACGCCCGATTTCGCAGTGCCGACCCTGGCCGAGCTGATGGCCCAGGGTCATGACATCGCCGCCGTCTATTCCCAGCCGCCAAGGCCCAAGGGCCGCGGGCTGTCGTTGGAAAAAGGCGCCGTCCACAAATTCGCGGAAACTGCCGGGCTCGAAGTCCGCACTCCGCTGTCGCTGAAAGGCGACGACGAGCAGGCAGCCTTCGCCGCGCTCAAGCTCGATGCGGCCGTGGTGGTGGCTTATGGCTTGCTTCTGCCCAAAGCGATCCTGGATGCGCCCCGCATGGGCTGCTTCAATCTGCATGGTTCGCTTTTGCCGCGCTGGCGCGGCGCTGCGCCGATCCAGCGCGCGGTGATGGCGGGCGACACCGAGACCGGCGTGATGGTGATGCAGATGGACGAGGGCCTGGATACCGGTCCCGTCCTGATGGCAGAACGGGTGGCGGTGGGACGTCAGACCTCCGGCGAATTGGCCGAACGATTGGCGCGGCTGGGTGCCGATCTGATGGTGCGCGCCCTGAGCGCGCTGGAGCGGGGCGCGATCGAAGCACAAGCGCAGCCGACGGAAGGCGCGACCTACGCGAAAAAGATTTCCAAGGACGAAGCGCGCATCGACTGGTCGAAAAGCGCTGCCGAGATTGATTGCCTGGTCCGTGGCCTGTCGCCTTGGCCCGGCGCCTGGAGTGAAGTGAAGGGCGAACGTCTGAAAATTCTTTTGGCCGAGCCGGTGTCCGGAGTTGATTCAATTGCCGCCTCCGGCGGCGGGGGAGAACCGGGTGCCGTGATTGGCGAGGATCTCACCATCGCCTGCGGTGACGGGGCGTTGCGTCTCCTGAAAGTTCAGCGCGCGGGCAGCAAGGCAATGGCGGCGGACGAATTGCTCAAAGGCTTTGCGCTGCCTCAAGGCACGCGCTTTTCGTGATGCGTTACCGCCTGACGCTGGAATATGACGGCGGCCCCTTTGTTGGCTGGCAGCGGCAGGACAATGGGCCCTCGGTGCAGGGCGCGCTGGAAACCGCCATCGAGAAGCTTTCCGGCGCGCGGGCGACTGTCACCGGCGCGGGTCGCACGGATGCCGGGGTGCATGCCCTGGGCCAGGTGGCACATTTCGACCTGGAAAAGGATTTCGCCCCCGACAAGATTCGCGACGGGCTCAATCATTTCTTGCGGCCCGCACCGGTGGTGGTGTTGGACGCACAGGTCGCGGACGGGGATTTCCACGCCCGCTTCTCCGCCACGGGACGGCATTATCTCTACCGTATTCTCAATCGCCGAAGCCCGCCTGCGCTGGACACTGGCCATGTCTGGCATCTCACCGTGCCGCTGGACGCAGAGGCGATGCATCAGGCTGCGCAGACATTGGTGGGCCAGCATGATTTCACAACCTTCCGCGCCGCCGAATGTCAGGCTTTGTCGCCGGTCAAGACACTCGACCGGTTGGATGTGGCACGGCGAGGTGAGGAGATTCATATCGAAGCCTCGGCGCGCTCTTTCCTGCATCACCAGATTCGTTCTTTCGCGGGCACTCTGAAGCTGGCAGGTGAGGGCAAATGGGCGACGCGCGATGTCGCCGATGCGCTTGAGGCCCGCGACCGCAGCCGCTGCGGCCCCGTCGCGCCACCGGACGGGCTTTATTTGGTGAAGATCGATTATTAGCTGCGGATTGCGTAACTCAAACTCTCCATGGGCGGGCTTGACCCGCCCATCCATCTGGATGGCCGGCTCAAAGCCGGCCATGGTGAAGTAAGTTGTTACAGATCCACCACTTCCACATTGCCGGGATCGATCGGCGCGCCCAGGAATATCTCACCCACCCGGCTGAAGCGGTCAGGTGCATCCGTCACCAGGAATTGCGACCAGCCTTTCGGGCCGTCATTGCACATGCCGTTCGCCTCTAATGTTTGCGCGACAGAGCGCGCTGCGGTCTCGGCACTGTCCACCAAGATTACGCCCGGGCTGGCAATTTCGGCGATGGTCTGTTTCAACGCTGGAAAGTGGGTGCAGCCCAGCACCAGCACTTTGGGGTGCGGCACTGTCGCCAGCAGCGGTTTCAGATAGCGTTCTGCCGCCAGGCGCGCGATCTCGCCCGTGACAAGACCCTCTTCCGCTAACGGCACCAGCAAAGGCGCGGCTTGTTGCACCACGGGCAGTTCGGGGGCCAGCGCCTGGATGGCGCGGACATAGGCACCGCCCTTGACCGTGCCTTCGGTGGCGATCACGGCGATGGGCGCGCCGTGCGCGGCCGCCACCGCTGCTTCCGCGCCGGGACCGATTACGCCGATCACCGGCAGCGGTGCGAATTCTTCGTTCAATGCCTGAAGCGCGACACTGGAGGCGGTGTTGCAGGCCACCACCAGCATCTTAATGCCGCGCATGGTCAATGCTTGCGCCGCTGTCACGGCATAGCGCGTGACGGTATCGGCGCTCTTGGTGCCATAAGGAAGCCGGGCCGTGTCGCCCAGATAGAGCAAATTTTCGGTTGGTAGCCGCGCGCGCAACGCCCGCATCACCGTCAAGCCGCCCATGCCGGAATCGAAGACGCCTATGGGAAGAGAATTGTCGCTCACGTTCAGAGTGGCGGTTTCGCGAAATAATCGGCCAGCAGTTCAGCATAGATGTTGGTCAGCGTTTCGATCTCGCCGACCGCGACGCACTCGTCGGTCTTGTGCATGGTGGCGCCGGCCAGCCCCAGCTCGACCACCGGACAATGATCCTTGATGAAGCGCGCATCGGACGTGCCGCCGCTGGTGGAGAAGACCGGCGTTTGACCTGTGACGCGTGCAACGCTGATGCCTACAAGCTCCGTGAATTTCCCCGGCTTGGTCAGGAACGACACACCGCTGACCGAGTGACGGAAGCTGATGGTGCAGCCGGTCGCAACGGCGATCTTGTTGGCGTGGCCTTTGACCCAGGCGATCAGGCTGTCCGGTGTGTGCTGGTCATTAAAGCGGATGTTGAAAGTGGCGCGCGCCTCCGCCGGAACGACATTGGCGGCCAGATTGCCGACATCGACCGTGGTGAAAGCCAGGGTCGATGGGTCGAAATGGTCGTTGCCGTTGTCCAGCGCCTCATCCGCCAGCGCCGTCACCAGCCGGGCCAGTGCGGGAATCGGATTGTTGGCCTTGTGTGGATAGCCGACATGGCCCTGTACGCCCTTCACTGTCAGAAGAAAATTGATCGAGCCGCGCCGCCCGATCTTCAGCGTGTCGCCCGCGCGCGCTGTGCTGGTGGGTTCGCCCACCACGCAATGATCGATCTTCTCGCCGCGTTCTTTCAGCCAAGTCAGCACCTTGGCGGTGCCATTGATGGCGGGGCCTTCTTCATCGCCGGTTATCAGTAGGCTGATTGAGCCTTTGAGCGGTCCCTTCTCCAAATGTCGCGCCGCCGCGGCCGCGAAAGCCGCCACGGCCGATTTCATGTCGGCGGCGCCCCGCCCGAACAGCACGCCGTCCGAAATCATGGCGGCGAACGGATCATGCGCCCAGCCTTCGCCCGGCGGCACCACGTCACTATGACCGGCGAAGCAGAAATGCGGGCTGCCCGTGCCGATGCGGGCATAGAGATTGTCGATGGGTGGCGTGCCGTCCTGTTCGAAGCGCAGGCGATGACAGGCAAAGCCCAGTGGTGTCAGCGCCCGTTCCAACACATCCAGCGCGCCCGCATCCGCCGGCGTCACGGAGGGACAACGGATCAACGCCTGGGTGAGGGCGAGGGCATCGATCAAGTGCGTAACAACTCGTTGATCGAAGTCTTGGCGCGGGTCTTCTCGTCCACTCGCTTCACGATTACGGCACAATACAAGGACGGGGAAATTATATTTTGGCCTCCGTCTTCGCTGCGGCCGTTGCCGGATGGCAGCGAACCGGACACCACCACGGAGTAAGGCGGCACCTTGCCCATGAAGATTTCGCCCGTGGCGCGGTCCACGATCTTGGTCGAAGCCGACAGATAGACGCCCATCGACAATACGCTGCCTTCGCCCACGATCACGCCTTCGGCCACTTCGGCGCGGGCGCCGATGAAGCAATTGTCCTCGATGATGGTGGGCGCGGCCTGCAACGGCTCCAGCACGCCACCCAGGCCTGCGCCGCCGGAGATATGGCAGTGCGAACCGACCTGGGCGCAGGAACCCACCGTCGCCCAGGTGTCGATCATGGTGCCTTCGCCCACCCGCGCGCCGACATTGACGAAGCTGGGCATCAACACCACGCCCTTGGCGATATAGGCGGACCGGCGGACGATGGCGCCCGGCACGGCACGGAAGCCGGCGGCGCGAAAACGGGCCGCGTCCCAGCCCAGGAATTTGGAATCGACTTTGTCCCACCACACCGCGCCGCCCGGCGCGTCGGAAATGATCTTCATGTCGTTCAGGCGGAAGGAGAGCAGTACGGCTTTCTTCAGCCATTCCTGCACAACCCATTCGCCGCCCGATTTCTCGGCCACGCGGAACCTGCCTTCGTCTAGTCCCGCCAGCGCGGCCTCGACCGCCTCGCGAGCTTCGCCATGGCTGGCCGGGCCCAAGCTTTCGCGCACATCCCAGGCGGCGTTGATGGCGCGCGCCAGATCGTTGGTCATGTCAAATCCCGATATTGTCGAGGAAGGAACAGAGATCCCGGGTTTCATGATCGATATGGGCTTTGGACGCAACGGGAAATTCCGGTCCCTGACGCGACCAGTCGCTCTGGTCGTCCAGCCATACGGTGGTCATGCCCAATTTATGCGGCACCACCAGATTGCGGGCGATGTCGTCGAACATGGCGGCTGCGCCCGGCGACACGCCGCCCGCCCTCACCACCGCGTCATAAGCGGCCTGGGCCGGTTTGGGGACAAAGCCAATGGTGCGGATGTCCCAGACTTGGTCGAACATGTGGACCAACTCAAGCCGCTCCAGGATGCGCAGCGCATGGTTGCGGCAGCCATTGGTGAAGACAAAGCGCCGGCCCGGAAGCCGCGCCAGCGCCCTCGCCATCGCCGGGTCCGGATGAAGATCGGAAAGGTCGATGTCGTGCACAAAGGCCAGGTAAGGCTCGGGGTCGATCTTGTGCACAGCGATCAGCCCCGCCAGCGTGGTGCCATGATCGCGATAAAGCTGTTTCTGGACCTGGCGCGCGGCATCGCGTTCCATGCCCAGAAGACCTGCCACGAACTGGGTCATACGTCCGTCTATCTGGGCGAAAATGCCGTTGTCGGCGCGATACAGCGTATTGTCGAGGTCGAAAATCCAGTCCCGCACATGGCCGAATTGGCGTTCGTCTCCCGCGCCCGCGCCTGACAAATTGTACGGCGATGGTTCACTCATGCGTGAAGCATGGCCTCTGGTCTCAATGCGCGCAAGCACGTTAACGCTCGTGCAACCATGGCTGTTTAGCGGTCCTTAAAGCCCTCGCCGCGAAAATTCGGGGAACGGAGAGGGCGATGAAGAAAGCCGCTGGCGGACGCATGCCTTATGCGCCGGTCCCGCAACGCGAAGGCTTGGACCCGCGCCAGGCCCTGGACATTCTGGAGCTCCGCGCCCGCGAGAGCGAGGATCATCTCATCCGCAACGCCGATGTCGGTCCGGCGGTGTTTGAATATCTCGCCCAATATGGTGCGCCGGCCACGCGCCAGGCGGTTGCCGCCAATCCGCTCACGCCTGCCCGCGTCAATCGCGCCCTGGCCGAAGACGATGAGGAAGATGTCCGCGCCGAGCTGGCGCAAAAAATCGCCCGCCTGATGCCGGGGCTTGAAGCGCGTGAAAGCGAAGAGACCGTAATCCTGACCATCGCCACCCTGGAAGTGCTGGCGCGAGATTCCGCTGTGCGAGTACGCGCCATCCTGGCGGATGAGATTAAGCATCTGGACTGCATCCCCCACGACGTGGCCCTGCGCCTGGCGCGCGACGTGGAAGCGGAAGTGGCGTCGCCGGTCTTGGAATATTCGCCGCTGCTGTCCGATGCCGA
>Ga0134128_10003449_pt1 | contig 19346 bp, 19 predicted proteins | sample KB31754_FD_96462 | JGI IMG/M metagenome (GOLD analysis project Ga0134128, IMG submission 96462) | Terrestrial soil microbial communities with excess Nitrogen fertilizer from Kellogg Biological Station, Michigan, USA - KB3-175-4 | ecosystem: Environmental > Terrestrial > Soil > Unclassified ...
CGCCCTCGCTGACTCCGTTGCGCATGCCGGCCTGCCGATCGCCCCCCTCATCGACAAGACGCTCGAAGGAATCAGCAAGGGCGCCGACGACAACCGGATCATGATCGCCGTCCGCGGTGTCGCGAACGATCTCGGTATCGCCCGACGCGCGCTCGGCCCGTCGTCCGATAACGAGCTCGCTGCTGCCGTCGCCGCGTTGCGAGCGGGATCGACGCCAGACGGACTCACGCAGCTGCGTAAGGAGCTGCCCGGTCGCCAGCTCGTTGTTCCGCTTTCTGTACTGGCGTCGCTGCTCGTCGACGGCGCGCCCGCGCGATCGGCAATCGTCGCCGTCGTAGCCAACGCAAGGCAACGGGACGACCCCGGGCTCCTTGCATACGGACGCAGTGTGTCGCATGATATCGCCGGCGGCGTTGCACCGTTGACGGCAATTACATCGACGCAAGCAGCGCCTCACGCATTGAGCACTTTCAAGCCAGCGTTCACTGGCAAATCCGCACCTCTACCCGCGCCGCCCGCCCCCAAGCCGAAACCATAGAGCATCAAACCATCTGGCCTGTTTTCGTCCGGCGTAACCGGGCGGGGATGCGCAGCCGCGTCTACGCGACTGCGCTGCTTGCACTGGTTGCATTGGTTGCAGGTTCTGGCGCTCCAGTAACACTCAGTGCGCAGATGGCTCCGCAGCCAGCCGGCCGCGGCGCACTGTTCGAGGGCGACGTCGCATCAATAAAAATTGATGAATACGCACTGGCGTCGCTCACCGATCTCGTTTCGTCGCTCTGGGGCACGACCGGTCGGTTTTCCGGCATCGGGACCGTCAATCTTGCCCGTTTCGAGACGGGGAGCACGACCGGTTACGGTGAATTGCACGGCTCCGCCGCGCTGTCGCGGGATCCGCGAGACATCTCCGCGATACGGGCAGACGCCGGTGCGGGAGCGTATCACGGCGAAACCTCGTCCCGGTACGCGGAAACGTCGCTGATGCTGGGCCGCTCGTCCGCGACGGGCGCGGTGGCTGGCTGGCTGGATGCCGGCGTCGGGCGGGTCGATGCGGTATCGACACACACCACGTCGCATGCGCGGATCGGTGGATCCGTACGATCGGCGCTGGCGATGGTCGGCGCCGAGGTCGGCACGCTCGCGAGCGGCTCGGTGCGGTACAACGAGGCTGTGGCGCATGCCCAGCTTGCGCCGTTCGGAGTTGAATCGTCGGGACTCGCGAGAGTGACGATCGGCGGCGACGCCGGGGCGCGCTCCGCACACGACTTGAAGGGCCGACGTGCGTGGGCGATGGCCGTCGCCACCGTGCGACTTGCAGGTCCCGTTTCGGTCGTTGGATACGCGGGCGCGCAGCCACCCGATCCGACACGAGGAACGCTCGGTGCGGCATACACTTCCATCGGATTTCGAGTTGCGCTCGGGCCGTCCGGCGTGCCGGACGTCGCCGCGGTGACATCGCCCGCTCCGCATGGCTCGTCGGTGAGCGGCGTGGCGGACGATGGCCGGCGTACGATCAGCGTCACGCTCGAGAATGCGCGGACCGTCGATATCATGGGCGATTTCACGGCGTGGCTCCCCGTCCCAATGACGCGTTCGATGACCGGCAGATGGCAGGTCCGCGTTCCGCTCGAAGAGGGCAGCCACCGTCTGGAAATCCGTGCCGATTCGGGTGCCTGGGTGCCCGCGCCGGGCCTTCCCGTTGCGGCTGACGAGTTCGGCGGTAACGTGGGGATCCTCGTAGTGCCGTGAAGGCGGCTCATACCAGAGCGACCATCCGAGTCGCCGTCCGGGTCACATCGGATTGCTCGGCTCCTGTCGCTCCCTTGCGCGTTGCGTGCGTCTAGATTTATGAGTCATATGGGACGATGGACCTGATCGATCTATGACTCCTCAACACGGCGGGAAAATGGACAAGCGGCAGCTGGAAGCTCTGGTGAAGAAGAACGCTGCGAAGGCAGCATCGGCCACTTCGACGCGCAAGGGTTTCGGCAAGAAATACGATGTCAACCTCGCAGACGACCCCATCGACGAGGCGAGCCTCAAGGAACGCGAGCGAGGCGAGATGTTCTTCAAGGAAATGCGCAAGCGCGAATTCTGATCGCGCCGTAGCGCGAACGCCCCGGGCCCGCGCTACGCAAGCACAACAACTCTGTCAGGAAGTCTGCTTCCTGGTCCTGGGATTCGCCTTACTCTCGCCCGGCGGCAGCGCGCCCTCGCCCGCCGCTCTGGGATCGACCTCGCCCGTACTCGCATCGAGCACTGCCTCTGTTGAATCGGGCGAGGTCATGCCGCGGCCGAAACTCCGGCCGCTGACCTTGTCTGTGCGGTTTTCCTTGCTCGAGTCGGCCTGACTCACCTTGCCGCCTTTGTTCTTGCCCGGCATTGCGTCCTCCTGGAATTTGGCCAGAATAGTATTATCTGAAACCCGCATCCATCGTGCCCTCGCGCGGGATGTCCGCCACGCTTCCTCAACACCGGCCCATGACTGGATCATCTTCCGACGACGGCGTCCCCTCCAAGCTCAGTCGCCGCGCATTCGTCGGCGTCGGAATTGCGGGTGCGCTTGCCGCTGCGACCGGCGCGAGTGCGTCTCCGGTATCTGAAGTCGAACGCACGCGCTTCGATTATCCAGCACCTTTCGAGCTGGACGAAGTAACCATTTCCGAGCTGCAGGGCTGGATGGCGTCGGGCCGATACACTTCACATACTCTTTGCGAGATGTATCTCAAGCGCATCGCTGAGATAGATCGAAGCGGACCCGCGATCCGCAGCGTGCTGCAGTTGAATCCCGACGCCCTGGAAATCGCATCCGCACTGGATGCGGAGCGTAAGTCTGGACACGTGCGCGGCGCCATGCATGGTATTCCCGTTCTCATCAAGGACAACATCGGAACACACGACCGCATGACGACCGCGGCCGGCTCGCTCGCACTCGCGCACTCGATTCCGTCACGCGATTCGTTCGTTGCTGCGCGACTCCGTGCTGCGGGAGCAGTGATACTGGGCAAGACGAACCTGAGCGAGTGGGCGAATTACCGCTCCACTCATTCGTCCAGCGGCTGGAGCGGAATGGGGGGACAGACTCATAACCCATACGCGCTCGACCGCACGCCATCGGGATCGAGCTCCGGCTCCGGCGCGGCGGCCGCGGCGAGCCTGTGTGCAGTCGCCGTCGGCACCGAGACGGACGGGTCGATAACGTCGCCGTCGTCTGTGCAATCACTCGTCGGACTCAAGCCCACGGTAGGCCTGGTCAGCCGCTCCGGTATCATTCCGATATCACATTCACAGGACACTGCGGGTCCGATGGCCCGCACGGTGAAGGACGCCGCAATCCTGCTCGGCGCACTCACCGGAGTGGATCCCGCTGACAGCGCGACCGCGCCGAGCGCGGGCCACGCTCACAGCGACTACACGACGTTTCTGGATGTGGACGGATTGAAGGGCGCGCGAATCGGAATTCCGCGCAAGCGTTACTTCGGATACAGTGTTGCAACTGACGCGATAGTGAACGAGGCTATCGATCTCATGCGTTCCGCCGGTGCGATCATCGTCGATCCAATCGAGATTGGTAACTCGGGTGACGGCGAGGGCGATGTTCTGTCTTATGAATTCAAGGCGGACATCAACGCGTATCTTGCTGCGCTCGGTCCTTCATCGCCGATGAAGACACTCGCGGATCTCATTGCCTTCAACAACGCGCACCGCGCCGAGGAAATGCCGTATTTCGGCCAGGAGATCTTCGAGACCGCCGAGGCGCGCGGGCCGCTGACGGAGAAGAAGTATCTCGATGCGCTTGCGTCGGGACACGAGCACGCGCGGACTCAGGGAATCGACGCGGCGGTCGCCAGATACCGGCTCGATGCCATAGCCGCGCCGACGGAGGGACCTCCCTCGCTCATAGACCTGGTGAAAGGAGATCCGCGCGGTGGTGGCAGCGCCACTGGTCTGCCCGCCGTCGCCGGCTATCCGCACATCACGGTGCCGGCGGGCTATTCGTTCGGGCTTCCGGTGGGCCTGTCGTTCTTCGGGCCCGCGTGGAGCGAGCCGATGCTGCTCAAGCTTGCGTATGCATTCGAGCAGAAGAGCAAGGCTCGACGAGCCCCTCGTTTCCTCGCAACCGCCGAGCTGACGTGACGCGTGGAGTCCGCGAATTCAGTGTGCGCGCTCCCGCATCAACTTCCAATCTTGGCTCTGGTTTTGACGCGGTCGGCATGGCCATCGACAGGTGGCTGACGGTCGGTGCACGTATCCACGCCAACGATTTACCCGTGGTCGTCACGCGTGAAGGCACTCTCGCAGGGCTGAATTGCGCGCCGGCGGACGATCTCATCTGGCGCGGCTTCATCGCGACGTGTGCCGCGCTGGGCCGGACGCCGCCGAATGGCATCGAGATGTTTGCCTCATCCGACATACCGGTGGCGCGCGGGTTGGGGTCTTCGGCAGCGGCCGTGCTCGCCGGCGCGTTGCTCGCAAATGCGGCTCTCGGCGCCGACATGGATCGTGCCGCGATCATTGACGTCGCCGCATCGCTGGAAGGGCATCCGGATAACGTCGCGCCATCGGCGCTCGGTGGAGCGGTACTCAGCGTGCGTGTATCCTCCGGTCACTACCGGTCGGTGCCGATCACCGTGCATCCGTCGCTTCGCTTCGTTTTTCTCGTCCCGGATTTCGAGGTGCGAACTTCGGTTGCACGCGCCGTGCTTCCCGCGACTGTGCCTCACGATTCGGCTGTGAACGCCGCAGGCCGCGCCGCTGCATTGATCGTGGGACTCCAAACGGCCGACGCTGCGATTCTTGCTCCGGCGCTGGACGATGTCCTGCACGTACCGTTCAGGCGCTCCCTGGTTCGGGGATACGACGAAGTCACCGCGGCGGCGCTCGGCGCGGGCGCGATCGGCGCGACGCTGAGCGGGTCCGGGTCGGCGATCGTTGTCGTCGCGCGTCGCGATGTAGCTGACAGAGTTCGCGCCGCCGCCCTGGACGCATGGCGCGCTGCTGGCGTGCGCGCCGACGCATTCGTGACTGCCCCCGAACTGCGCGGCGCAACAATTGGTTCGGCGCAACTGTACAATGAACGGTTGCACACCTGACGATTAACGGCGGAGTGTCACAATGACGATGACAGGCAGCGACGTACTTCCGGCGCTCAGCCCGGAAGAGATCCTCCGCTACTCGCGTCACCTCATCCTCGATGAGGTAGGCATCGAAGGGCAGCGTCGCATCAGGAATGCTCGCGTCCTGCTGATCGGAGCCGGTGGTCTGGGCTCCCCGAGCGCCCTGTATCTCGCGGCTGCCGGCGTCGGCACTCTCGGACTGGTTGACTTCGATGTCGTGGACGCATCCAACCTGCATCGACAGATCCTGTACGGTACATCCGACGTCGGTCGCTCCAAACTCGACTCGGCGCGCGATCGCATCAACGATGTGAATCCACACGTTCATCTCGAGCCGTTCAACACCCGGTTCGACGCGGGGAACGCGCTCGAAATCATGCGTGACTTCGATATCGTTGTGGACGGAACGGACAACTTCGCCACTCGCTATCTGACGAACGATGCGTCTGTGCTGCTCGGCAAGCCGAACGCGTTCGGATGCATCTTTCGCTTCGAGGGACAGGCGTCTGTTTTTGGTGCGCAGAACGGTCCGTGTTATCGCTGTCTCTTCCGCGAGCCGCCGCCTGCCGGTCTCATTCCCAACTGTGCTGAAGCCGGCGTGCTTGGCGTGCTGCCGGGCCTCGTCGGCACGATTCAGGCTGTCGAGACGCTCAAGCTCATTCTCGGAGTGGGTGATCCGCTGATCGGACGCCTGCTTCTGATCGAAACGCTTGCCATGACATTTCGCTCGATCACGGTGCGGCGCGATCCCGCCTGTCCTGTTTGCGGTGACGCAGCGGCCGGCGGCGCGACGATCCGTAGTCTCCAGGACCGCGCGTCGGATTATGTCGACGCGCCGTGCGACGTATCGAGCCTGCCGGATGGAGCTGCGATGATTCGTGAAATAACCGCGTCCGAGCTTGCCGCGCGGATCGCGCGCGGCGACGACTTCGATCTTGTCGACGTGCGAGAGCCATTCGAATGGGCAATCGCTCGCATCGAGGGAGCGCGACTGGTGCCGCTCGGGACGATCGGCGATGCAAGCAGCGACTGGGACCGGTCACGCGAAGTTGTTCTGTACTGCAAGGCTGGCGTTCGCAGCATGCGCGCCGCGGAGCAACTGGCAGAGCGGGGATTCACGCACGTCACCAATGTCAGCGGGGGAATCATGAGCTGGACCGCCGATGTGGACCCGTCGCTGCAGCGGTACTAGCCACGTTCTCGCCGGATCGCCGGCCAGGCGAGCCGAATACGTCCGCTCTCCGGCCTGACGCCCGTGGCGGCGGTCGGGCATATTTGAGCCGATGTCGGAGCCCGGCCACGAGCGCCTTTTGATTAATTTCTCGAACGACCGTTCGAATTGACCTACGGTTTTGTTGGGGTCGTGATTGCCCTCTCGCAGGTCGGGCTGGCGTTGTTCGCCGGGGCTCTGGACTACGCGCGGCGATCACGTGCGCAAATGGCGGGAAGTGCCGGTGCCCCTGAGCGCGCCGGGAACGCTCGGCGTCTGTTGTCTGGCGCACTCGGCGCGCCCGAAGTTCTACTCGCGCTGCGCAGCGCGTCGCACGCCGACACCACGCAGGCGCTCGCCTGGCTAGGCCTGGAGCGCGTGCATCCGGCGGAGCGCGAGGCGTTGATCGAGATGCTGAGGCGCGAGCCGTGGGTGCGCCAGACAATCGACGGCGCGGGCTCGCTGCTGTGGTGGAAACGGTTGGCCGCCGCACGCACGCTGTCGCTGCTCGCGGGGCCGCGGGATCGCGTGACGATTCTGCTGTTACTGGCGGATTCGCATCCCGCCGTTCAGAGTGCTGCGACGGCGTGTCTCAATCGTCACGCTGACGAGGAACTGCTCATCGCGGTCATCGACGGGCTGTCGTCCGCTTCGTCGGCTGTGCGTGCGTATCAGATCAGCGTGTTGCGGCGATACGCTTTGCTTGCTGGTCCGATGTTGCTCGCGCGGATCCGCGCGGACGCGCCGCCGCACAAGTTATATGCGTACATCCATGCCGCCGCGGTGCTGGACGATGCGGAGTGCATGACACGCATCGCCAGCCTGTCGACGCACCCGCACCCTGAAGTGCGGGTCGCTGTAGCGCGGGTGCTTCGTCAACGCCCGGGAGACAGCGTTCACGTGAAGCTGCTTTCAATGCTTCGCGATTCTGACTGGCGCGTACGCGCGCAGGCCGCGCGGGCCCTTTCGGGGCTGCCGGACGAGCGCACGGTACAGGAGCTGTCTCGTGCGCTCACGGACAGCAACTGGTGGGTTCGCTTTCGTGCGGGGCTTGCGTTGACCGCGATGGGCCCGATGGGCAAGCAGGCTCTGTCCGAGGCTCTCGACAACGCCGACAGGTACGCGCGCGACATGGCCATGCTGGTGAGTGGGCTATCCGAAGCGAGTGTCGCGGAGTTGTCCGCGGGATGACGATCGCCGGCCTCATGTTCGTGGCGATGATGACGATCATGATTTTCTTTCTCGTCATCAACTCGTTCCACGCGATTCTGCTGATGTGTGCGGTCCCGGAATTATGGTCACACTGGCAGCTTGCCGACGACGAGTACTTTCACGCACTGGTCGGGACCGACGCGCTTCCTCCCATATCCGTCATCGCGTCGCTCCAGCGTTCGCCGATGGCGCCGGTCGAAATCGCGGCGATGCTGCTCGCTCTCGACTATCCGCGCTTCGAGGTAGTTCTCGTCGTCGATGGCGCGGCGGCAGATCATCTCGGGAACCTCGTGGCCGCGTTGCAGCTGTACGAAGTCCCTCCGGCGTTCACCATCAATGTGCGGACGCGGCCAGTGCGCGCGTATTACAGGTCCCGCACGCATCCGCGACTGCTGTGCATCGACATGCCGGACACCTCTGTGGGAGACGCGTTGAACGCCGCTATCAATGCGGCGCGGTATCCCCACGCCGTTGCGGCGGGCCCCAACGTGGTGTTCGAGCGTGATGCACTGCTCCGGCTTGCACGTCCGTTCCTTCTGGACCGCTCGGTCGCCTGCGCCAGCGGAATTCTGCGCCCTGCGAGCGGCGCTGAGTTGCGGGACGGCAAGCTCACGTTCCGCCACGGTCGCGGCTGGGTCGACGGCTGCCAAACCGTCGAATTCCTGCGCAACTTCGTGTATTTGCGCCTGGGCTGGAATCGCGTCGCGAGCAACATCGTCGTGCCAAGCAACCCGGTGATGTTCAAGCGCGAGCACATCTTCGGGATGGGTGGCTTCGACGCCAGCGAAGAGGTCCCGGCGATCGACATCGCCGTGCGCCTGTCACGATATCTGACCGACAACGGGATCAACGCCAGGATGCCGGTGATACCAGACCCCGTTGCATGGTTCATCGTCGGAGGCGATCTCCGGACCGCCGGCCAGACGCGTCGAGCGTGGCTCCGCGGGTTGCGCCACGCGCTAGTTCGTAACTCCGTGATGCTCGGCAATCCGGAATACGGGATGTTCGGTGTCGTCGCACTCCCGTACTTCTGGCTCGGAGTCATTATTGCTCCGATTCTGGAGCTGGCAGGCTATTTTGGCCTCATCGTGGGACTTGCAACCGGCATGCTCGATTCGTCATTTGCGTGGGCCTACTTGGCGTCGGTGGTCGGATACGGCATACTCCTATCTATATGGAGCGTGGTGTTCCAGGTCACATTCTTTCCCGATAACGCCAGACGTGGCAGCGCTGCAAGGCTGCTCGCCTACGCTGTTATCGAATCGCTGGGATACCGTCAGTTACTCCTGTTCTTCCGCTCCGCTGCGTATTTAGTTGACCGTCAACCCAAAACCACCAATGGACAACCATCGCCTTCAGGCGTTACATGACGCCGGCCAGTCGATCTGGCTCGACTATATAGACCGCGCAATGCTGCACAACGGTGAGCTGGAACGCCGCCTGACCGACGACGTGCTCACCGGCATGACCTCCAATCCGACCATCTTCCAGAAGGCGCTCGCGGAAGGCAACGCGTACGACGACCAGCTCCGCGCGGCTCCAGCGTCGCTCACCGTCAAGCAGCTTTTCGAGCTGGTCGAGACGCAGGACGTTCGCGACGCGTGTGACGTGTTCGCAGATGTCTATCACCGCACCAACGGTGACGACGGCTACGTTTCGATCGAAGTCTCGGCGGATCTCGCGAACAACGCGGGCGCGACCATCGAGGAAGCGCACCGCCTCTGGAATACGGTCAGCCGTCCCAATCTCCTCGTCAAGGTGCCTGGAACCGTCGAGGGCGCGAAGGCCGTGCGGCAGCTCATCACCGACGGCATCAACGTCAACATCACCCTGCTTTTCGCGGTCAAGGCGCACGAGCGCGTCATCGATGCGTACATCGATGGTCTCGAAGCGCGTATCTCGAAGGGCTTGCCGATCGACAAGATCGCATCCGTCGCGAGCTTCTTCGTCAGCCGCGTGGATACAGAGGTCGACAAGCGTCTGGAGGCCATCGGTGGCAGCGCACGCCAGTACGAGGGGAAGGCCGCGGTCGCGAATGCGAAGATGGCCTATCAGCTCTTCGTCACCAAATTCGGCGGAGCGCGGTGGAACATGCTCGCGGCCAAGGGTGCGCGGGTGCAACGTCCGCTCTGGGCAAGCACCAGCACCAAGAACCCGGCATATCGCGACGTGCTTTACGTCGAGACGCTCATCGGTCCCGACACGGTGAACACGATGCCGCCAAAGACGATCGAGGACTTCCGCGATCACGGCGTAGTTGCGCGCACCGTGGACGCCAACATGGCTCAGGCGCGCGCGGATCTCGCGGCGATCGCTCAGGCTGGCGTCAGTCTCGACGACGTTACAGATACACTCCTGCGCGATGGCATAGCGAGCTTCGAAAAATCATTCGACGCTCTGAGCGCCGGCATCAAGGCCAAGGTCGCGCAGCTTCACTCCAGCAAGGTCTGATGCCGTATACTCGCCGCACCAAAATAGTCTGCACCCTCGGTCCATCGACAGCGACGTACGACTCGATCATGGCGATTGCGGAAGCGGGTATGAACGTCGCGCGCCTGAACTTCTCGCACGGAACGCACGCCGATCACGCGGAGCGCATCCGCACGGTTCGCCAGATCGCCGACGATCTGGGCCAGCCGATCGCGATACTCGGTGATCTGCAGGGCCCGCGCATTCGTATCGGTGATCTTGCGCTGAGTATTCCGCTCAAGCCGGGCGACGATGTAACGCTCGTGCACGAGGGCGAGGAGATGGGCGGCGAGATACCGGTCACGTATTCACAGCTTGCCAACGACGTGAAGGTTGGCGACCGTATTCTCGTCGATGACGGGCTGATCGAGCTCGTGGCGCTCGACGTACGCGCGCCACGTGTCCACGCACGCGTGATACACGGTGGCGTCGTCCGCAGTCACAAGGGATTGAACCTGCCGGGTGTGCAGGTCTCGGCGCCGTCGCTCACCGAAAAGGACATCGCGGACGTCACGTTCGCGATCGAGCAGGAGCTGGATTACCTCGCACTCAGCTTCGTGCGGCGCGCGGAGGACATCACATCGCTTCGCGCTCTGCTGCCGCCATGGATGAACATCGTCGCCAAGATCGAGAAGGACGCGGCGCTGGCCAACATCGAGTCGATCATTCGCGCGTCGGACGGAGTCATGGTCGCACGTGGTGATCTCGGAGTGGAGCTGCCGTTCGAGGAAGTGCCGGTGGCGCAGAAGAGAATCATCGCGCTCGCCAACCAGATCGGCCGGCCGGTGATCACCGCGACGCAGATGCTGGAGTCGATGGTGACCAACCCGCGCCCAACTCGCGCGGAGGCGAGCGATGTGGCGAATGCGATCCTGGACGGTACCGACGCCGTCATGCTGTCCGCTGAAACGGCCGCCGGAAGTTATCCGCGGCTGGCCGTCGAGGCGATGAGCCGCATCATTGCCGAGATCGAGCAGCACCCGCCTACACGTCAGTTTCACGACCCGCGCAACCGGCAGATCGGGATCGTGACAACCGAAGTCGCGATCGCTGCCGCGACAGTCGCTGCTGTCCGGATGCTCGGCGCACCGCTCATTGTCGTCATTACCAAGAGCGGCTTTTCCGCGCGCATCGTGTCCTCGCATCGTCCGCCCGTTCCTGTGCTCGCGCTCACCGACAATACACGCACGCGCAATCAGCTCGCGTTGTTGTGGGGCGTGATCCCGCACGTCGCTGAATCCCGTCCGACGTACACTGAGATGGCCGAAGTCGGCAAGCTCGTGGTGCGCGAGCTGAACCTCGCTGCCGCGGGTGACCGGGTGATTTTTACTGCCGGCCACCCATTCGGCATTCCGGGGACGACCAATCTGCTCAAGGTGGAGGTCGTGTGATCCAATGCCGCGGCTCGTGCGGAGCGCCGTAGTGATGTCGTGGTGATGTCCTGGTGAGATCGCTGTGAGGTCGCTGTGAAGCTCACCTTTCTCGGGACAGGTACGAGTTTCGGCGTGCCGCAGATCGGCTGCGGTTGCGCGGTGTGCCGGTCGCCGGACCCGCGCGACAAGCGCGGCAGGGTAGGGGCGCTGGTCGAGACCAACGGTGGAACGCGCCTCCTCATCGACACACCGCCGGAACTCCGTCTCCAGCTGATCGCGAACGGCGTCGATCGTGTGGACGCGGTGCTGTTCACGCACGAGCATGCGGATCACACACACGGTCTGGACGACATTCGTGCGATCACCAATCGCCGCGCCGCCCCGCTGACCATGTACGGACCACCCTCGACGCTGGATCGGCTGCGCCAGCGATTTCCCTACATATTCGACGACAACATGCGTGTGCTGCCTGGCACGAGCAAGCCGGAAGGACGGGCGGAATCGCTCGTGCCGGGCGTGCCGGTGACCATCGGTGACGCGGTCGTGACGCCCGCTTCCGTGCCGCATGGTCTTGTCACGGTTTTTGCATACCGTATAGGCGATCTGTCATATGTGACCGACGCCAAGAGCATCCCGCCGGAAGCCGCTGCAATACTTCGCGGCGCCAAGGTGCTCGTGATCAATGCGTTGTTCCGCACCGAACATCCGAGCCATCTGAGCTTGCCTGAAGCAATCAGTGCGGCGAGGGAGCTCGGCGCCGAGCGCACGTACCTGACTCATCTCACTCACGACAACTTTCACGCCGATCTCGAGGCTGAGCTGCCGCGCGACATTCAACCAGCATTCGACGGATTGACGGTACGCATATGATTTCGATCGACTTCACCAACATGATGGCGAGCGCCGTCGAGAACGGCGTCACGGATGAGGAGTGGGACGAGGCGTACGGCGCCTTCGCGACGGTACACAAGGGCGTCGACGAGCTGCGCAGCGATGGCGTCGCCGATTTCATGAATCTGCCGCGCAACGCTCCGCTGTTGCAGCAGGCAATCGACTTCGCCGGCCGAGCTCGCGGGCGCTATGACGACGTGATCATACTCGGCATCGGCGGCTCCGCACTCGGTCCCATCGCACTCAAGACAGCCCTGTGCAGCGCTGGCTGGAACGAGCTCTCCAGCGATGCGCGAGCGGGTCACCCGCGTCTGCACGTGCTCGACAACATCGACCCCGTGACTGTCGCTGCAGTGCTCGACAGACTCGCGCTCGAGCGTACGCTGTTCATCGTCACATCCAAATCCGGCGGCACCGCCGAGACGATGTCGCAGTTTCTCATCGCGCACGAGCGCGTGACAAACGCCGGGCTCAAGGTGGCCGATCACTTCGTGTTCGTCACAGACCCAAAAACCGGCGCGCTTCGGCCGCTGGCGGGTGAGCTTGGTGTCGCTGCGCTGGACATCCCGCCAGGCGTTGGCGGACGGTACAGTGTGCTCACTCCCGTCGGCACGCTTCCCGCCGCACTGCTTGGAATCAGCGTCTCCGACCTGCTCGTCGGTGCCGGCGCAATGCTCGACAAGTGCGCCAGCACGGATCTGATGGATAATCCGGCCGGCATAATCGCGTCTCTGTTCTACATAAGCGACGTGCGGCATGGCCGCGTAGTCGACGTGCTCATGCCATACGCGGACCCGCTGCGCGATTTCGCAGCCTGGTTCGTGCAGCTCTGGGCAGAGTCGCTCGGCAAACATCGCGACGACGGCAAGTCGGTTGGAGGCACACCGCTCCCTGCGCTCGGTGCCACCGATCAGCACAGCCAGGTCCAATCCTTCATGGAGGGACCGGCCAACAAGGTGATCGCATTCATCGCCGTCGAAGACCATGGCACCGACATCGTGATTCCATCAGCGTTCAAGCACGTCACCGAGCTCGGCTATCTGGGCGGCCATACGCTGGGCGAGCTCCTCAATATCGAGCAGCAGGCGACGGCGGGAGCGCTGGCCAAGCGTGGCCGGAGCAACCTGACGATCCGAATGGAGAAGGTCGATGCCCGCGGCGTGGGTGGCCTGATGATGATGTTCGAGCTCGCGACCGCGTACGCCGGCCAGATGTACGGCGTCAACGCATTCAACCAGCCTGGCGTGGAATTGGGCAAGCAATTCGCGTATGCGCTTCTGGGTAGGCCCGGCGCCGAAGCCGCCCGGGCTCAGTGGGACGCCCTTCCAAAGCCCGACCCGCGCTGGTCGCAGGGACGCTAAATTCAAGCATGACTCAGACGAAAACCGAACAGTTGTTCGAAGGTGCCGTCACCGTCAAGGACGGTGCGGTTTCGATTGCCGATGCGTCCCGGATATCCGGACCGTACATGGACACGCTCGTTCGCCAGGCGGTGTTCGGCGACGAGGACCAGAAGGCCGATGCGCGATGGCTGATCTGGGAGATCGCCCAGGCCGTCGGCATTCATCCGGCATCGATTCACGATCTCTACATCGCGCGCGGCAAGGGCGCGTACGACGACATCACCGTTCCGGCGATCAACGTGCGCGGGATGGCGTATGACACCGCACGCGCTGTGTTCCGCGCCGCGAACAAGCTCAACGCCGGTGCCTTCGTACTAGAGATCGCGCGCTCCGAAATTGCGTACACGGACCAGCGGCCGGGTGAGTATGCGTCGGTAATGCTTGCGGCCGCGATTCGCGAAGGCTTCCGGGGCCCGATCTTCATTCAGGGCGACCACTTTCAGATCAGCGCGAAGAAGTTTGCGACCAATCCGGAGCAGGAATCCGGCGCGGTCAAGCAACTCGCTGTCGAAGCAGTTGCCGCAGGCTTCTACAACATCGACATCCACACATCGACTCTCGGCGATCTCTCCAGACAGACGCTCGAGGAGCAGCAGCGCACCAACGTTGAGCAGTGCGCCGACATCGCTGCATTCGTCCGCGGTCTGCAGCCAGCCGGCATCACGATTTCGCTTGGCGGAGAAATCGGCGAAGTCGGGACCGAGAATTCGACGCCCGAAGAGCTGCGTGCCTACATGGACGGCTTCAACAGCCTCCTCGGTCGCGAGTCACCTGGCACCGACGGGTTGTCCAAGGTAAGCGTTCAGTCGGGCACGTCGCACGGTGGCATCGTGCTCCCCGATGGATCGATCAAGGAAGTCGCGATCGATTTCGGCACGCTTTCCAAGCTTTCGGAGATCGCGCGCAACGAATACGGGCTTGCGGGTGCCGTGCAGCACGGTGCCTCGACGCTGCCGGACGAGTTGTTCCACAAGTTCCCCGGCACCGGGACCTGCGAGATTCACCTCGCGACGAATTTCCAGAACATGTTGTTCGACCACATGCACGAAGCGCTGTGCAGGGAGATCTACGCGTGGCTGGACGTGAACACCCGGGACGAGCGCAAGCCGACCGACACGGACGAGCAATTCTACTACAAGACGCGGAAGAAGGCGCTCGGACCGTTCAAGCGAAAGATCTGGGACATGCCGGCCGACGTGAAGGAAACGATGGCGCGGGCGTACGACGAAAAGTTCGGTTTCCTCTTCAGGCAGCTGAACATTCACGACACGCGTGCGCTCGTCGCGAAGTATGTTCATACTCCCGCGCAACATCGTCCCATGCCGCACCCCGACCTTGCTGTCGTCGAGGCGGCGCCAGACGACGCGGATCTGAGCGATTGATTTTTTGTGAGTGATCGTGATGCGTCGGCCGAGCTCAGGCAGTTGGCCCACGATGTCCGGAACGCACTGAACGGCGTAGCTGTCAACCTCGAGGTTGCACGCAGCCGCGCCGAGCGCGGTGCAGATGTCACGCAGGTAGCACCGTTCATCGAAACAGCCGTGCAACAGCTCGACGCTGCGACGCGACTGCACAAACGTTACGCCGATCTGGTAGCCGGCATCACGGAAGCTCAGGGTGCGCGCCATACCGCTCACCCCGCTGACTCCGCTCCGGCCGATTCCAATCCACATTCCTGAGAACACATCAACGCATGGCAGCTAGCACGAAGCACCGAATCATCGTCGCCGATGACGAGCAGGCGATAACGCAGGGCCTGAGTGCGATTCTCTCTGACGAAGGTTACGACGTCACGATCTGCGCCGACGGTCAGAAGGCTCTCGATGAGCTGCAGAGTGGCGGCTACGGTGTAGTTCTGGCCGACCTGATGATGCCGAGGGTCGATGGTCTTTCGCTGCTCAAGGCGCTTCAGGACAAGGGCATTCCCACGGAGTGCATCATCATCACCGGGCAGGCTACGGTCGACTCCGCCGTGCAGGCGATGCGTGAGGGCGCGTACGACTACATCGAGAAGCCGCTCAACTCGGAGAAGCTGAATCGCCTCAAGGCACTCATTCCCAAGGCGCTCGAGAAGTACGCCATCGGTCAGAAGAACCGCGAGCTTGCATCGAAACTCGAGACGCTGACGCACTACGGTGAGCTGACCGGTCAGTCCGAGGAGATGCGCGCGGTTTACCAGATCATCGATGCCGTGGCGCCGTCCAGCGCGTCGGTGCTGATACTCGGCGAATCCGGTACCGGGAAGGAGCTCGTCGCGCGCGCGGTTCACTCCAAGAGCGACCGGGCCAAGGGTCCTTTCTTCGCGCTCAACTGCGCCGCATTGCCCAAAGACATTCTCGAGAACGAATTGTTCGGCCACGAGAAGGGTGCCTTCACAGGCTCGATCAACGAGAAGCCCGGCGCTTTCGAGATGGCCGACGGCGGTACGATCTTCCTCGATGAAGTCGCGGAGATGCCGACCGATATCCAGGTCAAGCTGCTCCGCGCCATCGAGAGCCGGAGCGTGCGCAGGCTCGGTGGCAAGAAGGAGATCGCCGTCGACATTCGCATAGTCGCGGCGACGAACATGGATCTGCAGAAGGCGCTCGAAGAGGGCGAGCTGCGCGAGGATCTCTACTATCGTCTCGCTGTCGTGGAGCTCTTTCTACCCGCACTGCGCGAGCGCGTGAGCGATATCCAGCTGCTCGCGAACGAGTTCCTGCTGCGCTTCTCGCGCCAGAACGGAAAGCAGCTCACTGGCTTCGACGAGGATGCGTGGGCATGGATCCACGCATACCACTGGCCTGGCAACGTTCGCGAGCTCAAGAATGCGGTCGAGCGCGCGGTGATCATGGCACGTGGAACGATCGTGACCGCCCAGGACATCATGCCTCGGCATCTCCGGCTCGCCGCCGCGGCTGCCTCAGCCCCAGCGGTGGCGTCTGGCGCCGCTCTGGTGACGGCAAAGGAAACACCCAAGAAGACAGCGGCGAGCAAGACCGTCGCCAAACCGAAATCCAAAACGACCCGGACAGGGAAGAGGTAGTCATGCGAGACTTCGAGCGCGAGCCATTCGTAGTGATCGAGCGGGACGAGCCAGGTGTGGGAACGCTTCTGCTCGGCGTCATGATCGGCGCCGGACTGGCGCTGCTGCTCGCACCTCGCAGCGGCGCGGATACCCGGCGCATGATCGAATCGCGTGCGCGGCGTGCTGGAGCCCGCGTGCGTAACGTCGCGACGGACGTCGCCGATAATGTCACGTCGCAGGTCAACGACGTGCGGGATCGCGTGACGCAGCGCGTCGGTGCCGCCCGCAGAGCAGTGAGGCGCGGTCAGGATCAGCTGCTCGACGCAGTGGATGCCGGACGGTACGCCGCAAGCGAAGCCCGCTCTGACCTTGAGCGAAGGATCGCCGAGAACAAGGCGGCGCGGCGCGAAGCCAACAGTCTGTAAGGCTGCCCCTGTGGGCCAAAAGCGCCCGTGGTTCAAAGGATTCTGGGTTGGCTTCGCGGACTACGTGCGTCGTGTGTGGGATAACAGTGGCGACGACAACATTTTTTTTCTCGCGGGTGGGATATCGTTCAACATCCTGATCGCGATAGTCCCGTTCCTGCTCCTGTTCGCCACATCGCTCACTTATCTCCTGAACCAGTCCACGCTGGCCGCGACGGACGAGGTTGTGAATCTCGTCAATCGCTTTCTGCCTCCGAGCACAAGCGATCCGGTCACGAGCGTGGTCGCGAAGATAATCGCCGCGCGCGGCACCGTCGGATTGTACGCGGCGATCGGCTTCATCTGGTTCTCGACGCGTTTGTTCGGATCGCTGCGCTCGATTCTCAACGCGATATTCGATATCGAGGTGGACCGCGGCATCATCGACGGCAAGCTGTACGACGTGAAGGTCACCGTCGTGTCATCGTTGCTGTTCGTGATATACACGGGACTGTCCGCGTACATCGCGATAGCCTCGTCGCGCGGTGTTGCCGTGCTCGCCGCCCTGGGCATTCGTCAGGACGTGATGGGCACGCTGGAATACACCATTGGACGAATCGTCGCATTCGTGTTCATCGCCGCGCTGTTCTTCGGACTGTACAAATATCTGCCGTACAAGAAGATGCGCTGGCAGACCGCGTTCATCGCATGCGCGTTTACCGGCGTGATGTTCGAGATCGCGAAGTCGGCATTCGCGTACTACGTCACGTCGTTCAAGCCGGGGTCGCTGTACACCGGCACGATCGCGGCGCTCGTGATCGTCGTCCTCTGGGTGTACTACGCGTCAATGGTCTTCATACTGGGAGGCGAGGTGGCGCAGGTTTACGAGCTGCGCCACATGCGCAAGCGCCAGCACGAAGCATTCGAGGATTGACGACGCTCGACCACCCGCCTCGTTGGCGGTAATCCCCGACAACGGTTACGGTTTCGATATCGCCTGAATCGTGCGATCCGCAGCCATCGCGTCATCGACCCTTCGCACGATATCGGCCTGCGCAATCACGCCAACCAGCAAGTCGCGCTCATCGACGACCGGTACGCGGCGAATCTGCTCCTTGCCCATCGTATTCATCACGTCCGCGACATCGTCGTTCGTACGACACGTCGTGACGTCGTCGCTCATCGCTTCCCGTACCTTGCACGAGGAGCCCTTGTGCCCTTTCGCTACATGACGCACCGTGATGTCGCGGTCGGTAATGAGCCCGACGAGCCTGGTCGACCCGTCGCGCTCGACCACAGGCAGCATTCCTACATCCCGGTCATCCATCAGTCGTGCAGCGTCGTTGAGCAGTGTGTCCGGCGTCACGCATACCGGATCGCTGCTCATGATGTCCTGTGCCTTCATGTCGTATCCTCCACCGTGTGAATGATTGTGGTGCTGTAGTGCTCGCATAACATGTGCCCCATGCCGTACCGCGCATGGAGTCGAGCATCGGAGGGACTCGGCGGTTTCGTGTAAACGATCATCAGCCGCTCGGCACAATTGCGGCGCGGTAAGTGCTCTCTATCATTCCGTGCGGCGCCGGATGCCGCTACAGATAAGGAGAACGAATGGCTGATCCCAAACGGACAGACGGCTCGAAGACGCCGCCCGCGACGCAGACGCTCGCCACACCCGTGCCTGAAGCGCCGCCACCGACCGCGCCGTCCACGCCCGACGCAGCGATGGCCGACGCGCATCCTTCGAGCAGTCACCGCACGCCAAGCGAGATCGCGAAGGAAGAAGCGGGCCCCGGGGGTCCCTCCACGGAGCCGCAGGCGCGGGAGCCCGCCCTGCCCAGCGAAAAGGTGCCCAGCAAGGAAGAGCAGCACATCCGTGCCGCGGTGCAGCGGAGCGCGCATCCTGACGCGAAGAAGTCGCCGCGTCGTCCCAGCAACGGTTCGACCAACGGTTCGACCAACAGCTCGACCAACAGCTCGACCAGCAGCTCGCGCAAGCGGTAATGTGACGGCCCCGTTTCACGACCGGGCCGATGCCGGCCGCAAGCTCGCCGCGGTCCTGCACAAGTATGCCGAACGTTCGGACGTTCGTGTGCTCGCACTGCCACGCGGCGAAGTGCCTGTGGGATACGAAGTCGCACGCGCACTTCACGCGCCGCTCGACATATTCCTCGTGCGCAAGCTCGGCCTGCCCGGGCACGAGGAGTTCGCGATGGGCGCGATTGCCAGCGACGGTGTCGTAGTGCTCGACGACGACGTC
>Ga0134128_10003450_pt1 | contig 19345 bp, 15 predicted proteins | sample KB31754_FD_96462 | JGI IMG/M metagenome (GOLD analysis project Ga0134128, IMG submission 96462) | Terrestrial soil microbial communities with excess Nitrogen fertilizer from Kellogg Biological Station, Michigan, USA - KB3-175-4 | ecosystem: Environmental > Terrestrial > Soil > Unclassified ...
AGCCCGCGTCCAGCGCGCTGCACGTGTTCGCCCAGCGCGATCCAATTCTCGCTGTCGTCGGGATAGGCCTGCGCCAGCGTGCGAAGATCGGCAATTGCCGCGCTCTTTTTATCGAGTCGGGTTTCGTTCACGGCCGCCTGGGTTGCCGCCATGCGATAATAGGGCGAGGATTTCTCGATCTGGCGATAGATGGCGACCGCATCGTCATACTTGCCCAAGGCCTCGAAACGATCGCCCAGGAGCAGGCTTGCCAGCGACAGGTCGGGCCTCAGATAAAGCGCCATCCTGAGATAGAGAATGGAGATATCGGCGCTGCCCCGATCGTTGAGCGACGCGGCCATGCCGAAAAGGCCTTCGGCAACCCCATCCTCCGCCGTGCGCACGAACGGATCGGGCTTCTTGTTGGCGACGATCCGCGCCAGGCCTTCCTTGGCGATGGGGGCGACAGCGCTTTCGCTGGCGACTTTTTCGTAAAGGGTGCGCGCCTCCGCTGTTCGTCCTGCGCGCTCCAAATAGACGCCATAGGCTTGAATCACGCGGGGGCTGACGCGGTTGACGAGCAACGTTTTTTTGTATTCCGCATCGACATCCGGACGGCCAAGAAAATCGGCGAGCAGAGCGCTATGGAAGGCCGCCAGGCCTTCGGCGCCGCTTTGCGCAGCCAGCTGCTTCATATCGGCCATCGCGCCGGCGCCATCGCCACTGGCGGCGGCCGCCCAACTGTCGAACAGGGAAACGACCAGAGCCTGGAACGGTCCTTTGGCCGACAGGGACAGATTTTTGCGCGCTTCGGCGTAATTCTTGTGTTTGAAGGCAATCACCGCCAGCGCCAGGCGGGCCGAACGTTCGTCCGCCGACTTGGCCACGATCTGGGTGGCGTATTTGCCGGCGCCTTCCACATCGCCGGAGGTGGTGGCGTAGAAAAAGGCCAGCGACAGGATGCTGCTATTGCCCGGATCGTTCTTGAGGCTCTGCGCGTAGAAGCGCGCCGCTTGCGGCATCGCGTGCTCGTTGGCGGCAAACCGCGCCGACAGATAGGTGGAAAAAGCATTCGCCTGATGTTCGGTCGCGGGATCTCCCACGGTCTTGTTGATCGGCATGGTGCCGCAACCCGCCAGAAGCAGGAGCGCCGTCAAAGGGAGCAAAGACTTCTTCACGCGTGCCTCACATATTCGAATAATTCGGACCGCCGCCGCCTTCGGGCGTGATCCAGGTAATGTTCTGCGCCGGATCCTTGATGTCGCAGGTTTTGCAGTGAACGCAATTCTGCGCATTGATCTGGAACCGGGGCACGCCTTGCTCCTCCACGACCTCATAGACTCCGGCAGGGCAATAACGCTGGGCCGGTTCCGCATATTCCGGCAAATTCAGCTTAATAGGTATTGAGGGATCGCGCAGCACCAGATGCACCGGTTGATCCTCCTCGTGGTTGGTATTTGACACAAAGACGCTGGATAAACGGTCGAAGGTGAGTTTTCCGTCCGGCTTGGGATAGGTGATTTTCCGCGAATCCCGGGCTTTCTCCAGCGTGGCGAAGTCGGGCTTGCCGTGTCCCAGGGTTCCGAAGATGGAGAAGCCGAACAGCTGATTGGTCCATAGATCCAGCCCAATGAAGGGGAGCGCCAATAAAGTTCCCAGCCTGGACCACAGCGGCTTAGCGTTACGGACCAGCTTTAAATCTTTGGCGACGGCGCTTGCCCCATAGGCTGTTTCGTAACCGGCGAGCACATCGTTGGCACGACCGGCCGCGATGGCGGCGAAGGCGGCCTCGGCCGCCATCATACCGGTACGCATCGCGTTATGACTGCCTTTGATCCGGGGAAGATTAACAAAGCCCGCGGCACAGCCGATCAGCGCGCCTCCCGGGAAGACCAGTTTCGGCACCGACTGAAAACCGCCCTCGGTGATCGCGCGGGCGCCATAACCCACACGCTTCCCGTCTTCCAGAATTCGGCGGATGGCCGGATGGGTCTTGGCCCGTTGGAATTCCGAGAAAGGTTCCAGCCAGGGATTGCTGTAATTGAGGTGAACGACAAAACCGATGGAGCAATAATTTTCGCCCCAATGGTACATGAAGAGCCCGCCACCAGTGTCGTTCTCAAGCGGCCAGCCCATGCCATGGACCACCAGGCCTTTGCGATGCTGATCGGGCGAAAGCTCCCACAATTCCTTCAAGCCGATGCCGAATTTCTGCGGCTCGCGTCCGTCATGCAGACCAAAGCGGGCGCCCAGGATCTTCGACAATGATCCCCGCGCGCCTTCCGCGAAGAGCGTGTATTTGCCGCGCAATTCCATGCCGGGCTGATAGTCGGGCTTGTGGTGGCCGTCCTTGGCCACGCCCAGATCGCCGGTGATCACGCCTTTGACGACATCGTCCTCGATGATCAGGTCACGCGCGGGAAAGCCGGGATAGATCTCCACACCCAGGGCTTCGGCTTGGTGCCCCAGCCAGCGGCAGAGATTGGAGAGGCTCACAATGTAATTGCCGCGATTGCTCATCAGCGGCGGGAACAAGAAATGGGGAATGGAGATCGCCATGTTCCTGGTGAAAAAATAGAAACGATCGTCGGTGACTTCGGTCTCGACGGGAGCGCCCTTTTCCTTCCAATCCGGGATCAGTTCGTTGAGACCGCCGGGATCGAGCACCGCGCCTGACAGGATGTGCGCGCCGATCTCAGAGCCTTTTTCCAGCACGCAGACGCTGATCTCGCGCCCTTTCTCCAGCGCGAGTTGTTTCAGCCGGATCGCGGCGGACAGACCGGCAGGCCCGCCGCCCACGATCACCACATCGTAATTCATGCTCTCGCGTTGCTCGGTCATCGGAATCGGCGGCTAAAAATGCGTGGCCTATGTAGCATCGGCGGCATTGGCCTGTCGCGCCGCCGCCGTTTACAATGCCCGCATGCAGGACAAGGATCCCCTGGCGACATTGGCATGGCTGGTCGAGGCCGGAGCCGATGAAGCGATTGGCGAGGCGCCCGTCAACCGCCTTGCCGAGAAGGTGCCAGCCGCGCCGGTCGCGTCGGTCGCGCAGTTCACGCCGCCACCACCACGTCCGCAGGCTGTCGCAGCACCATCGGTGAAGCCGGCCGCTTCCGGTGCCGATCCGATTGGCGATGCCATGGCCGCCGCCGCAGCTGCCAAGACTCTGGAACAGCTCAAGGCCGCGATGGAAGCTTTTGAAGGCTCCGCCTTGAAGCGCGCCGCGACCAACACCGTTTTTGCCGACGGAACGCCTTTAGGACGCGTCATGTTCATCGGCGAGGCGCCGGGGCGGGACGAAGACCGGCTCGGCAAGCCCTTCGTTGGCCGGGCCGGTCAATTGCTGGACAAGATGCTGGCCAGCATCGGCTTAGATCGGGCCCGGAACTGTTATATCACCAATGTCATCAATTGGCGGCCGCCCGAGAACCGGGACCCCTCGCCCGGGGAAGCGGCGATCTGCCTTCCCTTTTTGCGACGCCACATCGAATTGGCAAATCCCCGCTTGATTGTGGTTCTGGGCGCGGTTGCGGCGCGGCATGTAATGGGCATCACCGAGGGGATCATGAAAACGCGCGGCCGTTGGCTGGAATATCGGGTGGGCGATGCCATGGTTCCCGTCATGCCGACCCTCCATCCCGCCTATCTGCTTAGGCAGCCCGCCCATAAAAAACTGGCCTGGCGCGATCTTCAGGCGGTGGCAACCAAAATGGATGTACTCAGGTTGCCGGAACCGGCGGGCAAGGGTAGTTAGCCCTTGTCGAAAAGGGGCGCGCGAATGCGGATCGCGTTAACGCTTGGATTTACCCTGGGCTTGGCACAGGCCGCCGTGGCGCAGGGCGGGCAAGATAGTGTCGCCCTGCCGGCCGGCGCGGAAAGCCTGCCGCCCGCTATCGCGCCGGTCCAACCGAACAATCCCCTGCAAGCCGTGGTGACGCCGCCGCCGAGCCAATCGGTCAAGCCGCAAATCCTGAGCCCCAGCGATGTCGCGCTTTATCGCCAGATCTTCGCGGCCGAACGAAACGGAGAAAATGCCAAAGCCAAAAAGCTGTTGGAGAAAGTTTCTGATCCAACACTTGAAGGCTATGCAGATGCTGCCCGCCTGCTTTCCGGCAAGCGCGCGGCGGTCGCCGACCTGACTGCCTGGCTTTCGCAGCACCGCGATCTGGCCGTGGCCGACGCCGTCTATCGCCTCGCCGTATCGCGCTCGAGCAAGAAGGTGCGTAAGCACCACAAGACCATCACCGTGGCGGTGGTGACAAACATTCCTGCGCCGACGACCGTCCCCCGCCGCACCGGTGGGTTCGAGGATCAGGAACTGCCCGAGCCGACGCCTAGCGGCGAAGCCGCCCGCGCGGTGTTGGGCAAGCTCCTGTCGCGCATCAAAGCCGGCGAGCCCGACGGCGCTGCCGCGCAGCTGCAAAACGCTATCAAGGCCGGCGCCGGACCGGAGGATGTCGCGATCCTGTCCCATCGCATCGCCGCGTCCTATCTGGCGGAAGGCATGGATGCGCAAGCGCTGCAACTGGCCGCCAGCGTGACCGACACAAGATCCGCGCCGCAGCTGGACTGGGATGCCGGTTTCTCCGCTTATCGCCTGGGCCGCTGGACCGAGGCGGCAACGCATCTGGAAAAGTTGGCGCAGAATGCGGGGGTGCAAGGCACGCTCAGGGCACAGGCCGCTTTCTGGGCGGCGCGGGCCCATATGCAGGCGGGCGAGCCCGAACGCGTGGTCAGTCTATTGGCGGCGGCGGCGAAGGAAGAGCCGACCTTTTATGGCTTGATCGCGGAGCGCATGCTGGGCATGGACACCCACACCGGCTTTTCCGATCCGGTGCTTAGCGACAATGATTTTAGGGCACTGATGACGGTGCCCGCGGCGCGGCGCGCCGTGGCGTTGTGGCAGGTGGGCGAAAGCGAACATGTCGGCACCGAGCTCAACCGCGCTTTTGTCTTCAACAATGAAGCGCTCGATCCCGCCATGGCGGCCCTAGCGCGCGCTTTGGGCATCACCAATATCGAATTACGCGCCAGCGAAGCCAGCGTGGCGCGCGGGCTGTTGCTGACCGGGCTTTTTCCCGTGCCGTCTTACCAGCCGGAGGGCGGCTATCACATCGACAATTCGCTGGTGCTGGCTTTCGCCCGCATCGAAAGCCGCTTCCAGAACGGCTCGACGTCTGTGGCAGGGGCGCATGGCATCATGCAGCTGATGCCTACCACCGCGAAGCTGTTGGCGGGAAAGGCGGCGGTGGCGCAGCTGGATGATCCCGCTTATTCGCTTTCGTTAGGTCAGCGTTACATTTCGGAATTGCTCGATCATCTGAACGGTAATCTGCTGCAGCTCGGCGGGGCTTATAATGCGGGTCCCGGCGCCGCCGCGCGCTGGATGCAGACCAAGGCGGGAAAAGACGATCCGCTTCTGTTCGTGGAGAGCATTCCCATCGCCGAAACCCGCTCTTATGTGCGCCGGTTGATGGAATATCAGTGGATGTATCGCCGCCGCTTCGGCCAGGATGCGAGAAGCCTGGATCAATTGGCGCGGGGCGACTGGCCGATCTACCGCCCGGCAGTGGCGCCCGTGCCGCCGCCTGCTCCCCTCCAGACCACGATCCCGGCTTCCACCGATGCCACCACTTTCTGACGCGGATCGCATCGACAAGAGCATTGCCTTCGTGCCGGTGCATGTTGCCGTGCTCACCGTTTCCGACACCCGTACCAAGGATGACGATTTGTCCGGCGACACGCTGGTGAAGCGGCTGCAAGAGGCCGGGCATATTCTCTGCGCCCGCACCATCGTGCCGGATGATCAAGCGCGGATTGCGGCGCAGCTTCGAACCTGGATCGAGGACCCGCGCTGCGATGTGGTGATCTCCACCGGCGGCACGGGACTGACCGGCCGTGACGTCACCGTCGAAGCGTTCAAGGGCGTGTTCGAGAAGGAGATCGATGGCTTCTCCGCCCTCTTCCATCAGATGTCCTATGCCAAGATCGGCACCTCCACGGTGCAGTCGCGGGCCTGCGCCGGAGTAGCAGGCGGCACTTATCTCTTCGCCCTGCCCGGCTCCCCTGGCGCGGTGAAGGACGGCTGGGATGGCATTTTGAAATGGCAGCTCGACATCCGCCACCGGCCCTGCAACTTCGTCGAGATCATGCCCAGACTCACGGAAAAATAGTTTTATCCTTCAAAGATTGATGGACGCGCCCTCCGCGATCTGGAAAAGTCCTGCAATTCGCCTGCATTGAAACAAGAACAATCTCAGGGGGAACGCATGACAATCGGCAAGACACTCACGTCATTGGCGCTGCTTTTGCTCGGCACCACGCCGCTTCTGGCGCAGAGCGATATCGTCACCAGCCCTAAACAAACCGAAGCCCCGGAAATTCCGTTCACGTCGGTGGAATTCGGGCAATTACCGCCCAATCTGTTCTTGGGCGAGGCCTCGAGCGTGGCCGTCAATTCCAAGGGTCATGTTTTCATCTATAGCCGTGGCAGCTCCACCGGGCCCGCTTATGGCGCCACCGCCTCGCAGCTTCTGGAATTCGCGCCGGATGGCAAATTCGTCCGCGAGATCGGGCATGGTCTTTATGCCTGGTCTTACGCGCACGCGGTTCGGGTGGACGCTCACGACAATGTCTGGGTGGCGGACAAGGGCTCGGACATGGTGGTCCGTTTCAATCCCGCCGGACGGGTGACCCTGGTCTTGGGCCGCAAGACCGAAGCGTCGGACGAGAATTCCCATCCCTGGGAACATCCCAATCCGCCGTTGCCGCCGATCGATGGCATGTTCCGGCAGGTCACGGACATGACCTGGGATCCGCAAGGCAACATCTATGTCAGCGACGGCTATATCAATTCGCGGGTTGCGAAATTCGACAAGGACGGCAATTGGGTGACCTCGTTCGGCGAGCGTGGCAGCAATCCCGGCCAGTTCCGGACCGTGCATGCCATCGCCGCCGACAAGGACGGCAATCTTTATGTCGCGGACCGCGCCAACCGCCGCATCCAGGTTCTGGACGATGAGGGCCATGTCAAGCGCATCATCACCATCGACATTCCGGACAACAACAAACACTTGATCATGTATGGCAAGGATTTGCGCGGGCCCGGCTCGAACCTGTCGCTGTTCTTCCCGGGCGCGCCCTGGTCGGTCTGCATCACGCCCCCCAAGGCCGGCTCGCCGCAATATCTCTTCGCGGCGGATGCGTTTCGTATCTTCAAGATGACTTTGGACGGCCATGTGGTCGGCTGGCTGGGCGGCGAAGGCAAGTCGCTGAAGGAATTCGGCTGGATCCATGGCCTCGCTTGTCCGGACGAGAACACGCTTTTCGCGGCCGAGTTGGTGAATTGGCGGGTGCAGAAGATCACGCTGCATTCCGCGAGATAGCGGCGACGAAGCCCCGCCGGAAACGGCGGGGCTTGCTGTCTACATGTTCGATGTGTCGATCGACACGCAGTTCTTACGGCCCGACGCGATGCAATCGAGCAATTTGGTGCCGTCTTTCAGCTTCACCATCAGAAAAACGGTCAACACCACCAGGATGATGGCGACGGCCAAGCCCGCCAACGTCTTGGCATCCTGATTTCTATCGTCATCATTGTGATCTGATTCCGGCTCGGACATGCGCCGACCCTAATGGCAGACGCCGCCGATTGCGACTTTGGCGCTATGCGGCGGCGCGAACCTTCCAAAAACGCAATGCACGCTGCGCCGCCTGCACCGGCACGCTTTCATAGAGCCGGGCAAACTCCTCAGTGCCGCCCAACGCTCTGTCGCTCTTGTCCAGCCCCACCGCCAGCGCCATGAACAGAGCGCGGTTGAAACCCGAACCGCGGCAAAGCAGCGCTGCCGTGTCCAGGTCCGGACCTTCCACCACGCGCTCGATCAGCTCGTAGTCGACATCGGTGAGTTGCGCGAAGGCGAGTTTGAAAGCGGTGCGCGATGGGGCACCTTCGCGCATCAAATTGACCAGCGCGGGCGGCGTCAAAGTGCGGTCGCGCGCCATCGCGTCAATGCGCCGCTTGGACGCTTCGAAGTCTTCCGGCTCGTGGTAACGTTTGGAGAGTTCGACGCGGGTGCGGGCGAAGGCCGCTTCCAGCTCATCCGGGGCGACGGATTCGAATTTGCTGATGATCTCGCGGCGCAGATCGGCCTCGACCTTCAGGTAGAGATTGTTGAGCAGCTCCAGCGGCACGCCGGCGCGATGCACCAGGGGCGCCTGCAGCGCGGTGCTGGTTTCCGCCCGCTTGGCGACCATGTCATAGGCCGCGGCCCCGATCTCGGCTTTGGCGTTGGTGAGAAGCGAGGTCACCACGGCGTCGTCGCCGCGCTCGACCAGGGCCTGCGACACCGCTTCGCTGATGCGGCGGCGGCGCGTTACCGCCATCATATGATCCTGGGATTTGTGACCCACCACTTTGAGCAGGGTGGCTTCACTCAGACCCTCGTAATTTTCCAGGATGGGCCGGGCGACATCGATGTCATCGAGCGCGAAACGGTGGGCTGTATGGCTGAAGGGCGAAAGGCTGCTGGCGACCAGCTTGGCGATCTGGGCCCGCACCTGAGCGGAATAATCGGAGGCAATGGCCGACAGCAGGCCGTCGAACTCCACCACCTCCGCCTCGGCCAGCCCAGCTTTCGGATCCAGGGCCTCGGTGACTTTGCGCAAGAGCTCGCGCCGCCCCTCGCTGGTGGTTTCCTTGGCCAGGTCGGCCAGCATGGCGAAGCGGGGCGCAGAAGTGGTCATCAGGGCATAGGATGAAACGCGCCCCGATCATGCGGATTCCGGCTTAATCGGCGGTGTAGGCGCCTGATGGCAATTGAACGACCGACTGGCGATTATGCCAGACTTGACGGATAGTCGGGGCCATTTTATTGCTAACCCCCTTAGATGGGCGGGGATTGGCATGGCGGATGACGCTTCCGACACTCTCAGCGGGGGAACCAAGAATTATCTTGGTGCCGTCGCCTTTACGATGGTTTTGGCCGGGGGTGAGGAGCTTTTCCGAGAACTTCTGACCGGATCGGCAACATCGCCCTGGTGGTTCAGCGCCATTGTTATAGCCCTCGCCTACCCCGTCTATGTCTCGCCAGCAATTTGGAAATGGTGGAACGAGGATCGCGGCGAGGTCCCGACCGGCCATGATTTGCGGACAGCGGCACCGGAGCTACCGCCGCCACCGCCATCCACGGGCGCATTGCATCGGGACATCTGGCTCCACGATGCAATCTGGCGGCTTTATCTGGGGCGCTGGGAACGGCGCACAATAGACCGGGATGGCACAGGCTATTCCCATGAGGAAATCGAAAGGCTGCAGAAATGCTTCAAGGAGATACGGCAGGCCGCGTTTGACGGTCGCCTGCCGGTATGGGGCAAACTTGGGCCGGTCGGCAACTTATGGCAACAAATCCCGCAGGAGGCGTGGGCGACCGGCAATGCAGATTGGTTCTCGTTCGTGGGACATGGGCCGGAAGACCTATGGATGGCGGCCAGCGCCAGGAGCGGGCTTGAGGGCCCAAAGGGACGAGGAAATTGGAGCGAGCTGAAAACCAGCCGAGCGGCGGTGGATGCGATTTGGCCGCCGCATACGCCGCAGCCTGCTCAGCCGCTTGGCAAGACCGAAAAAAAGACGGCTGAAAACTTGGCGGAGGCCGCCCGGGACAAGGAGAAGAGGCTGCTTCTCAAGGAGCAGCGAGCCAATTTTGATCCGATTAAGCAGGCGTTTGATGAGCGTCGTTTGGAGCAGTACCGCATGCTGCTTAAGGGGCGGCGCTCTGACCTGAAGCTGTCAGTTGGCGAAGACGGGAAGTATTTTGCTACGAAAAGCGGCACGCAGAGAATCCGGCGGACGCTCAACTTATGTTGCGAAAACTATCCCGATCAGAAACTGACCGGCTGCAAGATCACTCTTACGGCAATAGATCCGCCCCCGGATAACAACGTGTTGCCATGGGTTATTGAGGAATCGTTTGATCTCGCTCCAGGCGATCACAAATATATTCCTCTCGTATCATACGGCGAGCCTGGAACCCCTTATGCAAAAGGCGAAACATTCATCGAAGTATTACCGGCTCGGGTATCGCCAACTCTGCCGATTGCTGTGCCGCACATACTGTCAATTAGAGCTACAAGCTTAGATACGCGGCCATTCGATTTCCGCTGCAAGGTTTGGATTGATGAAAACGGGCGGTTGCACATTGAGGAGGCAAAGTGATGCCTAAAGCCGCCCGCGCTTATAGAGCTTTCTGGTGCGTGTCTTCTCCTGAAGCAGACACCAGTATCCCCCCTGCTTCAGAGACCTGCTATCGCAGCCCCAAAAATATCGGGGTTGTGGCGGTTGTTGTATCGGAATTGGGCTTCCGCGATGTAGAGCGGCAGATACTTGCGGCTGACCTGATGGAAGCTGCCAACGATGGACCGCTTGAACAGAGACCAGAAGCCTTCAATCGTGTTCGTGTGGATTGCGCCGACAACGTATTGACGCTTGGAATGCGTTACCTGCCCGTGCGGGAAAGTATCTTTGAGGCTGGCATAAGCGCGGTGTTCGTCAGTGGCGAGAAGAGAAACTTTATCGCCGCAAACCATATGAATGAATTGCTCCATATCGTAATGGTCCGCGCGGTCGATCACGCGGGCAACCACGTTGCCTTTGCGCTCAACAGCGCCAATGACGATGGTCTTGCCCTTGTTGCCCTTCTTTTTGTCGAGGTGCCGGTTGCCGTCATCGCCGCCAATGTAGGTTTCATCAACTTCCACAATTCCCATCAGCTTGCGGAATTCTTCATTGGCGAGCCCAGCGCGGACCCGGTGGCACATATACCAAGCCGTCCGGTAGGAGCCGAACCCAAGCTGGCGCTGCACCTGAAGGGCGCTAATGCCCTTCTTGCCGGTCAGCATCAGGTGAATAACCCGAAACCAGTCCCGAAGGTCTTTGTTCGTGTTCTCAAAGATCGTGCCCGTTATGTCCGAGAAGCGATATGCGCCGCCGGTACGGCAATCCGGGCATTCCCAATGCCATTTGCGGGTCTTCAGTTCGTAGACGCGCTCAGAGCCGCAGCGCGGGCATTTCACCTTCCCCGAAGGCCAGCGATGAGTGACCAAATAGGCGTCACAAGCGTCTTCGTCGGGGAACGCCTTCTCCCACTGGGGGAGGGTCATTTGCTGTATCGACTTGGTTTTATTAGGCATTTTTACATTCCCGCCTGAACGTGCTGTAAATATAGGACCAAATGATCCGTCAAGTCAAGCATAATCGCCGACCGACTATTTGTACTTGATTTGTTCTTATTTGAGGTTATGATCCTATTACTATGACTGTTGTCCTAAATTCGACGATCAGAGCCGCGCAGCTGCGGGGACGGGGCGCCCTTTCTAACCATGTCGGGCGCTATGAGAAGCAGACCCGTGTGCTGGTGGATGACGGTTGGGACGATGGCTGGCGGGCAGAAGACGATCCCGTGCCTCCGCTTCGGACGGAAGTTCTTTATGACGCCAGCCGCAGCATCATCGCCCACAACAAATCACCGGACCTGTCCTTCGACCAGTCCATCAACCCTTACCGCGGCTGCGAGCATGGCTGCGTCTATTGCTTCGCGCGCCCGACCCACGCCTATCTGGGCCTTTCGCCTGGGGCGGATTTCGAATCCCGGCTGTTCGCCAAACCCAATGCGGCGGAGCTGCTGGCTAAGGAATTGAGCGCACCCGGTTATGTGCCCCGGGTCATCGCCATGGGCACCAACACCGATCCCTATCAGCCGCTGGAAAAGAAACTTCGCATCACCCGCAGCATCCTGGAAGTGCTGAGGGACTTCCGCCATCCCGTTGCCATTGTGACCAAATCGCCTTTGATCCTGCGCGATCTCGATATTCTGTCCGAAATGGCTTCAATGGGCCTGGCCAAGGCGGCGCTGTCGGTCACCACATTGGATCGCAAGCTGGCGCGGACCATGGAGCCACGCGCGGGAACGCCTGCGCGGCGGCTGCAGGCAATCGCCGGCTTGAAAGCGGCGGGCGTGCCGGCCGGCGTGATGTTCGCCCCAGCCATTCCCGCGCTCAACGATCATGAGATGGAAGCGGTCTTGAGTGCTGCGGCGGAAGCCGGCGCGCGCTCGGCCGGGTATGTGCTGTTGCGCCTGCCCTTGGAGATCAAGGACTTGTTCCGGGAATGGCTGGAGGGGCAGGTTCCCGGTCGCGCCAAGCATGTAATGGCACTGATCCGCCAGATGCGGGGCGGCAAGGATTACGATAGCCAGTGGAGCACCCGCATGAAGGGAACAGGACCCTATGCGGAGATGATGAAACGCCGCTTTCATCTGGCGGCAAAAAAACTGGGGTTGAACCAGGAACCCCGGCCACTTGCTATCAACAGCTTCCGGCGCCCGCCCCGGATTGGCGATCAGCTATCCCTCCTTTAATGATGGGGCATGCCCCATTTCATCTACGAGTCGCGGCTCTTGAAAACCATGGCTGGTCCGATCTGTGGCGTGGATGAAGCCGGCCGCGGTCCCTTGGCGGGGCCGGTGGTGGCGGCAGCTGTGATCCTGAACCGCAAGCGCATGCCCAAAGGCCTCAACGACTCCAAACAGCTCAGCGAAGAAGATCGCGAGCGCTTGTTTCCGCAGATCATGGAGATGGCGGTTGCCGTCGGCGTGGGCGAAGCTTCGGTGGGCGAAATCGATCTGGTCAATATCCGCCAGGCCACTCACCTGGCGATGGCCCGCGCCGTGCGCGCGCTTACCGTGGCAGCGGAATTCGCGCTGGTGGACGGCAATGACGCGCCCGCCCTGCCCTGCCGCTGCGACACGCTGGTGGACGGCGACGCCCGCTCGCTCTCCATCGCGGCCGCTTCCATCATCGCCAAAGTCACGCGCGACCGGATGATGGTGGCGCTGCATGACGAGCATCCCGGCTATAATTGGCGCAACAACAAAGGCTATGGCACGCCGGAACATTATGCGGGACTGAAAGCGCATGGCGTGACCCTGCATCACCGCCGCAGCTTCGGGCCGATCCGCGCCATCCTTACAGGGCAGCCGATTTCGCCCGAGGAGCTGGCGCTGACAGCGGCAGAATGACTCACATCTCTCAACATCTTGTGTGGGGATGAATCGGGGGACTCAATACCGAGTCCCTGCCTAATTCTTTGATTCCACTTTGACTCTTGACGAGTGATTCGTGCCGAATCACTGTGAATCCTGCTGTTGATATCTCGGGCGGGGCTCATGCTGAAATTGGATCAAGTCATCGAAGGCGATTGCGTGGCGCGGATGAACGCGCTGCCGGAAGGCTCAGCCGATCTCATCTTCGCCGATCCGCCCTACAATCTTCAGCTTCGCGGCGATCTGCGCCGGCCCGATCAGTCCAAGGTCGACGCCGTGGACGACCACTGGGACCAGTTCAACAGTTTCTCAGACTATGACCGCTTCACCCGCGAATGGTTGATGGCGGCCCGGCGCGTGTTGAAGGACACCGGTTCGATCTGGGTGATCGGCTCCTATCACAACATCTTCCGCGTCGGTTCCGCCTTGCAGGATCTGGGCTTCTGGATTCTGAATGACGTGATTTGGCGCAAGACCAACCCGATGCCAAATTTCCGGGGCAAGCGTTTCACCAATGCGCACGAGACCCTGATCTGGGCGACCAAGAATCCCAAACAGCAATACACATTCAACTATGAAGCCATGAAGGCCTTGAACGACGAACTGCAGATGCGCTCCGACTGGACCTTGCCCATTTGCAGCGGCCATGAGCGCCTCAAAGGCGCCGATGGACAGAAGGCGCATTCCACCCAGAAACCGGAATCGCTGCTCCACCGCGTCATCGTCTCTTCCACCAAGCCGGGCGATGTGATCCTGGATCCCTTCTTCGGCTCTGGCACCACCGGCGCGGTGGCGAAGCGGCTGGGGCGCCATTTCATCGGCATCGAACGGGAAAAGACCTATGCCGATGTGGCGCGTGCGCGCATCGCGGAAATCATGCCGGCGGACACAGATTCCCTGGAAACGATGAAATCCAAGCGCGCCGAACCGCGCATCCCTTTCGGCTGGGTGGTGGAACGGGGCCTTCTGCCGCCGGGCACTGTGCTGCACGGCACGCGCAAGCATCAAAAGGCCAAGGTGCGGGCCGATGGCACCCTGGTCTGTTCCAATGCCACGGGCTCTATTCATCGCATGGGCGCGCATGTCCAAGGCCTGGACGCCTGCAATGGCTGGACCTTCTGGCAGTTCGAGACCCCGTCGGGCGCGCTGGTGCCGATCGACGTGCTGCGTCAGCGCTTGCGAGCGGAATTGATCTGAGCGAATAACGGCCCACCCACATCAAGGCCGGCTTCCACGATCTTGCGCATCACGGTGGGCAGCGCGACCTCGGGCAATTCTGCCAAAGACACCCATCTGCCCTCCGACTTCGGGTGCTTGCCGATCTCGGCGGCATAGACTTCGATCTCCAACTCGAAATGCGTGAAACCGTGACGCACCAGGCCCATCCGTTTTTTCCAGTCGGCAACGAAGGGCGCTTGTTTGAGCGCGGCAGTCTTTGACGGGAATTGCTCGGTCCATGGTCCTTGCGGCGGCTCCAGCATCGAGGCAAGCAAACCTTTCGCCGGCCGCTTGACCAGCAGCACGGCGCCGGAACGGTCGCGGGCCACGAAAGCGGCGCCGCGCTTCAAGGGTCGTGCAAGCTTGGGCGCTTTCACCGGCAGATTTTCCTGAATGCCGCGCCGGCGGGCCAGGCAATCCTCCGTCCACGGACAATTTGGGCAGGCCGGCCGCTTGGGCGTGCAGATGGCGGAACCCAGGTCCATCAGAGCTTGGGCGAAATCCCCTGCCCGCGCCGGCACCAGCGCCATGGCGTGCGTGTGGAGTTCCGTCTTGGCCTTGGGCATCGGCGTTTCGACCGCATAGAGCCGGGCGATTACCCGCTCGGCATTGGCGTCCATCGCCGCCTGGCGCTCGCCATAGGCGATGGCCGCGATGGCGCCTGAGGTATAGGCGCCGACGCCCGGCAAGATGCGAAGTCCTTCCGCGGTGACAGGAAAAACACCACGCATTTCCCCCGCCACCATCTTGGCGGCGGCATGGAGATTGCGGGCGCGGGCGTAATAGCCAAGGCCCGCCCAGGCCGCGAGCACATCGTCTTCCTTGGCGGCGGCAAGGGCATGCACATCCGGCCAGCGTTCCAGGAATTTGCGGTAATAGCCCCCAACCGCCTGAACTGTGGTCTGCTGCAGCATGATCTCAGAAAGCCAGACTCGATAAGGGTCGGCGCGCTTTCCTTTCGGCGCACGCCAGGGCAGCACCCGGCGATGGCGGTCGTACCAGGCGAGCAGACGCTGAGCCAAATCGCTTTCAGGCTTTTTGCTTTTGGGCGCGCGGGGCATACTCTTGACCATGACCCCAACTCGCGAGCCGAAACAATCCGGCAAAATGCCCGACGATCCTCCGCCCCGTCGCAATCGGGTTCAGGCGGTAGCGGGCGATGTCACTCGGGCTGGAACAGCTGCTTTCTCGCGTGCGGGCTTTACCGATCCCACCCTGGTGCTGCGCTGGACAGAAATTGCCGGTCCGGAAGTCGCCCGCATCGCCCGGCCGCTCAAATTCAGCGAAGGCCCTTCAGGCGGCGTCCTAACTTTGCTCGCGGAACCCGGCGCCGCACTGTTCCTGGGCCATGACGCGCGCTCTCTCACGGGGCGCATCAATGCCTATCTGGGTCGTAACGCTGTGACGCGGATCAAGTTCGTACAGACCACGCTGGCGCCCCCGCCTGCCCCGGTCCGGCCACCCAAGCCCCTCGCCGCCCCTGATCCGCAGGATCCTGTGCATAAGTACCGGGGGCCGGACGGGCTGAAAAATGCCTTGCAAAGCCTGGCCCGCTGGCGCGCGCCCCGGCAGGAGCGTTGAGCAAAGGCCCAGCCTCTGCCAAAACAGGTTCCAGGATTTTCCGGAGAGTCGCCCTTGTCGCGCAAAGCCATCATTGGAATCGTCCTGGTCGTCGTCCTGGCCGCCCTTGGCATCGGCTTTTTCATGATGCGCGATCAAGGCGGCGGGGTCTCGGGCCCCGACGGTAGCAAGAATGTCGGTTTCACCTTGGTCGCCACCGACCGCACCATGGGCAATCCCAAGGCGCCGGTGACCCTGATCGAATATGGCGCGCCCACCTGCAACATCTGCGCCTATTTCGCGGCCAACGAGTTCCCGCTCTTGAAGCGCGATTATATCGACACCGGCAAGATCTTTTACGTGTTTCGCACCTTCCCGCTTCGCCCCATGGACGGCGATGTCGAGAAAATGGCGCGCTGCTTGCCTGAGGATAAGTATTTCGCGTTCATTGACCTGATGTGGCGGAATCAACCCAAATGGGATGCCGCCGAGTATCCCGGCATCACGGACCCGCATGGCCAGATGATCCAGCAGGCCCGTGTGTTCGGCATGAGCGCCGAGCAGGCAGAGCAATGTATCGCCAACAAGGCAGAGGATGAGCGTATCAACAAGGTCTCCCTGGAAGCCCAGCAGAAATACAATCTCACTGGTACACCCACCTTTGTCGTGGACGGCATCCCTCAATCCTCGGGCGCAGTCCCTTATGAGCAGTTGGCCAAGGTTCTCGACGCCGCGATCGCCAAGAAAAAATAATTGGCGGCCGGCGCATATTCAGACGCGTAAGGCGGCGCATATTTCTTGAAGTTCACCCGGCTTAGACTTTCCGGTTTCAAATCCTTCGTCGAACCGACGGAGCTTTTCATTGAGTCCGGCCTCACCGCCGTGATCGGGCCCAATGGCTGCGGCAAGTCGAACTTGTTCGACGCCATGCGCTGGGTGATGGGCGAGACGCGGCCTTCCTCCATTCGCGGCAGCGAGATGGACGATGTGATCTTCTCCGGCACCGCCGGGCGACCCGCCCGCAATGTCGCCGAAGTGACGCTCTTCATCGACAATAGCGAGCACAAAGCGGGCGGCGCTTATGCCGAAAGCGAAATCATTGAAGTCTCGCGGCGTATCGAGCGCGAGGCCGGCAGCGTCTATCGCATCAATGGCCGCGACGTGCGCCAGCGTGATGTCCAAATTTTCTTCGCTGACGCGTCTTCGGGCGCGGGTTCGACCGCTTTCGTTCGCCAGGGCCAGATCGGTCTTTTGATCAGCCAGAAGCCCTTGGCGCGCCGTGCTATTCTGGAGGAAGCGGCCGGCATTGGTGGTCTGCATCAGCGCCGGCACGAAGCCGAATTGCGCCTGCGGGCGGCGGAGACCAATCTTTCCCGTCTGGAAGACGTGATCCGGGAAATCGAAGGCCAGCTCGCCAATCTCAAGCGTCAGGCGCGCCAGGCCTCGCGTTACCGCAACCTCTCTGGCCATATCCGCAAGGCGGAGGCGCTGGCACATTTCCTGCGCTGGGCGCAGGCCTCGGCGCGTGCTGCTCAAGCGGCGGAAGAATTGGCGCAGGCTGCCGCTGTGGTGGCCACCGCGACTGACGAAGCCGCCAAGGCTTCGACGGTGCAAAGTGACGCCGCGGCCAAGCTGCCGCCGCTCCGCCAGGAAGAAGCGGAAAAGTCCGCGGCGCATCATCGCTTGGTGGTGGCGCGAGAACAGCTCGAGGCTGAAGAGGCGCGGGCCCGCGAGGCCGCGCAGCGTTTCCGCCAGCTGATCACCCAGGGCGAAGCCGACATCCTCCGCGAAAAGGAACTCGACAAGGATGCGATTTCGGCGCTGGCGACCCTGACCGGCGAGCGCGAAAGTCTGGAACTGGCGAGCGCCAATGCACAGTCCGACCTCGCCAAAGCCGCGGAACAATCAGCGACGCTGAACGAGCATCTGGCCGAGGCCGAGCGGCTGCTGGAAAAGGTGACCTCGGCCTTGTCCGACTGGAACGCCAACAAGGCCAGCCATACCCGCAGCCGCGATTTGGCGCAGGGACTGTCCGAGGCCAGCGCCGGTCAATTGGAAGATGCGCGGGCGCGGCTGGACCGCGCCATGGAAAATGCCCATGCCGCGCCCGATGTCGCCGCGGCCGACACCCAGACAGAGACGGCCCGGGCCGCTCTGGAGCAGGCGCGCGATCTAGCCCGGCAGGCCCGCGACCGCCGCGCAGAGGCGGAAACCGCCGAAGCTTCGGCGCGCGAGCCGCTTGAGGCGACGGAGAGTGAAGTTCATCGTTTATCTGCCGAAGTGAAGGCCTTAAGCGATCTTCTTCATCCGGAAGGTGAAGGTTTGTTCCCGCCTTTGGTCGATGCCGTTTCGGTTCAGTCCGGCTATGAGGCGGCGCTGGCAGCGGCCTTGGGCGACGATCTCCATGCGCCGCTGGATGAGTCCAGCCCACATCATTGGCGCGATCTGGGTGGCTTCGACACCACCCACCCCTTGCCGCAAGGCTCGCGTCCCTTAAGCGATTTCGTGCGCGGTCCGGCGGCGTTGGCGCGCCGGCTGTCCATGACCGGCCTGATCTTCCCGGACCAGGGCGCGGCGCTGCAAAAGCAGTTGCAGCCGGGCCAAAGCCTGGTCACGGCGCGGGGCGATCTCTGGCGTTGGGATGGCTATGCCGCCTCCGCCGATGCCCCCTCGCCGGCCGCTCTCAGGCTGGCGCAGCGCAACCGGCTCGCCGCTCTCGAACAGGAGGCGGCGGCCGCCAAGGAAACGCGTGCGCAATATTTCGTGGCCTGGTCCAAGACCAAGGATGAAGCGAATTTGGCGCGCGAGGCTGTCCGTCTCGGTGAGGAAGCCGAGCGGCGCACCGAGCAAGGCCTGATCTCGGCCCAGGACGAAAGCACCCGGGCCGCCCGCGCCGCGGCCGAACGCGCCAGCGCACTGGCCAGTCTGGAAGCGGAAATCCGCCGCCTGGAACAATCTGTGGAGGCAGCGGAAGAAGCGCGCCGCACTTCGATCGCGGCTCTGGAAGAATTGGGTGACGGGGTGGCGTTGACGGAACAGGTCGCGGAAGCGCGCTCCTCCGCCGCCGATGCGCGCACCACCAGCGGCGAAGCCCGCGCCGCTCTGGAAAGTCTCAAGCGCGAAGGCGAAAGCCGGCGCCAGCGCCTGGCCGCCATCGCCGAAGATGCCGGCCGCTGGGAGGTGCGCCGCACCGCCGCCGCCAACCAGATCGCCGAACTGAGCCGGCGCCATGACGAATTGGCGGCGGAACTTCAGGCCGCGGAGCTTGTGCCCGAGCAAATGGCCGACAAGCGCAATGCACTTTTGAGCGCGATCGCCGAAGCCGATACGGCACGCCTGAAAGCGTCGGATGCGCGTGTCGAAGCCGAGGCCGTGCTGGCAGACGCCGACAAGCATGCCAAGGGCGCCGATCAAGCTCTTTCGGCCGCGCGTGAGGATCGCGCCCGCGCCCAGGCCCTGTCGGAAAGCGCCGCTGCCCGCATCGAAGA
>Ga0134128_10003452_pt1 | contig 19344 bp, 11 predicted proteins | sample KB31754_FD_96462 | JGI IMG/M metagenome (GOLD analysis project Ga0134128, IMG submission 96462) | Terrestrial soil microbial communities with excess Nitrogen fertilizer from Kellogg Biological Station, Michigan, USA - KB3-175-4 | ecosystem: Environmental > Terrestrial > Soil > Unclassified ...
ACCATCACGCGCAACTGTTTCAATTTTTCCTTGTGACCGACGCCAAACCTGTGTTCTTCGTCAATCACGACCAGACCCAGGTCTTTGAACAGAATGTCCTTTTGCAACAAGCGATGCGTGCCCACGACGACATCACATTCGCCGGTGGACAATCGGCGGGCCACATCTTTCTGCTCTTTGGCTGTACGAAAACGGCTTAGCAAGCCGACCCGAATCGGATATGGCGCAAAGCGATCACTCAAATTATTGAAGTGCTGCTGAGCAAGAATCGTGGTCGGCACCAGAATCACGGCCTGGCGTCCGGACATTACGGTTTTGAAAATCGCCCGGATCGCCACCTCGGTTTTGCCGAAGCCCACGTCGCCGCAAATGAGGCGATCCATCGGCTTGATGCTTTCCTGATCCTTTTTGACATCGACAATGGCCTGCCATTGATCGGGCGTTTCCTCGTACGGGAAGTCCTCTTCCATTTGGTACTGCCAGGGCGTGTCAGGCAAAGCGGCATAGCCTTCTTGCTTGGCGCGAATGGCGTATAAGTTGACGAGGTCGCCGGCGATTTGCTGCACGGACTTCTTCACTTTGCGCTTCGTCGACTCCCAGTCGGCTCCGCCCAGACGCGACAGCTTGGGCGCATTCTCACCGGCTCCGCGATATCGCGACAGCAGGTTGACCTGGTCCACAGGCACGTACAGCCGATCTTCACCGCTGTATTGAACAGTCAGATATTCCCTGGTCTGATTGTCGTAGGCGATTCGCTGTATGCCGATAAACTGCCCGATTCCATGCTTGATGTGCACGACATAATCGCCGACATTCAAATCGGAAAGCGAGGTGAACTTCTCATAGTTTTTCTCGGCCACGGGACGGCGATAAACCGCGGGTCTGCGCTTTGTGCCGAACAATTCGCCGTCAGTCAACGAGACGAGATGGACATCATCGAGGCGGAAGCCGCCCATAAAGCCATTGCGGGTAATCAGCACCTTATTGCCGAGCATCGGGTTTTCTTCGCCGGCTGCTGTCCGTCCAGCCATCACGTCACCCAGCGAGGAGGCGGCAACTTCTTCGGCAGCATCGCCGGCGATACCAACGGCATTGGTGCCTTCTTTGCCGCCGGCCAGGTAAACAGCCGGGCAATCCCACTCGCGCAACAAGCCCAGCATTCGCTGCGGCTGCTCGGTGGAAATGACGACGCTGTATCCGTCATGCCGCCACTGCCGAATCTTCTGAACGATCTCCTGCACCTGGCTGTTGAAGCGATCGACAGCATGAGAGTCGAACTTAATGATCGCATTGGCCGCGGACTGATTTTCCTCGTCGTAGGTAACCTCTACGCCAGGCATGCTGACGAGAAACAGCCGCTGCCACTTCTGCGATTGCTCGCCGAATTCCGCAGTCGTCAAATGCAGTGGACGAGGCAACGGAAGCAACCGCCCGGACAGCAGTCCTTCCTCGTACGCTTCATCGAGTTTTTGCTCGTAGGATTTGAGCGCCATCGCTACGGCGTCCCATTCGTCGAAAAGAAATAGGGCGCGGTCCGTAATGTAATCGAGTATGGTGGCAAACTTCTCGTTGATAAACGAGGCATAATATTCAGCGGATTCAGGATAAACACCGTTTTCCAGGTTGGTAAGATCCTGTTCCATCACCGAGCGCAACGTTTCAGCTGCTTCATCTGCAAGCTTATCCTTAGCTTGCTCGGTGGCGGCGCGCAGTTTTTCCATAAGCTCCTGGCTGTTTTCCATCACCAGCCAGTAGCGGGGCGCAATCAACGCCGATTCTTCTTCGTCGGTAGAACGCTGTGTGTCGGTATTGAAGACGCGGATCGACTCGACCTCATCGCCGAAAAGCTCGATACGAACCGGATTTCCGCACGAGGGATAGACATCTATAATGTCGCCGCGCACGCTAAACTCGCCGCGCAACGTGACGATGCTTTCGCGCTTGTAACCCAGACGCACCAACTCGGCCGCGAGCTTGTCAATGACGAGGTTTTGCCCCTTTGTCACTTCAAGCGTGTTCTTGGCGAGAGTGTCTCGATCGAGCACACGCTGAACCAGCGCCCTGGCCGGCACAACTACGATGTACGGAGCGTTGGGATGCTTGATAATATGCTCGAGCACTTCCATCTGAGCCGCGATGGTGTCTGGTCCATGCAACACCTGCTCGTAAGGTGAGACCTCGGATGCCGGATAGAAGAACACCGGAAAACGGCTCAAGTGAGAAATTTCCTGGTGATAGCGCGATGCATGGTGGTTGTCCGAAGCGACCAGAAAAAAGGGCCGCTTCACCTCATGGTGAAGCAGCGACATAATCAAAGATTTTGCCGAATCAGAAAGTCCTGTTACGTGCACTTCGCCGCGCGCCGCCTGGGGCGCGGTTCGGGCAAGCAGCTTGGCATACTGCGGGCATTCCAGAAAGCGCTGGTGCAGTACTTGAGCAAGAACATTGTCACGCATGGCTAACAACTAACGAAAACATTCCAAAACGTGGGCCGAATAGCTAATCGTAACACAAGCCGGTCGGGGGACGTAATTTGCCTCCACGTTTGGTTCACACACTGAAGCGATTGCCGGGATATCTGGGCTATCATTGTATCCTTGACGGTTGGGCAATCTTTACTCTTGGCGATGAAATCGTTAACCCTTTCTCTACTCGTGCTTGCGTCGGCAATGGCGCCGATGGCCTACGCCGAGCCCAACAGTGATGCCGATCTCATGCGCCAAGCGGGCGCCTTTTACCGCCAGGGCAAATACGATGAGACGATTGAATGCCTGAAAAAACTGCTTGCTCAAGAGAAATCCGCCAGTCCGGATATACTCGTGAATTTAGCTGATGCATACAGAGACCGCGCTCAGTTCAAAGATGCAGCCGCGGCCCGTTCAGGCGACCAGACTCAGGCGCTCGACTATTACACGAAAGCCGTTGAGATCGATCCAAATTTCGCACCGGCGTACAATCACCTCGGCATTTATTATTTCCAGCAAAACAACTTGCCGAAAGCCGAAGCGGAAATCAATCATGCCATTGCAGCCAAGCCCGACTATGCTGCCGCTTACTACAACCTGGCATTGGTAGAAGCGAAAATGCGCAAACTGCCGCAAGCGAAGCGCGCCTTCGAAGACTCGCTAAAGTACGAGACTGAGCCTGTTTATAAAGATAAGGTGCGGGCAAAACTCAGCGAACTCGGCTTTTCAGCTGAAAAAACGGATTACCAGTCCAGTTCTTACGACTTATTCAACCGCGAAGATTGGCCGGCTGCCGAAGCTATGCTGCGCCGGGCGGTGGGCGTCCAGGCAGCAAAGGATCCGGTAGCGCACAACAACCTGGGCTATGCTCTGGCACGCCAGGGCAAGAACAAAGAAGCAATAGCCGAATACCGCGTCGCTTTGCAGTTACAGCCGACGGATTTTTCAGCGGCGGAATACAACCTGGGACAGGCTCTCAGGCTAACGGGCGACCTTGATGGAGCCCAGAAAGCATTGCTGCGTGCCAGCCAGGCTGCCGGCGGCAACGGTGCGCTCATTCACAACGCTCTGGGGCTCGTCTATAAGCAGCAGAAGAACGTGCCCAAGGCAATCAGAGAGTACAAGCTGGCAATCTTGCAATCCAGCGACAGTCTGCCCGTCGTGCACTTCAATTTGGGACTGGCTCTCGAGCACGATCCCGCCCATAGAGCTGAGGCGGCTGCCGAGTACGAACTTTACCTAAAACAGGCGCCTAAAGGCACCAATGCCGCGGCGGCAAACAGCCGTCTGGCAGCACTCCAAAAGCATTCATAACCGATTCTCTTTTCAAACGATTATAACCTGGCTTGCCATTGTTTCACTACGTAATGCCTTGAACGCACCTAATGACAAGAGCAGGGGTGCTGTTGTACAGTGGATTTTTGCCAGAGGAGCGCAGGCGACCAGCCTGCAAGTTTATCGCCGTCAGATGACCAGCACGCTCAACAATACAAACAGAGAAGCCGAACTCGCCGCCGTAGTCGAGTGTTCGCTGGCTGCCGCGAAAAAGGTCTCGAAAGCCGACCCCACCAAAACCCGCGTCGCCGTCTGCATGAGCGGCGGTGTGGACAGCAGCACGACAGCGCTTTTACTGCAGCAACAGGGCTACGATATCGTCGGCGTCACCGGCTGGCTGATCAAGTCAGGCAGCCGCTGCTGTGATACGGGCATGATCGATGCAGCCCGTGTTTGCGAACAACTGGGCATAGAGCATTTCGCCGTCGATCTGCGCGAGCTGTTCAAACACGAAATCATGGACAACTTCCCTAAGTCTTACGCAGCGGCCCGCACGCCGCTGCCTTGCAGCATGTGCAACACAGTGATCAAATGGGGAGCGCTGCTCAATTACAGCAAGAAACATCTGGGCGCTCAATACATGGCCACCGGTCACTACGGGCGAGTAGAGCGCACACCGGATGGAGTGCGCTTGGCGCGCGCCGCCGATCGCCGCAAAGATCAGTCCTACGTGCTCTGGGGTCTGACAAAAGAGCAGCTTGAGCAAACGTTCTTGCCGTTGGGCGATTACACCAAAGATCAAATTCGCACGATTGCCGAGGAGAATGATCTCGTCGTGGCAAAACGCCCCGACAGCCAGGACTTGTGCTTCATTCCGGAAGGAACCACCAATCAGCAATACCTGGCCAACTTCCTCGAGGAAAAGCCAGGCGCCATTCTCCATGTGCAAACAGGCGAGATGATAGGCACGCACAAAGGCACGCACAACTACACGATCGGACAGCGGCGCGGTCTCGGTATCGCCTGGCCGCAACCGTTGTATGTCACCGGAATCGATCCCGACATGCGCATCGTATACGTCGGCCCTCCGGAAACGCTGCTGCGCCGCGATCTTACAGGCTCGCAAGTCAACTGGCTTACGTCGCAGGCTCCCAATGAGCCTTTCGAGGCGATGGCAAAAATTCGCTACAACAGCGCCGTGCAAAAAGCACTGATCACGCCGCTGCCGGAAGATCGGGTGCACGTAGAATTTGAGCAGCCGCAACCGGCGATTACCCCGGGGCAAGTTCTGGGCATATATGATTCAACAGACACCTATTTATTGGGTGGCGCCTGGATCGATTAACTTTTTGCCTGACTGCAGCGAGAAAGCATATAATGCTTTGCAGGTCACCTTTGGGCTGGGGACTCGGAATGAATATTGTTGGCGTCGTTAAGTATGGTGCAACATTAGCTGTTGCTATTACGGCGCTGGTCGGTCTTTCGCCTTTGTGCAATCAGGCGGAAGCACGCCGTCACACTCGCAGCTCGGCTCACTCGAGCAGCACAAGCAGCCGCCACCATGGGCGCCACCACACGACGAAGCACCACGCCACTGCCCAATCGAAGCCGCGCTATGCATATGCATTGGATATGCTCATGATGGAGGCTCCGCCGCAAGACCTTAGCTTGCTGCCGTCAGACGAGGCGCTCAAAATACGCTACGCCTTCCAGAGCGGCACGGCAGACCACGTCCCGCCCAACCTGTTGATTCGATCCGGCGCAGTCAATTATTATCCCCTGCACGGCGGCATATTAGAACGCCGCGAAGAAGTGAAATACATCGTCGTGCACTCCACCGAAACAGGCGTGCCGCAAGATGCCCGCCATGTGATTAACGCCTGGAGTTCGGGCGGACGAAGACATCCGGGCGCCCAATTCATCGTCGACAGAGACGGCACGATTTTTGAAACCGTCGATCCAAAGTATGCGACTGTGCACGTCAACATCTTCAAAACGCTGCCGGGCATCAACAACGACAATACAATCGGCATTGAGATGTGCCACACCGGCAGCCAGGACTACCCGCCTGAGCAGCGGGCCGCCGTGACGCGGCTTGTGACCTACCTGCAAGACCGCTTCCATGTAGTCAACGACAACGTGATTACACACAGATATGCGCAGCAAGGCGATCACACCGATCCCGTCAATTTCAATTTCGAGGAATTCCTGGCGCGCAAAGACGACTTCCACAACAAAGCATTGGCAATGAGGCACGAGATGCCTGCCGTCGACAACGACGCCGTGACGGCCGATATCGATGCACCGCCGGCTGCCGTTTATCTGGAAATGCACCACAGCCTCAAGCCTGAGGACATCGTCACCAGTCGCACCTTCTCGATTCCGGAAACCCAAAAGAGGTTCCCCGGAATTCCGGACACCACGCCTCAGCAGGCGATACAGGGAATCAGCACAGCTCGCAACGCTCTGCCCATACGCGGCGAAATCGAGTTGGCACCGGACGCCGCTGGTCAATTGGGATTGCCGTAGCCTATCAGTATCAAAATCTTACATAACCTTTCGCCGCCATAACCCATATGGATTATAATTATGATGGATTACGTTGGGGGTGGTGATGTTTCGAAAGTCCGCCAGGCTGCTCATTTCCGCCTTTCTATGCGGAGCACTTTTGTTACCCTTGACTGCCGCCCGGGCGGCCAGTCCGGCAGGAATAGCTTTCTCGACTGCCGACCAATTTACGGCCAACCAGAAAACCGGACTCAGCGACCAAGAAGTCGTAATCGGCTCGTGCGCACCGCTCACCGGACAACAGAAAATCCGCGGCATGGCCGTTGTTCATGGTGGGAAAGCGTACTTCGACTACATAAATGAATCAGGCGGCGTGAACGGTCGCAAGCTAAAACTGATTAGCTGCGACGACCACTACAACGTCAATGACGGCGCCATCAGTTGTTTCAATACCTGCCTCAAAGACAAAGTTTTTCTGGGCGCCTTGTTTCAAGGCACAGCCTCTGCCGCGAAGTACGTTCCACTCTCGGAATCTCATCATATTCCGATGGTTGGCTTTTCCACCGGCGGAGAATTTATCATCAAGCCGACACACCCCTACGCTTTTCAGTTGCGCGCATCATACACCGATGAGGCCGCAGAACAAGTCGAGGTCTTGCTGCACGACTTACATCTCCACAAGATAGCACTGATTTACCAGGACGATGCTTATGGAGCAGCCTGCCGACAAGGCGTGATGCAGGCGATGAGACGCAACGGAAGCGATCTCGCTGCCGAGGTCTCCTATCCGCGCCTGGCCACCGACGTCAGCCCAATGATTGCGCAGATCAAAACATCCAAACCGGAAGCCGTGATCATTGGCGGGGCCGGCGATGCCGTAGCGACGCTGGTCAAACGCAAAGCAGAACTCGGACCACATGTGTTGATGGTCTCTTTCTCGTCGAGCACCGACCTGCTCACGGAAGAAGCCGGTAAGTCCGCCGATGGAACCCTGGTCAGTCAGGTATTGCCGCTGACCTATAAAGACCTGCCAACCGTCCTGCTGTATAAGAAGCTGTGTCAAAAGTACCTCCACGAGGAGCCCTCTGAAAGCGGCTTCGAAGGATTCTTGATTGGTATGGCTGTCGTCGAAGGACTGAAACGCGCCGGTAGGGATTTGACCAGAGATGGTTTTGTCAAAGCCATGAACTCGATTCACGATGTCGACATCGGACTAGGTACCAATTTCAAACTCAACTTTAGTCCCAACCAGCATGATGGACTGCAGGGCAAAGTGTTCATGACCAAGATCAAGAATGGCGAGATTGAGCCCGTACTCGATTGGAACAAATTCAAAGCTTCAATCTAAAGGATTGAAGAGAAACGTAAGCCTCTTCGCCTCGCGACGGATTGCTCTCGATAATGTCGATGCAATCGATTTTATGATGCACGGGCAGTCGTTTTGCAAGATTGACCCACTCGGGGATCTCCAGAACTTGCTTGGGTCCCGGTTCGATACGCATGAGCGTGATGTGCGGCTGATACTTCCGTTTTTCCTCTTTTTGGAGGTATTCCCGGAGCGCGGTTAGGATGTCGCGCTCGAGCGAATACACTTCATCCGGCACCACCCTTGGTGTCAGAACAAGAAGTCGAGCATATTTCGGGGAAGGCCAGAATTCGGATTGGTTGTAATCGAGTCGAGTAGGAGGATGTTGAGCGGCGATGGTCGCCAAACGCTTTTTGATTTCATCGATATGATGCTCCCCGACATGCCCGAGAAACAACCAGGTCAGGTGCATCTTTTTTCCGTGCACCCAACGCAGCTTCCTTTGCCATAGCTGCGCTAAGCGCGCGTCGGTTTCCCGCAGCTGATCGAGCAGTTGCTGGTCATGCGCGGAAAGAAAGGTCCCAACAAACAACCGCCGTTTTTTTGGCGCCTCGTTGCCAGCCAATTATTCTTCCTCTTTACCGCCTCGCGAGTAAAAACCGCGCCCTTCGGCGACGTACTTGGAGATCAGCGGAGCCACCCCACGCTTGGGGGAGGTGCACCGATCGTTATCGTTGAGCTGATTGACGACTTCGGGCAGCCCGACGTGATCCGCGTATTTGAGCAAGCCGCCGCGGAATGGCGGGAAGCCGATGCCATAGACGATGGCCATGTCCACTTCGCGTGGCTTCATGATGATTCGGTCTTCCAAGCATCGCGCCGCCTCGTCGATCATCGGCATGACCAGACGCTGAACAATTTTCTTTTTGGTCGCGTCATCCGCTTTCTCGGTGCTGGTCTTAACGTTTGGAATCGCCGCTACCTCAGGATTGAATTCCTTGCGGCGGCCGGTCTCGTCATAGAGGTAGATGCCTTTGCCATTCTTCTTGCCGACAAGCCCGAGCTTGGGGATGTTTTTCAGAATGTCGGAAGGACGCATGCGCTCCCCGAGCGTTTGATGAAGATTGGCGGCAACTTTGTATCCAAGATCAAGCCCAACTTCGTCGAGCAGCTCACATGGTCCCATAGGCAATCCAAAGTCGATGGCGGCTTCGTCAATCCAATTCAGCGGCACACCTTCTTCCATCAGATTGGCCGCCGCCAGCAGGTAGCAGCTAAGCAACCGGTTGATTAAAAATCCCGGACCATCCTTGACCATGAGAGGAATCTTGCCCAGTTTGGTGACAAAATCGGCTGCCCGAGCCGCCGCTTTGCGGCTCGTCGTCTTGAGAGAAATAATCTCGACCAGCGGCATACGATCGACCGGGTGGAAGAAATGCAGTCCGACGAAGCGATCGTTTTTGTCGAGCCCCCGGGCAAGTTCTGCAAGCGAGAGCGCGGATGTATTGGAGGCGATTGTGCAGTCCGGAGAAACAACACTTTCGATTTGCTTAAGGACTGAATGTTTGAGAGCTACATCCTCCGGCACGCATTCAAGCACAAGCTGGCAATCGCTAAGTTTTGCCCAATCTTCCACGCACTGAATATGAGGGCCCTGGATATGCTGCGACGCTTCAGCAGTCTTGCCGGTTTTTACTTTGACGACGGCAGTCATACCTTGCTGGCTAGACAATCTGGCGATAGAACCGCCCATCATGCCACCGCCGATGATGCCGACTTTGCAGGTGTTATTTTGGCCGAATTTGGCGCCGAGCGAACGCGCCGACTGCTTGGCGAAATCGGTCTGGAAAAACAGGGCAATCAAATTAGCGGACGTTTCGCTGAATGCCAATTCGCTAAACAGCCGAGACTCGGCTTCCAATCCCGCTTTTATGCCTTTGGTCAACCCAGTTTTGATTACATCCAGCACACGCATTTGAGCTGGATAGTTGCCCTTCGTTTTGATGCGGATTGAGCGTTCCGTCATCGCGAACAATTTGTTGGCTTTCTCTTCGTCAACGTCTTTGAGCGGCCATGCCGTCTGTTCGACAAGCGTGCCCATCAGCGCTTGGCGCTCGACGAATACTGCCGGATTTGCAGCGAGCTCCAAAGCTCTTTTCTCCGCACGAGACATGAGCTCGGACGAAGGCACCAGCTCATCGACCAGCCCCACGCCAAGCGCTTCTTGCGCAGAAATCGCTTCTGCCGACAAGATCATACCCAAAGCTTGTTTCAGTCCGACCAATCGCGGCAGACGCTGAGTGCCGCCCAATCCCGGAATAATGCCCAGCCTCGTCTCAGGCAATCCAAGTTGGGTTATAGGCTCATCGCTGGCGATACGCCAGTGCCCGGCTAAAGCCAGCTCTAGCCCGCCGCCAAGACAGGTGCCGTTAATTGCCACCACCAAAGGTTTACTCAGGTTCGCGGTATCATTTAGGGTTTGTTGCCCATTTCGGGAGAGATTATGCAGATCTTCTTCCACCGTGACCTTGCGAATCTCGAAAAGATCCGCTCCGATTACGAAGTTGTCCGGTTTGCCGGAGATAACGATAGCGGCTTTGATTTGCGGATCCGAGCCAATGGTTCTGATTATCTGCTGAAGCTCCCTCATCACCGGTGTGCCCAGTGAGTTGAGCTTGCCGCTGCCGTCGAGCAAAACAATGGCAATGCCGGAGTCCTTCTTGGTCAACAGAACTTGCCGGCTCGCTTCTACTGTATTCATTTCTTGGGTTGATTATCCTTGAGTTCTTTGACGCCTTCCAGACGCTTGACGTGCGCCTTCAGCAGAAGAGCTGCACCAACACACAGAGGAATCGTCATCATAACAAGATCCAGCATGTTGGCGAAAATCGGGCGGATGTCCATGCGGCTGAGAATGACGAAGAACATCGCCCCCAGCGAGCACACAGTCATCAATTGCGCGATTTTTGATTTGAAATCGTAAAAGAACCATCCGATGCCAACGAACAGCGGGATGAGCATCAACCCCAGCCCGGATGAAGTAAATAAACTGGCCCAGCCATTAACCGGCTGCAGGTGTGCAAGCAGCATGCAAATGCTGCCTATGATGCAAACGTAACCACCAATTTGATAGAGTGAAACGTCAATATTCTCGGCTTCTTTTTGGAGCTTCGCATCGACATAATCTGTGGTGCTCAGATCGGTTGCATTGTGCCTGGCGGCCGGCAACTGATGTTTAGCTTCTTCATCCTTGATCGAGATTTCCAGTTCTACAAGCTTCTTTTGAATCTCGTCTTCTTTTCTGGCCATGAGTTTCGTTCCTATTTAGCGGGCTAACGCCACAGACCCTAGCATATCAAGTCCTGAGCGTTAAGGCGTTCCTTAAATCGCTGAGCTATGGGCATGCGCCATCCGAAACCGAAGGACTGCGCTGTCACTTTCAGCCCGGGAGCGGCCTGATATCGCTTGTATTCATTGCGATCGATGCGGTTGATTACATCCATGACAACTTCCGGTTTATAACCCAGTTTGACGATTGCGTCCGCCCTCATGCGCTGTTCCACATACGCTTGCAAAATACCGTCCAGCACCACATATGGCGGCAGAACATCGCTGTCTTTTTGTCCCAGACGCAGCTCGGCCGACGGCTCTTTGTCGATTGTATTTCGTGGAATTACGGGCTTACCCTCGAGTTCATTGATGTACCTGGCGAGGTCATACACCATCATTTTCGGCACGTCTGAGATGACGGCCAGCCCACCGCACATGTCACCATATAAAGTGCAGTACCCCACCGCCAGCTCGGATTTATTTCCCGTTGTCAGCACCAGATAACCGAATTTATTGGACAGCGCCATCACGATCATCCCGCGCAACCGCGCCTGAATATTTTCTTCCGTGGTATCAGGTTTGGTGCCCTTGAAGGTGGGCGCCAAAATGTTATCAAAGGCTTTCATCGGCGATTCGATAGGGATGGTATGAAATTCAATACCAAGATTTTCGGCTAACCCGCGGGCATCTGCGAGGCTATGTTCGGACGAATACGGTGAGGGCATGGCCACACCGACGACGTTTTCAGCCCCCACCGCCTTCACGGCCAGAGCGCATACGACAGCCGAATCAATGCCGCCGGACAATCCGACCACGGCACGTTTGAAGCCGCACTTGGACATATAATCGCGAGTTCCTAAAACCAGCGCTGCGTATATATTCTCGACCGCATCTGTGGGCGTCGAACGTATATCGCCTCGCATCTCGTCCAGCTCAACGATCAATAAATCTTCCTCAAATGCGGAGGCGGCCGCTATCAATTCGCCCTTGGCATTGACGACGATGGAGCGTCCGTCGAAGATAAGCTCATCATTGCCGCCAACTTGGTTAACGTAAAACACCGGCAAACCGTGGCGAATGGCCTGGTTGCGCACCAGCTCGTGGCGTACGTTTTCCTTCTTTTGTGAATATGGCGACGACGAAATGTTGACGAGAACATCAGGTTTACGCTCGGAAAGCAGCTTAATGGGGTCTGTGAGATAGCGAGGCACCGGGCAAATTTCCGCGTCATTCCATATGTCTTCGCATACGGACATGGCGAATTGTTTGCCTTGTACCTCCATTAAAGAGTAATTGTGAGCAGGCTCGAAATAGCGGTCTTCATCGAAAACGTCATAACTGGGCAACAGCGTTTTGTATTGAACCCCGGCTAACTTACCACCCTGCAGAAAGCCGGCTGCGTTGTGCAAAGGGCGCCCGGGGCCCTTGTTGCGATCGATATAGCCGAGGACAACGCTTATGTCCTTGAGCTCTCGGGCCACACATTCCACGCCTTCGGCGGTCGCCTCGATAAAGCTGTCCTTAAGCAACAAATCCATCGGCGGATAACCGCAGACGGCCAATTCGCTGAAAATCACAAGATCGGCATTTTTGGACTTGGCTTGGCGTCCGAACTCGATAATTTTTCTTACGTTGCCGGTAATGTCGCCGACGGTTGGGTTGATCTGGGCAATTGCAACTTTCATGCCCGAATTATAGACGCCGGGGGGCTGCCACTTTCAATGTCAACAGATATAATCGGATTAGTCTGTTCTCCGGCAGGCACCTGTACGGTTGCTGCTTACTAGAAAGGTCACCTTGATGAAACCCCGGACCGCGCGGTCAGTTTTTGCGTTCTTGATGATTGCTGCGCTTCTATGCGTCACGCGCTCGCTGGCGGCCAGCCATCATGAGTTGACTCCGCCCGGACTCGCTGATGGGGCGGGCATTTGGGCCAACGTATGGAATTACCCCACAGGCGATCTGGATGCTTACTGCTCCAACTTGCGTTCCTACGGCATACGAAATTTGTTTATCCAGACTACGCGCAGCAACATGCCGTCGATTGCCCATGCCCCCGAGCTGGGAGCATTAATTGACGCCTGCCACCGGCACAAAATCCGCGTCATCGGCTGGGCTTACATAGAGCTGTCCGACCCGGCAACCGATGCCGACAAGCTACTGGCGGCCGCCCATTTCCAGAGCCCGGGCGGCGAATCGCTGGATGCCATTGCGCCCGATATGGAGAAAAACCTCACTACAGCTCACGTTCAGCAGTTCAGCGGAAAGCTGCGCGAGTCCTTGGGCCCGAATTATCCGCTGATTGCCGTGGTCTACAGCCCGCTCAATCACTACAAAGAAGTGATGCATATTCCATGGAAGACGATCGCCCAGTACTTCGATGTGATTGCACCGATGAGCTACTGGAACAGCAAATCCCAAAAGCTGGGAGCCTACGACTACACGCTTGCCACCTTGCGCATCATTCGCCAAGCGTGCGAACGCCCTGATCTTGAGATCCACGCCATCGGGGATGGCATGGGCACCACCGGCACGGCCATTGCTGAGTTCATGAAAGCGTGCCATCAGGCCGAAGCGACAAGTGCAAGTATTTATCCCAACCAGCGTCCGACTAGCGAGCAGCTTGCAGCACTGGCTCGCTATTCTGAGTTCTTCGAACCCAACGCCCGCTTCCGGCTGGCTGCCTTCCGCGAAATGCTGAAAACAGGCGTGATCGCGCCTTCAGCGAGCGTTGATCCCTGCCAGGCGGTGTCCCGTGCGGAGTTTTGCCGTATGGTGGCACGCCGAGCTCATCTGCAGCCGCCAAGCGCGGATGCCAATGGCGGAGAAGCACCCATCTACTCTCATGACGCACTGACGATGCTTGCTCACCTGGTCGACAACCACGACAAAGGCGCGAAAAAGCGCGCCGATCGCTGGTTTGCCGCGCCCGCTATGGCGGAAGCGCCCACGCAACATGCCCACACCGACCGCCCGCTCAATTACCTCGACGCCTCGATGATGATTCTGCAAGCCAGCTCGGCATTGAGGTAGCAGCTCCCCACGTGCGGGAATTACGTACCGCGGCATTAAATATATGCTGCGCTCCAACACGCCGTCGTATTTCCCCCATTCATAGCCATATACCTATTGAGTAGATTGAACGGTGTGGAGTTTCTCAACGGATACTAGACTATGGTCGAACACGGCCGTTTCTCCGACAAATCCGAACCAGCGCACAGCCCCGAAGAACCACGCGGCAGTTGGCTGGCAGAAAACGTCGGCAAACCGCTATATAACGGACTGCTGGTCGACACATACAATACCGCACTCAATGTCGGACATCTGGTCGGTCTGAATCCGGACCCAATCAAGCTTGATCGCCTGCAAGAGCACGAAGCCAAAGACACGCTTGGCTGGGCAACGCAAAGCCTCGTCCGCGGTGGCACTTCACTGCTGCCATACATCGCTTCTTCGACAATGGTGGGCGGGGCGCTTTCAAAATTCAGCAACTTCGCCGGCATGGCGCGACTTGGCGAAACCGGCACGGCACTGCTGAGCAGCGAATTCACCGCCAACGTCGGCGGTGCAGCCCTGTATAACGGACTGCGCGATACCTTGCCTGGCGAAACAAAATGGGGCAACATAGCCGCCGGCACCGCCGCTATGGGCCTGTACTCGCTGGGCAACCCATTGCTCAGCAAGATCAAATTTTCTCAAGCGCTCACGGAAAGCACCGCGCTGGGCGGAGCAGGCGCTTATGCGACACCGGCAGCGCAATTCCTGGCGCGGGGAGCACTGGGCACGGCCGTAGCCCCGGCCTCGATGATGGTGGGCGACCTTGCGGGTAAGGGCGAGCTGCCTAGTATGGACAAGTTGCCCCAATACGAGAAAGCTGCGGCCAGCGCAGTGCTGTTCAACGCGGCTTATCCCCTCGCTCGCACTGCGGCGCTATCAAGTATAGACGCGGCCAATGCGGCGACCGGACGAGGCATGCCTATACAAAGATTCGTCCAAAAGTACGGCATCACGCCCAAGGATCTGCACGATGGATATGCAGAACTCAATCGCATAAATGGTGGCACTGCCGACAAGCCGATACTGCCTCGATTCGCGCTGGATACGTCTATGTTGCAGAGCGTTCTCAATTCGCGACCGCTGGTGCGCGTACAGCCAAATGCCAGTACGTTTGTGTCTTTCAACAAGAACATCATCCATCTGAGCAACGAAGAAATAAATGCATTTGCTGAGGATCCGGCGCCGAAATTCTACACACCGGAACAGCAAAAACTGTATGCGGATCTGGCGCAAAAATCGAACATGGCCGAAACTCTCGCCGCCGAAGGAGACAGGCGCATTGCCGCAGACGAACGCCGCGCTGCCTCTAGCGTCTTGGGCTTTAACGGCATACGCAAAGCTGTCGCTAAAGGCGAGATTCAGTTTACGCAGAAAAACGAGAAAGGTGAATGGGAGCCCATCCAATATCCGGCGAGCAAAATTGGGGAAGACAGCGTCGACATGGCCGCCGATGGTATCTACGTTGTGCCCACGAAAGAAGGGCATGGCGTAATGAACGTCAAAGAATCGCTCAAGGAAAACGTAAAACAAAAGATTGAGGTCGACTTCAGCAAAACGCCGGAAGAACAAGGTATCGATTCAAGCAAATATCGATATGGATATACCGAAGATCTGCCAAAGATTGCTAAAGAAATCGGACTCGATCCAGACGATCCAATTTTGAAAAATCTGCCTCCCGGCAAGAAATTCTTTGCTGCGGCTCCCGGTGCGAATTTCCTCTATCAGTCGGATACAGGTCTGAATATGCCGTCGGCAACACAGGCCGGTCTACAATCGCTGATGGCCAAATGGGAAGGATCCACCTGGCTTGGCCGCAATCAGTTCGCCACTCACCGCACCGCGAATAACCTACACAACAGATCAAGAGGCCCGACTACCGGCGAGGGCGACAATGGCGCCACCGGTAAGAACTCATGGTTCACCATGATTGAAGGTGAAACTGCCGCTCAGGTTACTTTCCATCCGCTCGACAGCGCACCGCAAAGGCTGCCGTTCAGCAACACCTTCGGACAAACAAGCCCCCGCGGAGCCGGTTCTCGTGACACTTACAAGGCCGACGAACCCCAAGAGCGAAAACCGAGTACCTAGGGCGCTGCGCCGTCAAAGCAGCGACTGATACGTTGCACCGAAAACCCGACGCCCGCCCTGGCGCTTAATTTATCGGCTGCCCGGGCATATGGATGCTGAGCGCTGGAGAGCAGGCACCCGGCAGAGGGAGGTCTTGAAAGCCAAGCCAGGCTAGCGTTCTAGAGACTATTAAATTTGAAATGATCACCTTGTAGAGGTGTTATTCTGGCTATTAGAAATGAGCATCTCGCTCACTATATACAGCTTAGAGACGTCCAAACGAAAGGAATTCCTTTGTTGGGCTACATACATCACCTGACCACTTCCGCGAGTATCCCTTGCAATCCGGAGGTATTTTCATGCGCGCAACGACCGTGACCGGAGGAACATCCATGCTGCACGTCACTGTGACGGGACGGAACATCGACCTCACTCCATCACTAAAAGAATATTTGATGGAGAAACTAAGGAGAGCACAAAAACACTTTGACCACCCGTTAGAAGTTACAGCATTGCTCAGCGTTGCAAAAAACCCCTCGATTGCCAACAGTCAAACTGCTGAAGTAACGTTGAAGGTCAACGGCACCGTTATCAGAGGAGAGGAGTCCACAGAGAATATGTACGCATCGATCGATCTCGTCGCCGACAAGATCGAGAGACAATTGCGCAAGTACAAAACCCGCTACTGGAACCACAATGGCGCCAAAAGCGGTAAACACGAATACGATGGCGAGCCTGTTTCGGTAGGGACGGAAGAAGATACCGATCTCGCCGTTGTGCGAGCACTTACAACCGATCACATCCGTCCGAAAATCGTCCGCTCGAAAAAGTTTCCACTCAAGCCGATGACTCCTGAAGAAGCCGCAGCCCATATGGACTTGCTCGGGCATGACTTCTTCATGTTCATCAACTCGGAGACCGGACATGTCAACACGGTATATCACCGCCGCGACGGCAACTACGGTTTAATAGAGCCTGAGGCGTAAGAGCACACTATGGAAACTTGCATGAGATGCAAATTTCCATAGGCTCACTAACGATCTGTGTAAGGGCGGCGCCAGGCGCCGCCCTTTTCCCTAGTTCGACTTCCTTTGGGCCAGGTCATGGCTCAATAGCAGAGCATGGGGCAATTTGTGTCTGTATTGCAACACCCCGCGCATAAATGCGGCCAAAAAATTTTGGCGGTTTTTGGAGCCGTTTGGATGGGCTCGCTTGCCCAAGAAGTGGGCGGCCAGCGCTTTACAGCACAGCAGAAACATCAAGCTGAGCAGCATTGCTGCTTTAACACAGTTTGATGTTGGGGCTTTTCCGGTGGCTCAACTTGGCGGTTTCAGAATAAAATCTGAGCCTTAGGGACTCTGTGTATTACGAGGATGCTAACTTGGCAACTCCATCGAAAAAGCTTCTGACCACAAACTTACTAGCGCTCAGCATTACTGTTTCAACTTTCGGCACCACTTTTTTGGCAGCGCCAACGTGGGCGCTGGCAGCGAATAATCAGCAGGCAGCCATACTCAACAATGATGGCGTGAAGGCGCTCAACGCCGGGAACTTCGAGGGGGCGATACAGAAGTTCGAAGAAGCTCTGAAGATAGAGCCGGGCTATCAGTACGCGCGCGATAACCTGGCCATTGCCTACAACAACTATGCGCTGAAGCTGCCACCGGCACAAGCCATCAAATACTTCCATAAGGCGATGTCGATCAGCCCGACTAATGCCACCACTGCTCAAAACCTCGATTCGGTGATTGCCAGCCTTGGAAAAAACCCCAAAAAATTTCAAGATCGTCTCGAGCTCGGCAAGCAATGCCGTCTCGCTTCGGATTTCGACGGTGCAATAGTCGAGTTTCAAGCGGCACTGCGCTTGCAAAATGACGCTAAATTGCACGCCGAATTGGGCGATGTCTTGCGCGTACGCGACCGCGTCGATGAGGCGATTAATGAATATCGCGCCGCACTTTCCGCGGGCGGACTAGAGCCGACGGAGATGGCCAAAACCAACGTCAAGCTCGGACAAGCGTACCAAGCGAAGAAGGACTTGCCCAGCGCTATCGCAGCATACGGCGAAGCGATCAAATACAAATCCGATGATTCGGATGTGCTCGATGCCTTGAAGGCTGGATGGGAAGAAGCTTTGCATCAAAACCCGACAGCGCCGGACAACCACATCGGCTTGGGACAAGCTCTAGAATATGCAGGCGACTTCGGACAAGCCGAATCCGAATACAAACAAGCGCTCGTGTTTGACCACAACAACCGCATCGCCATGCAATTGCTGCAAGGCTTGGCGGACAAAAAACGCCGCTATGAAATTGACAGGCACATCAATGCCGGCGTCGATTACCAGACTCAAAAGAATTACGACGCCGCATTGCGCGAGTACACGACTGCATTGCGCGCCGACCCGACCAACGGCGATATCTTCCTCGACATCGGATCCGTGCTGCAAGCAAAAAGCGATTTTGACCGAGCAATTGCCGCCTATCAGAAAGCACTGCAGTTGAAACCGGGACTGCCGGCGGCTCAGCAAGGCATCAAAGTTTGCATGTCGGCGAAGCATGACAAAGACCTTGAGGATCTGACCTCTGGTGCCGGCGATGCTTACAAAGCCGGTCATTATGATGAAGCGCTCAAGAAATATCTGGCACTTGAACAGGAAACACCTAAAGATGCAGGTGTGCACTTCAACGTCGGCGCAGCCCTACAACAATTAGGACAGATCGATCAATCCATCGCGGAATACAAGCAAGCTGTCAGTCTCGATCCGAAAAACGACGAATACAAGCAGTACCTGGACACGGCTTTGGGCAAGAAAGCTCAACCGATCATCGACAAAGCGGTGGCGCTGCACAAGCAGAAGGATTACCGCGGCGCGGTTGATCTCTATCAACAGGCCATCTCGATTCGTCCGAAGAACACTGAACTTTATTACGACATGGCCGGTGCTTATTATTCGCTGCAGCAATACGACATGGCGCGCTCAGCGTACAGCAAGGCGTTGGAGCTTGATCCCAAAGGGCAAGTCGCTGACCTGTGGTTCCTCGGACAAATTGACGAGCACTACGGCAAAGGGTACGACGCGATCGACAAATATCGCAAGTATTTGGCCCAGGCGCCTAACGGTGATTTCTCCAAGGACGTCAAAGTACGTTTGGACGGATTGCTGAAGGATCCCACCGCAACTCAGAAAATCAAGTCCGAAGACGAACTGGCTCGCATTAAGGACGCCGGCGATGCTGCGCAAGCCGCATACAAGTTGCAGCAAAACAAACAGTACGACCAGGCGATTCCGCTGTACCAGAAAGCCATTGCATTGCAGCCGAAAGAACCGTCGTA
>Ga0134128_10003456_pt1 | contig 19334 bp, 18 predicted proteins | sample KB31754_FD_96462 | JGI IMG/M metagenome (GOLD analysis project Ga0134128, IMG submission 96462) | Terrestrial soil microbial communities with excess Nitrogen fertilizer from Kellogg Biological Station, Michigan, USA - KB3-175-4 | ecosystem: Environmental > Terrestrial > Soil > Unclassified ...
CCGACATGCTCGGCCTGCTTCTGCATCTGCTCCATGAGCCAGGGCCCCTGGATGATGTCGGCGAAGCCGGGATAGTTCTCGACATCGGTGGTGATGGTGAGCTGGCCGCCGGGCTGCAGCCCCTGCACCAGGATCGGCTGCAGATTGGCGCGGGCGGCATAGATCGCCGCGGTGTAGCCGGCCGGCCCCGAGCCGATGATCAGGAATTTGGTGTGATGGCGCTGGGTCATAGGACGAAGGTTCCGGTCGGTCAGAAGCCGAACATATGGTCGAGGCTGAAGGCGCCGTCGCGGGCGAGCAGCCCATGATAGCCGAAGAGCCGGCAGGTGACGTCGCGGATGATCACATAGGCACCGCTGCCGGCTTTGGCGCGGGCGCTCTCGTCGAACATCTCGTGATAGCGCCAGAAGAGCGAGCCCGAGCAGGGGATGCTGACGCGCTGGCGCGCGACCTCGCCGCCGCTGCGGTCGTGCAGCACGAGATCGGTCGCGCTCTCGCCGTGCCAGGGGGTCGAGGCCGGGTAGATCAGATGGCAGAGCGTGTCGTGCGGTGTCTCGCCGAGGCGCAGGAAGAGCCTGGTCGAGAGGCCCGGCGCGCGCCCGGCATAGGATTGCGGCTCGCCCTTGTAGGTGAGCACCGTGTTGAAGACATGCGCGCCGAAGCTCGTCTCGGCCGCATGGCCGCTGTGCCGGTCCTCGTAGCGGAAGAGGCCGTGCAACCAGCCATCCGCTTCGCCGCCTTCGGCGAAATCGTAGACCAGCTCCAGATGGCCGTATCCCGCGGCGAGCTCGGCGCCGTTGATCACCTCGTCGAGTTCGGCCGCGACGCTGTCGCTGCGTTTCAAGCGGCCGAAGCGGCGGCGTGCCGCCTCGCGGCCGGAGCCGTCATAGACGACGAGCGAGATCGGCAGCTCGCGCTGCGTCGTCGCCATCGGCGTCGGCAGCGCCAGCGAGCGCCACTGGCGGCGCGGCAGCACTGGCGCCGGCAGCAGGTAGCCCTTGCCCAGCATGTTGCCGAGTTCGGCGATGCGCGGATCGGGCTTCAGGTCACTGCGCTCGACATTGACATGGGCGATGCGCCGGCGGCCTTTGCCGATTACCTCGTAGCGCGGCCGCACCACATATTTGCCGGCGCTGAGCTCGAGCTGCTGCGGCCAGCGCGCGCCGGGCAGCAGCTCGGCCACGTCGAGCGCGTAGCTGGCAAAGGGCGGGATTGCGGCGGCGAGCTTTTTCACCGTGCCGTCGCCCATCAGGTTGAGGCTGATGGCGTTCGAGGGCACGGCGCAGGGCTGGCTGTTCTGGAGCCACAGGACGACGCGCTCGCCCGCCGCCGGCGCGGGCAGGCCGGCGTAGAAATCCGCCGGCCAGGAATTGGCGTCATGCGTGCAGGAAAGGCAAGCCTCCGCGCCCGCGCCATAGGTATCGAGCGCGTATTTCACCACGTCATGGCCGACCGCGCCGACCACATGGAGGAAGAGCTGACCGGTGAATTCGGGCAGGTCGAAGCGGCGGCGGATCTCGCGACTGTCGAGCACGATGGAGCCGGCGCCCGATGCCACGTCCTCGCTCCATTCGGCGAGAACCTCGCCGCGCTCTCCGAAGAGCAACAGCCAGAGCTTCACCGCCGCGGCGCCATATCCCGCCCAGTAATTCGCGGTGACGAGTCGGGTCGAAAGCCCGCCCTGCTCGCGGAAGAAGACGAAATTCGTGGCGAAGTTGAGCGAGTCAAGGTAGCGGCGCGGATTGGACAGCAGCGGCCCTGGCAGGCGGATCGCGTCGAGGCTCACCGCCTCGGCGTCCCGCGGCAGCAGATGGCGGATATGGTCGAGCACGCGGCCCGCATCGAAGGCGGCGATGAAGACGAGGCTCGCGCCCGATTGGCCGATCTCGGTCACCGGCTGCGCCGCGCGGCCGAGCACCGGCTGGCCGATCGCGGTCACGTCCTGCACATAACAGCCGGCGATGTCGAGGCCGGCGAGGTCGTAGAGGTCGGAGAGACCATTGGCGCAACCTTCGGGATCGTAGATCGCCACCCTGCCGCGGCCGAGTCGGGCGAGCAGATCCTTCATCGCGCGTGCCGCCAGCGGGTGGGTCACCGCCTTGAAGAAGGCGTTGCCGCCGCTCTTATTGCTGAAGGTCTCGATCCTGAGTTGCATTACCGGGTGCCTGCCGCTTCCCGCCCCCGGAATGACTTAGCAAGCAGGGGCGGCGAATGCTAGGGATCATGCCGGCGGGCGCGGAAGACGTCCGTCCATGCGAAAACTGCGGCGCCAGGGTGGCGCAGTACCGGCCGTGCCGCTAGGCTCCGCCGCCATGGTGATCGGCGGCGGTTTGACGCGGCAGCAGGCGGCGCAGGACGAGCGCTCCTGGAGCTGGGCGCTATGGATAGTCTTCGCCGTGACCCTGCTGCGCTTGGTCTGGCTCGGGCTCGGCCGCGCCGATCTCTACCCCGACGAGGCGCAATACTGGCTGTGGTCGCTGCACCCGGCCTTCGGCTACTACTCGAAGCCGCCGGTGGTCGCCTGGCTCATCGCGCTCACCACCGCCGCCTTTGGTGACAGCGAGGCGGCGATCCGCTTGGCTGCCCCGCTGCTCCATTTTGGCACCGCGCTGGTGCTCTATCAGGTCGCGCTCCGCCTCTATGATTCGCGCGTGGCCTTCTGGTCGGCGGTGGCCTATGTGACCCTGCCGGGAGTTTCGGCTTCGGCGGTGATCATCTCGACCGACGCGCCGCTCCTCTTCTGCTGGGCGGTAGCGCTCTATGCGTTCCTGCGCGCGCGCGAGCCCGGCGGCGAGCGCTGGTGGCTCATGGTCGGCATCGCCGCCGGCTTCGGCCTCCTGAGCAAATACGCCATGGCCTATTGGCTGCTCTCGGCGCTGCTCTTCCTGCTGCTCTTCCGTGACGAGCGCCGGCATCTGAAGCGCTTCTTCGGCGCGGTGCTGCTGGCGCTGCTGGTTTATGCGCCCAATTTCGCCTGGAACGCGTCGAACGGCTTCGTCAGATATCTGCACACGCGCGACAACGCCGATCTCGGCGGACCGCTCTTCCATCCGAAAATGTTCTTCGAATTCCTTGGCTCGCAATTCGGCGTATTCGGACCGATCCTCTTCGCCAGTCTGCTCGCCCTGGTGCTGCTGGCGCCGCGCAGCCTCAAAGAGCGCCGCGCCGCGCTCCTCGCCTGCTTCGCCCTGCCGACCTTGGCGATGATGCTGGTGGTGAGCTTCCTCTCGCGCGCTCAGGCGAACTGGTCGGCCCCGACCTTCGTCTCGGCCACCGTGCTGGTCGTCGCTTGGCTGCTCGCACGCGGACGCCGGGGGGTGATCATCGCCGCGGTGGCGCTTGATGTGGTAATCGCCCTCGTCGCCTTTGGCGCGCATGACGTGCTGCCGGCCTTCGGCGCCGAGCTGCCGGTGCGCTACGATCTGCTGCATCGGCTGCGCGGCTGGCGGCCGCTCGGCCAAAGCGTCGGCGATCTCCTGCTGCACCATCCGGGCACGCATCTCATGGCGGACGACCGCGAGGTGATGGCGGCGCTCATCTATTACGTGCGGCCGCATCCCTTCGACGCGCTCAAATGGAACGGTGATGGCGGCGTCCATGACGGCTTCGACCTCACCGCCGAGCCGCAACGCTATGTCGGCGACGACTTCATGCTGGTGGCGCGCACGGGCGATGATGTGCAGCGCATCCTCGCGCGCTTCAAGAGCGTCGATCCCACGGTGCAGGAAATCCTGATCCGGCTCGGCCCCAAGACCTTCCGCACCTACCGGATCTACTGGCTGCGCGGATTCGAGGGCTATCGCTCCAAGGTGGCTAAGGGTTGAGCGGCCGGGGCCAGCCCGGCGCGCGCGAAGCCCTGGCCGATCGCCCAGGCGACGGCGCCGCCCAGCGCGGCGCCCGCCAGCACGTCGCTCGGATAATGCGCGTTGATGATGATGCGGCTCGCCATCACCAGCAGCGCGGCCGCGAGGTAAAGCGGCAGCCCGCGCGGCCAGAGGAGGTAAAGCGCCACCACCAGCGCGCCCATGGTGGTGGCGTGGCCCGAGGGGAAGGACCAGTAATCCGCCTGTCCCGCGCCCCAGGTGAAGCCGTAGAAGCCGTTGGCGAAAAGCAGCTTCGGCCGGGCGCGGCCGAAGATCAGCTTCAGGATGTCGGCGACGAGGCCGGAACCGGCCACTGCGCAGAAGATATAGAGCGCGCAATGGGCGTTATGCGCGAGGCTCGCCGCCAGCCGCTCGCTCGATGACGCCGCCGCTGCGGCGCGGAACGCGAGGAAGAGCCCGGCGCTGACGATGAGATAGCCCTTGCCCAGCCCGAACTGGGTGATGAACGTGAAGGTCGCGCGGAGCTCGGGATCGCTCCCATGAAAGTACCAGGCGACCGGCCGGTCGATGAAGGCGATCGACAGCAGTAGCGCTGCGAGCAGCAGCAATGCCGGCAGCGCCATCCAGCGCGGCGGTGCGAGCGCGCCCAAGCGGCGGAGGAAGCGGTCATCGGCGACGATGAGCCGGTGCAACAGCCAGCAGAGCCCGCCGACGATGAAGCCCGAGAACACGACATCGGAGAGGAAATGCCCGCCTTGCGCCATGCGCGCCAATCCAAAGACCGCGCCCAGCGCCACCGCGCCCGCTTCCGCGGCGTGGCGGCGCCGGCGCTCGGGAATGAGCAGGGCGAAGGAGATGAGATAGAAGCCCATCGCCGGATGCCCGGCCGGGAACGAGCAGTTATGCCCGCATTGCTCCGCCGGCAGCGGCGCCGGCGTGAACTCCGCCTTGCCGCCGAATTCCGTCACCTGCGCCGGCCGGGCCCGGCCCCAGTGATCCTTCAGCACGGTGTTCACCACCAGTCCCGGCCCCAGTGCCAGTGCCAGCAGCAGGAAGGCGGCGGCGCGCCCGTCGATGCGCCAGAGCGGCCGACCGCGCAGCAGCGAAACGAGATAGACCGCCGGGACGCCGGCGACGATGGCGTCGGTGAGGTAGGGGACGCCGAAGTAGATCGCGCGCACCGGCAGCCACTGCGACAGGAAGAAGCCGCTGCCGGGGTGGTAGAAGAGTCCCGCCGCCCAGAGATCGATGGCGGGGAAGATGAGGAAGAGCCCCGTCGCCAGCACCAGCGCCGCGACATAGAGGGCGACCGCCCGACTCATGTCAGGCGACCTCGGCGCGGCGCAGCGCGAGGCGCCGGCGAATCTCGGCGGCAGCGCGGCCGGTATCGTCCGGCGGCACGTAGCGCCAGCTCTCGATCGTGCCGGTGAAGGGGCGGGTGATGCCGGCCTCGCGCATCGCCTGGTGGAAGCGCGCGAACTTCTCCGAGCCGCCATCGGGATGGATGATGTAGACCGGCTTGCCGGTCGCCGCCGCCTCGCTCACCATCGAGACGGAATCGCCGGTCACCAGCACCACGTCGGCGAGGCCGAGCAAGCCGAAATAGGGATTGTCGCCGCTGCCGTCCCACACATAGGCGTTGGGCCCGGCGAGCCGCTCGCGCAGCAACCGCTCGTTCTCGGCGCCGGTGCGCCGCGAGGGCGTCACGGCGATGCCGTAACCGGCGCGTGCCAGCGCGGCGAGCTCGTCGGCGAGTGCCACGAAGCGCGCCTCACCCAGCCGATAGACGCGGTTGTTGCCGCCGATCAGCACCGCCACCAGCGGCCTTGGCAGATGCGCAAGCCTCGGCTCGAGCCCGCGCGCGCCTGCCGCGAGCTTCGCCTCGGTGACGCGATGAACCGCGCCCAGCGTGCGCAGCACATTGGCGCCTTGCGCCGGATCATGCGCCGGCACCACCATCAGATCGACGTCGCGGCGCGCAAAGCGCGGATCCTGTACCTGCACCCAGAAGATGCGGTTGCCGCTGGCGCGCTTGGCGGCGAGCGACGGGGCGATGACGGTGCGGCCGCAGGCGACCAGCACGTCCGGCCAGGGCGGCGTCAGCTGGTCGCCCTCCGGGCCCAGCGCCGCCAGCGGCTGCACCCAGAGATGCGGCGTCAGGTGCCGCCACGGCGCGCGCACGGCAAGCCGCTTCTCGACGAAGGGAAAGCCCAGCGCCTCGGCCAGCCCGATCACCTGATTGGCCATGCCGATCTTGCCGTCATGCACCGCCCAGACGCTCGGTGCCGCCATGCCTCTGTCACCTGATCGCATGCCCGAGCCGCGTGTTAGCCGCCGCTTACCAGGGTTGCAAGCGCGGCGCTGCCGCAGGCACCCGCTTGCCTTGCAATAATATTACCTTGTAATACCATGGCGCCGCGCTCGGCAAAGCGCCTCGCAAGGGGGCGCGAGCGCGACGGGTTTCAGCCGATTTCAGAGATATCCGGATGCGACGCATCAAGCTCGACAAGATCGATCGACGGATCCTGCGCGACCTGCAGGACAATGGCCGCATGACCAATGTCGAGCTGGCGCAGCGCGCCGGCATCTCGGCACCGCCTTGCCTCCGGCGCGTGCGCGCGCTCGAGGAGGCGGGCTTCATCCGGGGATATCACGCCGAGGTCAATCCCGAGGCTTTGGGCTACGGCGTCACCGTCTTCGCCCAGGTGGGCCTGTCGAGCCAGGCCGAGCCCGATCTCAAGGCCTTCGAAACCCTGTCGCTCACCTGGCCCGAGGTGCGCGAGGTGCATATGCTCGCCGGCGAGACCGATTTCCTGCTGAAGATCGTCGCCACCGACTGGGACAGCTATCAGCGCTTCCTCACCACCAAGCTCACCGCCGCGCCCAATGTCGCGCATGTCCGCTCGGCGCTTGCCATCCGCGCCTCGAAATACGAGCCCGGCGTGCCCATCGACGTTGATGCCAAGGACTAGCGCAACGCGAAGCGTTGTCGCTGGCGGGCGGCAGCGGTTGCTCTTGCAACCGCGAGAGCCCGCGCCGTGAGGGCTGGCGAAAGGCCCTTCGATCTCGTCATCTTCGATTGCGACGGTGTGCTCGTCGACAGCGAGGTGCTGGCGTGCCGTGCCGTGGCCGCGGCGCTCGTCGCCATCGGCCATGCCATCACGCCGGACGAGGTGGGCGAGCGCTTCCTCGGCATGAGCAACAGGGACATGTATGCCGCACTCGAGCGCGAGCGCGGGACGCCCTTGCCGGCAGCGCTTGCCGCCGAGTTGCAGCGTATGGAGACTTTGCTCTTCGAGCGCGATCTCCGCGCCATGCCGGGACTCGAGGCGACGCTCGCCGCGCTCGCGCTGCCGCGCTGCGTCGCCTCCAGCAGCACGCCCTCCTTGTTGCGGCGGAAGCTCGACTGGACTCGCCTGGCGCGCTGGTTCGGCGAGGCCGTCTTCAGCAGCGCCGAGGTGGCGCGCGGCAAGCCCGCGCCCGACCTCTTTCTGCACGCCGCCCGACGCATTGGCGTGGCGCCGGCGCGCGCCCTCGTCGTCGAGGACAGCGCGCCCGGCATCCTCGCCGCCAAATCGGCCGGTATGACCGCCTTCGGCTTCTCGGGCGGCAGCCATTGCCGTCCCGGCCATGCCGAGCGTCTCGCCGCTGCCGGCGCCGATCTGGTCTTTCAGGAGATGAGCGCGCTGCCCGCGCTCATCGCTCAGCGGAAAGCGACCTTCACCACTTCGTAGGAGCGGGCGCCGCGCGGCGTCGAGACCTCGACGCTCTCGCCGATGGTCTTGCCGATGAGCGCGCGGGCCAGCGGCGAGGTCACCGAAAGCCGGCGCTGCGCGATGTCCGCCTCATCCTCGCCGACGATCTGGTAGACCACTTTCTCCTCGGTCTCCTCGTCCTCGAGGGTGACCGTCGCGCCGAACTTCACCACCTTGCCCGAGAGCTTCGACACGTCGATCACCTCGGCGCGCGCGATCTTGTCCTCGAGCTCGAGCACGCGGCCCTCGATGAAGCTCTGGCGCTCGCGCGCGGAATGGTATTCCGCGTTCTCCGAGAGGTCGCCATGGTCGCGCGCTTCGGCGATGGCGCGGATGATGGCCGGCCGGTCGACCGATTTGAGCCGCTTCAACTCTTCCTGCAGCCGCTCATACCCGGCTGCAGTCATCGGAATCTTCGTCATGGGAAGGAACTTCTACCCCCGGTGACTTAGAGGCGTTCTAGGGTAACGAAAACCCCGCCCGGCCGTGCCCGGCGGCCGGAGGTGGCTAGAACGACCCCTCAAAATAGGATTGCAGCGAGGCGACTTCAAGGCTGCCGGCCCTGAGCGCGCCGATCGCCTGCACCGCCGCCCGCGCCCCGGCGACGGTGGTGTAGTAGGGGATGCTGTTGGTAAGCGCGGTGCGGCGGAGGCTGAAGCTGTCGGCGATCGCCTGGGCGCCTTCGGTGGTGTTGAAGACCAGCTGGATGCCGCCCGAGAGCATGCGGTCGACGATGTGCGGCCGGCCTTCCAGCACCTTGTTGATGACCTCGACCGGCAGCCCTTGTTCGCGCAGGAAAGCCGCCGTGCCGCTGGTGGCGACGAGCGCGAAGCCCATCTCGACGAGCCGCCGGCAGGGCTCGACCATCGCCGGCTTGTCGCGGTCGCGCACCGAGACGAAGACGCCGCCCGCTTGCGGCAGGTCGACCCCGGCGCCGAGCTGCGACTTGGCGAAGGCGCGGCCGAAATCGCCGTCGATCCCCATGACCTCGCCAGTCGATTTCATCTCGGGGCCGAGGATGAGGTCGACACCCGGGAAGCGGGCAAAGGGGAAGACCGCCTCCTTCACCGCCACCGCGCGCCGCCGCTTGCGGTCGAGCGCGAAGCCCTTGAGCCGCTCGCCCGCCATCACGCGCGCGGCGATCTTCGCCACCGGCACGCCGGTCGCCTTGGCGACGAAGGGCACGGTGCGGGACGCGCGCGGATTGACCTCGAGCACATAGACCGTGCTGTCCTTCACCGCATATTGCACGTTCATGAGCCCGACCACGCCCAGCGCCTTGGCGAGCGCAGCGGTCTGCCGCTCGATCTCGGCGATCACCGGCTGCGGCAGCGAGTAGGGCGGCAGCGAGCAGGCACTGTCGCCGGAATGGATGCCGGCCTCCTCGATATGCTCCATGATGCCGGCGATCGCCACGTCGCTCCTGTCGGCGAGCGCGTCGACGTCGACCTCGATCGCCTCCTGCAGATAACGGTCGATCAGCACCGGGTTGCGGCCTGACACCTGGACCGCGCGCGCCATGTAGCGGGCAAGGCCGGCTGGCTCGTGCACGATCTCCATGGCGCGGCCGCCCAGCACATAGGAGGGGCGGATGACCACCGGATATCCGATGCGCTGCGCCACCCGGTCGGCTTCTTCGGCCGAAGTGGCGGTGCCGTTCTCCGGCTGCTTGAGGCCGAGGCGCTGCAGCAGCTCCTGGAAGCGCCGGCGATCCTCGGCGAGATCGATCGCGTCGGGCGAAGTGCCGAGGATCGGGATCTTCGCATCTTCGAGCGCCTGCGCCAGCTTGAGCGGTGTCTGCCCGCCGAGCTGGACGACGACGCCCAGCACTTGGCCGCGCCGCTCCTCGACGCGCACCAGCTCGATCACGTCCTCGGCGGTGAGCGGCTCGAAATAGAGCCGGTCTGAGGTGTCGTAATCGGTCGAGACGGTCTCGGGGTTGCAGTTGACCATGATCGTCTCGATGCCGGCCTCCTTGAGGCTGTAGGCGGCATGGACGCAGCAATAGTCGAACTCGATGCCCTGGCCGATGCGGTTGGGGCCGCCGCCCAGGATCACCACCTTGCGCCGCTCTGACGGTTCCGCCTCGTCCTCGGGTGGCGAAAGCCCGTCGCCCTCATAGGTCGAGTACATGTAGGGCGTGAGCGAGGGGAACTCGGCGGCGCAGGTATCGATCCGCTTATAGACCGGGCGGATGCCGTGCCGCGCGCGCAGCGCGGATACAGCGCCCTCCTCGCCGCCAGCGAGCTCGGCGAGGCGAGCATCGGAGAAGCCCTGCTGTTTCAGCTTGAGGAGTTGCGCCGCATCCTGCGGCAGGCCCTCGGCGCGCACCCGCGCCTCCGACGCCACGATGCTGCGCACTTGCTCGAGGAACCAGGGATCGTACTTGCAGGCGGCGTGAATTTCCTCGGTGCTGAGCCCGGCGCGATAGGCCTCGGCGATCACCAGAAGCCGGTCCGGCGTCGGCTTCGCCAGCGCCGCGCGGATGGCGTTGCGGTCGCCGCCGGCGGCGCCCGGGATCTCCACTTCGTTGAAGCCGGTGAGCCCGGTCTCCATCGAGCGCAGCGCTTTCTGCACGGACTCGGCGAAGCTGCGGCCGATCGCCATCGCTTCGCCCACCGACTTCATCGAGGTCGAGAGGATCGGCTCGGCGCCGGGGAATTTCTCGAAGGTGAAGCGCGGCATCTTGGTGACGACGTAGTCGATCGTCGGCTCGAAGCTCGCCGGCGTCACCCGGGTGATCTCGTTCCGGAGCTCGTCGAGCGTGTAGCCCACGGCGAGCTTCGCTGCGATCTTGGCGATCGGGAACCCCGTCGCTTTGGACGCCAGCGCCGAGCTGCGCGAGACGCGCGGATTCATCTCGATGACGACAAGGCGTCCGTCGGCGGGATTGACCGCGAACTGCACGTTCGATCCGCCGGTGTCGACGCCGATCTCGCGCAGTACCGCGATCGAGGCGTCGCGCATCATCTGGTATTCCTTGTCGGTGAGCGTCAGCGCCGGCGCAACGGTGACGCTGTCGCCGGTATGGACACCCATCGGATCGACATTCTCGATCGAGCAGACGATGATGCAGTTGTCGGCGCGGTCGCGCACGACCTCCATCTCGAATTCCTTCCAGCCCAGCACCGATTCTTCGATCAGCACCTCATGGGCCGGTGAGGCGCGGAGCCCCCCGCGCACGATCTCCTCGAACTCGGCGTTGTTGTAGGCGATGCCGCCGCCGGTGCCGGCCAAGGTGAAGGAAGGCCGGATGATCGCCGGCAGCCCCACCACCGCGAGCGCCGCCGTCGCCTCCTCGAGTGAGCGCACCAGCCGGCTCTTCGGCGAGGCGAGGCCGATCTTGTCCATCGCCTCTCGGAAGAGCTGCCGGTCCTCCGCCTTGGCGATCGCGTCCTCCTTGGCGCCGATGAGCTCGACGCCATGCCGCTCGAGCGCGCCCGAGCGGGCGAGCGCCATTGCGGTGTTGAGCGCAGTCTGCCCGCCCATGGTGGGGAGCAGCGCATCCGGCTTTTCCTTGGCGATGATGCGCTCGACGATCTCGGGCGTGATCGGCTCGATATATGTGGCGTCCGCGAGCCCGGGATCGGTCATGATCGTCGCCGGGTTCGAGTTGACCAGGATGATGCGGTAGCCCTCTTCGCGCAGCGCCTTGCAGGCCTGCGCGCCCGAATAATCGAACTCGCAAGCCTGCCCGATGACGATCGGCCCCGCTCCGATGATGAGAATGCTCTTGATGTCGCTGCGCTTAGGCATGGGCGGAAGACAAGGCTGAGAGAGAAACCCTCACCGCGCCCGCTCCATCAGCTTGACGAAGCGGTCGAAGAGGTAGTGGCTGTCCTGCGGGCCCGGGCTCGCTTCCGGATGGTACTGCACCGAGAAGACCGGTTTGCCCTTGAGCCGCAATCCCTCGTTGCTGCCGTCGAACAGCGAGACGTGCGTCACCTCGGCGCTCGCCGGCAGGCTCTCGGGCAGCACGCAGAAGCCGTGATTCTGGCTGGTAATCTCGACCTTGCCGGTGGCGAGGTCCTTCACCGGATGATTGGCGCCGCGATGGCCGATCGCCATCTTGCGCGTCTTGCCGCCGAGCGCCAGCGCCAGCAGCTGATGGCCGAGGCAGATGCCGAAGAGCGGCTTGCCGCTGTCGATCAGCTTGCGAATCACCGGCACCGCGTAAGCGCCGGTGGCGGCGGGATCGCCGGGTCCGTTGGAGAGGAAGACGCCGTCCGGCTTGTGGCGCAGGATGTCCTCGGCGCTGGCCTCGGCCGGCACCACGGTGACCCGGCAGCCGGCACTCGCCAGCATGCGCAGGATGTTACGCTTGGCGCCGTAGTCGACGGCGACGACATGGAAGCGTGGCGCGTCGAGCCGGCCATAGCCTTTGTCCCATTCCCAGCGCGTCTCGTCCCAGCGATAGGTCTGGCGGCAGGTGACGTCCTTGGCGAGGTCCATGCCTTCGATGCCGGGCCAGTCGCGCGCGCGCGCGTGCAGCGCCGCCACGTCGATGGCGCCGTCGGGCGCGTGGCAGAGCGCGCCGTTGGGGGCGCCCAGGTCGCGGATGCGCCGGGTCAGCCGCCGCGTGTCGACGCCGGCGATGCCGGCCAATCCGAAGGATTTGAGCCAAGCGTCGAAGCCCTGCGCCGCGCGGTAGTTCGAGGGATCGGTGATGTCTGCGCGCAGCACCAGGCCGCGCGCCGCCGGCGTCGTCGTCTCGATATCCTCGGCATTGGCGCCGACATTGCCGATATGCGGGAAGGTGAAGGTGATGATCTGTCCGGCATAGGAGGGATCGGTCATGATCTCCTGATAGCCGGTCATCGCCGTGTTGAAGCAGACTTCGCCGACCGCTACTCCGGCTGCGCCGACGCCGCGCCCCCAAAAAACGCTGCCGTCGGCCAGGACCAATGCTGCGGTGGTGCCGGGCGGGCGCGGGGAGGCGTGCGACATCGGCGCGTCGGTCATGCGGTCGCGAGAACCTCGATCTCGTTGCTGGTGGACCGTTCGCGCCGGTTTCGGCGGCGTTCGGACAACCAGCGTGAGATAGCTTCTGGCATGAACCGCGTCAAGCGCCAACGCCGCCGCGAAAGAGGCGCGAATTCAAGCGGTTAATTCCGACAGGGAATTGCCAATCGGCGGCCGCTTCGATAACGTCCCGAGCGACTCGGGGCAATGGGCGACAGTGTTGGAGAGGGCCATGCTGCGGCAGCGATTCACCGACACGCTGAAGGAAGCAATGAAGGCGAGGGAGGAGCTCACCGTCTCGACGGTGCGGCTCATCATCGCCAAGCTCAAGGAGCAGGACATCGAGGCCCGCGGCCGCGGCAAACCCGAGGGCATCGGCGAGCCCGAGATCCAGCAGATGCTGCAGGGCATGATCAAGCAGCGCCGCGACTCGATCGTGCTCTACGAGCAGGGCAAGCGCGCCGACCTCGTCGCCAAGGAGCAGGGCGAGATCGCCGTCATCGAGCGCTTCCTGCCGCAGCAGATGGGCGAGGCCGAGCTCGAAGGGGCGGTGAAGGCGCTGATCGGCGAGCTCGGTGCCCAGGGCATGAAGGATATGGGCCGCGTCATGGCGGCGCTCAAAGAGCGGCATGCCGGTCGCTTCGACGGCGGCAAGGCGAGCCAGATGGTGAAGCGCCTGCTCGGCTGAGCGCGCGCGCCCCCGCGCGTCGGTTGAACTTCCTCGGCCCTGTGCGCGTTCGCTACTAAGTGCCGAACTTTGCCCCGGGGTTAGTCTTGCGCCGCTTCCTGCCCGTCATGCTGCTGCTCGCGCTGCTCGCCGCCTGTGCCGCGCCGCCGCCGCCTCCGCCAGCCCCGCCGCCCGAGCGGGCGACCTTCTCCGAGACCGGCATCGCCTCCTGGTACGGTCCGCACCACCAGGGCCGGCTCACCGCCAATGGCGAGCGCTTCGATCAGCGCGACTTCACCGCCGCCAATCGCAACCTGCCCTTCGACACCGTGCTCCGGGTCACCAATCTCGATAATGGCCGCAGTGTGAAGGTCCGCGTCAACGATCGCGGACCTTACGTGAAGGGCCGCATCCTCGATCTCTCGGCCGCCGCGGCGACCGCGCTCGGTATGCGCAAGGACGGCATAGCGCATGTCCGCCTCGAGATCTTCGCGTCTGACCAGCCGCGGAGCCGCACCGCCGGGGCGCCGGCGGTCCCGCGCTGAAGCGGCGCCCCACGGGCCGGGGCGCTACGGGAAATCGTGATATAACCCTCGACGGGCACGGCGCGTTGCGCCGATCGCCAAGGGGAGGGGAAGATGGACCTGCGGAGGAAGGGGTTCTCGCGCGTTCTCATGGGCGGCCTTGTTGCGGCGCTCGCCTTAGTGTAGGGGGCCAGCGCCGCTGAGCCCGAGCCGCTCACCGTCAAGACCCTCTGTGGCGCTCAGCGCCGCGCTCGACGAGTTGAAGCCGGTCTTCGAGCAGCAGAGCCATATCAAGCTCGCCATCGCCTATACACTCATCGCCGATGTGAGGAAGCGCGTGCTGGCGGGCGAAACCGCCGACGTGATCATTATCTCGCAGCCCGCCATGGACGATTTGGAGAAGGCCGGCAAGCTGATGCCGGGCAGCCGCACGAGCGTGGCGAGCACGGCCGTGTCGCTGGCAGCCCGCGCGGGCGCGCCCAAGCCCGATATCGGCACGGTCGACGCCTTCAAGAAGACGCTGCTCGACGCCAAGTCGATCGCCTATTCCGATCCCGCCAAGGGCGGCGCGAGCGGCGTCTATTTCGCCAAGGTTATCGAGCGGCTCGGAATCGCCGATCAGCTTAAGAGCAAGTTGATCCCGGTGGGTGGCGCGCAATCCGCCGTTTTGGTTGCCAAGGGCGAGGCGGAGCTCGGGGTCGGGCAGGCTTCCGAGATCGTGCCGGTCCAAGGCGCTGAGCTGGTCGGTCCGCTCCCCAGCGAGTTCGCCAGCACGACGGTCTTCGTCGGCGCCATCGGCGCCGGCTCCAAATCCGCTGAAGCGGCAAAATCCCTCTTCCACTTCCTCGCCAGCCCCGAGGCCAAGGCGGCGCTCAAGCAGAAGGGCTTCGAACCGGGCTAGGCGCGGCCCACGCCGGACGATGGGACGCACGGCGGAAGTGCCGCTTTCCTCCTGGGCGGGCGATGGAGGCTCGCTCAGGCCGCCGCCGCCGAACGATCCTCCGGCAGCTTCCGCCGCGGCAGCGCGGTGACGGCGACGCCCGCGAGGATCAGTGCCATGCCCAGGAGGCGCAGCGGACCGAAGCGCTCGCCGAAAACCACCGCCGAGGCGAGCGCACCGACGCAGGGCGCGAGGAGTGCGTAGGGTGCCACGGCGCCCGCCGGATAGAGCTGCAGCAGCCTTCCCCAGAGCGCATAGGCGAAGACGCTCGCCAGCAGGCCGAGATAGAGCGGCGCGGCGAGGCCCCACCAGGAGGCGGCGGCGAAGGATGCGACGAACGCCTTGGGACCGTCGAGCACCGCCGAGAGCGCCAGCGCCGGCAGCGGCGGCACGAGGCTCGCCCAGGCCATCAGGCGGAGCATGTCCATGGGCGGCAGCCGCTTCACCAGGATATTTCCGATCGCCCAGCTCACCGCGGAGGCGAGCGCCAGCGCGACCCCCCAGGCCGTGACGCCGCCTCCCAGGGTGAGGCCGATCAGCGTGAGCCCCACCAGCGCCGCCAGCATGCCGAGCGATTGCCGCGCTGTCGGCCGGTCGGCAAGGGCAAGCGCGGCAAAGGCCACAGTGAAGAGCGCCTGAGTCTGTACGAGGATGGCGGTTAGGCCCGCCGGCACGCCGCTGGAAATCGCGAAGAATTGCAGCAGGAATTGCCCGGCGAAAAGCGTGAGCCCGATCGCGACAAGCGCGCCCCAGCCGATCGGCGGCGGGTTCAGCCAGAGTGCCGCGAGCGCCGCGACGAGGAAGCGCAGCGCCGTCAGCTGCGGCGGGGTGAAGCTCTCGAGGCCGAGCTTGCTGACGACGAAGGCGATGCCCCAGATCGCCGCCACCAGCAGCGCGAGCGCTGCGTGTCCTGGCTTCATGAGAGCCGCGCCAGCGCGCGGTCGCGCCGGGCGGCGCCGCGCTCGTACCAGCTCTTGCTGGCGTTCGCGATGCCGACGACGGACAGCATGACCGGGACCTCGACCAGCACGCCGACCACGGTGGCGAGCGCCGCGCCCGACTCGAAGCCGAAGAGGCTGATCGCCGTCGCCACGGCGAGCTCGAAGAAGTTGCTGGCGCCGATCAGCGCCGAGGGCGCCGCAACGCAATGCGCCTCGCCCGCCCAGCGATTCATGAGATAGGCGAGGCCGGCATTGAGATAGACCTGGACGAGGATCGGCACGGCAAGCAGCGCGATGACCGCCGGCTGAGCGAGGATCTCGCTCCCCTGGAAGCCGAACAGCAGCACAGCGTCGCCAGCAGTGCGACCAGCGAGACCGGCTGCAACGCGCCCATGACGCGGCCGAGCCCGGCCTCGCCGCCTCGCGCGAGCGCACGGCGTCTCAGCACCTGCGCCGCCAGCACCGGCACGACGATGTAGAGCGCCACCGACAGCAGCAGCGTCGCCCACGGCACGGCAATCGCCGAGAGGCCGAGCAGCAGCCCCACGATCGGCGCGAAGGCGAACACCATGACGGCGTCGTTGAGCGCCACTTGGCTCAGCGTGAAATGCGGCTCGCCGCCGGATAGATTGCTCCAGACGAAGACCATCGCCGTGCAGGGCGCGGCGGCGAGCAGAATGAGCCCAGCCACGTAGCTCTGGAGCTGCGCCGCCGGCAGCCAAGCGGCGAACAGATGCCCGATGAAGAGCCAGCCCAGGGCCGCCATCGAGAACGGCTTCACCGCCCAGTTGACGAGGAGCGTGACGCCGATGCCGCGCCAATGCTTGCGCACCTGGCCGAGCGCGGCGAAGTCGATCTTCGCCAGCATCGGCACGATCATCAGCCAGACCAGCAGCGCGACCGGCAGATTGACCTTCGCCAGCTCCAGCGACCCCACCGCCTCGAAGAAGCGCGGCAGCAGACGTCCCAGCGCCACGCCGACGGCGATGCAGAGCGCCACCCAGAGCGTGAGATAGCGCTCGAAGCGCGACATGGGGTGGCCTCGCCTCAGGTCTCGGCGCGCGTGCGGCCGATCTCGTCGGCCCTGCGCGTCAGCGCCAGCCGGTCGAGCTTCTCGAGCGGCAGCGCGACGAACAGCCGGATCCGCCCCTCGAGCCGGTTCATCGCGTCGCGGAACGCCGCCTGGCGCTGGGCTTTCGTTCCCTCCGCCGCCGCGGGGTCCGGCACGCCCCAATGCGCGGTGATCGGATTGCCCGGCCAGACCGGGCAAGTCTCGCCCGCCGCCTGGTCGCAGACGGTGAAGACGAAATCCATCGCCGGTGCGCCCGGCCTGGCGAACTCGTCCCAGCTTTTGGAGCGCAGATGGCTGATCGGCAGCTCGCGCGCATGCAGCAGCTCCAGGCTCATCGGATGGACGGCGCCTTTCGGGAAGCTGCCGGCGCTATAGGCGCGGAAGCGGCCCTTACCGAGATGATCGAGCAGCGCCTCGGCCAGGATGCTCCTGGCCGAGTTGCCGGTGCAGAGAAAGAGGACGTTGTAGATCTTCTCCATGGCCGCGCTCATCCCCCGCAGCAGGCGGATTTGGCTGGCGTTGCGAGCGCCGCCGGCGCGGGGCCGCAGCAGGGCGCGTCCGCGGCGGCGGGGGAAGCGAGTGCCGCGATCGGCGCGCTCGTGCCATAGACCGTCGCCTCGCCATGGGTGAGGAAGGTCTCCCAGGCGACGCCTTGCGGGTCGGCGATCCATTGCTTTTCAGAGCGCGCATAGCAGCAGGTGGTGTCCCTCTCTTCCACCACCGGCCGCTCGGCTTCGGCCAGCCGCCGATAGACCTCGGCGAGCTCGCCCTCGTTCTCGGCCTGGATGCCGAGATGCGAGAGGCCGGGCGCGCCGCCGCGCTGCGAGACGGCGAAGTTGACGCGCGGGTCCTCGAGCATCCACTTGGCGTAGTCTTGCTTGAGCACGCTCGGCGGCGCGCCGAAGAGCGTCGAATAGAAGCGGACGGACTGCGCGAGATCCTCGACCGCGACATGGACATGGAAGCGCTTCATAGAGACCTCCTTCGGGCTTGGCGTCGCGCCGGCGCGGCTTCTGGGACGGATGGCTTGCAGGGCGGCTCGCAGGCGCTGCCGCGCCCGCAGCAATTCTCGGTGAGATAGGCGACGAGACCGTTCATCGCAGCGAAATCCGCGGCGTAGATGATCTGGCGGCCGAGACGATGCTGCGTCACCAGACCGGCATGCAGCAGCTGCTGCAAATGGAAGGTGAGCGAGGAGGGCGCGAGGCCGAGCCGCTCGGCGATCTCGCCGGCGGGCGCTCCCGCCGGCCCGCGCTCGACCAGCAGGCGGAACGCCTTGAGCCGGTGCTCATGGGCGAGCGCGCCGAGCGCCGCGATGGCCTTTTCCGGTTGCACGCAAACCCTCCGATATTTCGAAGAATATCGAAATAATAGGCATTGCCGGGCGGAGAGTCAACGACATTGCTCGATCCTCTCGGATAAAGCGGCGTTCGGGACCTCAGGCTCCGCGGCTCGCACACGGCGCCGCGGCACAGGTTGACGGCAGCCTTGGCGGAACGAGCGCCGCATTACGCTGGGAGGTTTTGTCGCACCGGAGGCGATCAACTAAAAATTTAATAAAAAACCAAGAGATTGGGCACACACACCTCTGACGCGACTGACGCGGTGTCACGCGGTAGTGCCAAGAGAAGAATGTTTCCATGAAATCCGTGTTGTCCAATCCCTCGGCCGGTCTGGTGGTCGCGCCGTTCGCCCTCGGCTACTTCCTTTCTTATCTGTTCCGGACCGTCAATGCGGTGATCGCCCCGAATCTCGTGGCGGACCTCGGTCTTTCGTCCGCCGATCTGGGTCTGCTGACTTCAGCCTATTTTCTGACCTTCGCCCTTGCCCAGGTGCCGCTCGGGATCGTGCTCGATCAGTATGGGCCGCGCCTCGTGCAGACCTTCCTCTTCGCCGTGGCCGCAATCGGAGCCGCGATGTTCGGAGCCGGCACCAGCTTGACGACCCTTCTCGTCGCGCGCGGCTTGATCGGCTTGGGAGTCTCCGGCGCGCTTGTCGCCGCGCTCAAGGCTGTCGTTCTCGCCTTTCCCAAGGAGCGTCTGGCCCTGGCCAATGGCTGTCTGGTGATGTTCGGCGGGCTTGGTGCATTCGTCGCCGCCGGCCCGACAGACGCATTGCTGAGGCTGGCCAGCTGGCGACAAATCTTCTTCCTGCTTGCGGTGCTCGCCGCGGCGATCGCTCTGTTGATCTTCCTCGTCGTCCCTGAACGGTCCCGTCCTCAAGGTGCAGGCGGGCTGGCCGGCGCGTTAGCGGGGCTCCGGACAGTCTATCGAGATGCATATTTCTGGCGCGTCGCTCCGGCCTCCGCGTGCGCCATCGGGGCGGCGTGGGCGATCCAGGGACTTTGGGCCGGCCGCTGGCTCGCGGACGTCGATGGCCTCGCTCGCGGCACGATCGTATCTTATCTTTCCTCCATGGCCGGCGCCTTGGCGGTGGGCGCGCTGCTGATCGGGTTCGCCGGCGATCGCCTGAAGAGGGCGGGCATCAATCCCCGCTATCCGCTTGCCGCGGCGTTCACCGCATTCGCTCTCTTGCAAGCGGCCATTCTCTCGCACGTGCGAGTTCCCGGGATCGTTCTGTGGTGCGGCTTCGCCGCTTTTGGCAGCACCACTGTGCTGAGCTACGCGGCGCTCGCCGACCATTTCGGCA